>Ga0187847_10001691_pt1 | contig 19351 bp, 11 predicted proteins | sample June2016WEW_4_10_FD_132458 | JGI IMG/M metagenome (GOLD analysis project Ga0187847, IMG submission 132458) | Peatland microbial communities from SPRUCE experiment site at the Marcell Experimental Forest, Minnesota, USA - June2016WEW_4_10 | ecosystem: Environmental > Terrestrial > Soil >...
GACGCTTGACGCAAAGGGCTTGCTCAATTGGAACGAGGTTTTTCTGGACGGCAGCTTCGCTGCGGCAAAAAAGGGGGCTTGGCAGTCGGTAAGACCAAGCGCGGCAAGGGCACGAAGTGGCTGGTATTGGGAGACGGTGATGGTGTTCCGCTGGGAGTTCGGTTGGAAAGTGCCTCTCCGGCAGAAGTTACGCTTGCGGACGCCACGCTCAAACAGGTCCGCGTCCCCAGGCCGAAAGGCCGGCCGCGGCAAAAGCCGAAACGGGTGATCGCGGATCGTGGCTACGACTCCGACCCGTTGCGGGAACGCTGGAAAAGGCGAGGCATCGAACTGATCGGGCCGTATCGAAGCAACAACAAGGAATGGAAATATGAAGACGGCCGGAAGCTGCGACGCTACAAACGACGATGGAAGATCGAGCGCACCAATGCCTGGCTGGGCCAGTTCCGCCGATTGCTCGTCCGTCATGAACATCTGCTGGCCACCTATCGAGCCTTCTTCTATCTCGCATGCCTCTGGATCACGTCGCGGAAATATTTATGAAACACGCTCTAACAATAATTGCTTAAGCCGGAGCAAAAGACGCCAAAAATGGCCCGTTGCGAGGATAACCGCGCAGCTAACTGGGGCACATGCTTGATTTGCGCAATTACGCGCCAATTCTCTTGCCTTAAAAGGGATATCTGAACAGTTTTTGAGTAACTCGCAGTCAAGATCGGATGCTAGTGAAACCTATTTTCAAAGGCGGTGGGGAAAGCTATAGTGCCGCGATTTGTTTGAGCTTAATCGATTGAGAAGAAGGCTTCCGATTACACGGGATCCTGGCCCGACTACCATCTGCGCCATCGCGATTGCGGCCTGGAGTTGTTGTACTTCTAATAAACACTCACGTAAAGATAGGGTAAAAAGATCGCGGCGGGAGGGATTTCCTTGCCGATGGGGTAGGCAAGATGTAGAATTTGAGAATGATCAGCACTCCTGAGTAAAGCTCCAAACTGGGGAATGTGAGCAAGTTGCGATGAATTTACCGAGGGGTACCTGTCTGTTGATTTTCGATCACTTCATAAGGCTCGCCAAATCGAGTCGCTGCTCTCTAACAGACGAGCGCATGTATTTACGCTGCCACGCATCAGTCAGCCACGCAAAGAACAAGGTTTAATAGTGGGCACGCCTTTAGCCGCGGTGAGGTTAGGAAGTTTTGCAAAGGTAGTTCGCTATACGCACAAGTCCAACGTCTTGTTTTATTGAAGTGTTTTTGGTTGTTTCTTTTTCGATTTTGAAAGATGGCAGGGGATTTCCAAACGGCGCGGGATCGATGTTTTGGGTGCGCCTGTGAAACCAAAGAAAATCGCAGCTTGATTGCACGAGATTTCCACAATCGAATAGCAGTCGGTATTTGAGGGTCAACCATTAAGGCCCCAGCTTCCAACGGGAGGATCTGTGAGAACAACGCAGTTTCAGAGGGTGGATGAGAATTCCCTCGTCGTGCAGGACGGAGACGCTGCCATGTCCGAACGCATGTACTCGACGGAGTTCCTGCGATACAGCGATGCGCCCGTGGATTCCTGGCGCTACCGGTATGTGAAGCGAGCAATAGACCTAACGTGTTCTCTGATCCTGATCGTTGCATTTTCAATTCCGGGTTTTTTGATTGCTGCGGCAATTCTTCTAACTTCCAAGGGTCCGGTCTTTTACCGCGAGCAGCGAATTGGGAGGAATGGTCATCTCTTCCGAATCTGGAAGTTCCGCTCCATGCACCGGAATGCTGCGCAGAGGGCGCGGATTGCAGATGCACAAATGGGAGTCAAGGTCCTGGAATGGAGAATGCATAAGCACCTCCGCGATCCGAGGATCACCACGGTTGGCGGGTTTCTAAGACGCTGGAGCCTCGATGAGCTACCTCAGCTCTTCAATGTGCTCTTGGGGGATATGTCGCTGATCGGTCCTCGCCCCATTGTGCAGGCCGAGACGGCATTGTATGGAAAGCTTATTTCGTACTATTTGACGGCGATTCCCGGCCTATCCGGCTTGTGGCAAGTCTCCGGGCGGAGTCATGTGAACTACGAAAAGCGTGCGAGGTTGGAAGCGGAATATGTCCAGGGATGGAGCCTGAGGGGCGACCTTGTGATCCTGCTGCGGACCGTTCCCGCAGTGCTGGGACGTATTGGCGCGCACTGATAGGCCCTCCCCTCAAAACAGGCATCCCCGGGATTGTTTTTCGCGGCTGGAATGTACGGACCTTGGTTCCATGCAACATTGGTATTGGCCCGTGCCGGAACGCGACGAGTTCCTGAGCTTATCGATAACGAGATTGAAAAGATGCCCTGAAAGGCACACACCCCGCTCAGATTGGTCCGCTTGAAGGATGTGGGGCAAAACCGAGCTCGGTTGCGAGCCAAGGGCAGAATGCAGGAAAATAGAGCACGTCTATGAAAATGCGTCTTTTTTGGCCCTTCGCGCTGCTTTTTTTTGCGGCTTCCCCTCAAGTCTGGACTCAAAGTCAGAGCGGAGATCAATCCGGTAATACTCAGCAGGGCTCTTCTGTCGATTGCACGGACCCGCTTATGGCCGCGAGCGATGTTTGCGCGCAAAGCCGCCGACAGAACCTTGAGCCGAATTCCGCCAATGAGACCATCAATGAGACCGGAGCGCTGACTCCAAGGTCACTTGGAACAACTTCCCCGGTCGAGAGTTCTCCATTTGGGCCGGGTAGCAGAGCACGACAGCCAGAGCGGATATATCCGCCGGATTCGCCGACAGAGTTCCAAAGGTTTGTGGCTGCAAGTACAGGACAAGTCCTTCCGATCTTTGGGGCGAGTCTATTTCGAAATGTTCCTTCCACTTTTTCGCCCGACGACTTGGCACCCGCGACTCCTGAGTACCTGCTCGGGCCCGACGATGAACTGCGTATTCGAATCTGGGGTCAGGTCAATTACAGCGGAAATCTCCGCGTCGACAGGTCGGGCAGCATTTATATTCCCCAAGTCGGATCAGTGCATGTATCCGGTTTGCAGTTCTCCGCGTTGGATCAACATCTACGCGAAGCCGTTGGCAGGATTTTTCGCAATTTTGATTTGTCAGTCGACTTAGGGCGCATTCGCTCGATGCAGATTTATGTCACGGGCCAGGCGCGGCGGCCGGGCGTTTACACCGTCAGCTCCCTCAGTACGTTGGTCGATGCCTTGTTCGCCAGCGGCGGCCCTTCTCCGCAAGGCTCGCTTCGCCATATTCAGGTGAACCGGGGAGGGAAAACGGTTGCCGACTTCGATTTGTATGCATTGCTGGTTCATGGCGACAAATCCAAAGATGTGCGGCTCATGCCCGAAGATGTTCTGTATATTCCCGCGGTGGGTTTGCAAGTAGCCGTTCTAGGCAGCGTGCACAGTCCAGGGATCTATGAAATGAGTGACGGTGAAACCATCGGCAGTCTACTGGATGCAGCTGGCAAGACAACGGCCTTGTCCTCTAATGCGCGCATTTCATTGGATCGCGTGGGACAGGACAAACTTCGCCAAGCTATGGAGTTTCCCTTCGATGCAAGCGGCCTGTCTGCGCAGCTATCGGACGGCGATATCCTTCAGATCCACTCGATTCTACCTGCATTCCATAAGACGGTTACGCTGCGTGGAAATGTAGCCAACCCCGGGCATTTCGGTTGGCATGAAGGCATGCATTTGAGTGATCTGATTCCCGACCGGGATTCCCTTGTGAGCCGGGATTATTGGTGGAAGCGCAGTCATCTTGGTTTGCCAGCACCGGAGTTCGAGCCCATTATCTCGACAATCGGGGACGGACAGCGCCCTGCCGAGTTCAGCTCGCGCGGCCCGACTACTTCTGTGACCCAGGAGACCCTGACGTCCGCGCTGACGGCTTCGCCTTCAACGCCCGGATCCACCAGCCCGGGACCGACGAGTCCGAACGACCTGCAGGACGCTAACTCTTCAAGAACCGGCTCCCAGAACTCCGGCCCCACAAGAAGCAATGGTGCAGTTGGTTCCCAAATAGTACAAGTTTCTAGTGCAGGGCAATCTAAGAAAAATGAAGTGCGTCTATTGGCACCCGATATAAATTGGGATTACGCGGTAATTGAACGTCTCGATTCAGAAAGCTTGAAGACGTCGTTGATATCGTTCGATCTTGGCAAGCTGGTGCTCAATCATGACGCCAGTCAGGATATAGCCCTGCAGCCGGGCGATACGATCACAATCTTTTCGCAAGCCGACATCGCGGTGCCGCTCGATCGTCAAACCAAGTATGTCGACCTCGAAGGCGAGTTTGTCCATTCTGGCGTCTACAGTGTCCAGATCGGAGAAACATTGCGGGATGTGGTGCGCCGCGCTGGAGGACTTACTCCGCGGGCCTATCTCTACGGGTCTGAGTTCACCCGCGAATCGACCCGCGTGCTTCAACAACAGCGCCTTGACGAATATGTGCGCAGCGCCAGTATGGAGACCGAGCGCGGCACGCAAGCGCTTGCCGTCTCGGGAGGAGCATCTTCAACAAGCGCCGCAGACGTGGCGGCCTCCCAGACCGTTGGACAGCAGTTGATCGCCCGTCTCAGCCAGATTAGGGCTACTGGTCGCATTGTTCTCCAGTTTCAGCCTAGTAGCGCAAGCATCTCAGATGTACCGGCAGTCAGCCTGGAAAATGGGGACCGCTTCGTCGTACCTTTCGCGCCTTCCATGATCAACGTAGTCGGTGCAGTGTATGACCAGAATTCGTTTCTCTTTCAACCGCGCCGTACGGTAGGTCAATACCTGAAGCTGGCTGGTGGTGCGAATCGGAATGCGGATTGGCGCCACTCCTTTGTGATTCGCGCTGACGGCTCGGTGGTCAGCCGGTCAGACCAAAAAGGGTACAGCTTGTGGTCCAGCAGTTCGTTTGATCAGTTGCGCCTCAATCCAGGCGACACAGTTGTTGTTCCGGACAAGACACTGCGTCCCACCGCACTGCGGAACGTTCTCGATTGGACTCAGGTGTTCTCTCAATTGGCACTCGGTGCCGCCGCTATAAACGTTCTCTAAACAGAGAGCCTCTCGTAAGAAGCTAGAAACGTAAGGCTCTAGAGTGTCGTCCCCCGGCACGAAAGGTGAAGACAGATGTCGTCGCACGCACCCATTCTTGTCACCGGTGGCGCCGGTTTCATCGGTTCGAACTTCGTGCTGCAGTGGTTGGCCGAAGAGCGCGCCTCTGTTGCCGTTTTCGACAAGTTGACATATGCCGGGAACTTGGAAAATCTGGTCTCGGTCCAGCAGGATTCCCGCTACCAATTTGTTCAGGGCGACATCGTGGACGCCGCACAGGTTCGCCTGGTTCTGAATAAGCAGCGGCCGCGCGCGATCGTTCATTTTGCCGCAGAAAGCCACGTGGATCGGTCCATTCTTGGACCCGCTGAGTTCATTCGCACCAATATTGAGGGAACTTTCCAATTGCTCGAAGCCGCGCGTAGATACTGGTCGGAGTTGCCGGCGAACGAGCAGAGCGCATTCCGTTTTCTGCATGTATCAACAGACGAGGTCTACGGCTCACTGACACCGACCGCTCCCGCCTTTACAGAAGAAACTGCATACTCTCCCAATAGCCCCTACTCGGCCTCCAAAGCAGCTTCAGATCATCTGGTGCGCGCCTACTACCACACTTACGGTCTACCCGTAGTTACCACCAATTGCTCGAATAACTACGGACCCCGCCAGTTTCCCGAAAAGCTGATCCCGTTGATGGTCCTGAATGCTCTGAAGGGCTTGCCTCTTCCGGTATATGGAGATGGCCAGAACGTGCGCGACTGGCTCTATGTAGGTGATCACTGCGACGGCATCCGCACCGTGCTGAGAAAAGGCATGCCGGGAGAGACTTATAACATTGGCGGAATTCAGGAGATGTCGAACTTAGATGTAGTGCACCAGGTTTGCGCGCTTCTCGACGATCTGAAACCTAGTGGAGCGCCGTATGCGAGGCTGGTCACCTTCGTCAAAGATCGCCCCGGCCACGACCGCCGTTATGCCATCGACACCACGAAGATAAAGCGGGAACTTGGCTGGCAGCCCAAAGAGACATTTCCCGGCGGCTTGCGCAAGACAATTCAGTGGTATCTCGACAACCTTGAATGGGTGGAGCACGTAACAAGCGGGTCGTACCGGGATTGGATCAAGTTACAGTATGCTCCCACCAGTCAAGAAGGAGCTACGGGCTGATGAGCACACGCAAAGGCATCATTCTGGCGGGGGGATCTGGGACGCGCTTATACCCCATTACTCATGCGGTATCGAAACAGCTGCTTCCCATCTATGACAAGCCGATGATCTATTACCCGCTGAGCGTACTGATGCTGGCGGGCATTCGCGATGTTCTGGTGATTTCCACTCCGCAGGATACGCCGCGATTTGAGCAGTTGCTTGGAGACGGCTCGTCCTGGGGAATGTCGTTCCAGTATGTCGTTCAGCCCAATCCGGAAGGTTTAGCCCAGGCCTTCATCCTGGGCCGTGATTTCGTTGGTCGAGATGCTTGTGCGCTGGTATTGGGCGACAACATATTCTTCGGAAATCAGCTTGCGACGATATTGCAGTCCGCCGCGGCGCAGCCTTCTGGAGCCACAGTTTTCGCCTATCCGGTAAAGGATCCGGAGCGTTACGGCGTGGTCGAGTTGAATGCTGCGGGACAGGCTGTAGGTCTCGAGGAAAAGCCCAAGAATCCCAAGTCTCGTTACGCCGTGACAGGGGTTTACTTTTACGATAACCAGGTGCTCGATATCGCCAAAAGTCTCAAGCCCTCACCGCGCGGGGAACTGGAAATCACCGATGTGAACCGCCATTATCTGCATTTGGGGCAACTGGCAGTGCAAGTTATGAGTCGCGGTATCGCATGGCTGGATACTGGCACTCACGACTCTCTTTTGGAGGCAAGTTCTTTTGTCCAGATCATCGAGAAGCGCCAGGGGTTGAAAGTCGCTTGTCCGGAAGAGATTGCGTTCCGCGCTGGATTTATCGGTGCCGAACAGCTGGAGAAGTTAGCTCGGGGAATCAGGAATGGTTACGGCGACTATTTGCGCGAGATATTGGTGGACCGGGGTCACTTTCAATGAAAGTTCAGGAGACAAAGATCTCGGGCGCACTTATCGTGGATCCGGCTGTCTTTGGCGATGAGCGTGGCTTCTTTCTCGAGAGTTTCAATGAAAGAGCGATGCGGAGCATTGGGATTGATGCACATTTTGTGCAGGACAATCATTCGCGCTCGCAGCGCAATGTGCTTCGCGGATTACATTATCAGTTAGGTCAAACGCAAGGGAAGCTGGTTCGCGTTGTGCGCGGGAAAGTGTTTGACGTTGCGGTTGACCTCCGCCGGGATTCCCCCACCTTTGGCAAATGGGAAGGCGTGGAGCTTTCGGAAGAGAATAGGCGATTGTTCTGGCTTCCTCCGGGGCTTGCTCACGGCTTTCTGGTTCTCTCGGATTCCGCAGACTTTCTTTACAAGGCGACCGACTACTACGCGCCTGCTTTCGAGCGTACTATCCTCTGGAATGATCCGGAATTGGGGATTGAATGGCCGCTCGTGGATGAGCCAATCCTCTCCGCGAAAGACGCTGCGGGGAAGGCCTTTCGCGATGCGGAAGTTTTTGAGGCGGGATTCTCTGCGAGGGAAACGAATGCCGGACGCTAAAATTGTGGTCTTTGGCCGCACCGGGCAAGTAGGGTGGGAACTGCGTCACAAGCTGGCTTGCCTCGGCCAGGTCACCAATGTCGAATATCCTGAAGTCGACTTAAGGCAGCCTGAGTCGATACGCACGGCGTTGCGCGCAGTCAGGCCTACGGTCATCATCAATGCGGCCGCCTACACTGCGGTAGATAAGGCTGAAAGCGAACCAGAATCGGCCATGGCGATCAACGGCGTAGCGCCTGCGCTGATTGCAGAGGAAGCCAAGCGTCTCGGAAGCATAGTTGTTCACTACTCGACCGATTACGTATTCGATGGCTCCAAACAGAGCCCCTATGTCGAGACCGACGCTCCCAATCCGAAGAATGTTTATGGCAAGACGAAGCTGGCAGGCGATGAGGCTGTTCAGGCATCTGGTTGCGAGCACCTGATTCTGAGAACAAGTTGGGTCTACGGGGCCCGCGGCAATAACTTTCTGCTGACTATGTTGCGCTTGGCAGGGGAGCGAGACGAGTTGAAGATCGTGGACGACCAGACCGGCGGACCGACTTCGAGCGAATGTATCGCGCAGGCAACCGCGGATATCCTTGCGCAGGTGCTTGGGCCTTTGGGTGATGGACTCAATGGACGCAGCGGGATCTACAACCTGACCAACGCGGGAGAAACCACCTGGTTTGGATTTGCCCGGGCTTTGCTCAACATGGCCGCCGGAACCATGGGTACTAAATTGCCAAAATTGATTCCGATTCCGACCAGCGAGTTTCCCCGCCCGGCCGCACGTCCTGCGAATTCGCGTCTTTCATGTCAGCGCTTGGAGGAGGCGTTCGGTGTACGCATGCCGCATTGGGAAGAAGCGCTCTCAATGGTGCTGGAGACACTAGCTGACGGGGCTGCCAGGGTAAACGACAAGGCTTGATTTCCGCTTGTGACTGAACTGCGCGCTGAACAAAACAGAAGGGGCAGTCCGGATTGCGGACTGCCTCTTCTTGTATTCGGGCGAGTTGATCGACTCGCAGTTTACGGGAGATAGTAGCGAAGGCTGGTGAAGATCATGTTCTCTATCCCCTTGGCGCCGATGCCGGAAGCGCCCGACCAACCTTCACGGACCGCATAGCTATACTGAAGACCTTGGCGCAGGCGGCCGCGATCGCCCTTGTAGATGTCATACCAGTAGCCGGTTGTCACTTCCTGCACGTCGCGCGTCTGGGCGCCGCAGGAAGCGCCGCTGTAGTAGCCGGTGGAGCTTCCGTTGTAACCCGGGGCAGTGATAGCGTTACAGGCTGAGTTCGAAAGCAGTCGCGAACCATAACCGACTGCTGCGGCTGAAGGCGCGCCCCAGTGGGCCCCCCAGGTGCCGCCCGCTGCAATTTGCGCAGCCGTGGGAGTAGCGGTGCAGGTGCCGGTGGTGGTGCAGAATTCCGCGCTTGGCGCTCCCAGAGTGGTGGCTCCGGAAAGGGCTTCGTCCTCGCGGCCGGCATAGTCGCCACCGTAATACAGATAAAGCATCAGACGAGGAGTCGGCGTTGCTTCGGCGCTGAGCAGGCCGGAGAGATTGTGGATCGGCTCAAGTCCGCCCCATGCATTCGAGGTCGCGTCAGAGAGATTCGATGCGCCGAAGTGGCCGACCCCGGGTCCGAACAGACCTTTGGCGCCGAAATTGAATTTGTCCTTGATGACCGGGACTCGCATGCTGCCTCCGATGCCGCCCAGTGTGACCTTGTTGGAGAATGCTCCAGCAGTGGTGAGTGCAGGCGCAATGGCTGCTCCAGTGATGATGTCCTTGTCGCCACCATAGAGATTGCTGTTGGTCGTTTCGCCGGGGTAGATGGTCTCGTGGAAAATGCGGCCGATTCCGAAGACTTCATAGTGGCCGAACCCTGGGTCGAAAGCGGCCTTGACCAGCACGTCAGGCGCTTCGTTAAAGGAGATGTTGGCCAGGTTGGCGCAGGAGTTGACCGTCTTGTAGACGGGAACCGCAACGTCGATGATGTTGCCGGCCGAGTCGAGCTGCTTCTGGTTCGTGTAGTTCACAATCGAGGTTGCAGGCGAGCAAGCGCTGATGGCCTGGTTGAGCAGGCTGGCGCTCAAGCCGGCACTGCCGACCACCGCGTAGGGTGTGTTGCCTGCCAGGGTAGCGGAGTAGAGCAGTTGAGGGTTCTCAGCGGAGATGGCGAAGGCCGCCTTGGAAAAGCCCTTAGTCAAGCGGAAGTAGCCCATACGAGCCCACACCAGGCCCGCGACGTAGTTCGGGTCAATCATGGAAGGCAGGGCTTTGTTCGCAGCCGCGGTGGTTATGCCAACCTTGTCCTCAGTGGCCAGAGTCCAGCCTTGGCCGCCGGAGAAGGTCCAGTGGCTATTCGTCTCAGCCTCGATCGATGCAATGCGCTGACGGAAGATGTAGCTGGTGGATTGATTGTCGTTGGAAGTCGTGCCGACGCCGAGGAAGTCGCCCTCGAGGTTCGCGCGCATGGTGCCCCAGCTGACTTTGCCTTCAGCGATGAAGCCGACGCGGGACTGGCGGCCAGTCAGGTTCATCTCGCTCATTGAATACGAGTCTGCGCTTTCGTAGGGAATGGAGCTCCAGGGAGTAGCTTCCTCACCGCCGGTTGCATGCGTACGGTACGTTGACTCACCGTTGAAGAAGCCGTAAGGGGTAATCGTGATTCCCTTGAAATGCAGATTGGTTGGATTCTCGATGGCTTTTTTGATCTTGGCTGTTTCGTCGGAGACCGTGCCGGCCAGCGAAGCCTGGTTGCCTTTGAGATCGGTGACCGTCGTTTGCAGAGTCGTGACGGCAGCAGTGTTATCTACCAGCGCCTGCTGTTGTGCAGAGCTTGCGGCGACCGCCTTGGCTGCTTCCACCTTGGCCTCGGCTGCTTCCTGCTCGGCCTTCTTCAACTGGACATCCTTATTTGATAGATCGGTCTGCAGACTGTTGATCTTGTTTCCCTGGACCTCGAGGGCCTGGCGCAACTCCTGAATCTGGTCGGTGACAGAAGGAGCTGGAGGGGCCTTCGTTTTCTTTGCAACGGCCTGTTTCTTTGGCGCCGGCGCGTCTTGGGGGTAGGCAACTGAGGCGGCCAGGGTGACTGCAAAAAATGCCGCGGCTGCGGTGGTGAGCTTGAAGTTCATGATGCCTCTCTCTTGCTTCAAAAAGTCAGGTGGATCACGGCTGCGTTTCCAAAATCGGAGGGTGCGGGTAGCATGTGCGCACTTCGCCGTTAGCTCGACGAGCTTATTGCGAACTCCTGAAAGGGTGTCCTGAGATCGAACTGTAGCGACGGCAAACGAAGGCTGGCCGTGACCCACATCACCTTTGGTGGAGAGACAGGAATCGGGAAGTTAGGCACTGACCCGGCAAGGTTTATGCGGGTAAGTTGGTGCATTGTCCACATTGCACAGGACTTTCGTAACCTTCCGCAGTGCTCGCGGAAGAAGGTTTGAGATCGTGCAAAGTGGAATGAGACGGGAAAGGTGTGAGGATTTGCCGTTTGGACGGGTGTTCCAGATCACAAACGTTGCGCCGGGAAACGTCCTGCTTCCCAGCGCGCTGTAAAGACAGCAAGGCTGGATACGAACGGCACGATAGTCCGTCACACCAGCCTTGTCCCGGAGTTTCAGTACAGCAATTGTCTATCTCTTTCCGTTGTCTTTGAAATTAAGTGCAATGTAGTAGTACGTGTACCCGTGGCTGGTTGTGACACTCGTCAAGAACTGGCCGCCGCCGAAGTAGGCGCCGCCGCCACCCAGGTTGAAGTGCCTATTGAGTTCGTACCATGAGTAGCCATCGATTTCCGCGCCCACATGACGGCCGTGGTCGGTCTTGTTGGTCGCGATCGCACCGCCCGAAGTGTTGTAGATCGAGTCCAGCGCCTCAGCCGCCCAAAAGTCCAGCCCCTGTGCCGTGAAGGTGAGCCGCCGATGGGGCTCAACGGTAACCCCCGCGCGCACCGACTCAATGTTCTGCCAGCCGAAAAGGTCAGCGATTCCAAGGCGGTCGTGGGCAGTCGGGTAGATCGTGTCAAAGGTGGTGTGCGACTTGTTCTCCTTTGGATTGCTATTGCCCGTGGCGTAATCGTACTGGGCAAAGATGCGCGGCTTGGCCGCCCCATCGAGGAACTGGTATGCCGCGCCCACCTGCGCTGCCGAGGCTCGAAGCGGCTGCGGTCCCACGGTGCCGGTTTCGAGGATCGCCTCGCCCCCATAATCGAACGCCGAGTGGGCTTGCGCTTTGAAGCGCGCGCCGAGAACGCCCTCGTTTTCCTTGCCGGTAGTTTTGGCCACAGCCGGTTCCACGACTTCTGCCGGCTGCACGCGCCACAGGAAGAACGGCTCAAGGCTCGAGTGCCGAACGAGAAAATCATCGACGCGGCCGTAGGCTCCGTAAATGTTGTTGCCTTCCTGATGCGGGCTCACGCCATAGGCCTGCGGTACTACCGCCGACGCGGCGAAGATGCCCAGATGCTCGCGCTTTGCGTTCAGATTCAGCACGGCCGCATCGTAGGACCGTGCCTGGTTACGCCACTCGGAGTCGGCGATGATGGTGTTGTTGTAGTTAATGAGCTGCCGGCCCACGCGGAGGCTGAACCAGTGTTGTTCAGGCGCGCCGATCTCCGCGTAAGCCAACTTGAGATCCCAGCGGACCGTGTTCGGCGGGGCAAGGGGTGGGTTTTGGAAGCCGGCACGGGCATCCTGCACCTGGGCCGTAACCCGGAACCAACTGGGAGTATGCAGATCCACCTGGAACCGAAAGCGGTTCAACAGGTAGGAGTCATTGACACCCAATTTGAAGTTATTGTTGTCATAAGCCTCATACCGGAACCGCTCCTCGCCCTGCAGATCGATCCATTTGGGCAACCTGGTGTCGAGGGAGGCGAACGGGGCAAAGTCGTGAAAGTCGTAGGGCGCTGGATTGCCGGTAGTGCGCCAGGCGGCGCCGTTCAAGAAGCTTAACGGGTTGGAGGCCGGCCCGGTAATGAATGCGCCATTGTACCCGGACGTCGCGTTCCGTGTGGTGATGTCGTCCTGCGCAACCAGGAGCAGGCTGCCCGCGATAGCAAACAGAAAGAGCACAGCAGAAATGGATAGCGACAATCGGCGCAGGGAAGCAGACGCAACTGCAAATAGAGCTTTTTGCACTTTGGATTCTCCTTGGATTTCTGGGAAGCTCAACGGGTCGGGATCGTAGGTCCCTTTCCCATGTGGGATGCAGAGCTTTATCGACAGGTGGGAAAACAGCAAGCTATAGAAATAAAGAGCTCAGCAGAGATCGATAGCGGCAACCGCCGGTGAGATGCATATGCAACAGCGTAAAGAGCATTGTGCACTTTGGATTCTCCTATTGAATTGTGGGGATCTCGATGGGTTAGGACCGTAGGCCCCGAGCCCGTGTGGGCGGCAGAACTTTATCGACAGGTTGGGCGACAACAAGTCATATCTATATTTGTTACGAATATACGAGTTCATCTTGAAAGTCAAATTCAGAGAGTTTACAACCAGGAGTCGCTGTGTCCGCCGGCCTTCGGTATGTTCTTCTCCAAGAGGGCCAGATCGCGAGGCCGGCAAAAGAAGAGGGCAGCCCGACTTGCGGCTGCCCCTCTCGGTTTTCGGTTGATCTGCGGGTTATGGGAGGTAGTAGCGGAAGCTGGTCCAGAGCATATTGTCAATGCCCTTGGCGCCGATGCCTGAAGCGCCCGACCAGCCCTCGCGTACTGCATAGCCGTACTGGATGCTCTGACGCAGGCGGCCGCGGTCGCCCTTGTAGATGTCATACCAGTAGCCACCGGTGATTTCCTGCACGTCGCGGACTTGCGCGCCGCAGGAGCCGCCCGGAATGTAACCTGTAGAACCGCCGCCATTGTAGCCGGGGGCGGAGAGGCTGGTGCAAGCGGAGTTGCTGAGTACGCGCGAACCGTAGCCAACCGCAGCCGCGGAAGGAGCACCCCAGTGACCACCCCACGATCCACCTGCAGCAATGTTCGCCGCCGTCGGTGCAGTGGTGCAAGGGAACGCGCCCGCGGTAGTGGGGCAGAAGTCCGCACTGGGCGCGCCCAGCGTGGTGGAACCAGCATTGGCGTAATCGTCGCGCCCTGCGTAGTCGCCGCCGTAGTTCAGGTAGAGGGTGAGACGAGGCGTTGGATTGGCCTCAACAGTGATCAGGCCGGAAAGGTTGTGGATCGGCTCAAGTTCGCCAAACTGGTTGGCGGTGACGTCGGCCAGCGTTGAATCGCCGTAGCGGCCCATACCGGGGCCATAAAGCGCTTTGGCTCCGACGGTGAGTACCTTGGGAACGACCGGAACGCGGAAGCCGCCGCCGATGCCGCCCAGAATGATGGCGTTGTTCACATAACCGGCGGTGGTAAGAGCTGGGGCAACGTTCGCTCCAGTTGCGATGTCTTTCAGGCCGCCATAAAGGTTGCTGTTGGTGGTTTCACCTGGATATACGGTTTCGTGCGCGAAGCCCATGATGCCGAAGACCTCGTAGTGGCCCCAGCCCGGATCGAACGCCATCTTGGTGATTATATCGGGAGCATTATTGAAGGAGATGGTGGCGATATCCGAACAACCGTTCACAGTCTTGTAGACCGGGACGAATACATCGATTGTGTTGCCGGCCGAGTCAGTCTCCTTCTGGTTGGTGTAGTTGACGATGGTTGTCGATGGTGTGCAGGTGCTGATAGCAGCGTTATAGTTGCCGCCGTTGGCCCCCGCGCTTCCGATCACAGCGTACGGTTCATTGCCGGCCAGTGATGCGGTGTAGAGGAGCTGTGGATTCTCAGCCGAGATGCCGAAGGCTGCGTGATTGAAGCTTTTGACAACGCGGAAACCATACTGGCGGGTCCAAACGAAGCCCGGAACGTAGTTCGGGTCTATGGTCAGCGGAGTGAGTTCGTTGCTGGGAACTGCTGTTATACCCTTACCATTTTCTGTAGCCAGCGACCACATCTGGCCGCCGGTAAAAGCCCATCTGCTATTGGTCTCGGCCTGGGCGTAGATCACGCGCTGGCGAAGGACATAGCTGTTGGACTGATTGTTATTGGACGTGATGCCGGTGCCCAGCCAGTCAGCCTCATAGTAGCCGCGTAGTGTACCCCAACTTGTCTTGCCATCGACCGACAAGGTAACGCGGGACTGGCGACCGCTGCCGTAGAACTCGCTCAACTGATAGTCGCCTGAGTTCTCGTAGGGAATAGCATTGAAAGCGGTGGGAATGTCGCCGCCGGTGGCCTTGGTGCGGTAAACAGTTTCACCCGCCGCGAAGCCTCCGGGAGTAATGGTGACTCCTTTGAAATGAAGAACGTCGGGATTGCTGACTTCCTTCTTGATCTTGGCGGTTTCGTCTGAGACCGTGGTGGCAAGCGAGGCCTGGTTGCCCTTCAGGTCGGTTACGGTGGTTTGCAGCGTGGTGACGGCCGCCGCATTGTCGCTGACTGCCTGCTGCTGAGCCGAAGCTGCTGCCTGCGCTGCCGCTGCCGCCGCCTGAGCATCGGCAGCTGCCTGCTGCGCCTGCTTCAACTGCGCATCCTTATTAGCCAGGTCATTCTTCAGGCCGTTGATCTGCCCTTGCATCTCCTGGCGCAGGGACTGAATCTGCTCCTCGACGGTGGGCCCTTCGGGCTTCTTTTCCTTCTTGGTGGCAACATGCTTCTTCGCCGGCGGTGCTGGGTCGGTGGCATTGGCGTACGGGCCAATCAGACTGGCCGCAAGGATTGCTGCTGCGGCGGTGTTGAGCTTGAAGTTCATTGAGCCTCTCTTTTTCCTCTCAAATACAGGTTGAATCGTGTATGCGCCCATGTGGCACAACGAACGCACAGTACTCCCGCATGCTGAAAGCCAGGACCCTGGGGTTGGGTTGCTTCCTATATCAATGCGGGTGTACATCGAAAGCGAAAGGCGAGACTTGCAGAAGCGCAGTTATCTCCTCTTCGTTCCGTAATCCAGAGTGGCAGAAGCAGATGAATATTTGACGAATTCACATGTTTTTAATAGAGATATGGGTCTTTGGTTCGAATAAAAAGAGCTAATTGAGACTTATAACATAATGTCAATTCTCGTTCACAGAGAGCATCTTTTCATGACAGCGCGGATCGTACTTCTCCCGTTGTCCGAAGACTCAAAAAGGGGCGAGCCAAAGTCCGCTTTGTTAGTCGAGCGTGACGTCTGTGACGTTAAAATGAGCCGCGCCCGGACGGTCCCGGTCTCTAACAAATCCCGGAGCTGGCGCTATTTGCTCGGCGTGCTCTCGCCGGCGCTTAGCAGGTTGGCCAGGATGCGGTAAGCGCCTGGGACCAGTTCTGGAAGCTGGCGGTAAAGCGCGTAGGCAACGTAGACGTATGTGCCTTTGCCAGGATGAGCCACGAGCAGGCCGCCTCGCTGTGGGTCTTGTCCGGCATCCGCAGTATCAGCGAGAGCTGTATAGTGTGAATCCCACGAATTGAGAAAGCCGTGTCCGCGTTCTTCGAGCCAGCCGTCGAAGTCGGCCGTGGTGATGGCGTTGGGTGAGGTAAGCAAGGCATTCGAGGGATCGAGAATCTTCACTGGCGCTTGCTCGTCCACCACACGTTCACCGGTGCCGTTCATTGACAGCTGAAATGGGGCAGGGAAGCTTGTGCTCTGGTACTGCACGATGAGCGTACCGCCGCGTTCGACGAATTCTCTCAGGCGCGCTTCATTCGCGGCCAGATCGGGACGAACGGAGTAGGCACGGATACCTACGACAATCACGTTCCATGCAGAAAGATCGCTGCTGGCCAATTCTGTCGCGGTAAGCAAGTGAGGCGTGACGCCCAGTCCCTCAATCGCCTCCGGGACCAGGTCGCCGGTGCCCATTACGTAGCCGATCCTCAGGCTGGGAGCCAGTTTCACATCTATCTTGCGGGTCTTCAACTGCGCTGGCTTGTATTGGTTGTAAGGCTGCAACCCGGCATAGCCCACGCTCCGCCATCCGGTCTGGTAGTTGTGGCCGTTGGAGTGCGCAAGAGCTTGGATGTTGTAAGAGCCAGCCTCAGTCGCCGCAGGGGTTACGGAAAAAACAATGGGTTCGGAGTCGCCTGCTGCGGATAGATGAAATGGTGCGGAGCCGGGCTGTGCAGTCCAACCTGTGGGCAGGTTTAGCTCGACCGTGCCTTCGGCTGCGGCCTGCGCATGAATGGTCACGCGGACGGGCAGGGCCGAGCCGTCGAGCGGTAGAATGCGGGCTTCGGGGTCGAGGCTGACGCCGATTGCCGGTGTAACTACGAGAGGCTCGTAGATGCCGCCAGGACCGGTGACACGCTGCATGGTTTGGACGACTTGGCCAATGCGGATGGGAAGGTCGTCAAAGGTGAAATTCGCCCAAGCTTCAAGCGGGTACGGGACGAATGAGCGTTCGCGGTATTCCGGATGGGTGAGGTCGTAGTAGGGCTGCTCGGTGTTGGGCCTTGTGAAGTAGGGCTCGGTAGGTTCCGCGGTGTCGGCTGCGCGCACGCTCCAGATCTTATCGCTGGACGTGGAGCTTGGCTCATTCGAATTGGTCAGTAATTTAAACTCCCAGCCGGTTCCTTTTCGAGTTCGCACTTCGACCTCGCCCAGGTGTGCCTCTGTGGTGGCCCACGTAGTGTGTACGCGAACCCGGAACTCCTCTCCGGGTGAAACGCTGCGGGGAGTTTCATCCGCCGAACCGCCGCGGAATGCGCTCCTCTCCACAGTCTCAGCTTTCGTAGTGAAGGCGATCAGGTCGAGCCCGAGCAAATCCTTGAGCGTGATCTGAAATTGCTCGATCTTCGCGTCGAGTTCAAAGAGAAGACTGGCTTTGGCCTGGGGGTCGAGATCGCTCGCCGCGACCTTCGCGCGCAGTGCCAGGGTCTCGCGATAGAGTGGAGCGAGCTTGTGGGCGGCGGCAATTCCCGCAAGGCCCGGTCGTTCTGATTCAGATTGCTTGAAGAGAATTGCGACCTGTGAAGGCCGTCACGAATATCCTTTGGTGGATTGGGACCAGGCAACTGCGTTAGACCTGCAAACGACGTGTTGATGTCGACCCTGCTGTTGTGGAACAGGTCATTGTTGGTCGTAATCGCGCCCGGCTTGGCAGCCGCTTCTGGCGCAACCGCCCAAAGGTGATAGCTCGTGCTCGCTGGCCCACTGAACGCGGGATTAGCGCCGCCGTTCTGCGATTTCTGCATGCCCCAGCCCTGGCGCGCAATCTGCGCATAGCTGCGCCCCAATGCGGGATCGCGCGTACCCACCTGCAAGGTCACGTCGGTCGAAGGCACGCCGGTGATCCACTCGCCGGTGACGTAGTTCTTGAACTTTGCAGGAGCCCATTTGCCCGTCGCATAGTCGTACATGCCTTTCTCAGTGACTGGCGCGAAGGGAACCATGGAGTAGACGGCGAGAGGCTGCCAGACGGTGAGACCGAGACCGCCTTCGCTCATCGGCTTGAGCTGCTCGGGGAAGACATTGGGATCGGCAGCGGCCTTGAAGACTTCCTGCGCAATTTCGCCGGAGACCTGGTGGTGCCCATGCCCGTCCGTAATGCCGCCGACAAAAGTCGAAACAATGATCTGGGGGCGCTCGCGACGCACGGCGAGCACGGCGTCATAAAGCACGCGCTCGTGTCCCCAGCGGGCAAAAGCTTCCTCTTGAGTCTTGGAAAAGCCAAAGTCGATCTCCGTGCCCCAGAGCTGCTTTGTTCCGTAGTACTCGCCGGCTTTTAGCAGTTCATTGGTGCGGATCAGGCCCAGCGCGTCGTAGCTGTCGGCGGACATGGCGTTCTGTCCTCCCTCGCCGCGCGTGAGCGTGAGCAGCGTGCACCGCACACCAAGGCCGCGCGAGAGATAAGTCAGCAGCGAGCCGTCTTCATCGTCGGGGTGAGCGACGATCATCATCAGGCTGGCAGTAGTGGAAAGCCGCTTGAGCGATTGCTCCAGTGCTGCTGCGCCTCGGTCTTCAGGCAAGGGCAGGGCAATGCTGCCTGGTTCGACGGCTGGCAGCGGAATAGCCTGGGCCGGCTGGGCCAGTTGCTGTGCGAGCAAGCCAACGGGAAGAATGGCTGTGATGAGAAGGCCAGCAAGGATAATGCCCGCTGCTGCCCGGTGTTGAGTGCCTCGGAGGTGGTTGTCGGGAAAGAACATGCTTCTGGTCAGTGTACAATCCGTGGAGCGTTAGAGCCTCATGGCAGACATCCAGTTCACTCCCGGAATCAGTGGCGCCCTTGAACGGCGCATCGGACTCCGATCAGCCGTACTCTTCAACATGCTTGAGATGATCGGCGTTGGTCCGTTCATCACATTGCCTCTGGTGATTGCCGCGGCGGGGTTTCGGCTTTCCGTTTGGGCGTGGGTGCTAGGTGCGGTCATTGCCGTAGCCGATGGGCTGGTGTGGGCCGAACTTGGAGCGGCGTTTCCGCGCGCTGGTGGTTCGTACGCATTCCTGCACGAGATCTACGGGCCGAAGGGCGCGGGAAACTGGCTGAGCTTTCTTTATGTCTGGCAGTTGAGCTTCTCCGCGCCGCTGTCCATCGCTTCAGGATGCATTGGGCTGTCGAGTTTCCTAGCCTGGTTCTGGCCGGGGCTGGACCAAGCGCCGATTGCCGCTCTGCCCATGCTACACTACGCGAATTTCGCTGCGGCAACAGCTTGCCTGCTGGTGACGGCGCTATTATACCGGAACCTGAGCCAGGTTACGCGCCTCGCCTGGGTTTTGTTCGCCGGGGTGATCGCCGCGA
>Ga0187847_10001694_pt1 | contig 19344 bp, 16 predicted proteins | sample June2016WEW_4_10_FD_132458 | JGI IMG/M metagenome (GOLD analysis project Ga0187847, IMG submission 132458) | Peatland microbial communities from SPRUCE experiment site at the Marcell Experimental Forest, Minnesota, USA - June2016WEW_4_10 | ecosystem: Environmental > Terrestrial > Soil >...
AAATGGCTGCTCGGAGGGTTGTATTTCTTCGCGACATGAACCTACGGGGCAGTCTGCGCACGCGTTTCAGGTTGCTGAGAATTGAACTAATCGAGGGTATTGGATTGCCGAGAATTTGACACTTTTGGGGGAAATGCGACTTAAATTGAACGAATTGCAGCCTAAATGCTTATAAACAAGCGAGTTATTTGTGCTTGTTGTGACTTTGCATGTGAGGACGGGAAAGCCTCGCTCGCAAGGTCTCACCATTCCGAGTTGAATGAATCTATAACATAAAAGTGACACTTTGGTAGATAGGTGGGGCGGCGCGGCGCAGATCATGGCTCGGCCACGACCATTCATCGCGTGGCCAGCGTGTAAGACTGTAATGGTGTCGACGTGGACGCCAACTTTTGACCGTGAGGTGCTACAACCGCAAGAAATCATTGGCGTTTACGCAGAAGGCATTCGCACTTCCCGCACGACTCGCTTGGACAAAGAAAGCGTCAACGTGTCATCTATTTCTGTCGCTTCCTCGTATCCGGCCTGACGTTTGATTCGGGCGAAGGTGTTGCAGCGAAGATACTATTGCAGGGGGATTCATGTCCAAAGGCATCGCATTATTAACATTCATGATGCTTGCGGCGCGGTGCGCCTGTGCCCAATTAGGGTTGTATCAGGCGTGCCGATTGCAGAACGCGCAGGGCCACGCTATTTTAGGCGCACAGGTCTATTTTCTCACTCAGCCCGCGAATACGATCGCACTTACGCCACTCGCAAATGTATACGGGAATTCTACAGGCACTGTTATCTACCCGATCTTTCGAGGTCAGGGGCAAACGACCACGGATAGTTTTGGCAATTGTTCGGCCTATCTTGCCCCCGGCTTATACACCGTCTGCTATGTCAGCGCTTCGCTTGGATCGGCGCCGCTCTGCAGGATAGACCAGAAAGTGGTATATGGAAATCCAACTGGACCGATATCGCCTAATCAGACCAGCGCGCAGACGACGGTTGGTCCGATCAGCATCAATTCGACGGATGCCGTGACCGAAAGCTCAAGTGTGAGTTATCACACGGTCAACATCAATTCTATGCCGTGGCAAGCAGAGTTGTTGGCGCAGCAAGGCTACCCTGGGGTCAACTCTATAGTAGGAGCGTTGTCCGTGCCATCAACCGGGACGATGCATCAGGCAAATGGGGTGGCCGGGTTTGTGGACAATCTATCTTCTACAACCTTCGCTGTTGGCGTTTACGGCCAGACAGTGTGTAAAGGGAGCAATCAATACTGCGAAGCCATCAATAGCGTGGCAGCCGACACGAGGGGAAACACTGGGGTAACACTTGATGGGGCGGAATTTGATGTCAATGTCAACAATAAGTCCACTGCCGTTAATGGGGTTATTGTAAACGGAGCTTTCAACGTCACTCCACTTGGTGCTATAGGCTATTTAGTCGCGCCTCCTTATGGGACTGGAGGACCATGGTCAATTGGATTTTCGACTGCTACTGGAGCTGTCTCAGATATTCTTCGAGCTCAACCATCAGGTTCTAAAGCATCTAGCCCTAGCCCATTTATCCGTCTGCAGGCTTACGATTCAAGCGGTGTTGTGCGCGATGCTCATTTCAATGTGGACGCCTTTGGAAATCTTCAGTTCTATCCCTATGGGGCCGCCATTTTTAATGGCCCAGTCGGCGTCACGAATCCGGCGGTTGCCTCCTTCATTCCAGTCGTAACCGAATACGCTCCGAACGCGAGAGACGGGGAGATTACGCAACACTTCTTCGGGGTGAGCGGAACGACAAATAATTCCCTTGTTCAGCAATTCATGTATTCGAGTAATGGTAGCTCAAGCAACGCCGCGTCCTGGGGGTTTTACGGAAGCGCGAATGTTTTCAGATTTACTCCCACAGGCGTCTTTACTGCTCCGACCTATGCAAATGCCAATGGCACACTTCTACCCTCAACGGCGACCGGAAACACAGGGAGTAGTACGGGTAAAGTTTCTCTAGTTCCAGGAACAGAGGCATTCGGGATCGCAGTACTTTCTTCTGGAACCATTACCGTGAGCAACGGTGCAGCATGCATCCCAAGCGCAACATGTGTTTACAAACTCACGCGCTGCGTTGCCAACGCATCCACTGCGGTAGGCGTGCCTAGTATTGGCACCGTTGTTGCGGGTACTTCCTTTGTCATCACTGCCGAGACTTCGGCCAACACCATAGAGACTGGCGATCAATCGTCGGTATGTTGGCAGATAAACTAGAGAGACTGTGAACCGCGTTCTCTCATTAACGGGGTGACGAATGACTTGCGGTCAACACCAGAACTGAAAGTCACAATATGTCATACTCATGGACGACCCGCGGTCCTGAAGATCGATCATTGATGTGCCCCGTTGTTCTCATAGACCCAGATCCCAGATCATTATCAAGCTCCCGAGAGATATTAGGTGGCGGACCGCAGGGCGCAAAACAGCCAGTGAGCCTACTTTGCGGTCTGAGGGCGTGGCGCCTGGCTGGCCAGTGGCAACACCTGCTGCGACTCCAGTATTCTGGTGTCCACTTAAATTCAGCAGAATCCTATCGGACGGGTCAGGGCAATCGCATTTTAGGAAATTGAATCATCGCCATCAAAAATGACTTCAGCTACTTTCGCGCGTGATACTATCGAAAATATCCGGAGGCTGATATTATGCGTGTTTTGTTTCTCAATCCCCCCTTTCACCCGCGTTATTCTCGCGAACAGCGTAGTCCCGCGGTTACCAAGAGTGGCACGTTGTACTACCCCAAGTGGTTGGCGACAGCGGCGGGAGTCGCGATTAAGAATGGGCATGACGTGGACTTGGTTGACGCCCCAGCGGCTGGCTACTCTGTCCAGGCGGTCATCGACCGGATTGAGGCGAAAAACATCGAAGCAGTAGTCTGCGATACCTCTACCCCCAGCATTCTCAACGACGTGAGCGTCGTCGAGTCATTGGTCGCAGCCAATCCTTCGCTGCATGTTCTCCTGGTCGGAAGGCACGTCTCTTCTCTCCCCAAAGAGACGCTCGCGATGTCGAGCTCCCTGCAGGCAGTTGCAATCCGCGAGTACGAGTACACCGTGCGCGACTGGCTCGCCGCGAAATCGTGCGGTGCCGACCTCTCCAGTGTGGATGGCCTAGTATGGCGTCGTGCAGGGACCGGGGAGATAGTCAGCAACCAGCAGCGCGCAGCGATCCATAATCTCGATGAGCTGCCCTTTGTCACCGAGGTCTATAAGCGTTTCCTACATACACCAGACTACTTTTATGGCCACTCGCTTTGGCCGTTGGTGGTCTTCGATACCAGCCGCGGATGCCCGTATCATTGCTCGTTCTGCGTTTACCCACAGACCTTCAGCGGACATACGATGCGTTACCGCTCGGTTGGGAATGTGGCCGACGAATTTGATTTTGTGGCCCGTGAAATGCCTGAGATCAAGACTGTGATGCTGGAAGACGACACTTTTATTGTCAGCAAACCACGCACACTTGAATTGGCGAACGAATTGATTCGTCGTGGCAACAAACTACCGTTCGATGCCAACTGCCGCGCGGACATTGGCGCAGAGAAAGAATTGCTTTCGACGCTGCATAAAGCGGGTGGCCGGCTATTCTGCGTCGGATTCGAGAGCGGGGATGTTGAAGTCATCAACGGCATGCACAAGAACAATGATGACCGACGTGATGCGAAGTATCACGAGGAAGCACACCGCTTCGTCCGTGTCTGCCAAGACTCCGGAATCATGGTTCATGGTTGCTTCATGGTGGGCAACCTGAATGAGACCCCCGCCAGCATGGAGAAGACTCTGAGCTTCGCAAAGAAACTTCGGCCCGATACGGCGCAGTTTTTTCCCATCATGGTCTATCCGGGAACCGTTGCGTATCAAGAAGCGAAGAAGCGTGACTACATTCAGATTGAAGACTGGGGTGCATGGTTGACGAAGGACGGCCTCCACAACAGCGTGGTCACCTTGCCGAACATTACTCATGAGCAACTGGTCAGCTTCTGCGATCGCGCGCGTCGGAGTTTTTATCTCGCTCCTTCCTATTTGTGGTACAAGCTGAAGCAATCAGTGAAAGACCGCCGTGAACTGCAGCGTAATCTGAAGGGCTTTGTCACGCTGTCGAAATATCTTTTGCGCGGCAGCCAGCACGATAAAACCAATGCAACTGGTACTGGTGCTGGTAAGACGCAAGGAGCGACTGCGTAAGCACCTCGATTCAAAATCTCTTTGAGCATTACCGGAAAGCGGTCTCGTTTCTGTTGCTCGGGGTCGGGTGATAGACTTGAGGCCGCTTCTTAAATTGGAGAGAACCAGTGGGGAGTCCCATCGACGCGGCGTCCGTATCGATCATCATACCGACGTTCAATGGAGCTTTGCGCATCGGAAATTGCCTGGATGCACTTCTGGACCAGACTGTTGGGCGCAATCTAGAGATTCTAGTCGTCAACGACGGTTCAACCGATAATACCGCGGAGGTGCTTGAGCGTTATCCTGCTGTCCGCCTCATCTCACAAATAAATGCGGGCCCCGCGGCAGCGCGCAATCGAGGCGCCCATGAGGCTCAGGGAGCCATCATCCTTTTTACGGATGATGACTGTGTGCCGATGCCGGACTGGCTGGACGCGATGCTTGAGCCTTTCAACGATGCGGAGGTTGTCGGAGCGAAGGGGATTTACCGCACTTGCCAGAAGCGCTTGGCTGCTCGCTTCGTTCAAATCGAATATGAAGACCGTTATCGCATAATGGCGGGACTAGACAGCATCGACTTTATCGACACCTATTCCGCTGCGTTTCGCCGCGACCGCTTCCTTGAGATGAATGGCTACGATGTCTCTTTCCCAGTTGCCTGTGCAGAGGACATCGAGCTCTCTTACCGCATGTCGGCGTACGGTTGGAAGATGATATTTACTCCTGCGGCGATCGTGTACCACAAGCACCCTGACAGGTTTTGGAGTTATCTCAAAAAGAAATATAAATTCGCATTCTGGCGTGTACTTGCGTTGCGTAAGAACCCCCGCAAAGCTGCAAAGGACAGCCACACTCCACAGCTAATGAAGCTCCAACTTCTGCTTGCTCCCGCGTTGCTTGTTGCCGTGACCTACGATTTGACGAGGCGGTCAGCGTTGCCCGCGTCGCTTCTGGTGCTAGCAGCTTTTTTTCTCAGTACACTGCCATTCACACTGCGAGCGATCAGAAAAGACCCTGTCGTGGGACTACTTTCCCCGGCTCTACTAGCTGCTCGCGCCTGCGCCCAGTTTTTGGGAGTTTCCGCCGGATTAGTAAATGCACACCTCAAACTTGCAGTGGCTCGGACCAATTCGCCCGCGCAGAATGCTGGGCCAGGGGTATGATATACTTACTACTCAACCCCAACACCTAATTGAATCGAGAGAAGCTATTCAGACTAGGTTGAGTGAGCCAATATAATGAAGGTTGTCATCCTCGCTGGTGGTCTTGGAACTCGGATTTCCGAGGAAACTTATCTCAAGCCCAAGCCAATGATTGAAATCGGCGGCAAGCCGATTCTCTGGCATATCATGAAGCTCTACTCCTCCCATGACATAAATGAGTTTGTTATCTGTTGCGGTTATAAAGGTTATGTCATCAAAGAGTACTTCGCCAACTACTTCTTGCACACGTCGGATGTTACCTTCGACATCGCCAACAACACAATGGATGTTTGCGAACGGCACGCCGAGCCTTGGAAGGTGACGCTCGTCGATACCGGGGACGCCACGATGACCGGAGGGCGTCTTAAGCGAGTCGCACCCTACATTCGTGACGAGGAATGCTTTTGCTTCACCTATGGCGATGGGGTTGCTGACATCAATATCACCGAGGAAATCGCCTTCCATCGTCAGCATGGCAAGCTGGCCACTCTAGCGGCCGTGCAGCCCCCTGGCCGCTATGGCGCTTTGCAGACCACAGACGCCAGGGTGACCAGGTTTATCGAAAAACCCGCCGGCGATGGCGGACTGATCAATGGGGGCTTCTTTGTGCTCTCGCCAAGGTGTCTTGAGCTGATTGACGGTGACCACACCAGTTGGGAAGGGCGGCCGCTCGGGGAGCTCGCCGAGCAAGGTGAACTCATGGCGTTTGAGCATCACGGCTTTTGGCGGCCTATGGACACGTTACGTGACAAGAATCAGCTTGAAGAACTTTGGGCCTCGGGCGAAGCGCCTTGGAGAGTCTGGTGAGCATTATTGCAGCGCAAGAGGGTTTCGGCGGATTCTATGCCGGAAAGCGCATCTTGGTCACCGGCCATACTGGCTTCAAGGGTAGTTGGCTGTCCCTCTGGCTGCACCGTCTCGGCGCGACGGTACATGGTTATGCACTCAATCCGCCGACTGAGCCCAGTCTTTTTGAGTCCGCCGGTATTCGCACAATGCTTGCGTCGGATACTCGCGCCGATCTGGCCGATCTTGCGCAACTGAAAGTTGCGCTCAATGATGCTCAACCAGAGATCGTGTTTCATCTTGCCGCTCAACCCTTAGTGCGGGCGAGCTATCTAGATCCGCTGGGTACTTTTGCCGCCAATGTCATGGGAACGGCGAATGTGCTGGAGGCAGTGCGCGCCGTTCACTCCGTGCGCGCACTGGTTCTGATCACGACCGACAAGGTGTATCAAAATCTTGAATGGGCATATCCTTATCGCGAGATCGATCGGCTTGGCGGTCATGATCCCTACAGCGCCAGCAAAGCGGCGGCCGAGATTGTCGCAGCCAGTTATCGCGCGAGCTTCTTTCCAGGACAAAACCATCACCCCGCAAGTGTGGCGACTGTCCGAGCTGGGAATGTGATCGGCGGTGGCGACTGGGCTTCAGACCGTCTCATTCCAGACTGTATAAGAGCCTTCATCGAGAGCAAATGCGTGCTGCTCCGCTTTCCTCAGGCGGTGCGACCCTGGCAGCATGTCTTGGAGCCGCTCGCCGGTTATCTGCAATTGGCCCAGCGCCTTTTTGCTCCAGGCGGCGCTACATTTGCCAAGGCTTGGAATTTCGGACCAGACGCCAGCGGCGATGCTGCCGTAGGCGAAATTGCCGAGATCACAGCGCGACTCTGGGGCGAAAATGCCCGCGTTGAATGCTCGCCCTCAGCAGAAAACCCGCACGAGGCCGGCAGGCTCCACCTCGATAGCACGCTAGCCCGAACAGAACTCAGCTGGAAACCGCGCTGGTCGTTGGAGCAGACGCTTGCGCAAACAGTGGCATGGTATCAGGCTTGGAACTCTGACGCTGACATGACCGCTGTTAGTCTCGATCAAATTCGGGCTTACGAAACGGCGGGGCAGTCATGAGCTCCTCCTTCGACATTCTCGATACACCGCTGGATGGGTTGAAGCTTGTTCAGCGCAAACCGGTCGGCGACCATCGCGGTTACTTGGAACGGATGTTTTGCGAAGAAGAATTGCAGTCACTGATCCCGGGCAAAGGTGTTGTGCAAATTAACCACACCCTTACAAGCAAGCGAGGCACGGTGCGCGGCCTGCACTTTCAGTATCCACCCCATGCCGAAACCAAGATCGTGAGCTGTCTGCGTGGCGAGGTATTCGATTTGGCCGTGGATCTGCGTCAAGGCTCGCCGACGATTCTGCGTTGGCACGCGGAGATTTTGAACGCAAACAATCATAGATCTTTACTGATACCGGAGGGCTTTGCCCACGGCTTCCAGACCCTGACTGAAGACTGCGAGTTGATCTATTTTCATACGGCCGCTTATCAGCCGGACGCCGAGGGCGGCCTGAACGCGCAAGATCCCCGGCTCGAAATCCACTGGCCGGAGGCGGTGACAGAACTGTCGTCCCGTGATGCGGCACACCCTCTCGTGACAGCAGCCTTCGCCGGGGTGACCGTATGAAATGCCGCCATTGTAGTTCCGAACTATCGCTTTCGCTTGTGGATCTGGGTACCGCGCCGCCTTCGAACGCATACCTAACGGCGCAAACACTAAAGGGTCCGGAAAAGTGGTTTCCTTTGCGCGTGCTGGTTTGTGAGCGCTGTTGGTTGGCTCAGACCGAAGATTTTGCCAACGCGCAGGAACTGTTTGACGCTGACTATGCCTACTTTAGCGGCTTCTCCAGCAGTTGGCTGGCGCACTGTGAACGCTATGTCGCCGACATGGTGGCAAGGTTCGGATTAGATGCCGGCAGCCATGTAGTTGAGGTTGCTGCCAACGACGGTTACCTGCTGCAATATGTCCGTGGCCGTAATATCCCATGTACTGGGGTGGAACCCACCGCAAGTACCGCCGCCGCGGCCCGTTCCAAGGGTATCCCAATCGTAGAGGACTTCTTTGGCGTGCGTCTGGCGCGGGAACTGGCAGCTCAGGGTAAGCAGGCGGATTTGACCACCGCCAACAACGTGCTGGCCCATGTCCCCGATATCAATGATTTCGTAGCGGGTTTTGCCGAGCTTTTGAAACCTGAGGGCGTGGCGACATTCGAGTTTCCGCATCTGCTTAAGCTGATTGCCCACAACCAGTTCGACACCATCTACCACGAACACTTTTCCTACCTGTCGCTTACTGCGGTCGACCGAATCTTTGCCGCCAATGGGCTCACGGTATTCGATGTCGAGCAACACCCTAGCCACGGCGGCAGCCTCCGCGTGTTTGCCCAGCGCCGCGACACCGGCAATCGCGTGCGCGGCGCCAGGGTGAGTGAACTGATGGATTGCGAATGCCAGGCGGGCATGACCACTGCTGGCTATTACGCCGGCTTCCAAGCCAAGACTGACAAGGTCAAGAACGACTTCCTCACCTTCTTGTTGGAAGCCAAGCGTGAAGGCCACTCTGTGGCGGCCTATGGGGCCGCGGCCAAGGGTAATACCTTAATGAACTACGCCGGGATACGGCCAGACCTTATCGCGTTCGTGGTGGATCGAAATCCAGCGAAGCAGGGCAAGTATATGCCAGGAAGCCGCATCCCGATCTCCGACGAGCTCCAACTCAAGAGCACCAAGCCGCACTACGTTGTAGTTTTACCCTGGAATCTGAAGGCGGAAGTCATTCGCCAGCTTGAGTACATTAAGGCTTGGGGCGGGCGGCTCGTCACGGCGGTTCCACATTTGGAGCTTATGCCATGAAGATCGCAGTAACAGGTGCAACCGGCTTCGTTGGGCGGCACATAGTTGCAGAACTCGAACGACACTCCATATCCCCGGTCCTGATCTGCCTGCCGTCCCTTGAGCTTCCCTCCACCTTCGCGAGGCATACCGTTGTTCGTATTGACTTGAAAGACGCTGCCGCAAACGCATTTGATTTGATGGGTCAGCCCGATGTTCTTATACATCTGGCATGGGGCGGGCTGCCGAACTACAAGTCACTGCATCATTTTGAGGAGGAGTTGCCCGCCCAGTACCGCTTTCTCAAATCTCTGGTCGAATCCGGACTCAAGAACCTGCTCGTGACGGGCACATGCTTTGAGTATGGTATGCAGTCAGGACCGCTCCATGAGGATTTGGAGGCACGGCCGAATAACCCCTACGGCTTTGCTAAAGATACTCTCCGGCGCCAGCTCGAGTACCTGCAAAAGGTTGCGCCATTTAATCTCACCTGGGCGCGGCTTTTCTACCTATATGGAGAGGGCCAGGCGGAGAACTCATTGCTCCCGCAGCTGAAGGGGGCGGTAGAGCGGGGTGATCGCATATTCAAGATGTCCGGCGGCGAGCAGTTGCGCGACTACCTGCCCATTGCCGAGGTTGCACAATACCTCGCCTCCCTGGCGATGACCGGACGCGATAACGGGGTTGTGAATGTTTGTTCGGGAAGACCCATCTCGGTTCGCAAATTAGTTGAAGGTTGGATCAAGGAGAACGGTTGGTCTATCGATCTTGATCTCGGACACTATCCTTATCCCGAGTATGAGCCCATGGCTTTTTGGGGCGATCGATCCAAGCTCGATTGTTGTTTGGAGATGTGAGACGTCTTAGCGCCCCGGCGCAATATCCTATTGTTTGTGGTTAGGCATCGCGTTAGGAGAGGTCCCATGAGCCCCTTCGAGAATGATAAGAGTATTGGGGTGTTCTATCTCGCCAGAGGTTCGAACCCGCTCGATCTGACTCGGCGGTTTGCTGAGTCCTATTTGAACTGTCCGGCGGGAACGGACCACACGCTCACGCTCATCTGCAAAGGCTTTCAGAACCAGCGGCAATTCGACGAACACTGTTCGCTATTCGGCGGTCTTGAGCCGTCCGTCATCGAGGTGCCTGATACAGGGTACGACATCGGAGCGTATCGAGCTGCCCTGAGGGCATCCAAATACGACCTATTCTGCTTGATGAATTCGCATAGCATCATTCGCGCCCCAGGATGGCTGAAGTATCTCTCCGAATCTGAGTTTAGAAGGCAACTCACCATAACGGCATGGGACGCCTATGCTGATGAGGCTTCGCCAAGCCTCGGAGGCGGCGGAGCGATATGAGCAATTCAAGGTCAGATGAAAATATCGAAGTACTCTATCTGGTGGCTTGGGTCGGGGAAAGAATGCTGAATCCTCTCGATTCAGCGCGACAGTTCGCTGAATCTTATCTGCGCTTCCCGGCTGGAGTATCCCATAAACTCACGCTCATCGTCTCAGGGAACATGGCCCCCACCCAGATCGCTGAACTTGTTTCTTTGTTCGAGGGATCTCCGGTTTCGATAATTCATGTGAATGACATTGACTTCGACATAGGGAAATACCGTGTCGCTCTGCAGAAGTCTAACTCTGAACTATGCTGCATTTTTAACTCCCATTGTGTTATTCGCGCCTCGAGATGGTTGGCCAAATTCACACAGTGTGCTTGCGATCCGCGAGTCGGCCTTGTGGGGGCGACAGCCTCGTACGAGAGTCTATATTCTGAAGCTGTGGCAAGGTTAGCCAAGCGTAAACCGGGCCTCGGCATGTTGTGGCGCGGCGGCATACCCGGAGTGGTCAGGAACTGGGGTTTTCCAGCGTTTCCGAATCCGCATATCCGCACCAGTTCGTTCATGATTAGGAGAGATGTCTTTCAGCGCGTCAGATGGCCACGCAATCCTTCCAACATGGGAAGGTATCTATTCGAGAGCGGGCGGTGGAGCCTGACGCGGCAAGTGATGAAAATGGGGCTTGACGCCGTCATTGTAGGGTACGATGGGCGACGTTTCGGAGTTTCCGAATGGTCTTCAAGCGGCACATTCAGACAGAACGAGCAACACAATCTCCTGGTCGCCGACAACCGAACGAATGACTACGCGGTTGCCGCGCCGGAACTCAGAAGGCTGCTCACCATAAAGGCATGGGGCGCCAATGCTGCAAAGTGAAAGCATGCCGGTCCCAAAGGGTACAAATTCTGCTGGGCGTGGCTGCATTGAGCAGCCTATTCGTATGACGCCAGTCAAAGTCATCCCGTATCGGCGCCTGAAGCTCCTGTTGCAATCCCGGCATGCAACTCAGGTCATCCTATGTCTCTAAAGAAAAACGTCATTGCCAACTATATCGGCCAAGGTTGGCAAGCTTTGATGAGCTTTGCCTTTGTGCCGCTCTACATCAAGTACCTGGGGATGGAGGCTTATGGCCTGATCGGCATTTATACCATGATGCAAGTTTGGATGCTGTTGCTTGATATGGGCATGAAGCCGGCGTTGAGCCGGGAAATGGCCCGCTTCACCGCGGGCGCGCACAATGCCCAGTCTATCCGCGACCTGCTCCGGAGCATCGAGGTGGTCGGATTCGCCGTTGCCGGAGCCATCACGCTTGGCATCTGGGCCGCCTCGGGATGGCTGGCTACCCACTGGGTCACGCCAAAGCATCTATCGCCCGGTGTAGTGGCCCATGCTTTTACCATGATGGGCCTGGTCGCGGCCCTGCGGTTTTTGCAAGACCTCTATCTAAGCGGAAGCATTGGCTTGCAACGCCAAGTTCAGCAGAACATAGTGCTCGGCATCACGGCCACGGTGCGTGGCTTGGGTGCGGTTGCACTGCTGGCCTGGGTCTCGCCGACGATCACAGTCTTCTTCCTCTGGCAAGGCCTGATCTCGATCATTACCGTCGCGCTGTTTGCCGGAATCGTCTACCGCGCGTTGCCGCATGCGCCGCTAGCCGCCCGCTTCTCCGGAGCGGCATTACTGAAGATTTGGCGTTTCGCGGCGGGTATTGTGATGCTCACTCTTTTGGCTTTGTTGTTCAGTCAGCTCGATAAAATTCTGCTGTCGCGCATGTTATCCTTGGAAGCCTTTGGTTACTATGCCCTGGCGGGCGTAGTTGCAAGTTCTCTGTCTGTTCTGACGGGGCCGATCACAACGGCGTTGTATCCACGCTTTACAGAGATGTCCACGAACCGCGACGACGTGGCATTGAGCTCGCTCTACCACCAGGGTGCTCAACTGGTGACAGTTCTTATCGGCTCAGCCGCCATCGTACTGATGATGTTTGGATACAGAGTGCTGCGGCTGTGGACCGGAGACCCGTCGCTGGCCCAAAAGGTGACGCCTCTCATGGTTGTCATCGCGCTAAGCGTGCTGTGCAACTCACTCTTGTGTGTTCCTTACCAGATGCAGCTTGCCTACGGCTGGACCTCACTGACAGTTCAGGTGAACACCGCCGCAGTATGTGTCATGGTGCCGGCCATTCTACTGGTCGTTCCGAGATACGGCGCAATGGGCGGGGCATGGATGCTGGTGGCGACGAATGCAGGCTGTCTGCTGCTTGAAGTCCCTTTGATGCACCGGCGGCTGCTTCCCGCTGAGATGTGGCGCTGGTACAGTTGGGACGTAGCCGTTCCCTTGGCCGCAGCTACGGCGACAGCCTTCCTGTGCCGCTGGGCGATGCCTCACGACCTGGGCAAGTTCGGCGAGTTCAGCGTGCTGCTAATAACTTCCATTTGTGTGTTGATTGCGGCTGCCGCGGTTGCCCCGACCGTGCGCAGTCACTTTACCCGCTATCTATCAATTGCGCGGTTGAAACATCTCTGGAGCATAGTTGTATCCTGAAGGCATCGGTTTATTTATCACTGGAGAGCACTGCATGGAGCAACCACCTGTAATTACGACGCTGATCCCTACATATCGGCGTCCAAAGCTCCTGGAACGCGCAATTAGGAGCGCGCTCGGCCAGACCTACCCGCACGTGCAGGTTTGCGTATATGACAATGCGTCTGGAGATGATACTGAGGAGACCGTTCTGCGACTGTCAAGCGCCGATCCGAGAGTCAAGTACTTTCGCAATGGCACAAATATTGGCTGGCTAAAGAACTTCATGCAAGCTATGGAGCAGGTTGACACGCCGTTCTTCTCTCTTCTTTCAGACGACGACGTACTACTGCCGCGGTTCTATGAGATCGCACTGGAAGGGTTCAATAACTATCCGGAGGCCATAATGTCGGCGACAGCCACTTTGAGGATGGATAAAGCCGGGAGAATTATAGAAGTGCCGTTGCTCAAATGGAGGCCAGGGCTGTACCAACCACCCGACTGCTTTCTTTCGATACTCGACGACATGCATCCTGACTGGACCTCCGTAGTTTTTCGCCAGGACGTTGTGCGTAAGGCGGGAGTGCTCGACGAAGAAACTGGTGCGCCCACCGATCTTGATTATTTGTTGCGCGTCGCTGCAAACTTCCCGGTGGTTATTTCAAATGAACCCGGTGCGATCTTCATCATGCATCCCGAAGGTTATGGTTCAACCCCCGGAGTCTACACATCTACTGGTTGGTTGAAATTGATCGAGAACCAAGCCGGAGACGAGAGAATCCCTATCCAGGCAAGGACCTATGCAAGAGCAGTACTCACAAACACACTGACGCAAAAGATCTTCGTGTTAAATGGGTTTCATTCTCTCTTGGCGCAACGCTGGGATGACAGCCGCGAAGCTGCACGTGTCTTGCGTCAGGATTACGGATTACGGATGAAGGCATCCATCTTAAGCGCTCTAAGCTGGGGGTGCGAATATCTCCCGCTCGCTCACCGCGCGCTTGTCATCATGTATAAGGTTAAGGATTCTCTCAAACGGCTCAGGGTTCTTCCACTGCAAAAAAGGTTCGGATACTGTGCGAAATTCCTTTGACCTACCTCCAGCGATAGGGCGGATCCTACACCCAGGTGCTTATTCCATCGCACAAATCGCATCGACGCCGCCTAGATGTCGCCTGTGATAAAGTAGGGACGTACTGCGATGAGTTTAGACCAAGTGTCATCTCTGGTGTGACCGTCCGGTATCTCGGCGCCATGCTGGATATTGTGAGGCATGTGCCGTGACTTAAATAATTCCGAATGGTCAGATATTGCGTTGGGGGGGGAATGAAAGTTGCAATTGTTCATCCGTGGTTTTTGGAGGGAGGCGGCGGAGAAAAAGTTGTTGACATACTTGTGGATATGTATCCAAATGCAGACATCTTCGCGTTATCTGTTGATCCCGCGGTGTTGTCTGCGCGTCTACGCGGAAGGAAGATATGCACAAGCAATCTGAACAGCTTCTTGTCATTTCGTCTCCGCTTACTGCGTCCTATCTACCTTATACCCTTCCTCCCGTTCGCAGTAGAAAGCATAGATGTGAGCAAATACGATTTGGTTCTCAGTTCCTGTGGGCCGGCGGTTATGGGCGTCAATGTGAATCAGGACGCGGTGCACATATCCTATGTTTACTCTCCACAGCGCGCCTGGTGGGACTTGTACGCCGAGCGTCGAGCTCAGATTCCATGGATTCTGAGGGGACTATATATTCTCGGTGCATCGTTCATCAGAACGTGGGAATTCAGCGCCATGCAACGTGTTGACCACGTAATTAGCATCTCCAACTACATTGCGCACCGTGTATTCAAGTATTTTCGCAGGTCAAGCACAGTAATTTATCCCCCCGTTGATACTTCGATGGGCTATATAGCCAATCAGCACGATGACTACTATCTTTCAGTTTCTCGTCTCGACGCGGGCAAACGCGTCGACTTATTGATTCACGCCTGCAATCAACTCAAGCGACGGTTATTGATTGTTGGCATTGGCCGAGAAGAAAAGCGGTTGAAGGCTATTGCCGGTCCGACTATCAAATTCCTCGGTCGCGTGCCGGACGCGGATCTGCCTGGAATTTATGCAAATTGCAGGGCATTTCTCTTTAGTTCGGATGAGGATTTTGGAATCGCCCCAGTTGAAGCGCAGGCTTTTGGCCGTCCCGTGATTGCGTATGGCCGCGGAGGATCGCTGGAAACAGTGCGAGTGGGGGACGCAGAAGGCCGCTCAGATACTGGAGTCTTTTTCTCCGAGCAGACCGCCGAGTCAATCATTGATGGAATGCGGAATTTTGAAGCTCGAGAGGATAAATTCGTTCCAGAAGAGATTCAGCAGCACGCCCGACAATTTGACACATCTGTGTTTGTACAGCAGTTCAGCAAGTTCGTGGATTCTGCGATGGAACGTAAGTAAGCTATATTGAATTGTCAACGACCTCTGCCCATGCTAACCCGAGACTGCACGCAAAATCCGCATCTGCGGACGAAGCTTGCGGTAGTGTCCAGGTAGTGTCCAGAGTTTTTCGCACTTTCGATCTTTGACGGCATGTTGGAAGGTTGTTGGGTTGGGGTTGTTTTGCTCTGGGCCCCCATGTGGGCCCAGAGCAAAGCAGTCAGGCGATGGCCACGACTTCGGCCAGGCGGTCCATCTGCAGGTAGCGTTTGGTGCCCTACTTGGTTGCGGCGACGTGTCGTAGTCGTGCGGCCACCAGCATCGGCGCCGATTGGCCGCCGGGAGACGCGCCGACCATACTCCAGCCTGAAAGCGCAAACGCCCGATCAGGTATACTTCAACAGTTGCCAGAATCCATGGCAGCCTGAAAGCAACAACGAGAACTTCCACTTAAGGGAAAAGCAAAGACTGTCCGAACTACTGGGACCACCTCAATTCGGCACACCAGAAATAGGGAGGATGGGTATGGAACAATTGCCCGCTTCGAGGGGAAGCAAGATAATGAGACATGACGCGATCCGTAGGAACCACATCGTACGAAAGCTCTATTCTCTTCTCCAGCCCCTTGTTTTTGCCGCCAACAGTACGATCTCCCGATTGAAGAGATTGATTGTCGGGAAAACTGTCGATGCGTTACTCGTCAATTCCAAACAGGGACTGTTCTTAATTGGGCCTGAAGATCTAGGTGTCGGCGGCTCCCTCATCAAAGATGGCGCATATGGCGAAGATGAAATACAACGCATAAGTTCCCTAACAAATGAAAGGAGCAATGTTCTGTTCGTGGGATCTCACATCGGGACCTTGGCTATACCAACGTCGCGAAAAGTAAAGCACGTCACAGCGATTGAGGCGAATCCCAATACGTTTAGGCTTTTGACCTGGAATATTTTGTTGAATAACTGCCAGAATATTCATGCCATTCAAGTTGCTGCAAGCGACCAAAAGGGACAATTGGAATTTATTATGAGCAAAGCAAATTCTGGCGGGTCGAAGAGAATGCCGCACATAAAGGCATACAAGTATTTTTACGACAAGCCGGATACGGTCAAAGTGAACGCGGATAGGCTGGACCTCGTAATTCCCGAGGACTATGACCTGATTGTTATGGACATTGAAGGTTCTGAGTATTTCGCTCTAAAAGGCATGGAACGACTATTAGCAAATGCCACGCATCTAATAATAGAATTCATTCCACATCACCTTAAGAATGTCTCCGCTATAACAGTGAAAGAATTTGTGGCACTCATTGAGCCTCACTTTAGGACGCTTAACATTCCTTCAAAGAAATTAGTGCTTCAGAGGCCGCAATTCTTACCGGCACTTGACGAAATGTATAGCTTGAACGAGTCTGATGACGGAGTTATCTTTTCAAAAGGTTAGCGCTGGGCCCTGCGGCGGTAAGCTGGTATGTCATGATTTGAAAAAGTGAAAAATGAGCGGACATTGCACCGTAGTAAACTTCCAAGCATAAAACTCAAATCAAATGTGCGAAAGAAATCCTACGTTATCTGGGTCGTTCTTGTGCCGCCACTGGTTGCGGCGCGCTCTACACAGGGTAGCCCAAGGGAAAACAGTGCTGCCGAATCCACCATACGTTAGATCTGTGCTTATCTGATTGACACCCAATCCTAATAACCCCAGGGTCAACGTAAAATCGGCATCTGTTGAGAAGCTCGCTGCCGGCATGCGGAAATTAGGCCTACACGGCACTACGCTCAGCCGGTCGGTCCAGCAAGAGCCGTCATCCAGCAATCGAGAGTGTCCCGTAATGTTTGCTCCAGTGGGATACGCGGCTTCCAACCGAGTGCGTGGACCCGGGCGGAGTCTCCATACAAAGACAAGGTTTCTACGGCGCGAAATCTGTCCGGGTCCACACGAATCTGAATTTGAACACCCGCTGCATCGCAGAGCATGGAGAGTATCTGTTGGATGCTGACCGGAGATCCCGAACTCACATTGTAAGTTTCGCCTGCTACACCCCGGGTGGCGATCGTCCAGTAAGCCTCGACAACATCGCGTACATCTGTAAAATCACGAACCGGTTTCAGATTGCCGACATGTAAAACGGGCTCCGCTTTTCCCAGTTTGATAGCAGCAATCTGTCGGGCAAAATCGGAACAGACAAAACCCGTCTGCTGACCGGGACCAACGTGATTGAAAGGACGAACATTCATGATCTGAAGTCCAAAGCCGTCACTATACTGCATGGCTAAAGCTTCGCACATGCTTTTGCTCGCTGCATAAGGTGTCAGCAGGTGGAGTGGCGCGCTTTCATGCAGACCACCTTCCAACAGGATTGAGCGATAGACGTGCGCCGTGCTTACATGCACGATTCGGGGACGAAGTTCAATCTCCCGCAACACCTCGAAGAGGTTCAGGGTGCCCCCCACGTTGACGTCATACGTCTGCCGTGGGTGTTGCAGGCTGTATGCTACGTTGGAAATCGCTGCCAGGTGGTAGATGTGGTCGGGACGATACTCCTGCAGAATCCGGCGTAACTCTGCAGCATCGCGAATGTCGGCGTGAATCACCTCGACGTTGTCGGGCATGGTGAGCCCGGGGTCTGGCTTTTCGACAGTAAACCCCAGGCCGCTGACCCCACACCCTTTCTTGACCAGCATACGGGCAAGATGAGGTCCGACAAACCCTGTCAACCCCGTGACAAATGCTCTCATTGGTGTTGCTCCGCTTGACGCGGGTCAACTTGAGACGCGACCATGTGACGGCGGTTGCGACGCAAGTCCTCTTCCACCATCATCTGCACCAATTGCTCAAAGTTAATTTCCGGTTCCCAGCCAAGTTTCCCCTGCGCATAACTGGGATCGCCGCACAAATAGTCCACTTCGGCGGGACGCAGCAGATCCGGGTCAACAGTCACATAATCGTGATAGTCCAGGTCGACGATCTTGAAAGCTGTATCGATTAACTCGCGCACGGATTTGCTGATGCTGGTTGCAATCACGTAGTCTCCCGGACGGTCGGCTTGCAGCATCATCCACATGGCGCGCACGTAATCCCCTGCGAAGCCCCAATCCCTCTTGGCGTCAAGATTGCCGATCGTCATCTTGTCCAGCAGGCCCAACTTGATCCGCGCCACTGCGTTGGACACCTTGCGCGTCACAAATTCCAGCCCCCGCCGCGGCGATTCATGATTGAACAGGATGCCGGAGCAAGCAAACATTCCATAGCTTTCGCGGTAATTGATGGTCGCGTAGTGGCCATAGAGTTTGGAAACCCCGTAGGGGCTTCTGGGGTGAAAGCTGGTCTTCTCGTTTTGCGGCGGCGGAGTCGATCCGAACATCTCACTGGAAGATGCCTGATAGAAACGGATTTTGGGGTTTTCAGTTTTAATGGCTTCAAGAATGCGTGTGACTCCGAGCGCTGTAAATTGACCCGTTAATTCCGGCTGGCTCCAGGAAGTTGCAACAAATGACTGCGCGGCCAGATTGTACACTTCATCCGGATGGCTCTGCCGGATCGCATTCGCCATGGAGTTCTGATCCAGCAGATCTCCGGGCAGCAGGGTGATGTCTTTCTCTATATGCGAGATGCGCTCAATATTGACGCTGCTGCTGCGCCGTACCAAACCGTAAACCTTATACCCTTTGGAAAGGAGAAATTCGGCCAGATAGGATCCGTCCTGCCCCGTAATGCCAGTAATCAATGCAGTATTTGCCACGTTCCCTCCTCACAATCCACTTCGAGGCTATCATGATGCGCAAGGAGCACATTCTGATACGCGATAACCTGCGATGCTAGCGGGATCGGACAGCACGGGAAGCCGGACTTTCTCCACGGGCTAATATTACTACTGTGTTATAAAGTAGGTACCTCAAGTTTGATTGGCTTCGCGGGGGAGATTTTTGGGTAGTACGTTGATGGAATGAGCCTTCGCCAATTGGACTTTTCCCGTCAGGCGGAACGCC
>Ga0187847_10001696_pt1 | contig 19318 bp, 7 predicted proteins | sample June2016WEW_4_10_FD_132458 | JGI IMG/M metagenome (GOLD analysis project Ga0187847, IMG submission 132458) | Peatland microbial communities from SPRUCE experiment site at the Marcell Experimental Forest, Minnesota, USA - June2016WEW_4_10 | ecosystem: Environmental > Terrestrial > Soil > Wetlands...
AAATCGAGGCGACACGACCTACGCCGTTGGCGTGAATACCTTCGATGTCGACTTTCAACACCACGTTGCCGTCGGAACACGGCAGGATATCGTGTGGGGGCTCGGCTACCGCTTAAGTTCGGACGATGCCAGCCCAACATTGCGAATCGTTTTTACTCCTCAAAATCGCAACTTACAACTGTTCAGTGCATTCGTACAGGATGAGATTGCCGTCCGGCCGGAACGTCTTCAACTGAGTATAGGAGCTCGGTTAGAACACAATGACTACACTGGATTCGGCTTTCAACCTTCGGCTCGCATGGTCTGGACCCCGAGCGGAAAGAACATGATCTGGAGCGCGATCTCCGACGCCAACCGGACTCCATCCCGCAGTGACAATGATATCCGGGTAAATTACGACGCCCTCCCTGGACCCGGAAACATGCCGGTGCTCGTTAGCCTCTTCGGCGATCCAAACTTCAAGAACGAACGGCTCACAGCATATGAATTGGGTTATAGGAATTCGTGGACAAGCTCGCTCTCGATAGATTCAACCATTTTCTACAACCGATATCGTGATTTGGTATCGGTGGAGTCTGGAGCTACGGAGCTTGAGATGAATCCCGCGCCAATGCATCTGCTTGTTCCCAGCTACTTCAGTAATGGGCTCCACGGAGAAACTCACGGATTGGAGATCTTCGCAAACTGGAGGACAGCAAACTCCTGGACTCTAAGTCCGAGCTATACATTCTTTTCCATGCACCTGCACCCGTTTGCCGGCAGTGAGGCTTTCACATTCGCAACCGCAACTGAAGGGAGCACACCAGACCATCAGGCGGGATTGCGCTCCAGCGTACAACTTCCACATAATCTCCAATGGAATGCCTCTGCTTACTTCGTCAACCGTCTCCCCGCAGTATCGATCCCCTCATATACCCGCGTCGATACGAACTTGATTTGGCACGTGGGCGAAACTGTCTCCCTAAGCGTTGCAGGGCAGAATCTCCTGAAGAGCCTTCACCCTGAATATGCCGGTACCGACGCGACCGTCGATACCGATTTGATGCGGCGATCTGCCTACGCCAAAATTATCTGGTCTTTCTAGCTGTGAGGCCTCTTTTGCTTTGCGCATTCAAAAACCCGGTGGTGAAGGCGACTGAACGAGCACGCGCTTTGGTCCCGATGCTTGCACTTCTCTGGGTAGTTGCGCTTGCCTTAGAAGCGCTGCAGCCGGCATGCGCTCAACCCGCCACCGACGAGTATAAGGTCAAGGCCGCATTTCTATTCCACTTCGCCCAGCTTGTAGATTGGCCTTCCGGCTCATTCAACGCGGAAGACCAATCATTCAACCTGTGTATCTTCGACGACGAGCCGCATCGCCAGGCATTGCAAAGTACTCTGGAGGGCAGCCCCCTTGGAACCCGTTTGGTTCATGTGCGCCTGTTGAATCAGATGCAATCCGCACAAGGATGTAGCCTCTTCTTCCTCAGCCGCGATGAAAGTCTGCATCAGAACGCAATCCTTAAGAATTTGCGCGATCAACCGGTTCTAACAGTTGGTGAAGCCGATAATTTTCTCTTGGAGGGCGGAATCATTCGGCTGCATCTCGACCAGGGAAAAATTCGATTCGACATTAACGTTGGGGCTGCCGAGTCGTCTCATCTCAAAATTAGCTCACGACTGCTTCTGCTCGCCTCTTCAGTGAAGCTTGGCGACGGAATGAAAAGTGGAAATTGACTCCATGAACCTCAGGAATTTGTCCATCCGCGTCAATCTAGCCCTTCTGATTCTCTCAGCGAGCGCGCTTGCCGTCCTGCTCGCTTCTTTCGGATTCGGCATCTATGAGCGCTCGAATTATCGTTCGAGTGCGGTTCGCGAATTGACTGCATTGGCCGATACGCTCGGTGCCAATTCAGCCGCGTCCCTTGCATTCGACGATAAGCAGACCGCACAAGAGATGCTCAGCGCACTGGCTACCGAACCGCACGTCCTGCTGGCCCGCCTCTATGACAACAATGGGAATAGCTTCGCAGAATACCGCAGTCCCGGCAGCGGTCAGAGCGGACTCATACTTCCAGGTCTGCGCCCGGATGGTGCCTACTTCGACCGCAAGTCACTCGCACTATTCCGCGGTGTCTTGCTCAATGGCCAGCGCACGGGATCAATCGCCCTGGTTTTCGATCTGAGCGATCTTCGCTCCCAACTTCTTGAATATGCGAAGATCGCTACTCTCGTTCTTCTCCTTTCAGTCCTGGCCACATTCTTAGCTTCTTTGCGCCTTGCGGTCTCAATCGGAGATCCACTCGTGCAGTTGGCCGCTGCCGCGAGCTATGTCTCAACTCAGAAGGATTACTCCATCCGCGTCAAAACACGTGCAGGCGGCGAAACTGGACGCCTGATCAGTTCGTTCAACGAAATGCTTTCCCAGATCGAATTCCGTGAAGACGCACTCAACGACGCCCTCAAGTCGCTTCGGGTGAGCGAGGAGCGCTATGCCCTCGCCGCCCGGGGAGCCAACGACGGCCTCTGGGACTGGGATCTTGCTACCAATGAAATCTACTTTTCTCCCCGCTGGAACCATATGCTTGGCTATTCGGCGAGCGAGACTTGGTCAGGTCCCGAAGAATGGTTCAGCCACATTCATGCCGACGACCGGGAACAGGTTCGCGCCGGGATTGCCGCGCACAGCGAGGGAAAGACTCCGGAGTTTGTGAGTGAATATCGCATGCGCCACAAATCCGGCGGTTATATCTGGACCCTCAGCCGGGGAATTGCGGTCCGCGACTCCTCCGGCAAAGCTCTCCGCATGGCCGGCTCGCAGACAGATATCACCGAAGGTAAAGTTGCCGATCCGCTTACCCATCTCCCCAACCGCCTGTACTTTATCGACCGCCTCGAGTCCGCGATCGAGACGGCGCGCCAACAAGACGCGCCTTTCGCGGTTCTTTTCGTCGACCTAGACCAATTCAAAATGGTCAACGACAGCCTTGGACACGCAGCTGGCGATGAGTTGCTCATTGATGTTGCCGGGCGTTTGCGCACCAGCATCCGCAGTGGTCCACGCCTGGGCGGCCCTACGCAATCTGTCGTCGCGCGCATAGGGGGAGACGAGTTCGCCGTCCTCCTTGGCCATGCGCTACACGAGTCGGATGCCTTGACTGTCGCAGCGCGAATCCTGGAGAAACTCAGCGAGCCGTTTCAGTTCGAAGGCCGCAGCATGTTTGTCTCCGCCAGTATCGGAATTGCCCTCAGTTCCACCGGTGACACAGCCGAAGAACTGCTTCGCAACGCCGACACTGCCATGTATCGCGCCAAGACGAACGGCAAAGCACGCTCCGAGTTCTTCAACGAGGAAATGCGCGAAATGGTTGTTACTCGATTCGAAGTCGAAAACGACTTGCGCAAGGCCATCGAGAAGCAACAACTCGTCGTTTATTACCAGCCGATCATGTCGCTCAGCGCAAATAACATTTGCGGATTCGAGGCGCTGGTTCGCTGGCAACACCCCACACGCGGACTTATCCTCCCCGGTGAGTTCATTCCCATCGCCGAAGAAAGCGAGATCATTGTTCTCCTCGGCACCTGGGTTCTGCGCGAGTCTTGCCGGCAAATGGCCGAGTGGCAAAGGAGCTTCGCTCCCCTTCGTCCACTGACGGTTAGTGTCAATGTGTCCACTCGGCAATTGACCGATTCCGACCTAATTCAGGACGTGGAGTCCGCGCTTGTTGATTCCGGACTGAACCCCGAATCCCTGGCGTTGGAGATCACCGAAAGCTCAATAATAGGAAATGCGGAGCAAACGCTGGCCACCCTCGACCGCCTCAAAGCGATGAATGTCCATTTGGAAATAGACGACTTCGGAACCGGTTATTCCTCGCTGAGCTACCTGCAGCGGTTTCCCTTCGACGCGCTCAAGATCGATCGTTCTTTCATTCGTGAAATGACCGCGGGCACCGGCAGCCTGGACATAGTCAAGGCGATTTTGCAACTGGCCCGCTCCTACGAACTAGAGGTGATCGCCGAAGGAGTGGAGACGGAACAACAACTATGCGCACTCCGTGAGCTAGGCTGCGAGTACCTTCAAGGATACTTGTTCTCAAGACCTGTCGACGCCGCCGCAGCAGGGAGGCTTTGTCAGGAGACGCGCGAAGACGGTTTCGCCTCCGTTGCATCTGCCCTGGTGGCTACCGGCCACCCGGAAAGCTAGGAAGTCCCGCATTGTGCGACCTTCAATCTTTGGACAAGGTAAGAGAGAGGGTCAGAAGAAATACCGTTTTGGGAGAACTTATGTGGCTCCGAAACCGATTTCTCGGTGTGGTGTAGCCGATCCAGAAATAACCCGGCGCCGTGTTTAATCGACGGTCGGTTTTTCCAGAAAGAAATCAAAGTCTTTCAATGCCGGGTTGAGGTTTCGCGCGTAAGCACCTTGAGAACTTATTTCAATCCTCTATCCAGCATCTGCTCAGTCGCAATCCGCAGCAGTGGGGTTGGCGACGCAATACGGAGAATTCGTAGGAATGCCTTGCGTAGTCATCGGACTGACTGCAGTCGCCGTCGGCACATCCCAACTGTTGGGATAAGTGGCGGTCATATTAGAGGCGGTCCCGAAGTTGCCGTTCGCGGACATCGGATAAACGCCGTTGCCGAGAACCCCGGTTTTGTTGCGTCCCCACGAATAGAGCTTGCCATCGGTGGTCAGAGCATAGACATAAAAGTCATAGGTCGAGTTGGTGAAGACGGCCTTAAAGTTGCTCACCGCGGGAACGATGTGCACAGGCTTCATGACCATCATGTCGTAGGCGCCCCAGTCCCAAGCGTCAGGCGGATTGGCCGCGCCCCAGTTTGGCTCTTCTCCATCGCCGATTTGTCCATCGCCTGCGCTGCCCCAACTCCAGAGCGAGCCGTCGGTGAGGATAACGTGCGTGGTCAAGCTGCTGGACGCAACGAACGCCACGGGCGCGGGCAAATTGAGCACGGACTTAAGAGAAATCGCGGTGGGCGTTGGCTGCCAGGTATTCACACCGTCGCCGATTCCGAGATACGCACCCCGATAACCCCAACCGTAGAGCTCCCCATCGGACGTGAGAGCATAGTGGCCAGCGCCCCATGCAACTTGTTTAATGTTGGCCGGTAGTCCGGAGACCTGGTGCGGATTTTCGTAATCTGGATTTCCGGTACCGAGATCGTCGACGTTCTCGCTTAGTCCCCACGCCCACACAGTACCGTCGGAGGCAAGAGCGAAGACTCCGGGGCCGACGGCCACTTGAGTAATCTTCACTCCGCTCGCGAGCGAGAGCGGCACCTTGGTCGGTCGGGTCACGATTGCACCGGCAGTGCCGTCGCCGGTAACTGCGGCCGTGCAATCGCCCCACACCCAAACTGTGCCGTCGCTTTTGAGGGCGGCGTCGAACACGTAGGACGCGTAGATAGCAGCCACCCCAGAAAAATTGTTTCCCTGGTTATCCTGCGTGATCATGTAGGGAGTGGTGTTCACGGCGCTCGCCAGGTTTTGACCGTCTCCGGCTCTGCCATTGGCGGCATCGCCCCACGTCCACACGTGCCCGTTCTGGTCCAGACCCAGGCTCTGGTGCATTCCGCCCTGCACGTCGACGAACTTGAGTCCCGCAGGGGCGGCGATAGCGACCGGCGGAATGGCGATATTCGTCAGGTTATTGCCGAGGCCCAAAAGGCCCGGACTGCCAACGCCGTAGATGATTCCGTCAATCAGATAGTAAGTCTCGTACTCGCCGGTACCAACTTTTGTGAGTCCAGCCGTCACAGGCGGCGTGCCCCCTGTCGGGTTCGACCCTGGCGACGTAGGAGTGCCGCTTCCCGAGTTGACAGCAATTGAGCCACAGCCGCAAAGAAAAGCAAGCAGCATGATTGTGCTCTTGAAGCAAGAAAAAAAGCGCATTCTCACTGGATTTTCCTGAAATGTATTCAAGGCACGCTTTGCAAAATCAGCTCGAAGGAAGTTTGCAGAGAATAAAAATTCTCCGAGCGTTTTAATGCCTACTGCTCAGACTGGATCTAGGGACTTCTTTATTGCCGATCCTAGTTCACATTCCCGCAGTACGAAAGCCTAAATCACGAAAACTAAGCCGGTTTTTGGTTACTTTCGATTATGCGAATTCGCAGCGTCACGTAGATGCCGAAAAGGCCCTCACAGAAGCACTCGCGTTGCGTCGGGATTGGCAGCGACTCAAGCGAAATGCCGATTCCAGCACAGACTCCGCTATATCAAACAACCGCTCAAGCGCGAATCACAATCGAAAATGTTCATCGATGTGGGCAGCCCGGCCAGCAGCACGGCCGCCGCATCCCATCTTTGAGTTCCGAGCACACTCTTTCGACATGCTGCCGCCTTGTCTCATCTTTCTTGACGGAGATGGTCCAGCAGATCCACTCGTTGCGCGCGAGCGGCGTTATGTCTTCCCAAGCCGCCAGTGCCTTCGCGTCGGACGCGAGCGCCTTTCGGAGATCAGCCGGAAGGTTATGTACGACTCCTCCGGAAATTCGAACGGTTGTCATAGAGTTATCTCGCAGGCTAAATGACCAAGCATCTGATACGAGAGTACAACTCGGATTCCGGGACTATTCCTGCATTCAATTACTCATGACAAAAACTCCGAGCTCCCGTTAATTTTGCTGCGCGGAAAGGGGACCGGTTCTGTGTACGCGCTCCAATCTGCCGACGCGGCGCAAAGTGAAACGTTGAGATCATGCCGCACTACGTCAGTGTCTGCCATCGTCGTTTGCCCCCTTGAAATGCCTTTTGCATATCCCTGCGACCCGCTTAATTTGCCGCGTCGGCAACGGCAGGATGAATTGACTCCAGCGCCGCTTCAATTATCCGGCATCCATAACAACCGATGCATATATTGCAAACGGTTCCATTCAACGCGCTCGCCAGGGTCAGAAGCCCTTCACTGCGTCGTAGAGGTTCTGGAAGCCATTCACAAAGTAAGGGGAGATACACACCTCGGCGCTATTGCGGCGTTGGGCATTCAGACCGGAGACAACCATCTTGTTGCCGGTTTCGCACCAAGGGCCGCCGCTGGCCCCATCGTTTAAGCTATTGGCCGCATAGAGACGGCCGTTCTCCAATTTGATGAAGTCACCCACGGACTTCCACATCCGTTTGCCATTGAAGTCATGGCCGGGGATGGGCCGGAGGGGATAGCCGATGGCGGTGAAATTCAGCCCAGGAAGGATGCCTGCATCGACGGCCAGAGGCGGTTCTGTCTCGGCAAAGTTTTCCGTGACCACGCACGCCGCCATGTCGTAGGCTCGATCATTCGATTCGACCCAACCCTTGAGCGAATAGACCGTCGCCCCAAGGAACATCGTATCCACGCCGTTGTTGTACCGTGGAGCGAAGCTGGCCCAGCTAATCCAGCCGCCGAACTTGGGATGGAAGACGCAGTGTCCCGCAGTAAAGAAGGCGCGCCGGGCCACGACCCATCCCGACGCGGTCTTTCTTCCCCCTCCAATGATTAACCCCATTTTTCCCACACTGCGGAAGGGAGCAGTGATCAGTTCTTCGTCCGTAACCCGCGTCGTCACCGGCGGTACGGTACCCACGCGGTCGTTTTCGGACGACAGGCCGCTCTCTTCTTCGGGGAAGGGCACGGGCTCGGTGAATTCATCCCAGTCGATCTGCTCTCCGCGCAAGGATTTGGTCAGGTCATGTTTCACTACATCGGTGTCTGCCATTGTCCTTTACTCTCACATGAATCGATTCGCCTTCATTTTGTCGAACAGCGCGTCAGGCCCGAGTTGCGGCAGGGGGCCGTGCTTCTCGCAGCGGACGGATCGTGCTGCTCCCTGCGCTCGGGGATCAAAAATCGCTCGGGGATCAAAAACCCTTGACAGTGTCGTAAAGTTTCTCGAAGCCGTTGTCGAAGAGCGGAGAAAAGAGGACATTGGCATCGTTCTCGCGGTTGGAGTTGAGGCCTGTGACAGCGTAGTTGCTGTCGTTATCGCACCAGGGGCCGCCGCTGGCGCCGTCGGTCAGGTTGTTGGTCGCCGACTGTTCCCCTTTCTTGATTTCGATCAGCTTGCCGACGCATTTCCACATGCGCTTGCCGTTGAAGTCGTGACCGGGGATGGGCCGGGCCGGATAGCCGATGGCTGTGTCCTTGAGCGCGGGGATGATGCCGGTGTCGAAGGTCAGGGGCGGCTCCGTGTCGGCAAAATTTTCCGTGATCACGCAGGCCCCCATGTCGTAAGCGTGGTCGTGATCTTCCACCCAGCCTTTGAGCGAATAAGCGGTCATTCCGATATATCTCTTCTCCACCACGCCGTTGTAGCGGGGAAGAAAGATTGCCTGGGCGATCCAGCCGCCGATATCGGGATGAAAAACGCAGTGGCCGGCGGTGAAGAATGCTCGCCGGGCCACGACCCATCCCGTGCCGACCTTCTTCGTGTCCTTCACGGTAATCATTCCCATCTTCCCCACACTTCGGTAGGGCGCCGTGATGCGCTCCTCGTCGGTGACCAGCGTAGTCACGGGAGGCACGACCTCTTTGAGACGATCTGCGGAGAGCCCGTGCGCCCCGCCCCGCGGAAGAGGAATGGGTTCGATCTCCTCCTCCCAGTCCGTTAGCGCAGCGTGCACGGGAACGGTAAGGTCATGTTTGACGACATCGTCTTTTGCCATCTTCTCTGATCCCCTTGACGATCCAATTTGCTTGCGCCCTGCGCATCTGCGCGGCCTCCATTCGTTCCGGCCAGGAATCGAGTGACCAGCCTGCGATGGAATGAGTATTTCCTCGACGTATGCGCCGTCTCTAAAGATCCTTCACGGCGTTGTAAAGGTTCTCAAAGCCATTCAGCAAGATCGGCGAGAAAGCAACCTCTGAATCGTCTTTGCGCTTGGAGGTGAGGCCGTAGACCGTGGTTTCATTCTCGTTGTCGCACCACGGACCTCCGCTGGCGCCCGCGGTCATGTTATTCGCGGCCCACCACATGTCCTCTGACTCTTTAATGAATTCACCGACGCACTTCCACATACGTTCGCCATTGAAATCGTAATGCGGAATCGGGCGAATCGGATAACCGATTGCGGTGAACTTGCCGGGAGGGAAGATGCCATCCTGATATTTGAGCGGGGGCTCGGTTGCAGCGAAGTTCTTAGTGACGACGCAGGCCGCCATATCGTAGACCCAATTTTTGGAGTCAACCCAACCCTTGAGCGTATAGACTGTCGCCACGGTAAAGGCGGTATCGACACCGTTGTTATACCGTGGGCCAAAGCCCGCCCGTGTGATCCAGCCACCGTAGTCGGGATGGAAGACGCAGTGCCCCGCGGTGAAGAACGCTCGACGGGCCCCGACCCACCCGCTTGCAGTTTTCTTTGCGCCACCGATAACCAATCCCATTCTTCCCACGCTGCGGTAAGGCGCCGTGATCAGCTCCTCGTCAGAGACGCGGGTGGTTACCGGCGGGGTGTAGTTCAACTGGTCAGCTTCAAAAGATGGATCTCTTCGGCCACTGGGAAAGGGAACGCCTTCCGTGTATTCCTCCCAGTTCATCTCCGCGGCATTCGCTGTTGTTTTTAAATCGTGCTTCACTACATCGGTGTCTGCCATCGGTGTGTACTCCTTCTTGAAATAATCCTCCGCCCCTCAGCGCGGCCCAATCGAGTTACCGTGTGGGTAGCGGGGGATCGATGGACGCGAGCGCCAGTTCCAGGTTGCGCGTCCAGAGCAGCGGCATCGATGGCTTCACCAGATTTGTCATCAGGGGGAGGTTGAAGTTGAGCTTGCCCAGAGTGCCCAATGGCAGCGTGGTCTCAAACCAGTGCGTGATGCCCTCGCTCCATGCCGTGAGCACCTGGTCGAGCGTTGGTTCGGAACCATTGCCAGTGACGCGCACCACGGTGGCCGGCTGCATCAGCAGAGGCAGCGGCACCGGCGGCAGCGCGGGGTTGAGAATGTAGGCGTAGTTGATCTCCACCTGGAGCGTGATGGTTGGCTGCTGGTTGTTCTTGAGTAGGTTATCGAAGAGATTCTTCAATTGCTGGAACAGGGATCGCTTGACCAGCTGTCCAGAGCCGAGCGCGGCGATATCGTAAACGCGTGAGGAGTCGACAGTCGGTTGCAGCGGGTTGGCGAAGCTGACATCGGAGGTGGTGTAGACAAAGGGCTCCGCCAGCCCGACATTGCGCTTGATCGAAGCGACGGCCTGGGCGTTCTGCCGCTGGAAGAGATCGAGCTCGGGCAGCTCAACGATGCGGGCGGGAATCAACTGCCCCTTTTCCGCGGAGAGATAGTTGCCCGCATCGTCTTTATAGAGGAAACAGAAGCGGTTCAGGTTGTCGCAGGCCGCGCCGGCGCAGTCGTTGCCCAGATAGCGCTCGGGCTTGTAGTTGACATCGCCGACATGCACCCAGGGCAAGCCCACTCCCGTGGGCGGCGCGCCAACCAGCGTGACCAGCAATGCGCCGTTCTGTGGTGAGCCATCCTGTTCAATCGAGCACTCCTCGATATAGAAGCTGTAACGCAGGTTGGGATCGCCCAATCCCAGGCGGCGGCTAGCTGGCATCACCAGGCCGCCTTCTTTGGTTGCCTTGTCGGTAATGGCGCGCAGCATTTCGATGGTGCTTGTGAGCGCGACTCCCGCATTGACCACATTCTTGCTTCCTGCTTCGCTCTCGGAATCCACCGCTCCGAGGAACTTAATCAAATCCTGCGAGACCTGTGGAAAGGTGTTGATGAATTGCGCTACCTCGTTGAAAGCGCCTTCCAGTCCCGGCTCGGCAAGCAACTGTGCATTGTCGTCCAGGTTGAAGTCCACAGAACAGAGGACCCGATCCTGCGGATAGTGAACGGGCAGCGAGTAGGTAAAGGTATAACTCCAGCGGGTGAGGTTGGAGAGATCTGGCGCGTCGGGATCGACCACCGGCGTCTGGTCGGTCATCGCCGGAGCGGTGGGGAAGGAACGCAGCGGCATGGGAATGCGCGCCACGCCCAGATTCCGTTCGAGCGGCCAATCTTCATCGCGGATCACAACGCTCAGCCAGGAGGAAGCGACGTATCCCTTGACGCCTTCGGGCCGCGAGATCTGATGCTCAATGTCCGAGCCGCGATAAACCAGATCGAGTTCCAGCGTGGCAACGATCTCGCCGCTTCCGCCGCGAACGTTTTCCGGAGCGATGACCAGGAAGGGAATCGGTGCGGCGTCTGCACCTTTGAGGTCGAGCTTAGGCGAAGAGAAGGTAATTTCGCGCGCCACGTCCCGTGCGTCGTTGGGTTGACGGATCACCCACGAGAGAGGCGGATGCAACGTGCGGCCGATTTTATCTTTCACGGCCGTCGAGACAGTGACCATTGTGCTGTTGAGTTGCACTTCCGCATTCAGTTGCAGGATGGCGCTCTTTCCGTCGGGGGAGAGATTGACAGAGAGAATTCCGATGCTGGGCGTGAAGGTGTAATTCGCCGGCGCGGTTGCCTGCGCCACGTCCATCGGCGAAGAGAAGTTGATTAGCACCATGGTGGGCGTTTCCGGGCTGGAGACGGCCGAGAGAATGCGTGGCGTGGCCAGATCGATTGAGCCGAAGAGACGCGGTGTGATCGGGTACTCAGGCTCGTCCACCTGGGCGCGGACTTTTGCGCTGTACTCGAGCGCCGCTCGCGTCGTGTACGCCGAGGCCAGCGTGGTCAGCATTTGCTGGTAGTAGGCCTCCTGCACGCGTGTGGTATCGGCACCGGATTCGGAATCATAGGCCGGTATCATCCACTTCTTCGCGATGCCGGCGAGCAGCTCCTTCTGGGTCAGCAAATCTTTGAGATAGTTTTTCGATTGCAGGGTGCCGACGATCTGCGTGGCCGAGGTGAATTCTGGCGTAAGCACGCCGTCGACGGAGGCGAAGAACTGGCGTCCCCAGTTATCCATATCGATATTGGAGAAATCGAGCCGCAGCTTCGGCCCTTTGAGCCCTTCGCCGGTGATGTAAGTTGTGATCTCGACGGAGTGCGATTGCAGTTCGTTCGAGATCGGACGTGGCGCGAAGATCGCCGGTTGATTGGCACTTGGAATCGTATAGGAGATGGGAAGCTGCGGTTCCTGCTGGATGCCCAGCCGCACTACCCAGAGCGCGCTGCCGTTGCGGGCCGAGGTGACGCTGCGGCGATCGACGCCGGTGGCGATCTTCCAGCGGATCTTGCCCGAGGTGGAAAGCGCGTTCTGGAAGAGCGCGGCAAACTGCACCAGGCCAAGAGTCGGGTTTTCCGGTCCACCGGAAACCTGCTTGAGCTGCGGAGAAATGATGGTTTCGCTGCGGGTAATTCCCGGAGTGTTGGCCAGCTCGTCGAGCACCGCGCCGCCAGTGCGGCGGACAATGAAGGAGAGATTCAACAGGAAGATTTCATCACCGTTTAGTTGATCGGTGGCGATGGGCAGTTCGAGATTGCAGGTGCTGGGCGGTGGAGCAACTCCCGTGTTGCCCGCGGCGCGGTCCTGGAGGAACTGGTAGATAGAGGTCTTGCCGGATTCGCCATCGAAGAGCCAGTTGGTCACCGCGGCGACTTGTGTGGATGAGAGTGCGATCGGCTTCTGCAAAAGGCTGGTCTCGACGCTGAAGGCGACTCCGAATGGATCATTGAACTGGTAGTACAACTGCTGATAGGTGCGTAGCGCATTCATTGCGCCTATGGTGAGGCTCGAGGAGATTGCCTGGTCTCCGATGAATGACGCTTGCCCGCTGAATTGCCGCTTCAAATCCGCCGAATCGATCTGATTTACTACCAGAGCAAATAAACGATCCAGCGCGAGATCTGCAGTGAGGCGTACCGTTCGCGCGTCCACAACTGTTGCCGCGGTAATGGTCTGGCCTTCGATGGCATAGTTGGAGACGGTCTCTGCCGAGACCTTGTCCACATCCTGCGTAAACGTGACAAGAATGCTGCCCGCGCCGGGCATCTTTGCCGTGAGCACTCCCTCATAGCGGCTGGCATCGAAACCGAGGAAGAGCTGCACTTGCGCGCTACCCTTCGGCGCATCCACCTGGTAGCTCGATGCGATAGAAGGCCACTGCGAGAGGCCGATGAGCGCATCGGTATATCCCAGGCGCATGGGCGGCTGGTTATAGGGCAGCTTGCCGGCGGTGGGAGAGGTGAGCCCGGTGACCAGCGTGTTGCCGTAGAGATCCTGCCAGTCAAATTGAATTTGCAAAAGATCGCTGACACCACGATAGGGGTTGTCCTTTGCCGGCGGCAGGAATAACGCAGCCTCGATCGAGGGAACGATGGCAAACTGCGAGTAGGGCACGCTCTGCTGGTAGGTCCACTCTTTGACATCGGCGACCGGCGCGGGAATTAGTAGCTTATCGACGGTTTCGACCGCAGGCTTCGAAGTGGGACCGGCGGGCAGGCCCAGGTTACTGGTTCTGAAGTACGAATTGGCCGCTACGGTATAACTCAGCAGGCTGAAGTTATTGGCGAGGAAGATATCGGCATAGTTTGGGGCGTCGGGGTTTACCGGAACTGGCGGCGGCGCATCGCGCAGAGCAAGCAGCGCCTGCACGCCCGGAGGAACGGTGGCCGAGTTTGAAATCGCGCCGCTGGTTACATCGATCTTCTGCGACGGTGCAAAGATCGGCGAGACGACGCGATTCTCCGCATACGAAGCGAGGGAGGCAACGGCTTGACCGTAGTACGCCGCAATGGCCGTAAAGTTGCCGCTGCTGGGACTGGTTCCAACTGTAACTTCAATGCGCGGCAGGTTGAGCGTGACCGGGAAGACGACCGGGTCAGGCAGCGCTCCGTTGTAGCGCGGATTCGCAGTGCGCAATTCGTCGAGCGTGACAGAGAAATTGCTCTGAATCGTACCGAGAGGGACGCCTAGTCCCGGCGGCGGCTGATAGAGGCCTTCGGTCACGACGATCTTACTGCCCGCGGCAAGCTCGCGTCCCTCATTTGCCACTGCGATCTTCGCGGCATCCGCGTAGTACTTGAGCGCTATCGCATCCAGCGAACCGAGATCGTTTGAGTCGAGCGAGAACTCGGTCGGATTGCTCTCGGCAAAGACAACCGAGTTGACCGTCTCCACGGTCTCGCCGACGGCCACGGCGTTCATGTAATCGGTAACCCGGTTTTGCGCAGACTCCTGCGCCGGCGCGGAGTAGATCACAGTAAGCACCAGCGCCGCTTCGTTACGATCGTTGAAGAGTCGCTCCGGCAGGCCGCGATTTTCTTCGGCGTCGAAGTAATAGAGATAGAATCCGCCGGCGCGGCTGATACTGGCCGTCCAAAGCAATTGCAGGAACTCGGCCGGTGAGTTCAACATGCCAAGCCCTGCCTGCTTAGCCTGCAGGCCGAAGGCCGTGGTTGGCGGCCGCGTGATGGTCGAGAGATTGACCTGCGCGATGCCGAAGGTCAAGCCGGCGGGAGCGTCTGTCTGAATGCCCTCGCTTGCCGGTCCCGTCTGCTCCGGCGCAAACCCGAGATAAATTGTCTGGAACGCGGAGTTGTTTCCCTGCACTTGCTCGATGATGCGCTCCAGCAGTTGAACGGAGTTGCCGGCGGCCCCCACCAGTTCATAGGTTGTCTTGCTTGAAACACTGGTAGCCACCTCGGGAACGCGCTTGACAGTAAATTCAATTGTCGTCGCCCAGCCGTAACCCCGGACTCCGGTGGTGATGGTCGCGCCAGTGGCCTCGTCGTAACGTGCGATCCTGACGCCGAAGCGGGGCAGCAACCCGGCCTCGGGGCTGCCGTAAATCGCAGGCCTCGCGAGGTTGATCATCGCATCGGGCATGCGCCAGATGCGTAGCGACGGAAGTCCACCCTGCGCGCGCTCTGCATAGGGCAGCTGGACAGGCGCGGCGCTCTGCCAAAGCAGGGAACTGGCGAATGCGTAACGCACCGGCTCACTTTGCAGCATCACGCCGCGGCCGAGCTTCGAGAGCGAAATCGCGGTCGCACCCGCGCGCGCCGCGTCGGTCACCTTGCGAATTCGCTTGGCGTCCGGAGAGTCGTATGCGATGGAGATGGTAAGCTCCTGCTGCCCGCCCGTGAAAACCATCCACGTGGGACCCGCGGCGCGCTGCAGTCGGAACACAAACGGAGGCGTCTTCTCCGCATCGGGCAGAACCGGAACCTTGAACTGCTGGCCGGTGAGCGCATACAACCCGGTGCGGTCCGGCAGAACGAGCTTTTTGTCGACCTCCCGCACCCACATGCCGCGGGCCAGGGGCTGCACACCCAGCGCCGCGCTCTGTTTCGTCGGCAGGCGGAGACCATGCAGATAATAGCGCGAGGCCATGCCGGAGAGCTGTTGCAGGACTACTCCGCGCTGAATCTCCTTGATCAATTCGTCGACGCGGAACTGCGGCAAGTGCGGAGCGTCGAGAGTGAGATTCTTCGCGTCGATCAGGAAGAGATCCACCTGGTCGCCGTTGGCGGGAGTCAGCGCGAGCACGTCCATCGAGATCGCAAAGCGCTCGACGATCTGCTCGAGAGTCTCCGCAGCCTCTGTCGTAATTCCGAAAGCCGGCAGTTGTAGTACCGCGACCGGAGCCAGCAGCGCTACGTCTGCGAGCACCGTGGTCTGCTCGAAGAGCTGCGCCAGCGTGAGGTCAAGGCCACTTGCGACGTCGGCCAGCGTATCGTTGGCTCGGGTAATGTACTCGCGGCCCGTGGATGTGATTACAACTTTGGCTCCGATGCGCAGAATAGACTGTCCCGCATTGCCCCGCGCCAGCGCCGCACCGGTGAACCCGCCCTGATAAACAGCATTGCCGGCGATGGAGTTGAAGGTTTCTCCGGCAAGCACGCGGCAGGTCGCGTAGGGAAGCAGAAGCTCGGCGCCGTCGCGTAGCGCCTTCACGCTGAGGATATCCGAGTTGATCAGCAGATCGGCGAGCGAGACTTTGAATGCTTTCGCGACATCGAGCGTGGAGTTCGCTTCCGCAATGGTGTAGGTGACCACGGTGTTATCGGCTTTGATATAGCGGACAATCACGCCGGCTTGCAAGATCAACACGCTCGCCGCATTGGCAAATGCAATTGCCGGGGCACTGAATGCGCCCACATTCTGTTTGGCGTCGCGGGCTAGCGAATCGAAGCTCAGCATTCCGGCCGGCGCGCTGGCAGCCGCGTGAACGCCGATCACCAGGCGCTTGGCACCATTGAGTGGATGGGTTGGATTGGCGGCAAAAAGCTCGAAGAGCGTGTAGTCTTCGAGGCCGCCTGTCGTCTTGAGCCAGCCGGCGATCTTGTTCGGAGTGTCGCCGGCGACGAGCGGAACCTTGAATTGGCGCAACGCATCGCGTGCCGCCTGCACCATCTGCCGGACAATCAGCAGGAAGTAATCAGACAAGATCCACTCCGCCATGGAGAGAGAGTTGCCGGCAAGAGCCTGCGCCTGGACCGGCGGCGCGCCCTGCTCCTGCTGCACCTTGACGGCCAGTTCGTCGAAGTACTTGCGGAGATAGGCAAGCATCGCATCGGAGAGCTGGTTGTAATTCTTGAACTGGTAACTCAAGGGCTGGTCTGCTCCCCAGGCATCGACCGCCAGCGATAGCTCCGCGGGCATGGGGAAGAAGGAAGTGTTGGCATTCTCTGAAGTGGGCAGGTTCAACGTGAACAGGAACTGGCGGCGCATGAACTCCGAAGCCGCATCCGCGGGAATCGGCGTCGGGTCGGCGTCCTTGCTGTTCAGTTGGAAATCAATCAGGACTTGCAGTGCATCGGCGGTAATGATGCTTGCATCCACGCCTTCCGGTGAAATCGGCGCGCCGTGCTGCGCTGCGATCGCCCAGCGCAGGGCCATCTTGGCTAGTTTCTCGAAGGATGTTTCGGCGCTGCCGGGCTGAGCTGCGAGCAGACGCTGGCTTTCGACCGTGGGCGGCGGCGTGGACTCGATGGCGATCACCGCGACATAGCAGGGAATCTGCGCAGCAGGCTGGTTGGCCGCGTCCCACTCGTCGTGCGCAACCGTGAGTCCGGGAATGAAATAGCCGGAGAGAGGAGTCTTGGTTGTGCTTTCCGTCAAATTTGACCAATTGAGCGCAGCCGGCCCCTGTGCCAGGAGCAACGCGCTCTTGTGCGCGCGCAGGCGGCGATTTGCTTTGGAGCGCAACAGAGTTGGCGGCGGGCCAGCCAGCCTCCACGGCGGCGTGCTTCCATTCTCGATTGTGAAGGTCTCCTTGAGGCGCATCGAGAAGCTGAATCCGATGGTGATCGAGAACAATCCGAGATTGATCGAGATGGAGACCGAGACCGAAACCGACGCGATAACGGTGATGGCGATAGAAACATAAGACTCGTAGGTGAGCTGCAGCATCAGCTTGACTTCGATATTGACGTCGGCCTTGATGATCGCGAAATCGATGCTGCCGAAGACCTTGCCGATGATGCCGACCGTGCCGCGCAGCCAGAAGTAGTACGCGCCCTGCAGTTGCGAGTTGTCGCTGACGCCGCCATTGGTGAGCTGGTAGGGATTCCACTTGGCGATGACGCCTTCGATGATGCCAAAGACGGTGATGCTGAAGCCGGCCGAAAGAATGCCGTAGCGGATCGACTTGCCCACTCCGATCTGCAAGCCGAAGCCGAAGACAATCACCGGATTGAAGGTGCCGTTGGTGACCACCGGAACCTGATTCGATGTGGCGCTCGAGAGCTTGCCGAAATAGAACCCAGCTGAACCGATCAGCGGAATGCCCGGATAAACGATGCCTTCAATGGTGAAGGAGCGGGAGAAATCCTGGTTCCATGGGAAGCCTACATCCACCTGGAAATCGCCGTTTGTATAGACCGAAATTCCGAAGACCGGGAGCGTCAGCGAATAGGCGCCGACGCTGAGATAGCGCATCACATCCGGCAGCGTGATCTCGGCTTGGTAAACACCGACGCTGTCGCTGATCTGGCGGTACATGATCTGGAAATCCAGGCCCTTGAAGATCTTGGCCGCTGGCCCCGCAAGCGCGATGCGCAAACCGTACAAGCTGGGATCGTTGAAGACGATCTGCAGCGTGAGCATATAGCCGCTCTTGGGTTCTGGCGGCTTGGCCAATGCATTGCTTGTGCGCGGAACCAGCGCGAGTTGGCCCGGCTTCTTATCTTCGCCGAAGGCCAGCACGCCAAACTCGGTGCCGACCAGCCAGGCGCTCTGGGCATCGAAGACGATCTTGGGAATTTCGCCTGGTTTTGTATCCGGCAGAGAGGCCAGGCAGTCGATGGCCGCCTGTACGGTCTTCGACGTCGGCAGGCAGGTCGCGGTGACATGCTGGCCCAGCGCGAGCAAACGCAGGTCAAAATACTTGTTGCCATTGCCCGGAGGCGCCGGTGCAGTGCCCGGCTTGCTGGTGTCCCAGGGACCGAGGCTACCGGTGTCGCCGTTAGCGCTGTCGCCGATATTCCATGGGAACGAGCCTTTCAGCGTTACGTTGACGCCCGATTTGGCCTTCGGATCCTCGGTGTTGCTGTTATAGACAACGCCGATGGAGTCGATACGGGCAAAGCCCAACTCGATGGGGCCAATGTCGACATTAAAGCTGACCGCATTGGTCGAGAAGTTGAACTCCAGCGAGAGCGCATTCAGCGAGATGGTGTTCAGCACACTCCACGGAGCTTCGAGAGCGAACGCTGATCCGGTGAGCCAGGTGACCATTTTGGACACAATCTCGCCTAGCGTGGTGCCTTTTTTGAAGCGCAGAATGCCGATCCACTCCAGCTTCTTGTCCTTGTTCTCTCTTTCCGTGACCTCAGCCTCGAGAAACTCCCAGGTGATGCCAAAACTCTTGATCGAGCCGCAGTAATTAAACCAAACCAGCAACTCGATATTGTTCCAGCGCGTGATCACTTCCACGCGCGCATAATTTCCAGTGCCGTCGCATCCATTAGCGGCGGCCAAAGCTCCGAAGGGAACGACGATCGTCGAGCCTTCGAGCAAGAATTTTTTGGGGGGCGGGTTATAGCCAGCGGAGAAATTCGCTTCCAGCTCGAAACCCGGAATGAATGGAATCTTCCAGGGGCCCTTGGTCTTGGCGGCAAAGGACCAGGCGCCATCGCCGGTTGCCGCGGTCACCGCGAGGCCGTCCAGTGCGTAGTCATACTCCGGCTTGGGCTTGGGGAATCCCAGATAGCGATGGATGATATAACCCAGGTTGACCTCGCCCCCGGTCTGCTTGCCGGAGAAGGTCCAACCCTTGTCCTTGCCCAGGTAGTTTGCGCCGACGGAGATCTGCGCCTTATCGGTCTCCGCGGTATCGACCTCGATGTTGCCGGTGAATGATCCGGTGATCTCGGTCGTCGATGGTCCCGCGGTCTCGCCCTGCTCGCCGGTGACGACGATGGTGCGGCCCTCTTTCCCGGTGGGCGTATCGATGGCGCGC
>Ga0187847_10001697_pt1 | contig 19314 bp, 14 predicted proteins | sample June2016WEW_4_10_FD_132458 | JGI IMG/M metagenome (GOLD analysis project Ga0187847, IMG submission 132458) | Peatland microbial communities from SPRUCE experiment site at the Marcell Experimental Forest, Minnesota, USA - June2016WEW_4_10 | ecosystem: Environmental > Terrestrial > Soil >...
ATGGAGCGTAGCGCCGGTCTCCTGACCGGCTGTACTGGCAGCGTCCACGCTGCCAGACGCCCCCTGTGGGTCTGGAGACCCACAGGACAGCCGACCTGGAGGTCGGCGCTACCAATTTACGGATAGGCTCTTATACGCTTCACAATGCAGCGCGATCCCTTTCGATGCTGCAGCTCTCCGGCTTTGAGCGTGGCGCTATTTTCCGATGCAGAACGTGGAAAAAATCAGGTTCAAGACATCGTCGGGGGTCGTCTGGCCGGTCAGCGAGTCCAGCGCACCCAGCGCGCGGTAGAGGTCCAGCAGGATCATCTCGTGAGGAAGGTCGCTGGCGTTTGCCAGCGCGGCATCGGCAAGGGCCGCGAGGGTGGTAGCGACGGCCTGCTGGTGGCGCAGGCTGGTCAACATGCCGGGCTCGGCGGCGGCTCCGCCTGTGGCCAGGGCCAGGATGCGCTCGCGCAGCGCGGCGATACCTTCGCCGGTCAGCGCCGAGGTGGCCAGAGTGGGCAGGCCGGTGTAATCAGGCAGAGGCATGTTTGCCTCAATCAGGTCGCTCTTGTTCACGGCGACTACGGAGGGACGCCCCTCCATGGCAGCCAGCAGCCGGCGCTCTTCGTCGTTGAGCGGCTCGGTCGCGTCGAGCACCACCACCACCAACGCGGCGTCGGCCAGCGCCTCGCGGCTGCGGGCAATGCCCAACCGCTCCACCTCTTCGGCTGCCTCGCGCAGGCCGGCCGTGTCCACCAGCTCCAGCGGGATTCCATCGAGAGAGATCCGCTCGGTGACAGTGTCGCGCGTGGTGCCGGGGGTTGCCGTCACGATGGCGCGATCGCGCTCGACAAGCCGGTTGAAGAGCGAACTCTTGCCGACATTGGGCCGGCCCACAATCGCCAGCGTCAGTCCGTCGTGGACGATGCGCCCACGGGCAAAGGAGGCTTCAAGCGCGGTGAGCGGCGGCGTCAGATCGTCGATGCGGCGGGCGATCTCGGACTGCGGTGTCACAACCACCTCGCCCTCGGCAAAATCAATGCCGGCCTCGAGCAGAGCGATGAGTTCCACCAGAGCCTGCTTCACTGGCCCGACGCGCCGGCTCAGCGCGCCGCCCATTTGGCTGGCGGCCTGGCGCGCCTGGGTCAGCGTCTGCGCCTCAATCAGATCGCGCACCGCCTCAGCCTGCGTGAGGTCCAGGCGCCCGGCCAGGAAAGCGCGCTCGGTAAACTCGCCCGGCTCGGCCAGCCGCGCGCCCAGGTTGAGCGCACGCTGGAGCAGCAACCCAAGCACTACCGGCGAGCCGTGCGCCGCGATTTCTACCAGATCTTCAGCGGTGTAGGAATGGGGAGCGCCAAAGAACGTGACCAGCGCCTCGTCAATGCGGGTGAGGTTGCCGTGCGTGGCATCGATGCCGGAGTCTTCATCAAGCACATCGGCCAGGCGCGCCCGCGCATGCTCCAGCGGCTGATGCAGCCCCACCAGTTGCGCGGCAATCGATGCGGCATTGGGGCCGCTCAGACGCACAATCCCAATGCCTCCACGCCCCGGCGGCGTGGAGATGGCGGCAATCGTGTCGGTCTTGATCTCCAAATCGGCCATGTGCTGGAATTAGTGTAGAAGCAGAGCCCGCTTGGGACGTCGGGCAGGTTGCTGCACTTCGGCAAGAAGGAAAGACCTATGGGAGCAACGAAGATCGAGTTTCGCCTACGGATGGCGACGATGTTTGCGATTCTCACGCTGGGCTTCACAGCCCCGTGGATTCAGCACGGACCACGCATCCCGCTGATCGAGTGGCTTCCGCTCGAATTCAGCCGGCATGGTCACGTTTCCTTCGCAGTGGCCACGCCCATCGTGATTGTCCTGGCCGCGCTGATTGCCGCCAAGGCTATGGTATTTCGCGTCTGGGGCGCGGCGTACCTCGGTCCCGCCACGGTGATTCACGGCCATATGCGAGGCGACTCTCTCGTCGCCAGCGGGCCGTATCGCTATCTCCGCAATCCGCTCTACATCGGCTTGTGGGCGATGACGTATGCCTTGTCCTTCCTCATGCCACCCACGGGCGCGCTCTTTGTCGCGATCGTCGTTCCGCTGTTTCTGCTGCGGCTCACTCTTGGCGAAGAGGCGTTTCTCACCGGCGAACTCGGCCAACCCTACGTGGACTACCTGCGCGCCGTTCCGCGGCTGGTTCCCCGTCTGCGGACCAGTCTGCCATCCTCCGCCGGCAAGCCGCAATGGCTCCGCGCGGTGCTATCGGAATTCACTTCCATCGGCGTCTTCCTTGCGCTGGCCGTCTTCTCCTGGAGCTACGATCTTCTGCTCATGGTGAAGGTGATTCTTGTCTGCTTTGGCATTTCGCTGGTGGCGCGGGCGCTGCTGCCCGCTGCGGGGAAGGAAGCCGATCCGGCAGAGTAAGGCAGATCGAACCTTCGACGCTCAGGCCTCAAAAAAACAACGGGGAAGAGCCGAAGCTCTTCCCCGTTTGTGTCCGCAGTCCGGAGAAACTACTTCTTGACGGGGGCGATCACGTCCTTGGCGGCCTTGGCCACGCGGAACTTGACCACCGTCTTGGCCTTGATCTTGATGGCCGCGCCGGTTTGGGGGTTGCGGCCGATGCGGGCCTTGCGCTCCGCTTTCACCAAGCGGCCGATGCCGGGGATCACGAAAACGCCGTTCTTCTTGGTTTCCTTCACGGCGGTTTCCGCCTGCAGGTCCAGGAAGGCTGCGACTTGCTTGTTGGTCAGTTCCAGTTTTTCGGCCAAAAGCCGAATCAGGGCAGTCTTGGTCAGTCCAGTTGCCATTGTGATGCTCTCCTTTTGGGCGGGCCCTTGGGCGCGCCGGTGTTGCCTGGGCTAGTTTCGCGAGGCGCGTACCGCATGAAGGGAGTGCGACCCAGGGAACACTTGCACGAAACCCCTGTATTCATGCGGGCTCGGAGACCCCGTCGTTCGTTACAATGCGACTTTAGGGTGGATAAAGTCAACTAAAAAACGCCAATTTCCACAAATTTGTTGGGTTTTGAACCTGTTTTAGCCATTATTTGCCTGTTTTTGCAGGGTTTTGCTGGTTTGAGACGCTCGCCCAGCATCAAGGCCGCTCAAAAAGGCTTCCGAGCCCTTCGCCTCAATCCAGCCCGAAAAGCACCTTCTTTTTGGACCCCAAAGACGCGGTAATGGGGGTATTCAGCGCATCCACCACGGGCGCGGCCAGCTTAAAGTAGCGCGTAAGCGTGTCACAAAAGCCGGCCTCCAGAGCCGCCTCGGCCGGCAGCGTCGTACTCAGACCCCACTGGCGGCATTGAATCAGGTCCAGCGCCGGATGGTCCTTGGGAAAGCCCTTGGGCGGGCGGGTGAGCGCGTTGCCTTCAAACTCGTTGAAGGCTTTATGCACGGCGGGCTTCTGGAGCAGTTTACAAAATTCCACGTGATGATCTACGAGCCAGTGGCGAATCGCGGCCAGTTGATCCTTCTCCGGCATGTAGGCGCCGGCGGCGATCACCACTTCTTTCGCGCCGATGTGGAAGTAGTAGCCGGCCCCGCTGGTCTTTTCCAGCCCCTGAAGCGCCCACCAGGCCGCCACGTGCGTCTTGTACGGCTTCTTGTCGGCGCTGAAGCGGGTGTCGCGATAGATGCGAAAGAGGCATTTCTCCGCCGGCCGCACAAAGCCGGGCGCAAAATCAGCCATCGCGTCGGTCACTTTGCGGATGATGGCCAGCATCGGCTCCTTCAGTTCCGCCTCGAAGATGGGCTTGCGCGGCGTGAACCATTCGCGGTCGTTGTGGCGGGCGAGATTGCGCAGAAAGGCGAAGCCCTCGGGGCGAAGGTGAGCGGCTGCAACGGCGGCGGGTTTTACGGCGCGGAGCACAGTAGTAGAAGATTAGCAGGTATGATTAAACTCTGGTGCGCGCCCCTCTGAGTTTAAGCATGGTGGACGATTCATGACATTCTACGAAATCTCGACTAGCGTAGCTTTACCTTTTGCCTTGTATTAACCGTCTTAGCAATTAGTGGTATCGGTTTGCGAAAACGCTGGCTAAGGTATCCGCTAAGAGTCGCCGGCCTTCTATTATTTCGGTTCCAACGGCTGCTCGGTTTGCCCATAGACCTCGCAAATGCTCCTTGTGCCCCTGCGCTGTGACCGATTCGACCCGTGCGCTGGTCTTCCAATCCCATATCCGCGATTACAGTTGCCTTTCTCGTCGCAAAGAGCGAGCAAGAAGATTTTCGTAGACGGCTCTGTAAAATGCGCGGGAGGGCTTGTATCCTTGTGTCTCCCAAACCTGACATGCGGCCTGGTATTCCTTTTCGGCCCACTCATCAGCGCGGCGTTCCTCAAACCGAACTCGCTCGGCCGGATAAAAGGCTGTGTTCCCTTTCTTAAACCCCTCAGAATGTGCTGCTGCCTTGTCCACGGCGAGTTTTGGGTGCATCTCCTCCGCAATCGCCGCGAGTTTTGTGTTGAGGAGAACCTGGTCGATCTGCCTCCAAACGTCTCGATTGGGCATACCCCCCTATTTCGCTTCTTCGATGATCTTCCTTGCTGACTCAGAGAACTGGAACAACGATGCGCGCTTCTTGTTAAGCTGGTAGATGTGGTAGGTTGTGCCCTGCTGGAGGGACTCGGCTACCTCTAGGTAGTTGGGATTCAGGCTGCTCAGGTAGATGAGATCGGTAGAGGCGAGGACTACTGTGGGAATCTCGCCTCGCTGCAACATGCCTTCGATGCCGCCGTTCTGGTCGCGCGACTCCGCGACGGCCTGAAAGTTGGGATCAATGACCAGGGCTGGAGCTCCATTGGTGGTGGAGTTCCAGGGCAGCGCCAACGGACCATTGGTGGTGAAGATGGGCCTTGGCATGGTTGCCAAGCGATCGCGCAGCGCGACTGCCTGGGCGTAATCGGCGGCGGTGGCGATGGGGGCCATGTCCTTTTTGCCGGGGCGATGATAGCCAATGGCCGCGCCCGCGAGCTGCAATGCGGGCTGCGCGCAAGCGAAGAGGACCAGAGCGGTCACCAGCTTCCGCGGAACGGTGAAGACGGCGATTTGGAGCAGAGTGGAACCGGCAGCGAAGGCCTCGAAAAGATAGTTGGAGGTTCCGCCTACCTTGCCCATGCCGGCCAGACCGGCAACAAGCGCAACGGCAAAGACGGTGGCCAGCAGGCGGACGGGGGCAGCTATTTCGCTCACGGCACTTTGGGATGCGGCGCTGTCGGTTGGCCGCTCGCCGGCTGAGGCGTTGAACAGGCAGGAGGCGCGCAGCAGCAGGAACGGAGCGGCAACCCAATAGAGGTTCAACAAGAGGGCAGTGAGGCCGGCGCCCAGGGCGCGCAGAATCCACGGAAGGCCGAAGGCGAAGCCTTTGACCATCCGCGGCGCCACCAGGATGCTGAAGCGGTATTCGGGCGTGCCGAGGCAGAGGGTTGCGGCAACGAGCACGGCGAAGACCGCGACGAGGATGGATAGATCGCGACCCTTCTTATGCAGGACCAGATACACGCAGAGGCCCGCGAAGGCGAGAACCACCGACTGCTTGAAGGCCCACGCGAGATAGAGCAGGACGCCAGCATAGGCAAAGGCAAACCTGGGCTGGCGGACGACTACCCAAAGGGCGATCATCGCGAGCGCGGCGGCGGCCATGTCGGGGCGGATCGAGAGCGCCCAATACTTGACGAGTGAAGTGGAAAGCCAGAGGCCCAGGGCAAGCGCGAGGGCGAGAGCGCTGGCCGTGCAGCGCAGCTTGAGGAGCGAGCGAACGAGCCTCCACTGCGCGAGGGCGCCGGCCAGCGCAAAGACGAGAGTGAACTGGCGACCCCAGGTGAGGATGCCGGCATCCCATGCGCCGATCAGCCGGAGGACGCCGGCATACATATCGTAGAAGAGGTAGTTATAGAGAGAAAGAGAAAAGGGAAATGTGAACGGGTCAGTATAGACGGGCCGATGGTGGATGCATCTCCAGACGGAGTCGATCGTGGGAGACTCGACGGCGGTGGGCGCGAAGAGCGCGCCATAGCGCCAGACACTGACGATGCGGATGAGATAGACGGCAAGGTTGAGGGCAAAGAAGGCCAACACCGCCGCGGCTCGGCGAGACGAGATGTTCGATGCGCAATCGCGGGTTGGTTCTTTCATGGCGCGAGTTGGCCTTTGTGCGAGCTATTTCGGCGCAACGGACATTCCCTCTGAGACTAAAGCCCGCACCCTTCAAGACATCGACTTATTCAGAGGCTCCCTAGTTTCTGCTGCGCATTTTAGCGAGCAGGCGGAGAATCTCGAGATAAAGCCAGACCAACGTGACAATAATCCCGAAGGCGCCATACCACTCCATATATTTGGGAGCGCCAACCTGCACGCCTCTCTCGATGAAATCGAAATCGAGCACCAGATTGAGAGCCGCTATGGCCACGACGAAGAGGCTGAACCCGATGCCGACGAAGCCGCTGCCGTTGATGGAAGTGAAGTGGAAGCCGAAGAATCCCAGCAGCATTTCCATCAGATAAAAGACGGCGATGCCGCCGGTGGCCGCGACGATTCCCATGCGGAACTTTTGCGTTACGGGAATCCATCCCGAGCGATAAGCCAGCAGCAAAACGAAGAGCGTGCCGAAGGTGAGGCTCACCGCCTGGATGGCAATGCCGGGATAACGCAGCTCCATGAAGGCCGACAGACCGCCGAGCACCAAGCCTTCGAGCAGCGCGTAGACGGGCGCTGTCACGGGAGACCACTCCTTTTTGAAGACGGTGACCATCGCCACGATGAATCCGGCGATCAAGCCTCCAAACATCAGCGGCGCCACATCGGCGATGTCGCGCGACTGAAGAAAGAGACGCCACGTCCAGGCGGCGGTCGCCATCGCGCAGACCAGCAGAATGCCGGTCTTGTTCACCGTGCCGTTGAGCGTCATGCGCGTGGATTGGTCGATGATGCCGCCATACTGGGCGGTAGAGAGGTCGCGAAACGTGTTCTCGCCCAGCGCCGGATTGGATGTCTTCATCAGTGCCATTCAGTCTTCTCCCTTGCGCAACTGCCCGCGATCGATTGGCCGGAAGGTTGCGTGAAAATTCGATCTCTGCTTCAAGTTTAGTCCGGCGAGCGGCTCCCTCTCAAGGATGGCTGACATCACCGGCTACCTGTACGTTCGGGTCCCCGTTGAGAGACCCACTCACAGAATCTGTGAATCTGCGAAACTATGGAGAACACTCTAACCATTTCAAAATAAACACTTCCTCTTCACAGTTTCATAGCCCTGTAAAACAGTAAAACTGTAAACCGTGAGCGGCGACCGCACCACCGCCCCTTCCAAGCCCCACCAGCCCCCTCCGGTATACTTTTCTCATTATGGAAACTACAGGTTGCGGGACAGCTATAGTTACGCCCTTTCGGGCGGATGGGTCGATTGACGAGCATGCGCTGATTGCGCTGGTACACTGGCAAATCGACTCGGGAATTGACTTTCTGGTGGCCTGCGGTTCGACCGGCGAAGCGGCCACGCTCGATGAAGAAGAGTGGCTGATGACGATCTGCATCGTGGCCGAGGCGGCTGCCGGGCGCGTGCCGGTATGGGCCGGCTGCACCCACAACTCCACCCGCGCGCTGGTGCGCCAGTCCAGCCGGCTCAAGCAGATACGCGGCGTTGACGCCGTGCTCTCGGCCAACCCCTACTACAACAAGCCCTCCCAGGAGGGCCAGTTCCAGCACTTCCTGGCTCTCGCCCGGGCCGTCTCGCCGCTCCCTGTCGCGCTCTATAACGTGCCCGGACGCACGGCGGTCAACCTCGATCCAGTAACGGTCGTGCGGCTGGCCGAGGCCGCCCCCAACATCCAGGCCATCAAGGAAGCCAGCGGCAAGCTGCCCCAGATCGCCGAGTTGGTTCACTCGCTTCCGCGCGGCTTCAAAGTCTTCTCGGGCGACGACAATCTGGCTCTCGCCTCCATCGGCGTGGGCGCGCATGGGCTGATCAGCGTTGCCTCCAACGAAACCCCGGCCGAGGCCAGCCGCATGATCCGCGCCGCGCTGAACAACAATTGGGCCGAAGCCCGCGAGCTTGAGCGCCGCTTTGGCCGCCTTTTCGAGGCCAATTTCTGGGAGTCGAACCCCGCCCCCGTCAAGACGATTCTCGCCCTGATGGGCCGCTCCACGGACCACGTCCGCCTGCCGCTGGTCCCGCCCATGGCCGCCACCCGCGTCCGCCTGGAGCGCCTGGCCGGCGAACTGGGCCTGCTCAAGCATCTGCCCCCGCCCGACGGCCCGCCGGAGGTCTTCTGACGGCGTACGGTGCTGGTCAATGGAAAGTGCCGGTTTGCCTTAGGAACCCTCGCGCAGCCGGTACTGCCGCAGCCGGCCGACGAGCGAGGCCGGGCCGCTGACCGAGAGCCGGACGACGTTGCCCTCGTACTCTCTAAAGTGGACGATCATGCCCGCTTCGATCGCCGCCAGCACCGCGCCCTCGCGCTGTGGAACGCGCAGTTCGGCGTCGATCACGGGGTCCGAGTGCAGGGCCTCGTCAATGGCCTTGAGCAGCGCGTCCACTCCCTCGCCGGTGCGCGCCGAGACGGCTACCTCGGCCCCCGCCTCGCTGCGCTCCAGCAGCCCCGCCCGCTCGTGCTCACCCAGCAGGTCAATCTTGTTCAGCACTTCGATGCGCGGCTTGGCTAGGACTTCCAATTCATCGAGAACCTTTTCGACCTGAGTCTTTTGCTCTTCGCCATACGCGGAGTTTGCGTCGCGGACGTGGAGCAGCACCTCGGCCTGGGCGACCTCTTCGAGGGTGGCGCGGAAGCTGGTGACCAGTGTATGCGGCAGGTTGCGAATGAAGCCGACCGTGTCGGACAACAGCACTTTGCGCCGGCTGGGCAGGTCAATGATTCGTAATTTCGGGTCGAGCGTGGCGAACATGCGTGGCGACTGGAGTACCGCCGCGCCGGTCAACTGGTTGAAGAGCGTGCTCTTGCCGGCGTTGGTGTAGCCGACCAGGGCCACGGTGGGCACGGGCGCCGACTCGCGGCGCTGGCGCTGCTGCTTGCGGGTTCGGCGAACGGCTTCGAGCTCTTCTTTCAAATGGTCGATGCGGCGCTTGATTTGCCGCCGGTCGGTTTCGAGTTTGGTTTCACCGGGGCCGCGGGTGCCGATGCCGCCGCCCAACTGCGACATCGACTTGCCTTTGCCGGTGAGCCGGGGCAGCATGTAATCGAGCTGCGCGAGCTCCACCTGCAACTTGCCCTCGCTGGTGCGGGCGTGGCGGGCGAAGATGTCCAAAATTAATTGCGTCCGGTCCAGGACGCGGCAGGGCAGGGCGGCCTCGAGGTTGCGCGACTGGGTGGGCGTGAGGTCGTGGTCGAAGAGCACCAGGTCAGCTTCGGTGGAGGCGGCTACACCGGCAATCTCCTCGACCTTGCCTGCGCCGTTCAGCGTGGCTGGGTCGGGACGCGCGCGGCGCTGCAACAGCTCGGCAACCACCACGCCCCCGGCGCTCGCCACCAGTTCGCGAAACTCGGACATCGACTCATCCGCATCCAATTCCGTGCTGGATCGCGGCTGAATGGCTCTGGCCGGGGAAGCGCTTGATGGAGGATCGTCAGACTCCGGCGCATCCTCGTCGATTCCGGACGCGAAATCGGGGACGGCCTGGCTCGCGCTCAACGCAGCTTGACGCGCGCCAGCCTGTGCGGCGCGGCTGGCGCGGGAGCGGACCGCGTGGTCCACCCCGACCAAAACAGCTCGCTCCAACTGCCCGCCGGAGATGCCTGTTCCGCTCTCGTCGACGGCCAACGGAGACTGCTTCCCGGATGCTATCGCGGCTCTCCAACGATGGTCGGGCCGGTGATGGGCGTGGGCCCGCTGATCGTGGACACCGGGCGGTGCTCGCTATGCAGCACGCTGCGGTTGCTCACCACGGTTGAAATGGCGTGCTTAAAGATCAACTGCTCCTGGCTGTTGTTTTCGAGAAGCACGGAATACTTGTCGAAGGAGCGGATCTTTCCGGTGAGCTTGACGCCGCTGACCAGATAAACCGTGATGGGGGTCTTGTCCTTGCGGACCGTGTTCAGGAATGTGTCCTGAATATTTTGTGCCGGCTTGGTTTCCATGTGCCGATCTCCTGCTTTCCTCGGGGGTTTGGACGCAATTCAAAAAAAAGCGCGCACTCGTGCAAATCGGCGGGCGCGGACCCGGAAGCCCCGGCGCCGCCAATTCCCGCAATGGCTCAACAATATAGTGCTTGGCCAACCTTTTCAACCCCGATTTGCAGAATTTCTCTGTCGGGACCGCTCCGCAGCCCTGGCGCATGGGACGAAGCACGCTCGGCGGCTGGTAGCATGGGGTTGTGAAAACCGAGCCGAATCCGCCTCAGAGGCCCGCTCCAACGGTCCAGCCGGTGCCGATGCTGGACCTGAAACGCCAGTACCGCCCGCTCCATGACGAACTCCTGGCCGCGATGGGCCGTGTGCTTGAGACACAGCAGTTCATTCTCGGCGAGCCGGTTGCGGAATTCGAGCGGGAGGCGGCCCGGCAGTTGGGCGTGGCGCACGCCGTGGGCTGCTCGTCGGGCACGGACGCACTCTGGCTGGCGCTGGCCGCCGCGGGCATCGGACCGGGCGATGCGGTCATCACCACTCCCTTCAGCTTCTTCGCCTCGACCAGCGCCATTCTGCGCGCCGGGGCCAAGACGGTCCTGGCCGACATTGAACCCAGCACCTTCAACCTCGATCCCGTTGCAGTGAAAGTCGCCCTCGACGGTGAGCGCGGCGCGGAGGTCCGGGCCATTCTGCCCGTGCATCTCTACGGCCAGTGTGCTGATTGGACGGCCTTCTGGCATCTGGCGAAGACGTGTGGACTGAAGCTCATCGAAGACGCCGCGCAGGCCTGGGGCGCGGAGTGGCAGGGAGTGAAGGCAGGCGCGCTGGGCGATGCGGCGGCCTTCAGCTTTTATCCCACAAAGAACCTGAGCGCGGCGGGCGACGCAGGCATGATCGCGACCAACTCAGACGACGTGGCCGAGCGCGCGCGGATGCTGCGCCAGCACGGAATGCGCCGCCGCTACCACCACGACGAACTGGGCTGGAACACGCGCATGGACGGCTTCCAGGGCGCGATTCTCGCGATCAAGCTCAAGTACATCGACGGCTGGAATCACGCTCGCCGCGCCGCCGCGAGGCGCTATCATGCGCTCTTTCATGCGGCGGGGCTGGTCGAGGCCGGGCCTTATCCAACCCACGGCGTTGTCCTGCCCCACGAGGTTCCCGGCACGCATCACGTCTGGCACCAATACGTGATCCGCAGCGCCCGCCGCGACGAGTTGCGCGCCTTCCTCGCCGAGCGCCAGATCGGCTCGGAGATCTACTATCCCGTCCCGCTGCATTTGCAGACGGCGTTGAAGAGCCTTGGCTACGCCGAGGGCAGCTTCCCCGAGGCGGAACGCGCGGCGCGCGAGGTGCTGGCCCTGCCCATCTTCGCCGAACTGCGCGAAGACGAGCAGCAGACGGTGGTTGCGGCGATTGCCGAGTTCCTGAGCTGAACGAGACTCCTGCTTTCCCCCGTTCAGGATTTAGAGATTAACCGCATATCGGTAGCGCCGACCTCCAGGTCGGCCGTTGTGTGGGCCTCCTGGCCCGCACGCGGATTCTGGCGGCGTGGACGCCGCCAGCACAGCCGCTCTGGAGAGCGGCGCTACTCTCAACGAAGGCTCCTTTTCGACGAAAAACCGGATTTTTTTCGGTGATTTTCAGAGGCCGAATCTCACGATGCAGGATATTATTGGGTGGAAACTTTTCCACAGGCGTTGATCTCAAACTGGTTAAAAATAATCTGCAAGGTTTCAGGGAATATTTATACCCCTGGGGGGTATAGGGGGGGGGGTGGGGTACCCTTCTTTTTCCCGAAACGCCGGCCGGCTGGAACCCGGCTTAAGTTCAGAGTAGCAGGGTGCGGGAAATAATCTGCAAATGCTTGCAGGTTGAGGTTGGTGAATTCCCAGAGCCAAAAAGCGGGGTACTTCGACTTCGCTCAGCACAGGCTCTGGGACACTTGGCCACCCGCCCACTCATCGCGATAAAGCCGCGATGAATGGGGCACAGCTTCTCAGGGCTCATGGTGTCTCTTCGGGGCTGATGAGCGGGCCACCTGCCCAATGTGAGTCTTCCATCCCCGGTCCCCAACAGCGAGGGACCGGGGCCACCCGCCGATCAATGCCCCAGGGTCTTTTCGCTTGCCGTGAGAGAATGATCTCGACAGCCTTCCCTTCCCAATCCCGCGGCTGCCGGACAATCTTCCATGGCTTTATCTTCTGGTGTATTGAATCTGCTCTTCGGCCGCCCGCTGGCCACCAGCGAGGAGCGCGCCGAGCACATCGGCCCCGTCGCCGGCATTCCCGTCTTCGGCCTGGACGCCCTCAGTTCCGCCGCCTACGGCCCCGAGGCCGCGCTCACTCTGCTCATCCCTCTGGGCCTCGTCGGCGTACATTACATCGTTCCGGTGATCGCGGCCATCGTGGGACTGCTGATCATCGTCTACTTCAGCTACCGGCAGACCATCGAGGCGTATCCGCGCGGCGGCGGTTCTTACACCGTAGCCTCTCAGAATCTCGGCGAGGGTGCGGGCCTACTGGCTGCCGCGGCCCTCATGGTCGACTACACGCTCACCGCCGCCGTGGGCATATCGGCCGGCGTGGGCGCGCTGATCTCCGCCGCTCCTGGGTTGCAGCCTTACACCTTGCAACTCTGCCTGGCCGTGCTGGCGATTCTGACCGTCGTAAACATGCGCGGCGTCCACGACACCGGCGTGGTCTTCATGATTCCCACCTACGTCTTCACCGGAACGCTCCTGGTTGTGATCGGCGCCGGCGTCTGGCATGTGCTGCGCAGCGGAGGCCACCCGCATCCGGTCATGGCGATGCCGGCAATCCCCGCAGCCACCACCGCTGTCAGCCTGTGGCTGCTGCTCAAAGTCTTCTCTTCCGGCTGCACGGCAATGACCGGCGTTGAAGCGGTAAGCAACGGCGTGATGGCCTTTCGCGATCCCACGCGCAAAAACGCCAAGCTCACGCTGACCATCATCATCGTTTTGCTGGCGGTGCTGCTGGCCGGCATCGCATTCTTATGCCGCGCCTACTCGATCGCCGCCACCAACCCGAACGGACCCGGCTATGAGAGTGTGCTCTCGATGCTGACGCGCGCGGTGATGGGCCGCGGAGCCTTCTACTACGTCACCATCGGCTCGGTGCTGCTGGTGCTGGCGCTCTCGGCCAATACCGCCTTTGCCGATTTTCCCCGCCTCACCCGCGCCATCGCCCTCGACGATTACATGCCCCACGTCTTCCTGCTGCGCGGCCGCCGACTGCTCTACTCCTGGGGCATCTACGTTTTGGTCGCGCTTACGGCGCTGCTGCTGATTTTCTTTGGCGGCGTTACCGACCGCCTGATTCCGCTCTTCGCCATCGGCGCGTTCATGGCCTTCACCCTCTCGCAGGCGGGCATGGTGATGCACTGGAAGCGCAAGGGCAACGCCCGGCTGCATATCGTTGTCAATGGACTGGGCGCGCTGGCTACCGGCATCACCACCGTCGTGGTGCTAGTGGCCAAGTTCGCCGACGGCGCATGGATCACCGCGCTGCTGGTTGCGGTGATGATCCTGCTCATGCGCTCCGTTAAGCGCCATTATGTGGGCGTGGACCGCGAGACGGCCTGCGACCGGCCCATCGTTCCCGCGCAAATCAGCGAGCCGATCGTGGTGCTGCCCGTTGACCGCTGGAGCCGCATTACCGAGAAGGCGCTTTCCTTTGCTCTCGGCATGTCCTGCGATATTCGCTGTGTGCATGTGCAGACCGGCGACAAGCCGGACCCGATATGCCAGGCCTGGGAAAAAGACGTGGCCGCTCCGCTGCGCGAGGCCGGCAGGTGCGTCCCAAGGCTCGATATACTGCACTCGCCCTTCCGCTATATTCTGGGGCCGATCGTCGATTACATTCTGAAGGTGGAACAGGAGTCCAGCTTCCGCAAGGTCTGTGTACTGGTGCCGGAACTGGTGGTCTGCCATTGGTGGGAAAATCTGCTGCACAACCGGCGCGCGGATATGCTCAAGGTCTTCCTGCTTCTGCGCGGCAACCGGCGCATTGTCGTCATCAACATTCCCTGGTATCTCGAACGGAAGTGAGTGGCTCGCCCTGTTCCCTGGTGTCGCGACCACATGATTTGGTAATGAATCATGGGCAAGCGCGGGCGAGGACGCCCGCACGACAGCCGGTCTGGAGACCGGCGCTACCTTCCTTGTAATGCGGTCAGGGGTCTAGTCCCTAGTCCCTACTGCTGCTGTTGCTGCTGCATCTGCTGCAGGTCGATGAAGGGGATGACTGCAGCGGGCGGCTGCTGGGCGCGCTCGACCAATACGCTCCAGTCTTCGGGGATGGGCAGCTTGCGGTCGAGCGCGGGAGGCTCGGCGCTGGCCTCGACATGCACGGCGACATATAACTCGCTGTCGGTTTTGCCGCGAAAGATGCCGTGCGTAGGCGGCACGTCGGCGTAGTCGCGGCCCACGGCGGTGCGGATGTGGCGATGATGCGCGATCAGGTTGTTAGTCGGATCGAAGCCCACCCAGCCCAGTTGCGGAAGAAAGACATCGACCCATGCGTGGGTGGCGTCGGGGGTGGAGCGGTCGTGATCCTCGCTGGCGCGGTAGAGGTAGCCGGAGACGTAGCGGGCGGGAATTCTGACGTGGCGCAGCAGCGCGATCATGGTGTGGGCGAAGTCCTGGCAGACGCCCTTGCCGCTCACGATGGCCTCGTCGATGGGCGAGTCGACGCGCGTGGAGCGCGGCTGATAGTCAAAGTAATCGAAGAGCCTCTGATTCAGCTCCCGCACCAGCATCAGCGGATCGTCGCGCCGGGTGACGCCCATCTGTTGAGCCAGCAGGACGAGCGCAGGCGTTTCCACGGCAAAGGTTGAAGGCAGCAGCATCTCCCAATAGTCGCCAGCCTCGACCAGATGGTCGAGGTCGTCCCATGCGCCGGGCGCGAGGAAGCCGGGCACATCGGGCAGCACCTGCTGCTCGATGACCGACTCGGCGACGATGACGAGCTGATTGTGCTCGCCGGGAATATCGAAGTGCTGCACGGTGTTGCCCTGGTGATCTCGATAGCTGAAGACGCGGCAGCGCGGGCTGACCGAGAGCGTGAAGCTGAGGCAGTGCTGGTTCGAGTCCGAGCGCGGATTCATGCGCGTCTCCATGATGCTCTCGCTGATCGGATGCGAGTAGCGGAAGCGCGTGAGGTGGCGGATGGAATAGAAGTTCATGCTCGCTCCCGGTGTGGATTAGCTGGCCAGCGCGGATTGAATCGAATAGTGCACATAGTAGCGGTAGATGAGCTCGTGGATGCGCAGGCATTGCTCGCGGATGTTGTGCAGAAAAGCCGCGGCATCGCCGTTGAGTATCTCCTCGATGGTGGTGAATCCCAGCATGGCGTGCAGGCGGCCGATGCCCGCGATCAGCTCGCCGGGCGGGCGGCGGCCGCCGCCGCGCTGGATCGATTCGATCACGTCGCGGATGCCGTCCACGCAGTAACGGATGGCGTGCGGGAAGTCGGCGTTGAGCAGCAGGAACTCCAGCACACGGTCGGGAGAAACATCGGCCGTGTAGACCTGGCAATAGGCTTCGAACGAAGTGCAGCAGCGCAGCAGGCCGACCATCTCAAGGTACTGATAGCCGGCGTACTCGCGCTCCTGCGGGTGAAAGAGATCGGGCTGGTAGACCTCAAGCAGCGTAGCCGTGGAGTAGGCCCGCTCCAGGTAGCGGCCCAGGCGGATGAACTGCCAGCCCTGGCCGTGGATCATGGTGGAGTCGCTGACGCCCTTGAAGAGATGAATGCCGTCGGCGACCGAAGACAGCGCATCGTTGATGCTTGAGCTGAACTGCGCCTGCGCTTGCTGCGAGTGAATCTGGTGGAAGAGCCGGTTGAGCCGCTGCCACTGCTCGGTGGAGATCTCCTCGCGCACCTGGCGGGCGTTTTCGCGCGCCCCGTTTACGCAAAACGTGATCGCGGCGTGGTTGAGATTGTCGAAGACCAATTTCCTCGCCATTGACTCCAGATCGCCGTTCCAGTCGAGTCCCTCCGGCTTGCCGAGCGCCGCGACCAGCCGCGTCCAGCGCGTTTCGGCGCTGGCCCCGCCCGCGTCGAGCATCAAGCCCAGGGTCACGTCGAGCTGGCGCACGGTGTTCTCCGCGCGCTCCAGGTAGCGGCTCATCCAATAAAGACTGTCGGCAACCCGCGATAGCATGCAGTACCCTCAGAGTGAAAAAGTGAATCAGTGAAAAAGTGAATTAGTGAAGAAGTGAAGAAGTGAATCAGTGAAAAAGTGAATCAGGGAAAAACGCGTGATTCATGGTTCACTCCTTCACTCTTTCACTATTTCACTTTCTCACTCACTAAACTTACTCAAGAACCCACGTGTCTTTGCTGCCGCCGCCCTGCGAGGAGTTGACCACCAGCGAGCCTTTTTCAAGAGCCACGCGCGTCAGGCCTCCGGGCACGATGTTCACCTTGTCGCCGAAGAGAATGTAGGGCCTCAGGTCCACGTGGCGCGGCTGCAGCGAGTTGCCGATCAGGCACGGCGCGCGCGAAAAATCCAGCGTGGGCTGGGCGATGTAGTTGCGCGGGTTGGCCTCGATCTGGCGTGCGAATTGCTCGCGCTGCGCGGCCGTCGAATGCGGGCCGATCAACATGCCGTAGCCGCCGCTCTCGCCCACCGCCTTGACCACCAGCTTGTCCAGATTCGCCAGCACATGCTCGCGCTGGTCGGCCTCGCTGAGCAGGTAGGTCTCCACGTTGGGCAGAATCGGCTCCTCGTCCAGGTAGTAGCGAATCATCTTCGGCACGTAGGCGTAGACCGCCTTGTCGTCAGCCAGGCCGGTGCCAAAAGCATTCGTCACTGTCACGTTGCCGGCGCGATAGGCGTTGAAGAGCCCCGCGCAGCCCAGCGACGAATCGGCGCGAAAAACCAGCGGATCGCTGAAGTCGTCGTCCACGCGGCGATAGATTACATCCACGCGCTTCAATCCATCTGTCGTCCGCATGTAGACTATATTGTCGTGCGTCACCAGGTCGCGTCCCTCGACCAGATCGATGCCCATCTGGCGCGCCAGATAAGTGTGCTCGAAGTATGCGGAGTTGAAAACCCCCGGCGTCAGCAGCACGATATTCGGCTCCGGCCTTCCCTCCGGCGCTAGCGATCGCAGCGTAGCCAGCAGCAGTTGCGGATAGTGCTCGATGGGCCGCACGCCGTAGCTTGAAAACAGCTCTGGAAACGTCCTCTTCATCACGCGGCGGTTGGTGAGCATGTAACTCACGCCCGAGGGCACGCGCAGATTGTCTTCGAGCACCACGAACTCGCCGGTATTCAGCCGCAGCAGGTCGGAGCCGACCACCGCGATGTAGACGTTGCGCGGCACTTGCAGGCCGCGCATCTGCCGCCGGTAGTGCTTGCAGCTATAAACCAGCTCGCGCGGAATGACGCGGTCGCCGAGGATCTTCGCATCCGAGTAGACATCGCGCAGGAAAAGATTGAGCGCTGTGATGCGCTGCGTCAATCCGCGCTCGATGCGCTCCCACTCGGCGCCGGTAATCAGCCGCGGCAGCAGGTCGTAGGGAAAGATGCGCTCGGTGCCCTCGTCGCGGCCATAGACGGTAAAGGTAATGCCTTGGGTCAGGAACGAGAGATCCGCCGACTGCTTGCGCCGCTGCAACTCCTCCTCGGGCAGCCGCGCCAGAGTCTCGGCCAGCGCGCGGTACTGCGGGCGCACATCGCCGCCAGGCTCGCGCATCTCGTCAAATGCCCGATCAAGGGGATAGTCTCCGAAGAGTATCTCCATTTCCACCGATTGGCCTGCGTTCATCAGGGCTTCGAGCTTTCCTTGCCGGGGATTCAGGGCGCTTGCGATTGGCGAGCGGCCTGTACCGCCTATCCTACCTCATCCCCGTTCTTTAGCTTTAGCAGACTGGACATAAGGGACTTGTGAGGATACGCGAGAAGCTGGCCGGATGGTGAGCAAATTCACTGGCGGTCAGGATGCTGGATCGGCAAGCCTGGAATCGTCGCGGGCTTTGAAGGGGGGCCACGCAAATGCCCCCGGCGGGTTGGCCGGGGGCGCTTGTGGTTCGAGGGAGGATTTCGCCCTCAGTTGCTGAAGAGCAGGATGCCGGCGGGCTTTTCGTCTGTCACGGTTTCGTCATTCGTGATCGGCCGGTAGAAAAGCTGATTCGCGTCGAGATAGACCTCGAGGAAGGCCGGCCGGTCGGTGATCTTGCCGGCGATCAGGGCTTCGCTCAAGGGGTCCTCGACATAGCGTTGCAAGGCCCTCCGCAGCGGGCGCGCGCCGTAGCTGCGGTCCACCAGGGTCTTGTCGAGAATCCACTTCTTGGCCTCCTCGGTGACCGAGATGGTGATGGACTTCTGCGCCAGATTGGCGTTCAACTGCTGCACCAGCAGCTCGACGATCTGGATCAGGTCCGCGTCCGACAGCGACTGGAAGAGAATCACTTCATCGAGGCGGTTGAGGAACTCGGGGTTGAAGGTCTTCTTGACCTCTTGCCGGACCAGTTCTTCGACCTTCTCGCTGACCAGATCTTCGCGGTCGCTGGCAAAACCAAGCCCCTGCTTCTTTTGCAGATGCCGCGCGCCGATGTTCGAGGTCATGATGAGGATGACGTTCTTGAAATCGACGGTGTTGCCCAGGCCGTCGGTCAACTGGCCGTCCTCAAAGACCTGCAACAGGATGTTGAAGACATCCGGGTGCGCCTTCTCGATTTCGTCGAGCAGCACAACCGAATAAGGTGACCGCTTGACGCGCTCGGTCAGTTGGCCGCCCTCCTCATAACCAACATATCCGGGCGGCGAGCCGATCAGCTTGCTGACTGAGTGCTTCTCCATGAACTCCGACATATCGAAGCGGATGAGCGCTTTATCGGAGCCGAAGAGGAAGTTGGCCAGTGTGCGGGCCATCTCCGTTTTGCCGACGCCTGTCGGCCCGAGGAAGAGGAAGCTGCCAATCGGCCGCGCGGGCGACTTCAACCCGGCGCGCGACCGGCGAATGGCGCGCGCCAGAGCGCTGATCGCCTTCTCCTGCGAGATGACGCGCTTGTGCAGCTCTTCTTCCACGCGCAGCAGCTTCTGCGTCTCTTCTTCCTTGATGCTGGTCACGGGCACGCCGGTCCAGCGGCTGACCACGTCCTCAATGTCTTCGCGGCCCACGATGCCCGCCGCCGAGTCGTCGAGGTGGTACTTGTCCCTCAGCCCGCGCAGGTTCTCGCGCTCTTTGCGTTCCTCGTCGGAGTAGAAGCGCGCCTTCTCGAA
>Ga0187847_10001698_pt1 | contig 19308 bp, 12 predicted proteins | sample June2016WEW_4_10_FD_132458 | JGI IMG/M metagenome (GOLD analysis project Ga0187847, IMG submission 132458) | Peatland microbial communities from SPRUCE experiment site at the Marcell Experimental Forest, Minnesota, USA - June2016WEW_4_10 | ecosystem: Environmental > Terrestrial > Soil >...
GGAATGCAACTAGCCATGGCGACCGGATTTGCCGTTATCTTATTGATGTTTCTGGTGTTATCGAGTGCTGGCGGCATTCTCGGCGTGGCCTTGTTGCGCCGCCAGCATAAGCGCTAGCTCTGGAGTGTGCACTTGCGCCAATTAAAAAGGCTGAAAAAGCCGGGTCGCGGCGTTATACTCGGTTTATTCGCATCTGCACCTTCATCTGAATGACGTGCGGGATTGTATACACAAGGCCCGACATATGACGGAAAGAGCACTCTTGAATGGCTAAGGTCTTCACCATCCCGGTGGTTCCCAGTTTGGGACGCACGCCCCGCGAGCGAGTGTCAGATCCACGCTATGTGGATGGCCAGCGGCTCCTGGTGGATGCGATGAAATATCTTACGCAGGCCGATCCCGTTCTCAATCGTGAGGCCGTCGCCTTGATCTCCGAGCACGTTCGCACTCGCTTCCGTATGAGCGACTCGCCTTTGTTCACTTCGCCAGAAACCCTGTAAGTTTCTAAAAGTAGATCTTCAACGCAAACTGAATCACGCGAGGTCCGCGGTCATTCGTAATTTGACCAAACTGGCTGCTAAAGCCTTCCGTTCCGCTTTGCAGCGTCGGGCTATAGAACTGCACGTGATTAAACGCGTTGAAGAACTCCGAGCGGAACTCGAGCGACTTGCTCTCGGTAAACTTGAAAGTTTTTGCCAGCGAAAAATCCCAGTTGTTTATGCCGGGCCCACGCAACACGTTACGGCCCATGTTGCCATGAGAAAACAGAGGGACACCGCCTGGGACCAGTTCCCCGTTGGCAACCGCCAATGGATCGCCGGGCAATCCAGTGGGATTTCCGGTGGCGCAAACCACATTCGTAGGATTAAACAAGAAGATGCCCGTTTCCGTGCCGCCCAGACAGCTACCATGCAAGCCATCGGAGCTCGGAGAGAAAGTCTGCTGCTGGCGGAGATTGCTGAATTTTTGGATCGGCCCCACCACGTCAGGCCGATCGAGGTAGCTGTTTAGCTGGCTCGAATTATTCTCCGAAAACAGAGTGAATGGGTTGCCTGATTGGAACGTGACAATCGTTGCCAGGCTCCATCCTCCCAAAACGGCATGCGCGAAACCGCTGTGAAAGGGCTTATCGAAGGGCAATTGCACGATTGGGCTGATAACCAGACGCTGCGGCGCATCGAAGTCAGCCAGTCCTCGATCAACTTCAGGGTTCGTTGGGTCTGTCAGTGTGGAGGATCTCGCTCGAAAGCCCGAAGCATCATCAATCGTCTTGGAGTTGGTATAGGCCACGCGGAATTCCACGCCATGACTTAAACGCTGGTCCACGGTGAGTTGGAACTCGTTGCTGGAAGAAGTGGCTTCGCTAAAGTTCGTGAGAATTTCCTGTGCGCCCGTGGGGTTACCGTTCACATCGCAGGCCGCCAATGGTCGCGCACACTCGGGATTGAGCGAATCGTATGCACTGATCCCGGTTGCCGGCTCTGCTGCCAACGCCGCCAGATATTGCTGGGAAAGGTTGCCATACGCTGGGAAGTTTGTTTCGCCGGATAGAATCGCCTTTCTTCCGAGGCTGCCCACATAAACCGCTTCAATCATGGTGTTTCTGGCAAGCTGATATTGGAAGCCAAAATTGAAGTTCTCGGCGTAAGGCGTCCGGAAATGCGGACTGACGACATAAGCAAAAGGAATCTTCGGATTGAAGAATGTTCCGGTCTTTCCTGCAAACGGGAACGGATTATCAGCGCCGGATGCGGTAAAAGGATCACCCACAAAAGAACCGTTGGCATCAGGTGTCCAGCTTCCGGGATAGATATTGGCCGCATATCCGAAGGGCGGCTGTCCGCCAAATTGCAGGTTCAAAGCGCCATCTTCGATGTCATAGAAGATGCCGAAGCCGCCGCGCATGACCAGCTTGGCATTGCCCAGCATGTCCCATGCAAAACCAAAGCGTGGCGCGAAATTGTTCCGATCAGGGTAGATCAGGCCCTTGTTCGGCGTTCCCGGATCGCCGGGATATAAAAAATTCGGTGGCGCGCCCGGATATGCAGTCGACTGCTGCCCCGGGAACCAGCCAATGATTTCATTATGCGGATCGGTCTGGGGCGAGTTGTACTCGTAGCGCAGGCCGTAATTGAAAGTCAGGTTCTTGGTGACCTTCCACGCATCTTGTCCGAAGAAATAGAGTGAGTGCGTACGAATACCATAGACGGCATTGGAAAACTGAAAGTAATTGTAGAAGTAGCCGCCGACAAAATCCGCCAGATTGCTTCCAGTGTAGTCACCCTGGAAGAGATAACTGCCGTTGTTGTAAAAATCGAAATCAAAGTTGTCGCGCACCCACCGCAAGTCGCCTCCAAATTTGAAATCGTGGCGACCCTTCGTCCACGAAATCGTGTCCTGGTATTGGAAAACGCTGTCATGATAGTGTGTCGGTCCACCGGGGGTCGGACCAAGATTGAAGGCACCGGTAACGTTAATCGGAGGCGGCGCCGTGCCCAGGGGATCATCGGGATTGACGTTCGTGAAACCGAGCGCGGCCGGAGAAGTCGTGGTTGTCGGCACTGCAGCCAAGCTTCCCGAACGGTTGGTAGAAAAACGCAATTCGTTCACCAATGTCGGCGTAATCGTACGCGTCCACGCGATATTTAGGTTCTGGTTTCGGGTGGAATCCGTAAATCCTGACCCGACGGGAACGTCGCCGCCGGTCGAAGCGCCGTTTAGGATTTCGAAAGGATAGGCGTCGGATTCATTGTCGAGAATGTAAGTCGCCGAGAGTACGTCGCGATTCGTAATGTTGTAGTCATAACGAAAAATATATTGGTCGTCGTTAATCGACGCGACTGGATCGGAAATGAAAGTATTGTTCGGACGATTCGCTACCGGCAGATAATTTGCAATGTACCTTGCTATGACGGGGTCAACTGGAACCTGGTTGTTAGCGAAAGGATTTCCTGTGTTTGGATCGAATAACTGCCCGGTGTCGTAGCCCGTATTGGGGTCAATCTGACCTGTAAGCAATTCGCTGAAATTACCCGTGCGCTCATTATTGCTCAATACGGAAATCGGCCCCGGGTTCTGGCCTTCGCTGCGCCGCGTTCCCTGATAAGAAGCGAAGAGAAACATCTTGTCTTTTACGATGGGCAGTCCGATGGTTCCACCAAAAATGTTCCTGCGCAGCACCGGGACTTCCTGTAGAAAATAATCGCTGGCATCAAGCGCCGTATTACGGAAAAATTCAAATGCCGAACCATGGATCTGGTTCGTTCCTGATTTGATGACCTGATTCACGATACCACCCGAAGTCCGGCCATATTCGGCGGTGTAATTGTTGGTAAGAATCTTGAATTCCGCGACCGCGTCAGGGTTGGGATTCACAACGATGTTGTTGCCGAGGAAATCATTGTTGTCCGCGCCGTCAATCAAGAAGGTCATGGATTCGGAACGCTGTCCGCTCACGGAATAGGGATTGCCCGAACCGTCATCCTGATCGGGCTGAAACACACCAGCTTGCAGAAGGCCGAGCTGAAGAGTGTCGCGCTCAACAAGCGGCAGGGCCAGAATTCGCTCCGTGGTTTCCACTTTGCCGAGCGTCGCGGTGATCGTGTCCACCTGGCTGACTTCGCTACTGACTTCCACGACCTGGTTGCTGGCACCAACTTGCAGCGTGACATCCAGTTTGGCGTTCTGGTTAATCTCGAGTGCAATCTTGGTCTGCACTGCCTTGGCAAAACCCGCTGCTTCTATCTCAATTTCGTAAGTCCCAATGGGCACAAGCGTGAAAAGATAGGCGCCATCTTTCCCTGTTGTTACCGTATGGGCCGTGTTCGTGCCCGAATTCTTCAGTGTAACTTTGGCCCCCGCCACAACCGCCCCGGACGGATCTTTGATCGTTCCGGTAATTTGTGCAGTGGCCTGCTGTGCCGACGCGCGCTCGCACGGGATGAAAATGCTGATCCCGATAAGCAAAACTAGAAGAGTCGTGAAACCGCGGCTTACAAGTGGGGAAGGCTTCATGGATGTCCTCGCTCGGTTGAAAAACGTGGATGCCAATGAATCAAGGTCGAACTCTGTTTCCAGAATCCAGCAATCCGGTCTCCATCAAGTAAGACCGAACTGAAACGGTTTACCATGCTATGGACGGAGAGTATATCGAATTCGGGAGTGAACGCTATATTTTTTTAGATACTGACTTCCGGTCACCGTTCATGCGAAAACTTGCCAGCCACGCACTCGCCAAAAGAATGACCGCGGGATAACACTCCAGCGTGTATCGCGGTTCCGGGTTCTCCAGCGTCCCTAGAAAAAACGAGCGCATAAGGACGAACAGGAGCAAAACTCCCAGAGGTTGAACGAACTTCCCTTTCAGCAGCCCAACTACAGAAGCCGCGATGTAAGCCAGGTTCACCACTCCCAGCGCGATCATGAGCGCGAGCCATTGCGCATCTTCGTCAAATTCCCACCAGCGGCTATTGCACGGTAACTTCTCCGTGCGCGGACGCAGCCACATATCGGCGATGCGCAGGGCAGGCAGCCAGAAGTAGTACCTCGCCGGCGCGCTATGGACACGTTGCGCCGCCAATGCCGCAAACCCCCCATCCAGTGCGGGAGATACGTCCAATTCGTGGTTGTACTCACCGATTAACTCGAGGGTCTGCGCTTCTTGCCTCGGAGAATCGAACGTCCTCGATGGAAGCAGGCTGGCGTCAATCGCTCCTCCGGGCACGTTCCAGTAAATCGCCTCCGTGGAGGAGTAATCGGCGATCCAGGTCTTCATCCAGCGGTTGAAGCCCATCGGCACATACTCATCCTGCGCGGTCGCATAGCGCGGCGCCAATGGTTCAAACTGGTGCATGGTTCGCCAATTACGGAGCGTCCACGGCGCGAGAGGCGCGATTGCAAAAAAAGCAATCAGTAGGATCGCTTCGAATTGCACTCCCAGATTTTTCGAAGAGACGTGAGTCTGCATGCTTCGCGCCCAATCACGCAGAAATAAGTACGCCAGATAAACTTCAATGGCCGCGAGCAGCAGCCCACCATCGGGACGAAGCAGAATCGCGGCCCCAATAGACAAGCCGCACCCTGCCCAGATCAGCGAGTGCCTTTCGCCGCGGGTTGGCAGCTCCAGCCGTGAAAATCCAACTACAAACAAATCAAACGCGAGCACTGTGAAAAATATCTCCAGCGTCTCTGAGAGCGGCGCGGAGACGTAATCGGCAAGAAACGGACATAGCGCCGCCAACAAAAATGCTGCCCGCGCGGCGCGTTCTGAAATCAATCGCCGCGCCAGATCTGCAATCAAGAAGCAGGTGCCCAGGTCGAAAAACATTTGCACGAGGAGCGCTGCGCGGTAATGCTCCATGCCGAAGACCCGAAAAATCACCGCCAAAAAGGCGGGATAGCCCGGCAGGCGAATATAAGTCGGCACGATACCTTCGGCTTCCGTTACTCCGTAGACACCGTGTTGCAGCCAGTTCTTGGCTATGTCGCCATAAATGTAGGAGTCGTTTGTTAGCCGGGCGAAAAAGAAAATGAAAATCAGGCGCAGCACAAGACCCGCGGCAGCCGCGGCTAGAAAGAATCTCTTGTGCTGACGCATGAGTTCGAGCACTTTGGCAGCATATCGCGTTTTCCCGCATACTTAAGCAGGTTCTAATCCGCAAGTGCTTTCTGGGTTACCGAGAAAAGGAATTACCGCGCTAAAAGCGCAGGGGTCGGGGCTCGCGACGCAGATTAGGCGAACAACTCTACAGGACAGCTTGCATTGACGCTCCCTACCCCGCAGCTTAGGATGAAAGTACCTCATTCTGCATGGGCAAACCAATCTTTTATGATCCCCGGCAGGCGCGCTGGAGGCGCTTGCGGCGAATTTTTGACTCGCTGGCCATCATGCTCAGCCTGCTGGTCGTTTTTTTCGCCTACTCGGCCGTGCGCGATGAACCCTTGCCCGAGTTATTGCTGCCTCTCCAGAAGCGCTCTTTTCATGCATTGAGTGAGCGGGAAAAGGAAAAAGCCAAGGAACACCGCAAGAAGCAAGCCCTCGCGCGTGGCCACCGTAATCTGAAATCTGCGCCTTCGCAGGTGAAGTTGAATAGCGATGAGGGCGTCCGCGCTGCATTCTATGTCTCCTGGGACGCCGCCAGTTTTTCATCCCTCCGCGAGTATGCCCGCCAGATTGACTTGCTCTATCCCGAGTGGCTGCACGTGCTTTCGGCTGATGGTCGCCTCCAGGCTGTGGATGAGCAGACCAATGACCTCTTCGATGTGATTCAGCAATCCAGCGTTCGCCCGGTGGATTCGAAAGTCATGCCTTTTCTGAAGGCCGAAAACACGGGCATGGAAGTCTTTCCGCTGGTCAATAATTTCGACGGCTCGAACTGGATAGACATCAGCGCTTTTCTCAAGAATTCTGTTTCGCGCGCGCGCTTCCGCCAGCAAATCGCTCAATTTCTGGCCAGCGACAAGTATCGTGGCCTAATGGTCGATTTCGAGGATTATCCAGTCCAGGCGTATCCCGCTTATGTCGAACTGTTGAAAGAACTCGCGGGCGACCTCCACGCCAAAGGCATGAAGCTCTATGTCAGCGCCCCAGCGAATACGCCCGAATATCCGTATGCGGCCGTAGCCGCCGCGATCGATGGCGTGGTGCTCATGAACTATGACCAGCACGATCCGGAGCACGATCCCGGCGCGGTCGCGGGACAGGAGTGGTTCACAAAGAATCTGGTCGCGGCGAAAAAGTCCATACCCCCCGACAAGTTCATCTGCGCTATCGCCAATTATGGCTATGACTGGGTGCATAAACCGAAAAACGGCGTTCTTCCGCCCGGAGTAAAGAACTTCAACGTTTCCGTGCAGGACGCTTGGTCCACCGCGCGCGATTCCGAAGCGGATGTCGATTTCGACGATGACAGCAGCAACCCCCACATCCAGTATGTGGATGAGCACAATCTCGATCACGATGTCTGGTTTCTCGACGCCGTGACTGCATTAAACGAGATGCGAGCCGCACAAAATCTAGGCATAGAAACCTTCGCACTATGGCGGCTTGGCTCGGAAGACCGCTCTCTATGGAGAGTCTGGGATGTCCCCGGCGACCCCGACGCCCCCAACAAACTGAAAGATGTCCCTCCGGGTCAGGATGTAGATATGGAAGGCCAGGGCGAAATCCTGCGCATTGAAGCCCGGCCCGCGGACGGAGCCCGCACCATCAAGCTCGATCCCTCCACGAATCTGATCACGGACGAAAACATTGATCCTTTGCCGCAGAATTACCGCGTTGGGCGCTACGGTTACAACCCACACGAGGTCGCATTTACGTTTGACGATGGCCCCGATCCCGAATGGACGCCCAAGATTCTCGATGCCCTGAAAGCGAACAATGCTCCCGCAACATTTTTCTTAATCGGCATTCAAGCCGATAAATTCGGTGGTTTGACCACGCGCATCGTGCGGGAGGGTCACGAAATTGGCAATCACACCTTCACCCATCCCGACATCAGCAACCTTTCCGGCCGCTATATGAAGCTGGAACTGAATCTGACCGAGAAGCTTTTCGCCAGCCGCTTGGGGCTGCGAACAATTCTGTTTCGTCCGCCTTATTCGATTGACGCCGAACCCGATACCGAAGACCAAGTTCGTCCGCTCGAATTTACCCAGGACATGGGCTACGTCACCATCGGCGACAAAATTGATCCCAACGATTGGCGCGACGATCCGCGTCCCACGGCCAAAGAAATAGCCGACCGCGTAATCGAACATCTGCCGCCATGCGCTCCCAGCGATCGCTTTTGCGGTAGCGTCATTTTGCTGCACGACGGCGGCGGCGACCGCAGTCAAACCGCTTTGGCGGTGCCCATGATCATTCAAGCCGCGCGCGCCAAGGGTTTGCAGATCGTCCCTCTCTACCAATTACTCGGTAAGACCATGGCGGACGTCATGCCGCCCATCCCTGCTAACGAGCGCTGGGCGGCGCGCCTGACTTGGGTGGGGTTCTGGCTCTTTGACGCCGGGATTAAGCTCATCACCTGGATCTTCATCCTCGGCGACATCCTCATGACGGGCCGTCTGCTCTTCGTGGGCGTCTTCGCCGTCTATGACCGTGTGCGCACTCCGCACCATATTCGCGCGGCCGGATCGGCTGTCACGGGCTATCTGCCGAAAGTTGCCGTGCTGGTTCCTGCATATAACGAAGAAAAAGTCATTGAACGAACCATCCGCTCGGTGCTCGGATTGCAGTATCCAAACCTGCGTGTAATCGTGATCGATGACGGATCGACTGATCGGACATTGGAGGTTGCGCACGCTGCCTTCCCGACCGAGCAGGCGTCAGGCCAGGTCCTGATTCTCACCAAACGCAATTCCGGCAAGGCGGAGGCGTTGAATTTTGGTCTTGAACACTTGACCGACGAAGAGATTTTCGTCGGCATCGACGCCGACACAGTGATCGCTCCGGATGCCGTGGTCCGTCTGGTACCGCATTTCGCCGATCCCCAAGTCGGCGCGGTCGCGGGCAACGCCAAAGTCGGAAACCGCGTCAACCTCTGGACGCGCTGGCAGGCGCTTGAATATATCACCAGCCAGAATTTCGAACGCCGCGCCCTGAACACGCTCGGCGCAGTGAGCGTCGTTCCTGGCGCCATCGGGGCGTGGCGGGTTTCCGCAGTGCGCGAAGCCGGCGGATACCATACCGACACCGTCGCCGAGGACGCCGACCTGACCATGGCCCTGTTACAACTCGGCTATCGCGTCGAATATGAAGACCTCGCGCTCGCCTTCACCGAAGCCCCCACCAATGCCAATGGCCTCATGCGTCAACGCTTCCGCTGGTCGTTCGGTATTTTGCAGGCCGTCTGGAAGCATCGTTCTGCCTTTGCTCGGAAGGGCGCGCTCGGCTGGGTTGCGTTGCCCAACATCGTCATCTTTCAGATTTTGCTGCCGCTAGTGTCGCCCTTCATTGACATCATGTTCATCGTGGGCGCGCTCTGGTATTTCGTGCAGAAATACTTCCATCCGGACTCGACCGACCCGGCCAGCTTCACTCGCCTGGTGATCTTCTTCGGCGTATTTTTGATCATTGACTTCATCACTTCGGCGATTGCTTTCGCGCTCGAACGCCGCCAGCCCGAAGCCCGCGAAGACGGATGGTTGCTCAGTCAGGTTTGGTTGCAGCGTTTCGCCTACCGGCAGGTCTTTTCTGTCGTCTTGTTTAAGACTCTCAAACGCGCCATCAAAGGCCAGAAGTTTGCCTGGGACAAACTCGAGCGTACCGCCGCCATGACCCATCAGCCCCGGAGTAAAGAAAGCGAAGAACCGGTGAAAGTCCCGTAGCCTTCGCGGTGCTACAATTTCAGATGTAGCAATTCATTGCTACTTCCCACAGCCAGATCGCATCCATATTTCGAGGTCTTTCATGGCAATTTTAGAAGCACCTGTCCGCCACCAGATCAGCATTCATTCCGGCGCATTCGTCAATGAGCCTTTTGTCGATTTCGGCAAAGATGAGAATTCCCGCAAAATGCGCGCCGCCATCGAGAGAGTGCGCGGCCAGCTTGGCCGTGAGTACGACCTGATTATCAACGGCAAGCGCGTGAAGACCGATGCGAAAATCAAATCGTTGAATCCTGCAAAGCCGTCGCAGATCGTTGGCATACATCAGAAAGCCGGAAAAGAGCACGTCGAGCCGGCGATGAACGCTGCACTGGCCGCGTTCGAAACCTGGAGCCGCACTCCCCTGGAAGAACGCGCGAGCTTGCTTTTCCGTGCCGCCGACCTGCTTCGCGAGCGCAAATTCGAGTTTATGGCTTGGCTCATATTCGAAGTCAGCAAGAACTGGGCCGAAGCCGATGCTGATATCGCCGAAACCATCGATTTCTTGGAGTTCTATGCCCGCGAAGCCCTGCGTCTTTCGCAAGCGGAAACGCCCGTCCAGCTACCCGGCGAGCGTGATCGCCTCATGTACATTCCGCTGGGAGTAGGCGCTGTCATTCCGCCCTGGAACTTTCCTTGCGCCATCATGGCGGGCATGACGGTGGCTTCCATCGTTTGCGGAAACACCGTCGTTCTGAAACCTTCCAGCGACTCACCGACCATCGCCGCCAAGTTCATCGAACTTCTCGAAGAAGTCGGCATGCCCGAAGGCGTAGTAAATTTCTGCCCTGGCGCAGGCGCGAGTTTCGGCGATGCTATCGTTTCACACCCGCGAACTCGCTACGTCGCTTTCACCGGCTCGCGTGAAGTTGGCTTGCATATCAACAAAAGCGCGGCCACGCAGGCCCCCGGCCAAATCTGGATCAAGCGCACCGTGCTCGAAATGGGCGGTAAAGACGCCATCGTCGTGGACGCCGACGCCGACATCGATTCCGCGGTCGAAGGCGTGGCCTCGGCGGCATTCGGTTTCCAGGGTCAGAAGTGCTCAGCCTGCTCGCGAGCCATCATCGACGAACGCATCTACGACAAGTTCATCGAGAAGCTCAAAGCTCGCGTGGAAAAGATTCAGGTGGGCGACCCGGCAGAGAACGCCAACATGGGCGCCGTCATCAACGAGGGCTCGATGAATACCATCCTGGGTTACATTGAGCAAGGCAAAAAAGACGGGCGTCTTCTCACTGGAGGTGGACGCGCGGCCAATGCTGGCGACGGCTATTTCCTGCAACCGACCGTCTTTATTGACATTCCGGCGAGATCGAAACTCGAGCAAGAAGAAATCTTTGGCCCTGTGCTCGCCGTCATTAAATCAAAGAGCTTCGAGCACGCCATGGAAATCGCCAATGACACGGAATTCGGCTTGACCGGCGCAGTTTATACCAAGAACCCCGACAAGATCGATTATGCCATCCGCGAATTCCACGTGGGCAATCTCTACATCAACCGCAAGTGCACCGGAGCCATGGTCGGCGCCCATCCCTTCGGCGGATTCAACATGTCCGGCACCGACTCCAAAGCTGGCGGCCCCGATTACTTGTATCTCTTCACCCAGGCCAAATCTGTCGGCGTGAAAATATAAGTTTCAATGATCCCGTCCTTCGGGGCGGGATCATCGATCATGGTGTGAACTTGAAAGCCACTCCAGGAAATCCGAAACCACTCATTCCGCTGGTAGTTCCATATAAATTTCCCTGCGAATCTAGCACCAGACCACCAAAAGGCGCGCCTCCATCGCCGAATCCTGCGAAACTGTAGAGCACATGCTCTTTTCCAGTCGTATCGAGCTCATAAATCGTTCCGAGCCCGTAAGCGCCGCCCTCAACCGTTGTGCCGTAAAAATTTCCTTGCGCATCCTGCTCCAGACCACCATAAGGAAAATAGCCGTCTGCGTTGTTGTATTGAAAAGTGTACAGAATGTCGAATGCGCCAGAGGGCTCGAGTTTGAAAATGTCGCCGGGCGCCAGAGTCGTTGTTCCGTAGAGATTTCCAGCACTATCGCGAATTAAACTTCCTCCTGGGCTTGGCCAACCTGTCTCATACAACTGCGGAAACGCAAACAAAATCGTTTCGTGGCCACTAGGATCAATTTTGAAAATCGTGCCGCAACCAGGTACGCAGAATTCATTGCCACCACCATATTGCGTCGTGCCATAAAGATTTCCATCTGAATCGATTGTCAGTCCCGCGCTGGGATTCTGCCCATCTCCCCCGCCCATGAAGTTATAAAGGACCGTTTCCTTGCCTGTCTTATCGATTTTAAAAACAGTTCCACATCCAAACGGTGCACATCCCGTTCCTCGCAAATATGTGGTCCCATAAAAATTCCCTTTGCCGTCCGAGATAAGTCCCGCGTAGGGGAAACCGCCCTCGGCGCCTCCTGCTAGGCTTAGTGAAGCGAATGCGCCTTTCGGGCTGATACGAAAAAGAGTTCCGTTACCAGCCGTCCCGCCATCTTGAGTGGTGCCGTAAAGATTTCCGGCAGCGTCCGGGTAAAGGGCACCATAATACGGATTCGCCCCACTTGCCCTCGTCTGGCCGAAATTGTAGAGAATTTTTTCGTTCCCGCTCGAATCGATTCTAAATATCGTTCCACACCCGTTCAGACAAGCGAGCGATGCACCGCCGCCTTCCGTGGTGCCATATAAGTTCCCGGCCGCATCACGAACTAAACCCGCATACGGGTACGCACCATCTCCGCTTAATCCAGAGAACGTGTGCAAAATTGTGAGCGTTTGCGCACTGGAAAAATTGCAACCGATAATTATCGCCAGCGCCAGGGATGCTTTGACAGCGGTGCGCACAGATACCATTTGCATGGATATACTCCGAGGGGATAATGTCCACGCCGCGTCGGGGGAACGCGACTACTTGTGGCTTGATGATTTTATCTACTACGATCCATCGGTCAAGATGAAAATTTGTGCACACCTAGTGGCAGTTGGCATTGTCGGCATACTCACCGCTCACCAGCATCGTTACCAAAAACGTGCTGCAATCGGCAATCTTCAGCCGCAACGGATCGCTCTCAGTCGAAGCCGGATTAATAGACGGTTCCGCATTGAGTGATTGAATCGTGGCCTGCGCCTGGGCGTCCCATTGCTTAACGTTGGTGAGTTCATTTCGTAACAGCTCGGCCGCTTTTTGATCGGATTCCGTTTTCGCCGCCAAGGAGGCCTGATCGAGGCTCTTCTGCGCTCTCACTTGATAATCTTGCAACCACGGGCCCAGCCAGTTCCCAGCCGCGACACCAAAGCGCAACGCCGACGCAATCCCCCCTCGCCACTCCCGCATGTCGGATAGCGTCGCGATTCCCGCCTGCGAAAATTCGCGCGATAATCCCACCGGCTTTTGCGCGGGCTGGACCGTGGCTGGCGCAGAACCCATTGTCAAAATCACTTTATTCGTTTCGAAGCGCACCGTGGCATCCACAGCTTGCGCGAAGGCTTCCACATCAACGTAAGATTTGCCGTTCATTTGCACAACCGCACCGGGACTGCTGCGACCGTTCACGATGAGTGTTTTCGCAGGCGCGGCACCTTGGGCCACAAGAACTCCCGGACACCAAAAAAACGTAAGCAACAAAGCGGAGGCATATCGGAAATAATGCTCCATAATTTTTCTCCTGATAAAAATGGACGAAATGAAAACGCCGGAGGCGCCCGCCTCCGGCCTATTTCACAAATCCTTCGCGTTACTTCCCTGCTTTGGCGTGTTCGTAGCGTTTATTGACTTCATCCCAATTGATGACGCCCCACCACGCCGTCAGATATTCCGGGCGCCGGTTGTTGTACTTCAAATAATAGGCATGCTCCCACACGTCGTTCCCGAAAATTGGATGCAATCCTTGCGAAATAGGATTGTCCTGGTTGGCCGTGCTCATCACCTGCAATTCCCCGCCCTTCAAAACCACCCAGGCCCATCCGCTGCCGAACTGTTTCGCGCCGGCATCGTTGAACTTCGTTTTCAAGTCGCCAAAGCTTCCAAACGCTTTCGTAATAGCCTGCGCAATCGCGCCCGTGGGCTCGCCGCCGCCCGCCGGCTTCATAATCTTCCAGAACATCGAGTGATTTACGTGCCCGCCGCCATTGTTTCGGACAGCTCCACGAATATCTTCCGGAATCCCATTCAAATCGCGAATCAAATCTTCCGCTGACTTCAACTGCAAATTCGGATGTTTCTCCAGTGCCGCGTTCAGGTTCTTCACGTATGCGGCGTGATGCATGTCGTGATGCAGCTTCATCGTCGCGGTATCAATCACAGGTTCCAGGGCAGAGTAGTCATAAGGGAGAGCGGGTAATTCATGCGCCATAATTTCTTCCTCCAGATTTCGGAATTTCAGATTCGTTTATATAAACTATTGTCCAACAATTCCTGCGGGATTGCACGTCGGCACAACCCCAGTTTCGTCGCAATCTTCCTGTAGTATCGCGTCTGGTGCGCGCCATTGAGTCGGCGTCCAACTTCGACGAGAATGTTGCAAGCTGCTTGGGGGCGCACGGTCATCGCATGAACGAATCGCGATACAACTCAGACCCAGCCGTCAGGCGAAGGTTTCCACGTTACAAAGTCGATCTCCGACTGGATGTGCGTGTCTTTCGCGACGGGCAGAATATTTCCCTCTGGGGGCGCTCGACCGAACTGAGTGAAGACGGAGTCGGGGCAACGCTCACCTCGGAAGTGGAACCCGGCGAGGTCGTCTGGCTAGAATTAACGCTCCCGGCGCCGGCCCGCGCGGTCAAAATTCGAGCACTCGTGCGTTATCGCGACGGCCTGCGCCACGGTTTGGAATTCTTGGCCCGCAACCCGGAACAACGCGAAGCCCTCCACCGGATCTGTCAGTCCCTCGACGCAAATCAGTAAACACCTTTACAATTTTTGACATCAAACCCGTTGTCGGCATGCAACTTTTAATCGCTAGCAGGGTTATGATGGACTGTAGAAAAACGACCCAACTAAAAGGAGTCAACCGGTCTAACGACTGTGGACACACTATGAAAACTCTATTTCTGCCTTTGGCTCTACTACCTCTCATGTTTGCAGCCGGCTGCGGCGGCGGTCCTTCCGGTTCCGGCGGCGGCGGCACTGGTACTTTTTCCAACTCCAGCCTCAATGGCCAATACGCTTACCGTTTGACCGGCCTTTTATACAACTCCAATGGCTCTACCTCTTCCTACGCAGAGGCAGGCACGTTCAGCGCCGACGGCGGCGGACACATTACCGCTGGCGTGGATGACTTAGTGGTCGGCGGCACGGCATTAGCGACTTCGACGTCCGTCACGGGTACTTATAGTGTCAATGGCGATGGTACCGGCAGCATCACTCTGAACAACGCTGGCTTGGGCACGGAAACTCTCGCCATCACTCTGGCAAGTTCATCGAAGCTTTACATCATTGAGCAAGATCCCGCGAATACTTTCGGCGTAGCCGAACTGCAAAGTTCTTCCACCCTGACCACAGTTCCCAGCGGAACATTCACCTTCCGCATTCATGATCAGGGCACGGCCTCACGGGCGGGCGCATTCACCGTGAATGCCGGAACGATCGCCGGCAGCGAAGACCTGCTCGCGGGCGGAAATCTCGATAACGGCACCGGTGCGCCCTTGCCCATCACCGGTTCACTTCTCACGCCCACCGGCGGCCGCGGCACCGGCTCCTTCAACGATGGCCTTAGTACAGTGCAATTTGTTTATTACGTCGTGGACGCCAACAACATCCGCATCTTGCGCACCGACTCTGGTCTGGTCAGTTTGGGCCGCGCCGAAACCCAAACCGGCACCTTCACCAGCAACGCAGCCTTTAAAGGCAGCTATGCTTTCGGCTCCCGCGCCGATGACACCTTCTCCATCAACGGCCAGAATACGGTCGGCGTCATTACTGCCGATGGCAATGGCGCCATCACGGGCGGCGCCTATGACGCTGTGATCGACGGAAGTCCCGTGTCCAATGCCGCCATCACCTCAGGCGGCACATACACGGTAGGTCAAGACGGCAGCGTTGTAGTAAATTTCACCACCAGCACCGGCGCCAGCATCCAGCAGATTTTCTGGCTGGTCAGCCCAAGCCGGGCTTTCTTTCTAACCAATGACTCGACCAAATACGAAGACGGCATCGCCGATCTGCAACAGTCCAGCTCCTTTACGAATACTTCCATCAACGGCCAATATGCCTTCGTGATGGACGGTTTTGTTGTAAGCACCGCCAACATCGACCGCGTGGGCTGGATTAGCGGGGACGGCGGCGGCAACATGAGCTGGTACGAAGGCGTGAACTCGAGCGGTACGTATGGCAATCCGGGAACGTTGACCGGCACATACTCTGTTGCTACGAACGGTCGGGCCACGGCTACCATCAACGGCCTGTCACAGGGCAGCAATGACCTGGTCTTCTATCTCGTTTCGGGCAGCCAGGCCTATATCCTGCAGGACTTCTCCGGCTACGAGGTCATTGGAGCCATGGACTTGCAGTAACGGACTGAGTTGCCATAAAGCCTTAGTGGAGTATGAGAAATACTCCGCTAAGGCTTTTATTTTCAATATTTTATACTTACATATACCTCCAGGCGCCTCTCGCATCTCGCCTTATTACCCCGATTCTGGGACAATAACAATACAGGCCCCTAGTCGCCTTCGAGCCAGACCATGAGCCCGGAAAACCTGACCATCTCGACCGAAGTCCAAGCACCCGAAGTTCGTAACCAGATGCAATCGGCTAGGCCCGGCCCTCTGCAAGGCTCCGTCCTCGTCCTCATTCAGTTCGACGTCTGCGAAGAAATCCGTCTCGACAAGCTGCGCGAGATTTTCGGGGCCCGCACCCAGGCCCAACCTAACTTCAAGCATCCCTCGCCCGGCTATGTTCGTTACCAGCGCCCGCCGGTGCTTGAGCCCATCGAACCCCTTGTGCTCGAAAGCGGCGAACAACTTCAAGGCCAGATCAAGTATTACGACTACGGCGTCCTCAGCGTTGTCTTTGAGCTGCCCTTCTCTGGCGATTGGGACAAACTGGTTCAACTCGGCAGCCGCTGGGTCTCAGACGTTGATTTTTCCGCTCACGCCTCGCGCATTGTCCGGCAAAAACTTCAAAGCTCAGCGCCCGCGCTCATTAAGCCCTACACGGAGTGGCTGAGCGAAGATTATTTCATCTTCCACCTGCGCGAAGTTGCCGGAATTTCCACTGCCAACGAATTGGTACAAAAAGAAGGCGCTCGCATTGCGCAAATCGTCCGCGGCGAAACCGCCGAACTTTCCGACGGTGAGCGTAACGAAATTTTGCAATCGCAAATTTCCTACTATCCGAATGACTTGGCCGTGATCGGCTGGAACGCAGCTTTTGTTTATGACACGCAAGCCGGCGCTGAAACCGCCATCCAATTGCTCGAATACGCCAATTCCCAGTTACTGGAATTCCGCCATTATGACGACCTGCTCACCACGCAGCTCGAAGGCGTTTATGACTTTCTCGAAACGGGTGGCACCGGCCTCTGGTCGCGCTGGCGCACAGCGCGCGCCGCTACCAAACTCCACACCGTCCTGCTCGATGTAAACGAACTCACCGAGCGCGCCGACAACGCCATCAAGTTCCTCAGCGACATGTTTTCCGCACGCCTCTACAAAGTCGCAGCCTCAAAAGTCGGTGTTCCCGACTACAAAGATCTCGTTCAGCAAAAACTCCAGACCGCCGAAGAGCTTTACCGCTTCATGGTGGACCAGTTCAACCAGAGCCGCGCCTTCATCCTCGAATTAATGGTCGTCGTCATCCTCGTCATCGAACTGATTTTCTTCTTCCGCGGCCACCCCATCTAAGTCTTACCCGCACTCGCCACTATTTATAGGACTTCCTTCTCTATTGACTATGCCTGGGTTCGCGAATATAGTTCGCGCAACTCTGACGGCTTCCGCCAGTGACTCTCCAGGATGCGCAACACATGAGGAGTAAGACAATGCCTGCCCAGCCGGTGTCCGTAAGCCACAATTCGACGCGAAACCCGAAGCGCCTCAATGTCAGCTTGAACAGGGCTCTTTTGTCTTATGTGACCGCTGCCAGCGCTGCTGGCGGTGCACTCTTGGCGAACTCGCGGGCTGCAAATGCGGAAATCGTTTATACGCCCGTCAATACCCCCATTACGGTTGGCACTCCCGTTTCTCTCGACCTTAATAATGACGGCATCGTTGACTTCGTACTGAGCAATAACTACGGCTTCTTTAACCGACACACCAGCTGCACCGTCTGCTCGCGCTTCGAACACGCTTCTCTTAAAGCCACTCCAGAACAACCGGGAGATGCAATCTGGGGCATTACCAGCGCTACTCACATGGTGCAGTCCAATGCGCAACCGAGGGTGCGGAAGCAGAGGAAGCAGACAAACAAGACGCAAGAGGAGGCTATACCTCTACCTTGGGGCGTGGTCGTTGGGGATGGCCCGGGTAGAAAATTTGAGTCCGAAGCCCTGGTCATGGATTCGGCGAATTACTCCTACTTCTTCAGCAACTTCCGCTCCACTCAGACTTTCGGTGCATGGGGCAAGAATCGCCGACTGACTGGCCCCTATCTCGGGTTCAAGTTCATGATTGGCGGCGAAGTCCATTATGGCTGGGCCCGAGTTGCAGTTAAGGCAGACCTGTTCTCCATTACCGCAACCTTGACCGGATACGCCTACGAAACCACTCCCAACCAGATGATCCTTTCCGGCTTCACTTCCGGAAACGTAACCCAATCCACGGAGCAAGACTCTTCGATTCCAGAGGCGAAAGCTGCTCAGTCTGCCACTTTGGGTCAGTGAGCCCAGGGCGCCATCGGTCTGTCAACCTTGCGCGCGAATCAGCCCGCGCCGCCAAATAATCAAAAACTCGGCGGTGTCCCATTCAAGCCGCTTCTTGACTTGGCGGAGAATGAAAGCCCCCCGTCACTTTCAAATTAAGGACCGTTACCCCCGAGAGTGAGCTTGTAGATCACTCCGCATCCGTCATACAAGAAGCACTCTGAGCCACCACCCTGCGCTGCGCCAAAAAGACTGCCCAACCCATCCAACGTAATACCGTTACCGCCCGGGTCCGAGCCATCGCTGCCTCCAGTGAAAACATGCAACGTAATTTCCTTCCATTCTCCCCTTCGCGTCGGTGCGAGGGCATAGACTACGCCGCAATAATTGCAAGCGCTGTCTCCGCCTGATTCCGTCGTTCCAAAAAGATTGCCAAATACATCAATCGCCACCCTCGAGGCGGGCAATGCGCCGTCGAGCCCACCCTGGAAAGTATAAAGAATCCGTCCCTTCCATCCCCCGCCCCGCCGCGGAGAAATTTCAAACACCAAGCCGCATCCTTCGCCGAAGCTCTCGTTGATGCAGTTGGTATTGAGGCTGCCGCCGTGAAATGCTGCCCCATACAGATTCCCCCAACGATCCAGGGTCAGAGTGCCGGGTGTCCCTCCGTCGTCGCCGCCGGAAAATACATAAATCACCTCGGTTTGATATCCGCCAGTACTTTTGGGCGACAATTCAACGACTGTTCCGCAACCAGTTCCGTACGCGCACTGGCCTCCGTCATTGTCTGTGCTGGCGAAGATGTTCCCAGCTCCATCCAGCGCAACACCCGCACTTGGAAACCCGCCATCGCGCCCACCCGTGAAGGCATGTACAACAAGATATTTCCATCCCCCATTGGCCCGCGACAGCTTATATATTTCTCCCGCGCCGTAGGACCCACCCATCGGCGCGGTGCCATAAAGATTGCCTTGAGGATCGAACGTCAGCGGACCAAAGGGAGCAAAGCCGTCCGTGCCCCCCCGAAAACTGTGGAGCACGCATTCCGTCCAGCCGCCCCCTCCATTTGGCGAGAGTTCAAATACCACTCCGCAGCCAAAATCTTCGCAATCGCTCCCCTGGAAACTACC
>Ga0187847_10001699_pt1 | contig 19295 bp, 8 predicted proteins | sample June2016WEW_4_10_FD_132458 | JGI IMG/M metagenome (GOLD analysis project Ga0187847, IMG submission 132458) | Peatland microbial communities from SPRUCE experiment site at the Marcell Experimental Forest, Minnesota, USA - June2016WEW_4_10 | ecosystem: Environmental > Terrestrial > Soil > Wetlands...
GAAATGCTGCGTGTGGTGGAACTGGAGCTGCGCCGGCGCGGGTGAGGCGCGACGGAGATGTTTTTGCCTTACCAGGCCTGGAGCGATTTCAGGGGTGCCGCAACATTGAATATGCTTTAACAATCGAGATATTGGTTTGCTCTGTGTCTTACAATATCGGAAGGTCCAGTCCCCGCCTGAAGGCGCCTTCCCGCGATCAGGCCCGCTTCAATTTTCTGAAAAAACATGGCAGCCTGACCCGAAGAATGCGTCGGTGAGTCTAAGAATCGAACGGATCTTCCCGAACATGCGGACCACCGGGGCGATCATCCCCGGCCCTTAACGACGATAAGCGTGGCCGGGCGATTCAGATCGCAGTCTGGGCAGCGAACAGTTCGTCTGAACGGGCATCACCACATGCTGGAGGGATATAGGTGTCTGACAAGAGCGATGCAGGATCCGCGCCGGCAAACGCCGTAACTCGTCGCCGCTTTCTCCAGGTCGCCACTGCCGGGGCTGGGGCTGCTGCCTTAAGTCCCGCACTGATTGGATGCGGTGGAGGCGGCAGCGGGTCCGTGAGCACTCCTCCTGCCCCTCCCCCTTACATTCCCCCTGCAAATTCCCCAGGCCCCCCCACCCCGGCCGCCGGCACGCCATGGAGCTTTGGCATCATGGCGGACACACAATGGACATCGCCGGACGACGGCAAGAATCCATATAACTGCTCGATAGAAATCATTCGCCAGGTCAACGAGCAATTTATCAGCCATGGCGTGCAGTTTGTGGTCCACGTCGGCGACTTGTGCGAATGGGGGGGTACCGAGGTTGGCGAATCGATTCGCGCCGCCTTCGCGCAGACGCTCTTCAACAACAAGATCGGCTTCTTCCCTTTGCGCGGCAATCACGACGATGGAGCGGCGGTTGCCGCCGAGTTCCAGTTGAACTATCCGCAATGCGCCAACGGCGTTCAGAACAACACACCCTCGGCCGTGCTCCACATCCTAAATCCAGATGAGGCCAGCCAGCCGACACCCGCTGTTGCCGGTTCAACCTTCACGGTCGGCTCCAATTTCAGCTCGCCCGATCCGTGGGGCACGGGCGACCTCAAGGGACTGAGCTATTCCTTCGACGTCAACGGATCGCGCTTCATCCTTCTCGATCAGTTCACCCCGCCCGACAGCAACGCCAACTACAACCTATGGACGACCATCGCCGCGCAGCAATCGTGGATTACGCAGCAGCTTACTTCAAGACCCGCCGGCGGCCACGCCTTCGTCTTTGGGCACTTTCCGCTTATCACGGAGTATAACGTCGGCGTGCTGTTGGGATCTGACCCGTCGCAGAATCAAGCGGCGACGGATGCCTTCATCGAGAGTCTTGCGGAAAACGGGGTGCATATCTACGCGTGCGGACACGATCATATGCACGATCGCACCCTGGTTTACACCACAGACGGAAGGTCCGCCAGTGTCATGCAGGTAATTTCCCAATCCGACAGCTCATTTTTCTATAAGCCGCTCCGTCCTTCCCTCGATCAGACGTACAACGTGCAGAAATATGGCGTCGCTCGCCAGGTTCCCATTCAGCAGGAGCTGTGCAAGGTCGGCTACTACCTTGTAACCATCGACGGCAGCAGCGCGACGGTGGAGTATTGGGCAGCAAATGTGAGTACGGCCTGGAATCAGGCAAATTACGAATATGAGATCAATACAGTTCCCGAGCTGAACTTCACCCTGCGTGAGAGCTACGGCTATGGCCTGGTTGGCAAGCAGTTTCAAATACCGCAGGGCGGCAGCTTCACTGCGGTCAAGGACACTTCGCCCAACAACAACCTGGCCGAGATTCTGAGCGGATCGAATCTCAGCATCGAACAGGACGGCAGCAACCGCACACTGGTGCGCGTAGTTGACATCGGCTGGTCAACGGTCAGCGGCCTGGCCAGCGATGTTCTTACCCTGTGGGGGCTACAGTCCGGTCTGGGCAGCGAACAGTGCGAAACCTATACCCTGCAGATGAGCTTCGATCCCGCCCTACTCTCCACGGGATCGGCGGCCGATGGAACAGCCGGATTAGCGACCCTGGACGCCAGCGGCAATTGGACCAATGCCGTCAATAGCAACTACGGAGGAACCAAGAACTTTGTGGCCGGCCCCTGGGAGTCAAGGTACACGCTCGGCTCCTATGGCGTGGATGCAACCAACAACGTAGCATGGGCTGTGCTCAACTACGGCGGCCCATTCGCCGTGACAAGCAGCATCTGAAGAACTGTCGAGATTCGTCGCCGACGGACAAGGCCGCGGTTCAGCGCCGAGCAGAAACCACACGGTCAAATGGGTTTTTGCTCAAGCAGAACCGCCTTCTATTCTGTCCTCATGTCAATCGGCGAAGCGAATGCGCCGACGCCTACCGGGCTTTCTTCTTTCCCGCCTTGGCGGTCTTTGGCTGGGATTCCGGCAGGTGGCTGATGGGGATGGGGCCGAGGTCGGAGCCGGTGCGCCGGGCGCGTGTGCCGTCCATCTCGTAAGTAATTGTCCGCGGAGCCGTTGGGCGTGTCAGGCCGGTATCGGGATCGGTTGTCAGGCTCGGTCCGTTGGCGATCTGAAAGCTGAAGACAGGCGCGCTGCCGCCTTGCGCGGGCTTGACCCGGACCGGCAGATAGCCCTCGATGGGATGCAGCCGGAAAGCCGTCTCGTAGCGATGATGGCGCACATCCCAGGTGAAGACGCGCACCTGGTCGAAGTCGAAGGGCAGGCCCGGCCTCGGCGGACCGAGGATGGTCACGTATTGCGGAACCTGGTGGTCCGGGGCGTCGGACTCGGGGTCGAGCACCTTGTTGAACATGTAGGCGCCCACATACCGCTGGCCCTCGGCATAGGCGGCAATCTCGTCGGGCACATCGACATCCACGCGGCCCGAGAGCAGCCAACCGGCATGGCCCTGCGCGTCGCGCACCAGCCACCAGTCCTCCAGCAGAGGCGGCTCGGCTTTGAGCAGGCCGGGAATGTGCTCGGCGCTGCTGGCTGGCGCGGCGGCAGCCGGCTTTGCGGGCGATTTGGAGGCGGGTGCGGGCGTCTTTCCCGTAGGCTGGGTTGCCGCTGGGCCGGGCTTGGGCGGCTGTTGCCGGGGGGCCTGTGCTGAGCCGGCAGGCGACTTGGGAACCGAGGCGCGCGCCAGCAGTTGCACCTTGGCGTTCGCGGCCAGCAGGTAAAACCGCTCCGTGTCGCGGCCCGGCGTCAGATGCAGGTAGATGTCGTCGCGCAGAACCCCGCTGGCTACCACCGGATCGTCCTTGTGTTGAACCCCTAATTGCTCGAAGGCATGGTAGGTCTGCCTGTCGATCACAGCGCGCTCTTCAATCCATCCGATTTCGTTCTTCGCGGTCTTCACCTTGATGAAGCGGCGGCCGTGTTCGAGCACTTCGAGGGGCTGGCCGTTGGTTACCTCGGCCACGCGATTGGAGACGGCGGCGACGCGATCGTGCAAATACATTTGCCGCGCCGAGACGTACACCTTGTCGTGGCGCTCCTCGCGCAAGCGGCTGCATCCGCAGGAAAACGCAACAAAGCTCAGCACAAGCAGCGATAGGGCGGGAACTCTGGAGCGCCGCGCGAAAGAGACAATTGGGGAGTAAGGTTGCGTGAGCACAGCCTGTCGCGATCACCTTGAGGATAGCACTGAAAGGCAGGGAACAGGGATCAGGGATCAGGGATCAGAAAAACGACAACCTCGCCTGGACTCTGGCCCTGCTATACACTTTGAGCGCCCCAAAGCCTGCCCTGAGCCCGTCGAAGGGGCCGGATTTTCGGACCTGGGAAACCACGAACCCAGCCACAGCCATTCTTCCCTGTTACTGCGGCGCCGCGACGATGGCGATGGAAGTAGCGGCGGAGGTGGAAGTGACCTGCGAGTCCAACTTGCCAGGAGTGGAGGTGTCAAAGGTGTAGGCGTCGAAGTAAGGGCTGCCGGAAGAACCTACCTCGAAGACCCAGTCGCCGGTCGAATCCTCGGCCAGCCCAAGTGGATCAGCCCCAGCCGCAACAGTGCTGCCGGTCGATATTCCGCTCGCTGTCACCGCAAATCCGGTGATGTTGCCTGTTGAGCTTGTGGCGCCTTCGCCGTTGGCGACATAGACGTAATCGCCCGAAGCGATAGGCAGGATGAAGTTGGGCGCAACTCCGCCGCTGGATGTGGGATTGCTGGCATTGATTTCTGTTAGATTGCCGCCGGCGATAGTAAAGACGCGCAAGCCACCGGAGTTGGCTGTGGAATTGGATGCAATCTCGCCGATGTACAGGAACCGGCTCTGGGGATCCGTGGCCACGGATATTGCAGTTCCGCTCGATGTATTTGTCGGCTTGATTGGCGTCGCGCCGGGTTCTAGCGTGCCAGAACTGAAACCGAAGGCCTGAGTGCCGGCCGAGCCCAGGGCAACGGCGACAATTGCGCCGTTCGGAGAGATGGTGATCCCGCGCGGCTCAACTGCGATGCTGGCCAGCGGTTGCGGCTGCGCAGTACGGGTCGGATCTAACGTGCCTGTTGAGGTGATGGGGTAAGCGGTGAGCGTCCCCGCCCCAGAGGCATCCAGCAGCCATTTCCCGCTTGGGTCTACCGCGAGCGCCTCGGCCTGTGTGTCGCCATTGAAGTTGACCCCTGACGACAGCGCTCCGGTGCTGGTGATCGGGTAGAGTGTGATGCCGTTGGTGGTCGAAGCCACATAGAGGAAAGCCTCGCCGCTGGGGGCGATGGCAACGGCGGTTGCGCCGCTTACAGGTTGTGAGCCGCCGGGGATGGTTGCCAGCGTGCTGGAGCTGATTGAGAATCCTGAAATCGACCCGCTGCTCCCGCCATTCAGAATATAGAAGTTGCCGCTGGAGCTGGAAGTGGTGGTGCATGTGCCGGTGCCCACCTCAACGCAAACCGTGGCGGTCCCGGCCACAGTGCCGGAAACGCCAGTCACCGTAATATCGTAGGCTCCAGGGGTTGTAGTTGCAGTAGTGGTCGCCGTCAGTGTGGAGGTTTGCGTCGCCGTGCTACTGAACGTCAGCGAAGACGAAGAAAGACTGCACGTCGTGGGGCTGACAGGGTTTGAAAGCTGGGTGGTCACCGCGCAGGAAAGCGTAACCGTTCCGGTAAATGAACTTCCGGGCGTCACGGTAATGTCCGAGGTGCCAGTGCCACCACCGGAAGCCACGGTGATACTGGTGGGGCTGCTGGAAAGGCTGAAACCTGTGGTGGTGCTCGTGCTCGGCGCCTGCCAAAAGTCTCCGCAGCCCGCCATCAGCGCAGCCGCCGCCATCAACCCCGCCCAAAGTCCAATCTTCATCCCCGCTCCTCGCGCGCCGCTTTCAGGCTGCGCCCTCTTCCAGAACCTGCTTACAGGGTAGCGCCTGCGAGCGCCTCCTGTCTTGCGGCGCAGCCGTTCGCAACGCGGCCCAGCCTCATTTTTGTAGACGCAGCCCGGCGGAAATCCGCTTGAGCTTTTAAGCACGCTTCTCCGTTTTTTCCCCAGGCTGATAGATTCTTAAGAGAAGCTGACTGCCCCTCCCTCGCTGCGATTTTGTCGTTGCAGCCGGGCCGGGCAGCCACAAACCCCAATCCGCGCCTCAAGGAAAGGCCTCATGTTCCACACCACAGAAGACCTCCGCATCCAATGGACCAAAGTTGTCCTTCCCCCGGTATTCCTCGAGGAAGAACGCCCCGTTTCGGAAGCGGCCTCGGCCACCATCTACGACACCCGCAGTGAGATCTCCGGCCTGCTCAACGGCGGCGACACACGCCTGCTGGTCCTCGCTGGCCCCTGCTCGATTCACGATCCCAAAGCCGCGCGCGAGTACGCCGGCCTGCTCCAGTCGGCGATTCAGGAGTTCTCCGCCGACCTGCGCATCGTCATGCGCGTCTACTTCGAGAAACCCCGCACCACCATCGGCTGGAAGGGCCTCATCAACGACCCATTTCTCGATCAGTCCTACAAGATCAACGACGGGCTGCGTCTGGCGCGCCATCTGCTGCTCGACCTGGCCGAGATGGGCGTGCCTACCGGAACCGAATTCCTCGACATGATCTCGGCGCAATACATCGCCGGCCTCGTCAGTTGGGGCGCCATCGGCGCGCGCACCACCGAGAGCCAGCTTCACCGCCAACTGGTCTCCGGCGTTTCCTGCCCGGTGGGCTTCAAGAACGGCACCTCCGGCAATGTGCAGATCGCCATCGACGCCATTCTCTCCGCCGCTCACTCGCACACGTTTCTGGGACACACAAAGCACGGGCAATCGGCCATCTTCGTGACTGCTGGAAACCCGGACTGCCACATCATCCTGCGCGGCGGCCGGGGAACAGTGAACTATACGGCGGCGAGCGTCGCCGAAACGGCTGCTCTGATGGCGAAATCCGGCATCGAACCCCGCATTATGATCGACTTCTCCCACGCCAACAGCAGCAAGGATTTTCGCCGCCAGTCGATTGTCTGCCACGACGTCGCCAGCCAAATCGCCGCGGGCGACAAACGCATTATGGGGGTGATGATCGAGAGCAATCTGGTAGCCGGCGCGCAGCCGTTGGTTGCAGGCCAGCCGCTGGTTTATGGCCAGAGCATCACCGACGCATGCATTGATTGGCGGGAGACCCACGCCCTGCTGGAAGAGTTAGCCGCCGCCGTGCGTGCACGGCGGGGAGCTTAGCAGATGCGGCGATGAACCTGAAGCCACGCGAATGAGATCTCGATGCGCGGGCGGCTCCAGGATGGCCCCAGGCTGCCGCGGTGACGCCGGGTTAGAAGTAACAGGTTAGAGTTCCGAAGTGGTTGTTGCGTTGAACTTCGTCCCCGTAGCCGACTCCAGGTTAGAGATCGCCGAATTGATGACCGCGAAGATCTGCGCCCGTTGGCTGGCTGTGCTGAGGTCAAGCGTGGCGCTGCTGGAAACCCCGTTTGACGAGAGCGCCGAGTTGAACGCGCTCTGCGCCTGCGCCGCCGTGAAGTACTGCGTCGTAGCGGTGCCGGCAGCGTTCGAGTAATCCAGCGTCTCGAAGACATCCGTAAAGACGGTTTCCAGTTCGCTCATGCTGAAAGCGATGTGATTGCCCGGCACTGTGGTCGTTGTCGGGCTGGTGGTTGGGATTGGGTTGCCATACATCTGGTCCAGGTAGTAATGCACCTGATAGGGATATTGCGAATAGGTGCTGTTATTTCCCCAGACATAGCTGTACGCGTCTACCGTCGCCACCGTCGAAGCGGTTGCCGTGGCGCCGAGCGTGCTGTAGGAAGCTACCAGCCCGCCGTAGTAGCCCTGGTTGTAGGCAACGTTCAGAATGATATCCAGGAAGCTATTCGGGAGATTGACAAAGTTCGCCAGCGTCTCGTCGTACTCCGGCTCCCAGGGTGTCACCCACCCGCCTGCGCCCTTGCCTGTGACGTTCAGAGCTACCATGTCGTTGTAGTGGAAGAACGCCGGCAGCATTGGACCGTAGTACTTGTTGTTGAACGACGCCGGGGTATCCGCGCTCTCCTGAGCCGCGTTGTTAGCCACGGTGTAGCCGATGTTCTTCTGGACGGCGATGTAGTTGATCAGAGCATGGCCCTCAGCCGTATAGGTGCCGGCAACCATGTCTGCAACATAGTTGTTGATTTGATACGGCCCGCCCTGGCCGACACTCATCACCGCCTGCTGATCCGCCGAGGGATCGATCAGATTGCTGCTGGATTCGTAGAGTTCCGTTTCAATATTCTCCTGCAACAACTGCCCCATGATCGATCCGTAGAGGTAGTCCTTGTTGAACTGAATGCCCGGATACCCCTCCTCGACGAGATGGCCATACATAACGCCCGCGATCATGTTCGACATGATCAGGTCGTTAAAGTTGCCGCCAGTCAGGGTCATGCTATCCCCCGCGGTGGAGCCGCTCACGCCCAGCAACAGGTGGAAGTTGATGGTGCCCGTGGTTGTCCCGGCACCACCGCTGCTGGACGCGGAAGTGGTAACGTCGACGGCCGAGCTTTGCGCCGATGTGCCATTGGAATCCGTGGCCGCGACCGTGTAGCTATATGAGGTCGATGCGGCAAGTCCCGTAACCGCGTAACTTGTGCCACTGGTCACGGTGGCAAGCGTGGAGCCATTTTCATAGACCGTGTAGCTCGATATCGAGCAGCCGGAAGCCACCGTCGAAGCGGTCCAGCTCAGATTGGTGCTGGAACTCGTCGTCCCGGAGGCCCCCAATCCCGCTGGGACACTCGGATCGGAGGTGCATCCGCTGCTGCTCGACGCCGTCGGACCCGCCCACTCCTGGCTGGTGGCGCCGCTGCACGTGTCCACGTCGACGGCCTTTCCAGAGGCCGTCCCGCTGGCGGTAAGGCAAAGGGCTGTGTTGCTGTCAGGATGGAAGACGAAGGAGCTGCCAGATTTCACAGCCTCCCAGGCCTGCGCCGTGGTGCCTGCGCAGGGATCCAGAACCACTGCCGAACCGCTGGCAGTTCCCGAAGCCGTCAGGCAGTATGCGCCTTCCGTGGCGAGGTTGTAATAGCCGGCCGGCGTCACGCCGGTATCGCTTGTCGCCCAGTTCTGCGCGCCGGTGCCGTTGGAAGTATAGACTATGATCGGGTTTCCGGTCGTGGTCTTGGCGCCTGAGTCATCCAGGCGCAGCCCGGTGGCGTTCTGCGGTGTCAGCGTGTAAGTGCCGTTGGCGATTGCTTGCGCGCGCAGCAGCGCGAGCGGCGTCAGCAGCGCGATCGCGAGCAAAAGACAGAGCCGAAGAAGGAAACGTCTATTACCGACACCTTCAACGGAGGGGCTTGCGCCCTTGCGGAAGTTTGACATAATGACTCCTTGTTGTGATGCTCAATATGCGTTTTGGTGGCCAGGGAATAGTGACGGCCATCGCTCTCTCGACTCTACGCCTACCAACACTCTAGAGAACTTCTGACCTGGTGTTTCTTCAAAGCGCTCGGTCCCTGTTATTTCTTTCAGCGCGAGCGGGAGGCGATTCCCGGCTTCGCAACAGTGTGAACGCGGGAAACGGCTCTTGTCAAGTACAGAACGGCTGATTATATCGCTCGAAGACTGTACAAACCAGTGTTGCGTCCGCTGCCGGCGGTGACAGATTTCGCGTACATTAGCATGTAAGCGACCGAGCGAAAATGGACCACGTTACGCGTCCCTTGAAACCATCGTTATTTATCAATTCTGTACCGGCAGTACATCTCCTGAAACATGCTCGTACAAAAATAACATTGCCCATCTTCCTTCGGAGGGGTTGCGGTTTCGCAATCGACATACAGCGCATTTGCGCCAGCGAAAAAAATTCGGATCGGCCCGATAATCGTCGTAATCGCTTTCGCCGGCTGCGCAGTGAACCAACCCCTTTAGCAAAACCAGGGAAAATATATCCCGAGGCCAGGACACTCAAGCCGACGCGACCGACAGTCCGGGGTCCTCGCGGACAGTTCTTCGTCCGTAGGGTGGAGGGAGCCGCGGCCTCGGACGATGGGTAGGGAAACGCATCGCATGACCTTTCGATACCGTTTTAGACGACAGACTTGCGATTCTCGCATTTGAGTTTTCATCGAGAGCCGCGTGCCTCTGCTTTGGATTTTCTGACCTTGGGTTCGCATAACCCGCTATTATGGTCCTCAGCAAAGATTCCGGCGGTGCGAACCAGGGAAGTATGCCCCCCACGATCTTCATCTCGGCAGGCGAGGCCAGCGGCGAGCACTACGGCGCTCTGCTGATCGAGGAGCTCCAGCAGCAGCTTGCTGCCTATGGCGAGACTGCCGGCTTCTTCGGCATGGGCGGCGAGCGCATGGCTGACGAGGGCCTGGAGTGTGTCGTCCGTTCCGAGGATATGGCTGTGATGGGCTTGACGGAGGTCGTTCTCCATCTGCCCCGCATCTGGCGCGAGTACCGCAGGCTCAAGCAGGCCATCCGGCAGTACCCTCCCAATGTGGCCGTGCTGATCGACTTCCCCGAGATCCACTTCCGTCTCGCCAAGGAGTTTCACCGGCTGGGCGTCCCCGTCATCTTCTTCGTCAGCCCGCAGTTGTGGGCCTGGAAGAAGCGCCGCATCAAGCTGGTGCAAAAATACATCGACAGGATGCTGGTGATCTTCCCCTTCGAAGAGCCGTTCTATCGCGAGCAAGGTGTCGAGGCCGAGTTTGTCGGCCACCCGCTGGCCGACCAGCCCGCGCAGTCGATCAGCCGCGAGCAGTTTGCCGAGGAGAATGGGCTGGACCCCGCGAATACCTGGGTCGGCCTGCTGCCGGGAAGCCGTCCCCGTGAGATTCGCGACCACTTGCCGACTATTCTAAGGGCAGCGCAGGAGCTCTCTCACAGCCTGGAATTCGTTATCCCCCTCGCTCCGACGCTGAATGACGCGCAGCGGGAGGATGTGCTGCGGCTTGTTCAGAAGCATGGCGAAGGCCTGCAAATCAGTCTCGTCAACGACGCCCGCCCCACGCTCTTTCACGCCCGCGCCTCGGTTGTAGCCAGCGGCACGGCCACCGTCGAAGCGGCGCTGATCGGCAATCCTTTTGTTGTGGTCTACCGGGTCTCGCCGCTGACCTACTTGATCGCCAAACAGCTGGTGAAGGTGCCGCATGTAGCGATGGCCAACCTGATTGCCGGCAAGCGGGTCGTGCCGGAGTTGATCCAAAGGGACTTCACGGCGAAAAATATCGTCCAAGAGATCGAGCGGCTGCTACCCGACGGCCCTCCGCGCCAGTCCATGATGCAGGAGTTGGCGCGGATGCGCGTCCTGCTAGGCAGGCCGTCACAGTTTGGCGCAATCGAGCGGGTAGCGGCGATTACGCTGGAGACGATCGAAACGGCTGGTTGAGGTTCGCGGTTCCCCGTCTTGGCCGCGCGACACGGACGTGGCAAGGTTAGAGCGCACAGGTTTTGAGGCCGGAAAAAGAAGCGAGATGCAGGTAAGATGGCTCCGATGAGGTCTACGATGCGTGTAAGCAAGAGGATGTTGTCGTGGGCAGGCGGCTTGGCCTGCGCTCTGATGTGTGTTCTTCCCCTCGAAGCCCAGCGGCAGGAGCGGCCCGCCCTTGCCGTCTCCGGGTACGTTATCAACGCCGAGATCGACACAGCCACACACCATCTGGCGGCCACCGCCGTGGTCAGCTTTACCGCGCCTGAAAACGCGGAGGTGGTCAGCTTCGGCTTTCACCCGGCGCTTAAGGTCACCAAAATCTCCGACGAAACCGGCAAGGTGCTTACCGGGGAGCGGCTGGCCGACGGCACGATCCGCGTGACCTCGGCCGCGCCCTTTGCCAAAGGACTGACCGCCCATTGGACCTTCGCGTACGAGGGCACGATCACCGGCAACGAGGACGGCCCGGTGGAAGGCTTGAAGCTGGCCGCCATCCAAGAGCCGATCACCTACCTGCTCTACCCGGCCTGCTGGTTTCCCATGACCGGCTACATGACCGACCGTTTTACCGCCGAGATGCACATCCGCGTGCCGCAGGGGCTGCGGGTCTTCGCCAGCGGCGCGCAGGGCGCGTCGAAACCCGTCACCCTGGCCAGCGGCAAGCCGGGCGACCAGTACAACTTCAACTGGGACAAACCCGGCTTTCCCGGCACAGTGATTGCCGGCCGATTCCTGGGGCCATTCACAGCCGGCTCCGGCAACGTCAAGGTCTACCTCGGCATCAGCCACCAGCAGTCGGGCAACCAGTTGGCGCAGACCGCGGCCAGTGAGTACGACTTCTTCAACAACAGCTTCGGCACGCCCGAGTCCAGCCACCTCAATGTCGTGGAACTTCCCGACGATACGCTGCCTGCCGTCTGGGCGCCGGAATTGGCGGCGATTCTCGGCTCGCGCGTCGGCGACAAAAGCAGTGTGCGCCTGCTGGCCAACACCATCGCTCACCAGTGGTGGGGTTCCGAGGTCAGTCCGAGCACCGCAAACGACGCCTGGATCACCAACGGCATGGCCCGTTACGGCGAGCTGATGTATGTCGAGGACGAGAGCGGCAAGAGCGCCATGAAAGCGGCCTTGCAGGATGTGGCCGCCGGAGCCTTGGCCTACGACACGATTCCGCTGTCGAGCGCCGGCCGGCTCAGCCCCTTCTCGCCTGAATTCCAGTCGATGACCCTGGAAAAGGGCGCAATGATCTTCCACATGCTGCGCTGGGAGGTGGGCGACAGCGCATTTCTGGCTACGCTCAAGGGCGCTCTCAGCCAGTACACCGACAAGCCCATGCGCGCGTCGGACTTCGAGAAGGTGGCCGAGGCGCAGAGCCAGCAGGAGTTGACCGCCTTCTTTGCGCAATGGGTTGACGGCACCGGCGCGCCCCAGTTCACCAACAAATACGCCGTCTACCGGCTGGGCAACAACAAAGGATTCCGGACAATCGGCGAGATCGAGCAGGATCTCGACCTCTTCAACATGCCGGTGGAGCTGCGCATCGATACCGACGGCAAGACCGAAACGAAGAAGATCAACGTGGTCGGCACGGATACGCAATTTGTCGTGGACACCTTTGGCCGGCCGCGCCGCATCAACATCGACCCGCAGAACTGGGTGCTCAAGTCCACCCCCGACCTGCTGGTGCGCATTGCCATTTTGAAAGGCCAGCAACTGGTGGCGCAGGGCGACCTGCCCGGCGCGCTGGCCGAATATCAAAAGGCTCTAGAAGCCAATGCGCTGAGTTCCCTGGCCAGCTATCGCATCGGCGAGCTGCTCTTTACCCAGCGTAACTTCCAGGCCAGCGTCAACGCCTACCGGGACGCTCTGCGCGGCGACGACGAACCGCGCTGGACCGAGGTCTGGAGCCACATCGCTCTAGGCAAGATCTTCGACATCACCGGCCAGCGCGACCGAGCCGTCAACGAGTACCGGCTGGCGGTGCAGACCAACGACAATACCCAGGGCGCCGTCAACGAAGCGCGCATGTACCTGCAAAAGCCGTTCAAACTGCCGGAGAGCGAATAGAACCACCCACGAGGCACCCGGAGATTGCTGGGAAAGAGGTAAATTTATCTAAATTATTGACTTTATCTTCAATCTTGATAACTTCGATAATTTTGATATAATCATGTCCATGGACCGCCGCAAGAACCCGTACGCGCCAGGCGCCGGGCTGCAACCGCCTGAATTGGCAGGACGCGACAAGCTCCTCCAAGAAGCAGCCATCGATATGGACCGTGTACTCGACGGGCGCCCTGCCAAGGGGATGATGCTTCTGGGCCTGCGAGGCGTTGGAAAGACAGTTTTGTTGAATCGGCTCAACGGCGTGGCCGAAGCAAAGGGATTCCGGACGGCCAAAGTTGAGGCTCCTGAGGGCGGAATGTTGCCTCAGCTCCTTACTCAGGAGCTGCGTCGGGTCCTCTACAGCCTCGACCTCAAATCGGGCACTGGACAGATGGTCCGTCGGGCGGCTTCTGTTCTGCGCAACTTTGCGTCCGTGTTCAAGGTCAAAGTAGGTGATTTCGAGATTGGGATCGATTCGGCCAGCGGCAAAGCCGACACCGGAATTCTCGAAGAGGATCTGCCAGATTTATTGGTGGCTGTATGCGAGGCGGCGAAAGAGCGCAAGGTAGCATTGGGGGTATTTCTCGACGAGGTGCAGTACCTCTCGTCCAAGGAACTGGCCTCGCTCATTGTTGCCTGCCATGAGGTCGCGCAACGCAATCTCCCGATGCTTTTTGTTGGGGCAGGTCTGCCACAGATCGCCGCTCTTGCCGGCAACGCAAAATCCTATGCCGAGCGCCTTTTCACCTATCCTGAAGTGGGCCAACTCGACCCTCTTGCCGCCCGTGCGGCGCTAGTCAACCCCGCGAGGAACGAAGGTATTGATTTTGAAGAAGATGCGACAGATGAAATCCTGCGCGTCACGGAGCGATACCCATACTTCATTCAGGAATGGGGCTTCCACATTTGGAACTCCGCAGTTGCAAGCCCCATCGAGCGCGCTCATGTTCAAGAGGCCACTCCGGACATCATCGCCCATCTGGACGCTAACTTCTTCCGCGTTCGCTTCGACCGATTGACTCCGCTTCAGCAGAAATATCTCCGCGCGATGGCGGAACTCGGTCCGGCTCCGCTCCAAACCGGCGAGATAGCCGCTGCGCTGGGCGTCGAAGCCGCGTCCGTCGCTCCCGTGCGCCAGCAACTGATCAACAAAGGCATGGTCTGGAGTCAGCGCCATGGCGAGACGGCCTTTACGGTGCCCCTGTTCAAGGAGTTTATGAAACGGCAGATGCCCATGCTTGAAAAGCACAAGCCTAGGCGGCGATCTGTGTAAGGGAGAGTGGAGGCCGGTTCGTGCGCCGCACTCGTCCATTTCTGGCGCTTCGTCTGGGAGCTCCGGGCGACTCGTGTTCCGTTGCCCTCTTTCCCGGCCGCATTCCCAATTCGAAACGTGCTCCCCATTCCGAACGCCAGGTCCGCCAACACCCCACCCGGCTCTTGCAGCCGGTTCCGCGCGGCGGGACGATCCCAGTATGCTCCTGCTGCGCTTCATCTTCCGGGTCGCGGTGCTGCTTGCCTTGAGCCTCACCGCGGCAGCACTGGCAGCGCTGGCTGCGCCCTGCTCGTTCTTCTGAGATCGCACCTCGGAAACGTGACATAAGTCAGTGTGTCTAAGGTATGCCGCCGGTTCTGCCGATAAATCGAGCATGAATCCGCAAAATTACCTCTTCCGGATCGCCATTTTTTCAGCACTGAGCTTCGCGGTGGCCGCACTGCATGCGCCGCGCATCTCCGCCGCCCCGCCCATCCCGTCACAGAGTGTCCCGTCGCAGGTTGCGCCGCGCGTTCAGGGTCCAGTCGACGATGCCGCGCGTGTAAGCCTCCACGGCAACGCGCATCCGCTGACCCAAACCGGACTGGACCAGGGAGCCGTCGAAGACTCCCTGCCTGCCGGACGAATGTTGCTCTTGCTTCAGCGTTCCCCGGCGCAGGAGGCGGCGCTGAGGGATTTCGTCCAGGCCGCGCACACGCCAGGCAATCCTGGGTTTCATCGGTGGCTCACGCCGGAGGCTTTTGGCCGCCTCTATGGGCCGGCCGACTCGGATGTGGCCGCCGTGACGGCGTGGCTGGAGTCGCACGGTCTCACCATGCAGAAGGTTCATGCCGGGCGGCTGGCCATCGAGTTCTCTGGAACCGCAGGCCAGGTGAGCGAGGCCTTTCAAACGCGGATTCACCGCTATCTCGACCACGGCGAGACGCGCCTGGCCAGCGCGACCGATCCTTCGGTCCCCGCCGCGCTCGCCCCTGTCATTGCCGGCCTGGCGCCGGCCGGCGGCTACCATCCGCAATCCCAACTGAAGGTGCTGGGCCAGGTCCAGTTCGATGCCAGAACCCACCAGGCCACGCCGCTGTGGACCTATCCGGAGGGCGGCGGGGTCGTCTTCGTCATGGCGCCGGGCGATTTTGCCACGCAATATGACATCAATCCGGTCTACAAATCCGGCATCACCGGCGCGGGCGAGTCGATCGCCATCGTCAGCGCATCGAACGTGGACCTGAGCCTGGTGCAGGCCTATCAGACCCTCTTCGGCCTCACCCCCAACCTGCCTGTGGTGGTGGTTGACGGCGATGATCCCGGCGAGAATGGCGATGCCACCGAGGCCTACCTTGACGTTGAAATCGCCGGCTCGGTTGCGCCCGGCGCCACGGTCCTGCTCTATACCTCGGCCGGCACGGCCCTGACCGACGGGCTCGCCATGGCCGCATACCGCGCCGTGGAAGACGACCAGGCCGCGGTTATCAGCGTCAGCTACGGCGAGTGCGAAACCCAACTCGGCCAGAGCGGAAACGCCTTCTGGAGCGCGCTCTGGCAGCAGGCCACCGCCCAGGGACAAACGGTCTTCGTCTCGGCGGGCGACGGCGGGTCGGCTGGCTGCGACAACTTTGACGCGCAGCAGGTTGCCTACGGCGGACTCCAGGTGAACGGCATCGCCTCAACGCCATACAACGTCGCGGTCGGCGGCACCGACTTCTACTACAGCCAGTACGCCGGCTCGTCCGCGTCACTCAACTCACAGTTGGGCTTCTACTGGTCCGAGGGCACCACAACCGCGCCCGCGGTCTCCCTCTTGCAGACCATCCCCGAACAAGCCTGGAACGATTTCTTCGGCCTCAACGCCTTTGACGGCGGCAATCCCGCCAATCAGCCAAGCCAAACCATCATAGCCGGCGGCGGCGGAGCCAGCAGCGCCGCGCTCTACGCCAATGGATCGATTCAGGGGTACCCCAAGCCAGCCTGGCAGTCAGGCGCCGGCGTCCCCGCCGATCAGGTGCGCGACCTGCCCGACCTCTCCCTCTTTGCCGCCAACGGCTACAACTACAGCTTCTATCCGATCTGTGCCAATCCCGGCGACTGCTCCGCCGCAAATCTCAACGGCAACGGAGTCGAGGTCATCACCGGCGTCGGGGGCACATCGGCCAGTTCGCCCGCTATGGCCGCCATCCAAGCCCTGATCGACCAGAGCGCCGGCAGTTGGCAAGGGCAGGCCGACTTCATCTACTATCCGCTGGCCGCCCGGCAGTCCACGGTCTTCCGCGACGTGACCGTGGGCGGCAACCAGGTACTCTGCTATCCGGGCACGGCCAACTGCGTGGCCGGCTCGGCGGCATCCAACTCCACCGGCTACTCCGTCGAGAGCGGATACGCCGCCGGCGCGGGCTATGACAAGGCGACCGGCCTGGGCTCGGTAGACGTGGCCAACCTGATCAAGTACTGGAACACCGTCGCGTTCACACCCACCACTACCACGCTCAGCGTGAGCCCGTCCAGCTTTGTACACGGCAACACGGCCACCGTCAGCGGCACAGTCGCTCGAACCTCGGGATCGGGCACGCCCTCCGGTTCGGTAAGCCTCACCGGCAACAACGGCATCACCCACTACGCGGCCATCGACGACCCCGCCCTGACTGCCGGCAGCTTCTACGCCCAGGTGGATAACCTGCCAGGAGGAACCTATCAGCTCACCGCCGTGTACGGAGGCGACGGAACCTTCGCCGCCAGCAAATCTCAGCCCGTTACCGTCACCATCACCCCGGAAAACGATACGCTGGCCGGCACCGGCTGGGCCTGGAACCCCTTCGATCTTGACCTTTATGCGCTTTTCCCCGGCATGACTCTGCCCTATGGAGCGCAAATCTACCTCGATGCGCAGCCCGTGAGCGGCAACGCCACCATCGCCACAGAGCCAACCCCCGCCACCGGGACAGTCACCTTCAACGACAGGCTGGGAGCGGCGACCACCAGCTCCACCCAGCCGCTCAATGCCTCCGGCGTGGCTGAGTGGGCAACCGGCGTCTTCGCGCCCGGCAGCCACACCGTCACCGAGTCCTACTCCGGCGACCCAAGCTACAACCCCTCCACCACAACCACCTCATTCACAGTGATTCCGGGCAGCACCAGCCTCACCGTCAAGCCGCTGGCCTCCTCCGTCGCCGCCGGAGCCAGCGTGGCCGTCGATGTGCAAATGACCACCGGCTACCTCGCCCTTTACGGAACGCCGCCCACGGGCAATGTGACGGTAACCCTGGGCGGAACCTCGGCCACTGCCGCCTGGCAAGCCTTTGGCCCCACCGGCAATGCCAACCTCGAAGCGGTCGTCACCTTCAATAACGTTCCCGCCGGCCTGCTGCCCCTCAGTGCCTCCTACGCCGGCGACAGCAACTGGATGGGCAGCGCCGCCAGCGGCGGAACGGTCAACGCCCTCTCCTGCAAGCTCACGCCCACCGTGGCGCTCACGGCAAGCTCGGTGAATCCGGCTCCCGGCCAGACCTTGACGCTCACCGCCACCGCAGCCGGCCCCCAGGGCATGCCGGCCCCCACCGGCACCATCGCCTTTCTCTCCGACGGCCAGAGCTTCAACACTGTCGCCACCCTCAACAAGGGCGCGGCGAGCATCGCCATTCCCGCCTACTACGCCGCCAATGGAACCAATATCTTCACCGCCGTCTACCAGGGAGACGCCAACTACAACTCCGCCGCCTCGAACGTGGTCAACGTCGCCATCGCCCAATCGGATTTCTCGCTGACCACCCAGAACGCCGAGTTGCAAATCTCCCCCTCTGGCTCGGGAATCAGCACCCTTGCCCTCGCGCCCGTCAACGGCTTCAACGCAACCGTTACCATCGCTGCAAGCGCGCCCGCCGGCATCACGGTAACCCCGGCGACAGCCTCCCCGGTTGTCAGCGCGCCCACCACCGACGCGCTCACCATCAAAGTCGCCGCCTCCATGGCCGCCGGAATCTATCCCATGACCATCACCGCGACAGGCGGCGGACACGTGCATTCCGCGCAGGTTCTGGTCCGCGTCCTGGTGGTCGCGGCGCCGGTCTTCTCGCCCCCTTCGGGAACCTACACCACCGCTCAGTCGGTCACTCTCTCCGACGCCACACCCGGCGCAACCCTTTACTACACCACCAACGGAACCACGCCCACCGCCAGTTCGACAAAGTACACCGCCGCGATTCCGGTTTCCGCCGCCGCTGCGCTCACAGAGACCATCCAGGCCATCGCCGTGGTCAGCGGCTACGCGCCATCGTCGGTCGCATCGGCTGTCTACGTGATTACACCCCCGGCGGCCACCCCTACCTTCACGCCCGCCGCTGGAACCTACACCTCCATCCAATCGGTGGCCCTCTCCGACACCACCCCCGGCGCAACCCTTTACTACACCACCAACGGCACCACTCCCACCGCCAGCTCCACTCCGTACGCCGGCGCAATCGCCGTTGCAGTCACGGAGACCATCAAAGCCACAGCCTTCGCCCCCGGCTATACGCAAAGTCCCGTGGCCTCAGCCGCCTACACCATCAACCTGCCCTCCTTCGGCTGCCCGGCAGGCAGCGGCAGTTGCTTTGAAGATTTCACCGGAGCTTCGGGAACGTCGCTTTCCACCTACAACTCCAAATGGGTTCGGGTGGCCGGCAGCGGCACGATAACCACCTCCGGCAACAACAGCGCCGAGATCGCCTCGACCGGCATCGCCGAATACTCCTACTCCGCGTCTACCTCCGAGACTTCGCAGATCACCGTCGCTCCCTCCAGCACCACCATCAACTACGAAAAGCTGGCCTGTGTCCGCGCCTCGACCGTCGCGCCGGGGTATTGCCTGGGATTCAGCGCCGTTTCCGGCGGAAACTACTCCAACTGCTATGTGATGAAAAACTTCGGCTATCTCGGCACTGGAGGCTGCGGCACGGTCTCGGCCAAGGTCAGCCACACCCTCCGGCTGGTCGCTTCGGGTATTTCCCCCGTCACCTTGTCAATCTTTGTGGACGGGGTTCTCAAGGGAACGGTCACCGATAGCTCCGCCACCCCGTACACCGTCGCCGGGTCGGGGTTTGGACTGGAA
>Ga0187847_10001700_pt1 | contig 19283 bp, 16 predicted proteins | sample June2016WEW_4_10_FD_132458 | JGI IMG/M metagenome (GOLD analysis project Ga0187847, IMG submission 132458) | Peatland microbial communities from SPRUCE experiment site at the Marcell Experimental Forest, Minnesota, USA - June2016WEW_4_10 | ecosystem: Environmental > Terrestrial > Soil >...
CACTCAGTTGTTGGTTGACTTTCGCGAGAAGGCATTATGCAACCAAAATGAAGACTTCTTCGTTCAGTTCCCGGACGCCGCGGTCACCAACTCCCCCACCAACACCTGGCATGCATCCGCCATATCTATCTACAGCAACTGGCTGCATTTAATCTCCACGCGAAAAGACGAGCGATCGGCATTCACTCCCCAGCTGGCCCGCTCAATGGCTGTTCCAGCCCATAACGAAATCGCTTAACATTTCCAATGTCTGACAAGTCCATGTCGAAATTGACCGGGGCCCCGGCGTGCATTCATGACATTGCGCAGCTTTGCGCGCAGCGTTGGCCGGAACACGCTGCCCTAGTAGAACTCTCGGGAGCATGGAATTCCCGCGAATTGGTCGCAGCGGTTGAGCAAGCCCAGAAATGGTTAAGTGAATCGGGTGTTCGTCCGGGCGATCGTGTGATGATCGTCTGCGAGAATTCGCGGGCTTTTGTCTCGATCTTATTTGCCACGACTACTCTGGCGGCATGGCCGGTCTTAGTGAATGCTCGCCTGTCTGCACGGGAAGTGGATGAGATTCGCCAGCACTGTGGTGCTCGCCGCGTTGTCTATACCGTAGCCGTCTCTCCTCACGCCGCCGAACATGCAGCGCGTCACGAGGCCAAAACACAGGAATTCCCGACACTGGGGCAAATCGCGATCAGCGAGCTCAATGAAGGCGCGATTCCAGAGCCGGTTGATCCAGATCCGGCTCAGCGGGTGGCTGCGCTGATTTATACCTCGGGCACGACGGGCGCTCCTAAAGGCGTGATGCTCACGCACCGCAATCTGCTCTTTGTTGCCGAAGGGTCCGCGAGGATTCGCCGCCTTGGCACTGAAGATCGCGTCTATGGCCTGCTTCCGATGTCGCACGCTGTGGGCCTATCGGTGGTCCTGCTCGGATCATTGCTAAGCGGTTCCACGCTTCATCTTGTCTCCCGCTTCGATTCCGTGAGCGCGCGCGTGACGCTGGAAAAAGAACAAATCACCGTCATGCTGGGCGTGCCTTCGACGTTCACACAACTTCTGCAATATGCGAAGATGCGCAAGCTGGAATCGCTAGAATTTCGTGCCCTGCGAATCATTGCATCATCCGGAGCCCCGCTAGACCCTGCCGTGAAAGCCGAGGTCGAGAAGACCTTTGGTTTGCCTCTTCATAACGGATACGGCGTGACCGAATGCTCGCCCAATATTGCTCAAGCTGACATTGATGAAATTCGTACCGACACTTCCGTTGGCAAAGTATTTCCGGGAGTCGAAGTCAGACTCATCGGTGGAGACGGCAAGCCTGTGCCCGAAGGCGAAATTGGGGAACTTCACGTCCGCGGACCCGGAGTGATGAAGGGCTATTACCGTGCGCCAGAAGAAACCGCGGCCGCGGTGGATGCCGACGGTTGGTTCAACACTCGCGATCTGGCGCGGCTGGAAGGGCGCAATTTATTTGTCGTGGGTCGAACCAAAGACCTGATCGTTCACTCTGGATTCAACGTTTATCCCGGGGAAGTCGAGGGCGTCCTGAATGCGCATTTTGGCGTCATGCAGTCCGCCGTGATCGGCCGCCCGGTTGCAGGCGATGAAGAAGTGATTGCTTTCGTGCAATTATCCGAAGGCGCTGTTATCACTCCGACTGATTTAGCGCAACATGCTGCCAAACACCTCGCGCCGTACAAATGGCCGTCGGAAATTCTGATTCTTCCTAAATTGCCGCTGACGCCGACGGGCAAGATTGCCAAAGCCGAACTGAGAAAAATGGTGGAAGACCATCTTTCCGGCGCGGACCCATTCGCGACTCGACCCTAACCCGGGGGATTGGGGCCTGCCGTAAATCCGCCATCGAGAATCAAAGACTGGCCCGTCATGAAAGACGCGCCGTCCGAACACATCCACACCACAGCATTAGCAATCTCTTCCGGTCTGCCAAACCGCCCCATGGGATGCTGACCCAGCACAAACTTATTGACATCAGGAGCGCCGAAAAGTCGTTCTGCCATCGCCGTTTCGACCACCGCAGGACAGACCGCATTAATCCGAATATTGCTTTTGGCCGTTTCCAGCGCCGCTGTCTTGGTTAGTCCCAGCACGCCGTGCTTGCTGGCGATATACGCCGCCGCGCCCGCGAAACCCAACAAACCGGCAACCGATGACATATTTACGATAACGCCGCCCTTCTGGCTTACCATTTGCCGGATTTCATACTTCAGGCACAGCCATACGCCCTTGAGATTGATGCTGATTACACGATCAAAATCTTCTTCAGCTTGCAGGGCGATGGGCGCCCAAGCGCCTTCGAATCCGGCATTGTTGAACGCAATATCCATGCGCCCAAACTTCTCGATGGTTTTCTTGACCAGCGTTTCAACTTCTACTGCTTGCGACACGTCGGCTTTCACAAAAAGACCTTCGCCGCCCGCTGCCCGCAGCAGTTCGACTGTCTCTTTGCCCTCTGTTTCACGCCGGCCGGCAATGACTACTTTGGCTCCTGCCTTGGCAAATTGAATGGCCGTTTCACGGCCAATCCCAGAGGTACCGCCAGTGATCAACGCGACTTTGCCCACCAAATCTGTCTTCATATTTTTATCTTAGCTTCCTGATACAAGTTTGCTTCCGATACAAGCCTACCAAGATACTTCCTCTTGGAAAGTTACACAAATAGTCACCGCGGAGAGAAGGGAATTAGATGACCGCTACAATGGGAACCATGGCTGACGTTCATTCTTCCTCTCCAGGCGCATCAAGCGAAAGCGACAATTTCGTCGGGACATGGAGACTTGTATCCGCGAGGAGTGCCACTAAGAACGGGGAACAAGGGGAATCCCCTTATGGCGACGAACCCACAGGGGTGCTCACGTACACTAAAGACGGCCGGATGAGCAGCCTTATCAGTTATGCCGGCCGGAAGCCTCTCTCAATTGGGCGCGGGGATGCCGAAACACAAAAAGAACAGGCCGAAGCGTTCAAGACGTTTCTGGCCTATGCCGGCCGATATACGGCAAACGGCGGCCAAGTGACGCATCACGTCGAGGTTTCGTCGATTCAAAACTATGTCGGCAAAGATTTGGTTCGCAATGCGAAACTCCAAGACGATCAATTGGTATTGCGGACTCGGCCGACTCTGGTAAACGGGAAAATCCAGACGGTTGAATTAGTTTGGCAACGATTGCCCGTTGATGCCGGGTCAATTTCTTAAGAGTTATAAGAATTTCAATCTTCGAGGAGTTAAAAACTTGTCCAACCCGAACGCCATGGACAAAAAGGTTCTTTTCAACGATTCGATTTTAGCGAATCCGTACCCGACCTACGCGCGCCTGCACGAAGAAGGCCCACTGCATTATCTTGATGTCGGTGGAAAGTGGGCTGTGTGGTCTTTGTTCAGCCACGCCGAATGCTCCTCGATCGCCAAGGACCCACGTTGTTCAGCGAAACGCGCCAAGCAGATGTTGCTGTCCCTGCCGCTCAGCCGCCAGGAGGAATTCAGTGAACTCGCGCGCATGTTGGGCTTGTGGCTGATTTTCATGGATCCGCCGGAACACACCCGGTTGCGAAAACTTCTCAATAAAGGATTTTCGCCGGCGGCGATCGAAGCTCTGCGCCCGCAAGTCGAGGCGATTGTAGATCGAATGCTGAAGCCGTTCCAGCATGGCTCCGAAATCGACCTCATGCGCGACTTCGCGAATCCCATGCCTGTTCGCATTATTTTGGAAATGCTCGGAGTGCCCGAAGAGTTGAATGATAAATTCGTCCGCTGCTCCCGGGCAATTGCTCTGTTTCGAGGCAATCCGAATCGCACGGTCGAGGAAGCGCGGTCAGCGCAAGACGCGCTCGTTGAATTGACGGATTTTTTCCGTGAGACCGTGGCGAATCGCCGTCGTAATAAGGGAACTGATCTCATCAGCCTTCTCATCGACATTGAAGAAGAAGGCGAAGCGCTGACCGAAGAGGAGCTTTATGCGCAATGCATCGCGCTGCTTTTCGCGGGACATGAAACCACGCGAAATCTCATCGGCAACGGAATGTACACTCTTCTGCGGCATTCGGAAAAGGCGACAGAGCTGCGCCAGACGCCGGAGATGATTCGGTCGGCAGTGGAAGAGCTTCTACGCTACGAAAGTCCTGTTCAATTTACCGCGCGTGTGCTCAAGGAAGACATCGAGATTTGCGGGCAGCCCATTCGCAAAGGCTGGACCGTGCTATGCATGCTGGGCGCTGCCAACCGCGATCCCAAACAATTCAAGGAACCTGACCGGCTCGATCTGAAGAGATTGAATAATCAGCACCTTGCGTTCGGCGCGGGAGCGCATTTTTGCATTGGAGCCCAGCTCGCGCGATTGGAAGGCCAAGTGGCAATCGCGAATCTGGTACAGCGTTTTCCTGCAATGAAGATTGTTGGTGATCAGCCAGAATGGGCCTCGACATTCGGCTTCCGTGGATTGAAAAATCTTTCAGTCACTTTGTAACGGATGGGTGCTTTTGGGGAAGTGTCCGCGATTCGCTCACAACGGCACTTCGATCAGTGACGGCCCGTTGCCTTCGAATCCCGCCTGTAATGCTCTCGCAAAATCTTCTAAAGAATCTGCTCTCTGGGCAGGCACTCCCATGCCTTTCGCGAGCTGCACCCAATCAAGATTAGGATGGCCAATGTCGAAGAGACTCTGAGCATGCGGTCCCGGGTCGCCGACTCCCAAGCCCGCAAATTCACGTTTAAGAACTCCATAAGCACGATTGGCGAAAACCACTGTCGTGATGTCCAAGCTTTCTCGCGCCATGGTCCATAGTGCTTGCAACGTATACATGGAACTCCCGTCTGCCGACAGACACAAAACCTTTCGTTCCGGACAAGCGACAGCGGCGCCGACGGCAAGCGGCAGCGCAATGCCGATAGACCCACCTGTATTGGCCAGCCAGTCGTGCGCTGGGGCACCTTTCGTTGCTGCCATCATGCCTCGCCCCGAAGTCATGGATTCGTCCACAACAATGGCATTTTCGGGTAGTAGCGCGCCAACTACAGAGGCTAGACCAGACAAAGTAATTTCACCGCTCAGCGTCGATGCGCGTGGCATTTTTGTTCTCGGCATTGAGTTGCTTCGCGAAATTGATAGGGCTTCGGCTAAAACATCGAGCGCGCTGACGGCATCTTCTTCCGCTGTCGCGAGTGTGTGAATCGTACAGTCCGGAGAAGTCAAAACTGAAGTTTTTTCGGGGTAAGCGAAATAGGCGACTGGTGGTTGTGCTCCGACCAAAATAAGTTGGCGAAAGTCTTTTAGTTGCTCGACCGCCTGTTCAAGGACATAGTTTGTTCGCTCAACGACCGGAACTCCCATTCCACGTTCCATGCGAGCAAATGGATAAGGCGACAACAATTTCGCTCCGGTTGCCGCGGCGATATTCCCAGCAATTTGCAGACCTTTGCCATAAAGAGATTTTCCATAAAGCATGATCGCTGTGCGCAACCCGAAGCGCAGCATTTTGGCAGCGTAGTCAACAGCCGCTAAAGATGGCTGCTTACCCCGAGGCAAAGTTGAGATCTCCGCGACTTTGCCACCATTACTCCACGCCGCATCGGCGGGGACGATCAGAGTTCCAATCTGCCCTTGTTCACTGCGCGAGGCAATCAATCCCTCGGCGGCGTCGCGCCCTACGGCCGCCGCATTCCGCGATGTTCGCAGCCACTTCGAATATGGCCGCGCGATGCCTTCAATGTCCGATGTAAGAGGTGTGTCGTAAGGCAAGTGCTGCACCGCATGTTGCCCGACGATATTCAAGATAGGTGATTTGGCGCGGCTGGCATTGTGGAGATTCGCCAATCCATTTGCAAGCCCTGGCCCTAGATGCAGCAGCGTGCATGCTGGTTTTTCCGTCATGCGCGCGTATCCATCAGCTGCACCAGTCGCGACCCCCTCAAAAAGTCCAAGCACGCAACGGATTTCAGGCGCAGTATCCAGCGCAGCAACAATGTGCATCTCCGATGTGCCGGGGTTGGCGAAACAAACTTTCACGCCACCTGCAACTAGAGTGCGTACGAGGCTTTCCGCTCCGTTCATACGGGGATTTCGATCTCCTGCAATGGTTTCGTCATGAGGTCGTCAGTATTGATCACTCCGATTGTATGGCTTCTTCGAGACAGCGCGACAACTCTGCCGCCAGTTCACGAAAATGCTGGCTCACCATACTCGTGTGGTTCCCGGCGACGGTCACAACATGGCATTCCGCGGCGAGCTTGCTCCAAATCGCCTGCGGGTCACCGGCAAAGCCCGACTTAATCGCGCTCTTCACAAAATAGACCTTGCCGGGATATGCAGCCGGCCTGTATCGTCGCCAGGCCTCTTTAGCTTTTTCGAGCAACTCCGGCGGCCACTCGCGAGTAGCAGAATCGGCTTGATCTCGCACGCTGATTTGCAACGCGTCGGTGGATCTCTTTTGACCAGCGAGGCGCTGTTTGACGCATGCCAACCCTTGGCCCATGCGCTCTCGCAGGCTCAACGATCGGGCATGCGGATAGGCCTCCAGCATCACCAGCATCGGCACCTTGTCTCCCGCGTCCCACAGTCGCCGGCACATCTCGAAGAACGCTAACCCACCGAGAGAGTAACCGATAAGATAATAAGGGCCGTGGGGTTGTTGACTGCGAATGATGTCGAGATAATGCGCCGCAAGACCTTCTATCGAGTCGAAAGATCCGGCTGTGCCATCGGCGCCGGGGGCCGATACTCCAAAGATTGCACGCGACGTAGAAATGTGCGAAGCGACGGGGATGAGATCGGAGATATTCCCCCTTAACCCATGCGACATGAAGATCGGCTGCGTAGCGGCACCACTCTTCAACAGAGTCAATGGGGACGGTGTAGCGGCGTGACTATCCATTGTCCCGCCCAACTCTACTCAGTTTTCGATTGGGACAGACGGGGTAACCATCCGGAGTCATTTTTTTATCGGTTCGTATCCGAAAATAGCTTTGAGTTCAAGAAATTCTTCCAGCCCGGCTTCGCCCCACTCGCGCCCATTGCCCGATTGTTTGTAGCCACCAAAGCACCCGGCAAAATCGACCCGGGCCCCATTGATGTGAACGTTTCCCGCCCGAATCCGCTTAGCTATGCTGCGCGCTCGCTCGATATTACTCGAACTCACGAAGCCCGCGAGCCCATAAGCGGTATCGTTGGCAATGCGCACGGCGTCGTTATCGTCTTTATACGGAATGATGCATAGTACCGGCCCAAAGATTTCTTCGCGGGCAATTGTCATGTCATTGCGTACATCGCTAAAAACAGTTGGCTTGGCAAAATAACCCTTGCTTAGGCCATCCGGGCGCCCCGTGCCGCCTGTGACCAGCTTCGCTCCCTCATCGATTCCTTTTTTAATCATTTTCTGCACGCGCTCAAACTGGTTGCGGTTGGCGAGCGGACCGTTATTCACGCCTTCCGCAAAAGGATCGCCGACCTTTGTTTTCCCGGCGGCTTGCTTGGCGAGCTCAACAGCTTCCGCCATTCGAGCCTGCGGCACTAACATGCGCGTAGGAGCATTACACGATTGTCCCGAGTTTCGGAAACAAGTGTCCACGCCTTGTGGAATAACTTTGGCAAGGTCAGCATCATCGAGAACAATATTCGCCGCCTTGCCACCCAATTCCTGCGTGACCCGCTTTACAGAAGGCGCAGCAGCGGTTGCAACCGCAACGCCTGCGCGCGTTGACCCGGTGAAAGAAATCATGTCTATGCCGGAATGGGCCGCGATGGCCATTCCCACCGTGGGCCCATCGCCATTCACCAGATTGAAAACTCCAGCTGGAACTCCTGCTTCGTGCAGAATCTGCGCAAAAAGAATGGCGGAGAGAGGCGCCATTTCACTTGGCTTGAGAACCATAACGCAGCCCGCAGCCAGCGCTGGAGCAACCTTGGCAACGATCTGATTCATGGGCCAATTCCACGGTGTAATCATGCCGCAAACGCCAATCGGCTCTTGCCGCATGAGAGTCGATCCGTTGCGCTCCTCAAATTGGAACCGCTCGAGAACTTTCACAATTTCCATCAGATGGGCCGCGCCCGAGGGAGCCTGCGCCGCTCGCGAAAGAGAAATGGGGCATCCCATCTCGCGTGACATGGTCTCGGCCATTTGCTCTATTTTCGATTGATAAACCGTAATAACGCGTTGCAGAAGCTGCTTGCGCTCGTCAACACTGGTTTCCGAGAATGAATCGAAGGCCTTGCGCGCCGCAGTGACAGCCCGATCCACATCCGCTGCATTTCCCAATGAAATGGTTGCAAGCGGTTCTTCGTTGGCCGGGTTAATTACGGCTAGATCCCGGCCTGCGACCGGATCCACCCATTTTCCGCCAATATAGAACTGGCGCGACTCTTGCATATACAGACTCCGCTGACAATGAAATTGAATAAGTACTTTCTCCATTGTACCGATGCGGATGATGGCTTGGGCGACGCCGGCCTACTAGCGCACCATGCCTATAAAGCCAGATAATTAGTACGCGAATGAATCGTAGAACCTTTCTTGGCGGTTTGGCTCTGGCCACAACTGGCGCGGTCGCTTTGGGTACGGATATAACCTTTATCGAGCCCGAACGCCCGGTGTTGACGCGGCTGGAAATCCCCCTGCGCCGTCTTCCCGCTGCTTTCGATGGATTCACCATCGCGCAGTTGAGCGACTTTCATTACGACGATCATTTTTCGGTCGTTCCGATCAAAAAAGGGGTTGAAATGATTAATCAGTTGCGCCCCGATTTGATCGTGTTGACTGGCGATTTTGTTTCGCAGCCGATCTCCGATAGATGGCAAAATGCCAAAAAAGCCGCCGAGGCCGCTGGCCCTTGCGCAGATATTCTGCAAGGGCTTGAATGCAGCCATCAACTACTCGCAGTTCTCGGCAATCACGATTACGGTACAGACGCGAAACGGGTGACTGAGCTATTGCGAGCACGCAAGATCGACGTTCTTGTGAATCGCTCCATCCCCCTCGATCGGGCTGACTCGCGCCTCTGGATTTCCGGGGCTGACGACAATCCCGACGCCGGCGATTTACGGGCGACCTTGCGCGGAGTACCCGAAAACGAGGCCACGGTTATGTTGATTCACGAGCCGGACAATGCCGAATACACGCAGCATTTTCTCGTTGACCTGCAAATCTCAGGACACTCCCATGGAGGTCAGGTGCGTTTTCCGCTGGTTGGACCGCTGTACCTTCCCGAAAACGGCAGGCGTTTCCCTTGGGGGTTGCGTCGTTTGAAATCGCTTACACTTTATACCAATGTTGGAATTGGAACTGTAGGAGTGCCCGTGCGGTTCAACTGTCCGCCGGAGGTAACGCTCTACACTTTGCGATGTGCAAGCGACGGCAGGGGATAAGCATCTCTGAAGGTGGGCGCGGCGGAGCCACTCTTGCTCCTTCAGGAAACAAGATTTTGATTCGCTTGGTAAAGAAAGGCATTTGTGAAACACAGACCCATTTTAGTAACCGGCGGCGCCGGATTTATCGGCTCAAATTTCATCTTGCAATGGATGGCCGCCGAATCGTCGCCTGTGATCAACCTCGACAAGCTCACCTATGCCGGCAATTTAGCCAATCTGGAGAGCGTAGCCACTCACGCGAACTATAGATTTATTCATGGGGACATCGGCGACCGCAAATTGGTGGCCAGTCTATTGGAAGACCATCAACCTCGCGCCATCGTTCATTTTGCCGCGGAGAGTCATGTGGATCGCTCCATTCACGGTCCTGATGATTTCATTCTCACTAACGTAAACGGGACCTTCGGTCTTCTCGAAGAAGTACGAGCTTATTACGCCACCCTCGATTCCACGGAGAAAGAAAACAAAGAGAATTTCCGCTTCCTCCACGTTTCCACCGATGAAGTTTACGGATCGCTTGGCCCCGATGATCCCGAGTTTTCAGAATCCACAGCCTACGCTCCAAACAGCCCGTACTCCGCGTCCAAGGCCGCTTCGGATCACTTGGTCCGCGCCTATCATCACACCTACGGTCTTCCCACACTGACCACAAATTGCTCGAACAACTACGGTCCTTATCAATTTCCTGAGAAGTTGATACCGCTTGTCATTTTGAATGCCCGCACCGGAAAATCAATTCCTGTCTATGGCGACGGTGGGAATGTTCGTGACTGGCTGTACGTCGCCGATCATTGCGATGCCATTCGAACTGTGCTTGCAAAAGGGAAAGTCGGTGACACCTATAATATCGGCGGCGCCAACGAGCAGAAGAATCTGGATATCGTCCACACCATTTGCGGCATTCTCGATGAACTTTGCCCGAACGACCCGGTTGTGCCGCACAAGCAGCTCATTAAATTTGTGCAGGACCGTCCCGGCCACGACCGCCGTTACGCCATTGATCCCCGCAAGATCGGCGGCGAATTAGGATGGAAGCCAAAAGAGACTTTTAAAACCGGCATTCGCAAAACCATCGAGTGGTATCTCGCGCACGACGAATGGACACAACAAGTAACCTCTGGCGCATACCGCCAATGGATGGCGACTCAGTATTCTCTTTAGCGTACCAATCTTCGCTTACAATATAAGTTCCTCACTCAAAAAGTGCTCGCTACGGAATGGCTAAATATCTCATAACCGGAATCGCCGGCTTCATCGGCTCCTCCCTTGCGCGAGCTCTTCTGGCGCAAGGCGATGAGGTTCGTGGTCTTGATAACCTCTCTACCGGACATCGCGAAAACATCGAGGAAGTGGCGGGAGAAATAGACTTTCGCCACGCCGACTTGCTCGACCTGGGCTCAGTTCGCGGTGCTTGCGAGGGAGTGGATTACGTCCTGCATCACGCCGCCATTCCATCGGTACCCAAGTCTGTTGTCGATCCTCTAGGCAGCAACGCGGCCAATCTCGATGGCACCGTAAATGTTCTCATCGCCGCGCGCGATGCCAAAGTCAAACGCGTGATCTTCGCCGCTTCTTCCTCGGCTTATGGCGATACGCCTACCCTGCCAAAGCGTGAAGATATGATTCCCAGCCCGATTTCGCCATACGCAGTCGCCAAACTCGCCAGCGAATATTATTTGACCTCGTTCTATCGCTGTTATGGTCTGGAAACCGTTTCGCTCCGCTATTTCAATATTTTCGGTCCGCGACAGGATCCCAGTTCGCCCTACTCCGGTGTCCTCGCCAAATTCATCACCCAAATGCTCGCCGGTGAACAGCCGACCATCCTTGGCGACGGCAAACAAAGCCGTGATTTCACTTATATTGACAATGCCGTACATGCAAATCTTCTGGCTTGTCAGGTTCCGGCATCGCAGGTTGCGGGAAGAGTCTTCAATATCGCCACCGGCCGCCGCGTCGATCTGAATGAAACCTTTGCCATCCTCAGGCAACTCATTGGCTACAAGGGACAGGTCGCCTACGGCCCCGAACGCGCCGGGGATGTAAAACACTCGCTCGCGGACATGGCCAACGCCGAAAAATATCTGGGATATAAGCCCGTGACGGACTTTGAAGAAGGCTTGCGCCGTACTATCGCTTGGTATCGCACCCGGCAGTTAACGGCAACTTCATAATTTTCATGCCCACAAAAGCTAATCATTCTCATCAACCCTCTGCGTATAAAGGCATCATCCTTGCCGGAGGCTCCGGCACGCGGCTCTATCCGGTCACGCACGCAGTTTGCAAGAGCCTCTTGCCGATTTACGACAAGCCGATGATTTATTACCCGCTCTCCACGCTGATGCTGGCGGGTATTCGCGACATCCTGATCATCTCAACTCCCGCCGACACGCCTCGTTTCGCGGAGCTTCTCGGCGACGGATCGCGCTTCGGCGTGAATTTCCAATACATCGTTCAGCCCAAGCCGGAGGGAATTGCTCAAGCATTTCTCGTCGCCAAGAGGTTCATCGGCAACTCCTGTTGCACTCTGGTTCTCGGTGACAACATCTTCTACGGCCACGATTTTGCCAAGAGCGTCGAAGACGCTGGCCGTCAAACTTCTGGAGCGCGCGTCTTCGCTTATCCCGTGCACGATCCTGAGCGCTACGGTGTGGTCGAATTCGATGCCAGCGGCAAAGCCTTAAGCCTTGAAGAAAAACCCAAATCGCCGAAATCCCGCTACGCGGTCACCGGCCTTTACTTTTACGATAATAACGTCGTGAGTATTGCCGAAAACCTAAAGCCATCCGCGCGCGGCGAACTCGAAATCACCGACGTCAATCTGGAATATCTCAAGCGCGGCCAGCTCGAAGTCCGCGTCATGGGCCGCGGCATGGCCTGGCTTGACACCGGAACGCACGAAGCCATGCTCGAGGCCTCGCTTTTCATTCAAACCATCGAAACTCGCCAGGGGCTTATGGTCGCGTGCCCCGAAGAAATCGCCTACCGCTACGGTTACATCACCGCCGAGCAAGTGCAGTCGATCGCCGGGCCCATGCAAAAGAACCGCTACGGCGCTTATCTGCTGCAAATGTTGAAGGAGAAGGTATTCTGATGAGCATCACCACAGGCGTTCCCGCTGCGCGTAAACAGCTTGCGAATATGAAAGTTCATGAAACCAAAGTAGCCGGAGTGCTTCTACTGGAACCCAAAGTGTTTGGCGACGAGCGCGGCTTCTTCGTCGAAAGCTACAACGAAAACTTAATGGCCGAAATCGGTATTGGCGAACGTTTCGTGCAGGATAATCACTCCTACTCCGGTTTCAACGTCTTGCGGGGCCTCCACTATCAGGTCCGTCATACCCAGGGCAAGCTCATCCGCGTCGTGATGGGCGAAATCTTTGACGTCGCCGTGGATCTTCGTCGGAGCTCGCCGACTTTCGGCCAATGGGATGGCGCCATACTCTCCGGCGAAAACAAGCGCATGCTCTGGATTCCGCCCGGCTTTGCCCACGGCTTCCGCGTGCTTTCCGATGGCGCACACGTCCTCTACAAAGCGACAGACTTTTATCACCCGGAGCACGAGCGTACGCTCGCGTGGAACGACCCTCATGTCAATGTCGAATGGAATTTGACTTCGGAACCGGTTATTTCCACTAAGGACGCCCAGGGCGTTCCTTTCGAATCAGCGGAAACCTTCGAATTAGAGACGCTGAAGACTCCCACCCCAAATCGGTAGTCTTTGGCATTGGACGCCGCAGCCCTTCAGCGCCGGATTAGTCGCTTAGGCTCACTCCCTATGGCACCGAAGCGCTCGCCTGATCTGAGTACGCGCTTTCTTGTCCGCCGGAGTTCACTGCGGTCGTGACGTAGTAGTAGGTCGAACCCGACTGCACAGTCGTATCCGTGAAATTGGTCTGCGGAACCAGTGAAGAGTTCAATTTATTCGGGTATGGCCCGCCCGAAGTTGTCCCCCGATAGACGTTGTATCCGGCGACTTGGCCCCCATCGGTCCAGGTCAGCGCCACATTCGGCGGGAGTGTACCAGTCCCGGTGAATGTTTGCACCGTGGGCGAATTCGTGGCACTGCTCACGAATGAGACGCTTCCGGAAGCTGCTCCGGCTGAACTCGGAGCAAACGTGACCGTAAACGGTACGCTTTGCCCCGCGTTGACGGTCACGGGGAACGAAATCCCGCTCACCGAGTATCCCGCTCCCGTCCAATTCGCCGATGACACCACAATACTCGTGCCGCCCGACGTCAAAGTTCCCGTGAGCTGCTTGTTCGTATTGACTTGAACAGATCCGAACGCGAGAGTCGGTGGCGACACTCCAAGGTCATTGCTTCCTAGGCCATCTCCTGACAGCCCGATATTCAAAGTCGAGTCAAACGCGTCGCTGTTGACCGTGATGTTTCCAGTGGAAGTCCCGGCAGCGTTCGGCGTAAAGCTGACTCCGAGGTTCGAAGTCCCCCCGGCCGTGATCACCAGCGGCAATGTCGGCGCCGTGGTGAAGGCGAACCCAGTTCCGGAAATTGAAATCTGTGACACGGTTACACTCTGATTCTCAGAATTGTTGAGGGATAACGTTCCAGTCGAGGTTTGCCCGATACCTACTGCCGGCAAACTGAGCGATGAGGGTTGAGCTGACAATTGCCCCTGCACTATGCCCGTTGCACCCAGGTTGACCACCAAGTCTGGATTGCTGGCATCGCTCACCACGGAAAGAGAGCCGGTAGCGGCGCCCGCCTCGCCTGCTGCGAACGTAATCCCCACGGTTGTGCCCTGGCCCGCCCCCAGAGAAAGTGGAAGCGCCGGTGAGGTAGTAACGCTGAAGCCCGCGCCGCTAACGTTGATCTGAGTCAGCGTTACGCTTCCACCGCCTGTGGAATTACTAATAACCACACTGCCCGTGGCAGTCGTGCCAATCGTCACATTTCCCAATTCCAGGTCGGTAGGGGATGCGCCGATCTGTCCCTGCGAAAGTCCTTGGCCCGCGAGTCCAACGATTAAATTTCCCGTATCGCTTGCGTTACTGGCGATGGTAAGAGTGCCCGTATCGCTATTCGGCTGCGTGGGCAAAAACGTAACCCCAATGTTGGTGCTCTTTCCGGCGGCGAGAGTGAAAGGAGTGGTTAGCGAGGAACTCAGGCTGAATCCTGTCCCCGATACGCTAATTCCACTAATGGAAACATCGTCGGACGCCGAAGTGTTTGTAAGTGTAAGAGGGGTCGTTTTATTGTCGCCGACCGTAACGCTGCCAAATGTCAAGGTCGAGGCATTGGCGCTTAATGTGCCGGCGTTTGTGCCGTTGCTGTTGCCGGGGCCCGGTTGATTGTTGGCAATCCCCGTTCCGCCCCCGCAACCGGTCAGCAAACCGGCCTCCAGCAACATCAGCGCTATGGCAAACTTTCGGAACATGGGGGACTGCCTCCTCGCCTCGACTTCGATTATTCCGGTTGCCCCGCCCTCTTCCTAGAGTCCGGAGATTCATACGCCAGACGAGTTTAGGGCTACAACCGGGGTAACGAAGCGCGTAAGCGAGCGATGGCTCCAACGCTTATAAACTGCTCAAAACGAATAAGTAATGCTCAGTACGAACTACTACTTTCAGGTTAATTATTTGGACGGAGTGGCTTTTGCGTTCGCGTGTCTCAACAGCATATACAGTTTCTTGGTTACCATCGGTTACTAAAGTCAGTCCCGCCGTGGAATCGTCCTACCCGGCATTACGCTAGATTTTTCTCTCAGTATGCAAATAATTGCATCACGCTCCGGCTTGACTCTCCCAACCTATTGAGTCCTCCCGGCTTAAGCTGGTTTTCAGGATGCACACTCGAAGGCCATGAAGGCGCTTCGATTTCTGATCCTTTGCCTCTTGCTGACTTCGACGCTTGCTTATCCGCAAGATCTGCCGGACGCCCCCATCAAAGTTCTGGATAAGAAGTTTCTGGCGTTGAGTTTTCTCTCGACAGCTACGACGTTTTCGGATTCCTACACCACGACCTGGGCGCGGGAGAACTGGCTCGCCGGCAAGACTGGGGTCTGTAATATCGAGCGTGAATCAACCTATCTCTATGGCATACATCCAACGCCGGGTCGGGCCTATGCGGTTGCGGCGGGCAAAAGCGTAGGTTCGGTCTTCGCCGCTTACTATCTACGCAAGCATCACAGCCGCCTCTGGAGTATACCCATGGTGGCGAATGCCTTGTTTGGAATGCAGGGAACAGCCCAAAACATGGTGATGTGCAACTGACCTGAGACACTTCGGCTGGCGAAAAATGCAGGATGGATCATTCCATCCTGCATTTTTATTTTCACGGTTTTCACAATCGTTATGGAATGATGGCCGTCACCTGGTTGGAGTAAATGCTCTGCTGTCCGGCGGAGTTCACGGCCGTGGTCACGTAATAGTAGGTCATTCCAGCGGAAACCGTGGTGTCGTCGAAATACGTCGTCGGCACTAAACTGGAATTGATCTGCGAATACGGCCCGCCGGACGCGGTCCCGCGAAAGACGTTATACCCGTTCACCGGCGAGCCACTTCCATCCCACGATAGCGTCACACTGGGAGGAGGGGGAGGGTTGTTTCCAGTTCCAGTCAGAGATACCACTGTGGGGGAGTTTGTAGAGTTCGTGAAGGTCAGGGTCCCGGAAGCCACGCCGCTCTGCTGCGGAGTGAATGTGACGGTAAAAGGCGCGGTCTGGCCGGCTTGTAGGGTCAGCGGAAAACTTAGTCCGGTCAGGGAAAATTCCGCGTTGCTGACTGTGGCCGCGGTGACTGTGACGGTTTCGCCCGTGGCCAGAAGCGAAGCACCAAGTTGGCCGTTGCTCCCAACATTCACTGTTCCAAAACTCAAGCTAGAGGGCGACACAGAAAGTATTCCGTTCGCCAGGCCGGTGGCGGTAACCGGAACGGACAGCTCTCCCTTGTCTGCGTAAATCGTCATTGCTCCCGCCACGCTGCCGGCATTCGACGGTGAAAATGTCACCGTGAACGTATAACTATGGCCGGGCGCAAGGAGAAGGGGAAAGCTCAAGCCGCTGTAGGTGAATCCAGCCCCGGATATCGTTGCTGAAGACGCGTTGATATTGACGTGCCCGACGTTGGTGATGGTCTCATACAGGTTCCCGGAGTTGCCCACCTGAACATTACCGAACTGGAGTTTGCTCGGGTTGGTGGTTACGAGATTCTTAACCTGAGGTAAAGCTTGCAGGTTTGCCGGTAAGTGCAAGATCGCGATAAATGTAAGTACCAGTAAATTCTTACCGCGGGATCCAAAATTCGCCACGCAAGCCTCTCATAAGCCGTATGCGCGCTACGGCGGGGGAATGTGTTTACCGGATGCGGAACCCCGGAAATACCCTTCCGAGGAAGAGCTGCCGCAAACACAGTCATTGTGCTTGGCGAATCGCGCACCGCATAGGTCTCACTAGTTCTTGCTTAGAACGAGAAATGGCGAAGTGGATTCGGTCTAGATTACACGAAACCGGGCGAAAGTGGACCTGTTGAAAAGGCCCAGATTCCTTGCTGGACAAGGCTTTATGGCCAATGGCCCGTAAGCCGTAGCGGATGAACTCAACACAAAAAAGCGAAAAAATTTCGCGTCAAGAATTTAGGATGCACTTGTGAGTGGCGGACGCATGACTCCCGAAAGGCAGCAGTTTTCGGGGCAAATTTCATGGTTTGGGCCCAGATTCCCCAATGCGCGGCGGGGAAGGTCAGGATTCAGGCGTTCGGTGACCAATTCGCAGATCATACGAACGAAAAGGGGATGAGTGCCCACAGTAGCCGCCCGAGCCATGGGCAATTGAATCTGCTCGCAAAAATTCTTGGCTTCAGTGTCGAGATCGTAAAGAACTTCCATGTGATCCGAAATAAAGCCGATAGGGGCGAGCACGACCGCGCGCGTGCCGTTTGCGTGAGCAAGACGAAGATATTCGAGGACGTCGGGTTCGAGCCAGGGTTGCGTCGGCGGCCCGCTGCGGCTTTGATAGACGAGGTGATCGCCGGAACGGCCTAATTGCTCGGAGACTAATCGGCAAGCTTCTTCGAGTTGTTCCACATACTTCGAGCCTCGCGCCATACTCAACGGAATGCTGTGCGCGGTGTAAGCCACCTGCGCGTCTTCTCGCAAATGGGCAGGCAGTTCCCACAACGCCTTTTGAATCTGGTCGGCCATGGCGCCAATAAAATCCGGATGATTATAGAAAGAGCGTAGCTTGCTGATTTGTGGCACGCCTTCGCCCACTTCAGCTTGTGCGGCAGCAATGTTCTCGCGATATTGACGGCATCCGGAATAGGAACTGAATGCCGAAGTGAAGAAAGCGAGAGCGTTCTTTACACCGTCGTTTTTCATTTCCCTCAATGTATCGGCCAGAAGAGGCTGCCAGTTGCGATTACCCCAATAAATTGGAAGGTTGATTTTCTGACCGGCAAACTCTTTTTGTAGGGCCGCGATCAGCTGGCGATTTTGCTCATTGATCGGGCTTTTTCCGCCGAAGTGATAGTAATGTTCGGCCACGGCCAGCATTCGCTCGCGGGGAACGTTTTTCCCCCGAAGAACATTTTCAAGGAAGGGAATGACGTCTTCCGGTTTTTCGGGCCCGCCAAACGAAACCAACAAAAGCGCATCAAAGGGCATCGGTAGGTTTATTCTAAATGCTAGTGATACATGTGGTTTTGCCTTATGCGAGACCCTTTGTGATGTTCGAGCGTTCCCATGCTTAGAAAGCTATTTCGCTGCGGCTGGGTGGTGCTCACGGCCCTGGTATTTTCTCCGGGCACGACGGCGTACTCCGTTTTGACCCATGAGCAGATAGTGGACCTGCGATGGGTGGACCAGATTCAGCCGCTCTTGCTGCATCGCTTTCCGTCATCCACTCCCGACGATCTGCGCGAGGCCCATGCGTACGCTTACGGTGGTTCTCTGATTCAGGACATGGGCTACTATCCGTTCGGCAGCCAGTTCTTCAGCAATCTTGTCCACTACGTCCGCAGCGGAGACTTCGTGAATGCGCTCATTCGAGATTCGTCCGATCTGAATGAATACGCGTTTTCACTCGGCGCCTTGTCGCACTACGCGTCGGACAATGACGGCCATCCCACGGTGAACCGCTCCGTCGCGATTGAATTTCCCAAGCTGCGAAAGAAGCATGGAGATTCGGTCACTTATGCTGATAATCCGAAAGCACACATCCGCACGGAGTTTGGGTTTGACGTGGTGCAAGTGGCCAAAAATCGCTACACATCTGACAGCTACCACGACATGATTGGCTTTCAGGTTTCGAAAACGCTGCTGGAGCGGGCTTTTCAGGAAACTTACGGCCTGAAACTGGAAGATGTCTTCGGCAATGTGGACCTTGCGATTGGCAGTTACCGGCGTGGCGTCAGCAGGATTATCCCGCAGATTACCCGAGTGGCGCTGATTTCCCGGCGGGATGTGATCGTGAAGGATACGCCCAATTTTAATAAGAAAGAATTTCTTTACTATCTTTCCCGCAGCAACTATGAGCATGAATGGGGAACGGCGTATCGCAAACCCGGAGTGGGGGCCAGGGTGGTTGCATTCTTCCTTGACCTTGTGCCGAAAATTGGCCCATTCAAGGCCGTCCACATTCAGGTGCCCACCAAACAGACGGAAGATATGTATATCAAGAGCGTGGACGAGACGGTCAAAAGCTATTCGGTACTTCTGCGTGAAGCGCAAAGCGGAAAAGTGGATCTTCCGAACCGTGATTTCGACACAGGACGTGAAACGAAAGCCGGAGAGTATGTGCTGACGGATAAAACTTACGCGCAGCTGGTGGATGCTCTTTCGAAGAAATCTCTGAGCGCTATAACTCCCGAACTACAGAAAAATGTCTTGACGTTTTATGACAACATGGACGCTCCGATTGCAACCAAGAAGAATCCGAAAGACTGGCAGAAA
>Ga0187847_10001701_pt1 | contig 19276 bp, 13 predicted proteins | sample June2016WEW_4_10_FD_132458 | JGI IMG/M metagenome (GOLD analysis project Ga0187847, IMG submission 132458) | Peatland microbial communities from SPRUCE experiment site at the Marcell Experimental Forest, Minnesota, USA - June2016WEW_4_10 | ecosystem: Environmental > Terrestrial > Soil >...
AACTCCTCGGTCGGCAACATGTTCGCCGTCAGTGGCCGCCGCCCGCAGGACAACCTCTACCTCCTCAACGGCGTCGAGTACACAGGCGCATCGCTCATCAACGTAACCCCCGGCGGCACCAGTGGCCAGCTCCTGGGCGTCGAGGCTGTCCGCGAGTTCAACGTCATCACAGACACCTACTCCGCCTCCTACGGCAAGCGCCAGGGCGCGCAGGTCTCCATCGTCACGGCCAGCGGGACGAACTCTGTGCATGGATCGACGTACGAGTTCCTCCGCAACTCCTTCTTCGACGCGCGCAACTACTTCGACCCCGCGCGAATTCCCAACTTTCAGCGCAACAACTTCGGCGCATCGCTCGGCGGGCCCATCCGCACAGACAAGCTCTTCCTCTTCGCCAACTATGAGGGCTACCGCCAAAACCTTGGCATCTCGGACGTCACCTTCGTCCCCGACACCAACGCACGCAACGGTCTCGTTCCCAACGCCACCACCGGCGTCCTCACGCCCGTAACTCTCGGCTCAGGAGTCGCTGGCCTGCTCAACCTCTGGCCCACGCAGAACGGCCCCGAACTGCTCACCTCCGCCGGTCTTCCCACCGGCATTGCCGAGGCCTTCTCCAGTCCCACGCAGCACATCCGCGAAGACTTCGGCACCATTCGCTTCGACACCAACCTCACCCCCAACGACCTGCTCTTTGCCGCCTACACTATCGACGACTCCATCGCCCACACACCCACGCAGGACCCCTACTCGCTGGTCGCGGAAAACCTCCGCGAGCAGGTCGCCAGCGTGCAGGAGCAGCACGTCTTCTCCCCGCGCCTGCTCAATACAGCCCGCTCAGGCTTCTCCCGCGCCAGCTTCTACTTCCTCGGCTCCATCCCCGACAGCGTCCAGGCCGTGACGCCCACCTTCCTCACCGGTAAGCCCACCGGGGCGGTCGTCATCGCCGGCTCCACCGCATCCAACGGCGCATCCACCATCACCACCGCAGGCGCAAACGTCGGCTCCAACAACGGAACCACCCGCAACCTCCTTACCTTCGACGACCACATCTACTACTCTCGCGGACGCCAGCAGATCGAGGCGGGCGGTTGGCTCCAGTTGCTCGAATCCAACGACAACCTCGCGCAGGACCAGTACGGGCAAGCCAGCTTTGCCTCGCTCACCACCTTCCTCCAGGGAACCATCAAGACCTTCACCTACGTCCCCTCCATCACCGAACTGGGCTGGCGCAGCACCTTCGTCGACGGCTACCTCGAAGACACCATTAAGATCCTTCCCAACCTTGAACTCCGCGCCGGCCTGCGCACAGAATCCACCGACGGATGGAACGCCTCGCACGGTCGCGCGCCCACCTACGGATTTACCAACGGCGTCATTAATTCCACCCCCACCACCGGTTCCTCGTCCCTCACCACCAACAACGCCAAGTTCCTCCCGGAGCCGCGCCTCGGTCTCTCCTACGATCCCTTCTCCACCGGCAAGACTGTCCTCCGCGCCAGCTTCGGCCTGCACCACGCCCTGCTCGACACGCTCGACTACCGCCTCGACCAGTCCGCCCCGTTCAACACCATCTACTCCACATCAGGCAGTGTTGCAAATCCGACCTCTGGCGCGTCGTCCGTCTCGCCCTCCACTGTGCAGCCGGACATCCAGACCCCGGCCGTCCTGGCCTGGACGCTGCGCATCGAGCAGCAGATCGCCCCGCAGACCTCGCTCACCATCGGCTACGTCGGTTCGCATGGCTACCACCAGATACTCTCCGAGGACCTGAACGAGCCCGCCAGCGTCGTCCAGCCCGGCAACGTCATCTACTACCCGACGACCACCAAGCCCAATCCCGCGCTCGCCAACACCACAAGCTGGGTCTCGCAGGGCTCAAGCTCCTACAACGCACTCGAGGTCGATCTGAAGCGTTCGCTCGCCAACGGCCTCATCTTCCGCGCCAACTACACCTACGCACGCAACCTCGACGATGGCTCCGCATGGAACACCAGCGTCTCCGCCAACACGCCCGCCTTTGTCGAGTACCCCAACAACCCCGCGCTCGACTGGGGCCCTGCTGCCACAGACATCCGCAACCTCGCCTCCATCAACGCCAGCTACGACCTGCCCTTCGGCAGGAACCATCTCTTGCTCGCCAACGCCAAGCCCTTCGCCAACGCGGCCGTCAGCGGATGGACTCTCTCCGCCATCGCAACCCTCGAGTCGGGCTTCCCCTTCAGCCCGCAGCTTGGCTACAACCCTACCGGCTCGGGCGACTCGCGCAATCCGGTACGCCCCAACGTTAACCCCGCCTTCATCGGCTCGCTCTACACTCATGGAACCACCGCCCAGCGGGCGGCCCAGTACTTCAACCCCGCCGCCTTCTCCGCGCCCGCCTACGGCACGGTTGGCAACCTCAGCCGCGACACCCTCACCGGCCCCGCCTACAACGACCTCGACCTGTCGCTGGCCAAGACCACGCAGCTCACCGAGCGAGTCCGCGCGCAGTTCCGCGCCGAGTTCTTCAATATCCTTAACCACACCAACCTGCTCACTCCGGCCGAGACAGTCTTCTCCGCCGGGCCCACCCAGGGCACAGCCGCCAATCAGACCACCGCCGTTGCCCTCAGCCCCACCGCCGGAGTCATCACCTCCGCCGCCACCACCCGCCAGATCCAGCTCGGCCTCAAGCTCCTCTTCTAACCCACAAACCGGGGTGCCGATCGGCACACTCTCACGGAGGACAGAACCATAATGACCGGTGCCCCACTTTTCTTTCTCATACTCATCTTCCTCGCCACTAGTGCCATCAGCGTCGTTACCGGAAGCACCTCGCTGATCACCGTGCCCGCAATGTTCCAGTTCCACATTGACCCGCGTACGGCGGTAGCCACCAACATGTTCGCGCTCACCTGCATGAGCGCGGGCGGCGCGCTTCCCTTCCTGCGCGGGCATGCGGTGGATCGCAAACGCCTGCCGCTGCTGATCGTCCTCACACTGGCGGGCTCTGCGATTGGAGCCTTCCTGCTGCTGCTCGTGCCCGCTCGCTCCGTCACCCTCATCGTCTCGGTGGCGATGATCGCGGTAGCTCTCTTCTGCGTTCTCTACCGCAAGTCGGGGCTGCAAGACGCCGCAGGAACGCCCTCCGCATCCGCCGAGATTGTCTGCTACATCCTCACATTCCTGCTGGGAATCTACGGCGGCTTCTTCAGCGGCGGCTACGTCACCCTGCTCACGGCCGTTTACGTTGGACTCTTCCGCATGTCGTTTGTGCAGGCCATCGCCACCACCAAGATCATCAATGTATTCTCGTCAGCCGTCGCCACCGGAATCTTCATGCAACACCGCCTGATCGACTACCGGCTCGGTGTCATCCTTGGCATCGCCATGTTTACAGGCGCGCTCTTCGGCGCTCGACTCGCCGTGCACGTGGGAAATCTCTGGCTCAGGCGAATTTTCCTGACGGCGGTCTGGGCACTCGGGCTCAAGGCTCTACTCTTCAATCTCTTCGCAAACAATGCAGGCAGAAGCATACTATCCAACACTGCCGAGTGACGGGTCTGCGCAACCGCAAATAAGAAGGCCCGCATCTCGCCTCAGATGTGGGCCTTCTTGTTGCCTCCGCAAATTCCGATTCCCGTTGCCGGGGCATGAGCGCCGTAAGCCCATGGCATTGCAATCGGTTCAAACCAAATGTCCTGAGTTACACAATCTTCCCGATGCGTCCCATCACTGCGAAACCGCTTTACTCAGGGGTTTGCAGCGACAGGAATAATGGAAACATCGCAATCACCATGAACAGCAGAGTCACTATCGCGTCATGCATTGTCGTTGTCTCAACTTTCAACCGGGATGGAAATCACCGGCGTTCCCAATATCGCGCCTCCATCACGCGCAGCCCATCCCACCGAAGTCCCCGGGCATCCCACCTTAGTTGTATGGAACTCCGGCCCATTTTCTGAGCGCAGAACTTAGCCAGCCGCGGCCGGTGGCTGCCCAGGCAAGCTCTTCTTCCCCGAAAACAGACTGAGTACCGTCTTGAACAGCACATACAGCACAGGAATAAAGAAGAGGTTCAGAATGGTTGACAGCAGCATTCCGCCCACCACCGCCGTTCCCACCGAGTGCCGCCCCATCGCTCCCGCGCCCGTGGCAAAGCACAGCGGCAGCATCCCCAGGATGAACGCGAAGCTGGTCATCAGGATCGGCCGCAGCCGCAACTCCGCCGCAACAATCGCCGCATCCACAATCGACTTGCCGTGATGAAGCTGCTGCTCGGCGAACTCCACAATCAGGATCGAGTTTTTCGCCGAGAGCCCGATCAGCATCACCAGACCGATCTGCACATACACATCGTCGCTGATGCCACGCGCCGCCACCAGCCCCAGCGCGCCCAGCACCGCCATAGGCACCGCCAACAGAATGATGAACGGCAGGAAGAAGCTCTCATACTGCGCCGATAGCGTCAGGTAAACCACTAGCAGTCCCAGCCCAAAGATCAGAATCGCCTTGCCCGACGACTCCTGTTCCTCCAGCGCGAGACCAGTCCACGAGAACATCATGCCCGGCAGCTTGTTCTTCGCAAACAGCCGCTCCATGTTCTGCAATCCCTGCCCGGAGCTCAACCCCTCCGCCGGCGAACCGTCGATCTCCGCCGAGCGGAACATGTTGTAGTGGCTGATCACCTGCGGCCCAGAGGTCTCTGAGAGCGCAACCAGGTTGTCCAGCGGAACCATCTGCCCTGCGTTCGAGCGCACATAGTACTGCCGCAGATCGTCCGCATTGCGCCGGAACTGCTCGTCCGCCTGTACATACACGCGGTACGAGCGGTTGTTGAAGTTGAAGTCGTTTACATAGCTCGACCCCATGAACGTCCCCATCGCCGCCGTGATCTGCGACATTGGCACGCCCATCGCCTCCGCCTTCTGCCGGTCGATGGTCACCGAGAGTTGCGGATCGTTGGCCGTAAAGTTTGTGTTCAGGTTCAGCAGCCCCGACGCAGGGTTCCGCGCCGCTGCAACCAGAGTATGCGCCACGTGATCGATGTCACTGAACGAATTGCGCCCGCCGTCCTGCAGCATGAACTGGAAGCCGCCGACGCTGCCGATCCCCTGGATCGCCGGAGGCTCCGCGGCAAACAGGATTCCGCCCGGAACCGCGAGCAGCTTCCGCGAGAGCCGCACCACAATATCGTGCTCCGAGTGCCCCGCCCCCAGTTTCGTCCTGTCGGTCACCGGCTTCAGCGGAACGAAGATGATGCCCGCGTTCGGTGAGTTTCCCCCGGTGAGCGAGAAGCCCATCACCGCGAACGTCCCGTACACGTCCGGGTCCTGCTCCACAATCGCAGCGCCACGGTCTGCAAAATCCGTCGTATAGTTCAGCGATGCGCCCGGTGGCGTCTGTATCAAGACCATGAAGTAGCCCTGGTCCTCCGCCGGAACGAACGCCGTAGGCACATGGTTGTACATGTACACCGTCGCGCCGAGGCCCGCGATAAACAGCAGCAGAAACACATAGCGCCACTTCACCACCCAGGTCACTGCAATCGCGTACAGGCTGATCGTCTTGCGAATCGCTGCCTCAACCGGATCGAGAAACACCGCCATCAGCCCGGTGGGGTGCGTGTCCGGGCGAAGGAACACAGCCGCCAGCGCAGGCGAGAGCGTCAGCGCATTGAACGCGGAGATGGCAATCGAGAACGCAATCGTCAGCGAAAACTGTTTGTACAGAATTCCCGTCGTTCCCGGGAAAAGACTGACCGGAACGAAGACCGAGATCAGCACCAGCGAGGTCGCAATCACGGCGCTGGTCACCTCGGCCATCGCGACGATGGTCGCCTTGTGCGGGTCGTGCACGCACTCGTCCGTGCCCGCCACAGTCTGTCCCTCCAGGTGGCGCTGCACGTTCTCAATCACAACGATCGCGTCGTCCACCACCAGCCCGGTCGCCAGAGTAATTCCAAACAGTGTCAGCGAGTTGATGGAGAAGTCGAAGAGCCGGATGAACGCAAACGTCCCGATCAGCGAGACCGGAATCGTGATGGCGGGAATGATCGTGGCGCGCCAGTCCTGCAGGAACAGGAAGATCACGATGATCACGATGATGATGGCCTCGGCCAGTGTCTTCTCCACCTCGACGATCGAGTCGTGGACGATCGTGGTCGTATCGACCGCAACAAAACCCTTCAGCCCCGGCGGGAACGACTTCTGCAACTCGGCCAGCACTGCCTTGCAGCGCGTGTCCACGTCAATAGCGTTGGCGTTTGAAAGCTGCTGCACGCCCAGTCCGACCGCGTCGCCGCCGGAGTATTTCAGCCTCGACCCATAACTCTCCGCGCCCAACTCGGCGCGTCCAACGTCCTTCAGCAGAACCACACCGGATCCGTTGCCAGTCGTGGCCCCTCCCGGCGAGTTCGCGGCGTTCGACTTCACAACAATGTTCTCGAACTGGCTTGGGTCACTCAGCCGCCCCGCCACGCGCACCGCCATCTGGTACGACTGCTTTGGGTCGGACGGTGGAACGCCGAGCTGCCCGGCGGGAACCTCCACGTTCTGCTCCGCCAGCGCGTTGGTCACATCCAGCGGCGTCAGCCCGCGCGCGGCCAGCTTCGTCGGATCGAGCCAGATGCGCATCGCGTAGTTTGCACCGCCGAAGCTCATCACATTGCCCACTCCGGGTACGCGCTTTAGCGCGTCCGCAACGTAAACATCCAGATAGTTCTGGATGAAGTCCGGTGAGAGCGAGTGGTCGGGCGAGATAAACCCGGCCATCAGCACAAAATTTGAGTTGGCCTTGGTGATCGAGATGCCCGTGCTGTTGACCGTCGCCGGCAGCCGTCCCTGTGCGGTGGCCACGCGGTTCTGCACGTCAACCGCGGCGATGTCGAGATTGTATCCGGTCTGGAACGTAATCGTAATCGTTGAGCTGCCGTCGTTCGACGAGGACGACGACATATAACGCATACCCTCGACGCCGTTGATCGCCTCCTCCAGAATGATGGTGACGGCAGACTCCACATCCTGCGAGTTCGCGCCGATGTAGTTGCAACTCACCACCACCTGCGGAGGCGCAAGTTGAGGGTACAGCGAGATCGGAATGCCCGGCAGCGACACCGCACCGGCAAGCACGATCAACAGAGCGCACACCGTGGCGAAGATGGGACGGCGAATAAAAAACTCAACCAAAATTCTCTGCCTTTTCTGTCCTGCTCAAGGGCAGGACCTCAACCCTTCAATGTCCTGCCTTCGCCTGCGGCCCTGGTGCCTGTATCGGACTAACCGGCACGCCCTCCTGAAGGAACTGGATCCCCGACAGGATCACGCGGTCGCCCACATTCAGCCCGCCCAGCACGGGATACAGATTGCCCACCGGCTCACCCAATTTCACGGAGACCTGGTGAGCCGCATATCCCGCGCCCTGCGCAGCCGCCACATACAGGAAGCTCTGGTCGCCGATGCGCGTCACCGCAAGCACCGGAACTGTTGGCGTCTGCGCGGTGCTCCATGTAATGCGCGCGTTCAATATCTGCCCGTTGCGCAGTTGCTGCGATGCCTTGGGAATCGGAGCCTTCACCAGAATCCCCTGCAAATTGTTGTCCACTTCGGGAGAAACGAAGTCGAGGCTGGTATGCGCCAGCACCGCTCCATTCACATCCAGCAGGTCAACCGCCAGCCCGTTGCGCGCTTCGGCCGAGCGCTCGGTCGGGATGTAGATGTACGCCTCGAGGTCCTTGTCCTCGTCCACCGTGGTCAGCGTCGTACTCGACGAGACGTAGTCGCCCAGATGCACAGGAATGTCGCCCACAATGCCCGCGAACGGCGCTCGAATCTGGTAGTACGCAAGCTGTTCGCGCTGCGTCCTGGTCTGCGCCCCCGCCGAATCCAGCGCCGCCTTCGAGTTCGCAAACGCCTGCATCGCCTGGTCGTACGCCTGCTTGGAGATGATCCCATCCTTGTACAGTTGCGTCTGCCGCACCAGGTCGGCCTCGTTGTACTGGTAGACGGCCTTCTGTTGCTGCTCGGTCGCCTGCTGCGCCTCCACCGTCGCCACCTGCTTCAGCGGATCGATCTGCATCAATACCGCACCGGCCTTCACAGCGTCACCCGACCTCACCAGGATCTTCGTCAGGTTGCCATCCACCTGCGGCTCGATCGTCGCCGAACGCCGGCTCTTGATCGTCGCCACATAACTGTCCGTACTGGGCACGCTCGCCAGCGTTACCGGCTGCACCATCACCGGCATCGCCTGCATGGCAGGCGCGGCAGCCGGGGCTGCCTTCTTGTTGCATCCTGCCATCAGTGCCGCAAGCGACACACCTAGAACTCCGGCCAGGACCTTCCCCGGTGTCTTCCGTACAACGCAATAGCTTTCAATCAAACGCAAAGCGACTCTCCTCAAAGTAACCACAAACCACACGAGAACTATTTAATGATACGGGTTTGCCCTCGGATGCAGAAATTCTCGCGAAAATGTTTGACCCGCATTGGCAATGTTTTTAATCGGTGCTTGTCGGTGCAGATCGGCGTTAAGTCTTTGTTTTCGCCGCCGGCGGCGTCAGCCCAAGCTCGCGCATCACCATCTGCAGGTCCTTCCACGCCTCCGCCTTCTGCCGCGGATCGCGCAGCAAAAACGCCGGGTGATACGTCACCGCCAGCTTTGCGCCGCGGCAGTTGTGCCACCGCCCGCGCTGAGAGCTGAGCGACTGCTTCACCCCAAGCAAGTAAGTCGCCGCGGTCGCTCCCAGCGCAACAATCGCCTCCGGCCGCACCACGTCGATCTGCCGCAGCAGAAACTGCGAGCAGGTATTCGCCTCCGCCGGCTCCGGCACGCGGTTGCCCGGCGGCCTGCACTTCACGATGTTCGCGATGTACACCTCCGACCGCGCCAGCCCCATTGCGCCGATCATATTGTTCAGCAACTGCCCCGCCTTGCCGACAAACGGAAGCCCTTGCACGTCCTCGTCCGCGCCCGGCCCTTCGCCCACAAACATCAGCCGGGCCGACGCCGCTCCGTCGCCGAAGACAATCTTCCGTCTCCCCGCATAGGCCAGCGGACAGCGCGTGCAGTCGCCAATCTCCTCCTGAATCGCAAGCAGCGCGGCCTCGCGCTCCGCAGCCGGAATCGCCGCCGAGGGCATCGGCGCAAGATCGTTGAACGAGATAAGTCTGACTGGCGGCGGCATAAAGTTCGTCTCTGCTATCGGCGGCGTTGAAGTTGTATCGCCCGAAAAATATCCGCTGCTCTCCACCGCTGCGTTCACTGTTGCCGGACCTTCGTCCGCATCGCACACAGGCTGCGGCACCGGTTCTCCGCGTCGATAAAAGTCGTGAACGCCCAGGTCACGGTAGTACTCGACCCATGCGCGCACCTGCACTCCGCCCTCGTTCTGCATCGCGGCGGCTACTGGTCCTGCTCCACCGGCTCGGGAGCCACAGGCCCCGGCTTATGGCTGACCACGAAGGTCACGCGCCCCTGGTTGATCTCGTCCTGCGCCACGCGGCAGGCCTTAATGCTCTTGGTGGCCATCAGCGGCACGGCGCCCGACTGCAACTGGCGTGCCCTGCGCGCGGCACCCCTTACAAGACTGTACTTGTTGTGCAGTGGATCTTCATTCGCCATTGTTCGCACCTCGCGTGGGATGCTTTCAATCTACCCCAACCGCGCCGATTTGTCCTGTCACCCAACGTGGAAGCTCTCCAGCACGGCGCTGAGCCGCGCCGGCCGCGCATCCGTCCGGCAACTGGCCGCCATCGCCGTCACGCCATCGCCTTCGCCGCGTTCGGTCAGCACAATCGCCCGCAGCTCCGCCGTCGCCTGGTCCAGCACGTCGTTCACCAGAGCGTACTTGTACTCCCACACCTGCTCCAGCTCGTTGCGCGCCTGCTGCAGCCGCCGCTCGATCACCTCTTCCGATGTCATGTGCTCGGCCTCGCTGCGATTGCGCAGCCGCATCTCCAGCACCTCGGGGCTGGGCGGCAGGATGAAGATTGACACCGCCTCCGGCATCCGCTGCATCACCTGCTTCGCGCCCTGCACGTCGATGTCCAGCAGCAGGTCCTTGCCCGCCGCCCGCGCGTGCTCCAGCGCCGTCCGCGCCGTCCCATAGTAGTTGCCGAAGACCTCGGCCCACTCCATAAACTCATCCGCCGCAATCATCCGCTCGAAGCTCTCGCGGCTCGTGAAGTGGTACTCGCGCCCGTCTGTCTCCGATCCGCGCGGAGCACGCGTCGTGTACGAGATGGAAAACTCCAGACCCTCCACCAGCGTGCGCACCTGCGCCACCAGCGTCGATTTGCCCGAACCCGAAGGCGCCGAAATGATGAACAGTATCCCTGCCATGCTTACCTAGAAGTGTAAACCGCTCCCACCGTCTGCTTGTGCAACAACGTACATTCCCAGTCATCCACAAAATAACTTTGAGCAATTTCAAACCGAATACGTCTTACAGAGAACCTGCAACAAATTGCCCCAGCAGAAAGGAATTTTGCCGATGCCACACCACTTGAAGCGCTGCGCTTTCATCCTCCTCGCCGCCACCCTGCTCGCCCAAGCTGCGCCCGCCGTACACGCTCAGTCCGCCCCGCCAGCCACACCCGCGACGCAGGCCGCAGACACAGCCGCAAAAGTGCCATCATTCGATGTCATCTCCATCCGGCCAAACAAAGACAACGCCCAGATGAGCGGCAACGGCTCCTTCCGCATGAGAGTTGGCAGCAGAAGCCTGCCGGACGGCTACTCCGCCAGCAACATCGATCTGAAGTCGCTCATCGCCAACGCCTATGGCGTCAGACCCGATCAGATCTCCGGTGGCCCCGATTGGAGCGCCTCCTACCACTACGACATCGAGGCGAAGGTCGTCCCAGCCGACGGCACCGCTCTTCAACCGCTCACAAAGGAACAGCGCATCCTCATGCTGCGCTCGCTTCTGGCCGACCGCTTCAAGCTCGTCGTTCACACCGAGACCAAAGAACAGCCCATCTATGAGCTGGTTGTCGCCAGGAACGGCCCCAAACTTCAGCCTGCGAAGCCCGATCAATCCACCAGGATGACCATGAACGCTAGCGGAAAGTCCACCATGGAGACAGCCGATCTCTCAGCTCTCGTCTTCCAGTTGTCCTCGCAACTCGGCCGCCCTGTCGTGGACAAGACCGGCCTCACCGGCAAGTACGAAATCAAACTGGAGTGGACGCGCGATCAAGGCCCCGGCAGCAATGACTCCACATCGACCGACTCCTCCGGCCCATCCATCTTTACCGCCGTGCAGGAACAGCTCGGCCTCAAGCTCAACTCCACCAAAGGCCCCGTCGACACCCTCGTCATCGACCACGTCGAGCAGCCCACCGCAAACTGAGCGTTGCCGAAGCAGTTGCGAACCGCCTACTCCAGGTTCTGCACCTGCTCGCGCGCGTTCGATCTCGGCCTTCATCTCCAGACCCTCCACCAGCGTGCGCACCTGCGCCACCAGCGTCGACGTGCCCGAACCCGAAGGCGCCGAAATGATGAACAGTATCCCTGCCATGCTTACCAAGCAGTGTAACCCCTGGAAGATACGAGCCAGGCCCAGCCGCTCACCGTCTGCAAATGTGGACCTAGCGAACAGACGTCATTGCAGGCAGTTTGGAAGGTGCTTCCTTCGAGCGAAGCAAATAATTATCGGCATTAATTGAAGCAGGATGAGCGAACTGTCGATAAGGAGGGAATGAACGATCGAGACCAAAAAACGAACCGTCAGAGTTAAGGGTGCGCTGCGATTCCGGGGAGTACCACCATGAGATTGAGAACGATAGTAGTTGCCTTGACCCTCGTCCTTGTCTGTCTAGTCCCCTGGGCCAGCTTTGCCGACACGCTCCAGTGGACAGGCGAGGGCGGACAAAGTACGGACGGCTGGTACGTCGATCCCTATTTTTTCACGGTCACAGGTCCGGGCGTCAGCGATACGCTGGTCAGCATGTCCTGCCTCAACTTCGATCGCGACATCTCCATCGAGGAGAGCTGGAAGGTGACCGCCATCGATGTGTCCCGCGTCACGCCCAGCGAGACGATCGACGGCGAATCCGGGGTTGACATTCTGGCCGACGCATATCTCTATAACCAGTACGCGTCCGCCACCGGCAATGCTCAACAGACCTCCGACCTCCAGTTCGCCATCTGGAGCATTATGTACCCATCGCTCACTTCCGGCAGCACAGATGGGGCCTACGACTCCAATGCACAGACCCTGGCCTCGACAGCCCTCAGCCTGGCCCCCACTCTGCCCTCCAGCGACTTTGCAACTGACAGCTTGTTCATCCCCAGCGACAGCTATCCCAACGGGGGCGAACCCCAGGAGTTCATGACGACCCTCTCTCCCCACGCAAACACACCAGAGCCTGCCAGCCTGGTCCTGCTGGGAACCGGCCTGCTTGATATATGCATCCTCGTGTTCAGTCCGTGGAAGGGCTCTACTCCAGGTTCTGCACCTGTTCGCGCGCGCGTTCGATCTCGGACTTCATCTCCAGCCCCAGCGTGGTCAGCCGTAGCCCTATCCCCGGATCGCCGCCCGTGGTCTTCGACAGCATCGTATTGGCCTCGCGGTTCAGCTCCTGCAGCAGAAAGTCCAGCCGCTTGCCCAACTCGCCGCCTGCGTCCAGCATCTCCACAAAGCTCTCGATATGCGTGCGCAGCCGCACCAGTTCCTCCTCGATATCCGACCGCTCGACCAGCAGTGCCGCTTCGGCAAGCAGCCGCGACTCTGTCGCCTGCGCCGCGGCAGCCTCATCCGCCTTCAGCAGCTCCCCGATTCGCGTCCGCAGCCGCTCGTAGTGGGCCTCGCGCGCACCCGTACGCAGCTCCGCGGCTTCCTCGGCCAGCGCCCGCAGACGCATCATCTCCGCGCGCAGCTCGGATGCCAGCGTCGCTCCCTCCACCGCGCGCACATGGTTCAACTGTTCGAGCAGCGTCGGCACTAGCCCCGTCACCGCGGCCTCCAGCGCCAACGAGCGTGTAGCATCCGGTGCAGCCGTTGCGGCCTCGGGCGACAGGACTCCCGGCATCTTCAGAATCTCGTTCAGATTCGGCTCCACATTGAAATGGTGCAGTTTCGCCGCCTCATGGAAGACCTGGACGTGCGCCGCCAGCAGCTCACGGTTGAGCTGGATCGTCTGCGTCTGTTCCCGTGCGCGGCGGTCCAGATGCAGCGTCACATCCACATGCCCACGCTTGACACACTCCTTGATCAGCCGCCGCAGCGCAGCCTCCAGTGCATCGCAGTCGCCGGGCAGGCGCAGGCTCAGGTCGAGAAAGCGATGGTTCACGCTCTTCAACGTCAGCGTGAATGCCAGGTCGTCCTCGGCCGCCGACTGCACCGTGGCAAATCCGGTCATCGAGTGAATGGGTGCATTCTTCTTCTTCATCGCTTACTCTGTTCCTTCCATAACCTCTGCTTCGGCGCTCTCGGCCTCATTCGCCGCGCGCTGTTCAGTCTCCGGCGCATCGAACTGAAGATCGTACAGCCGCCGGTAGGTCCCCGACTGCTGTATCAGCTCCTCGTGCGTACCCGTCTCCGTAATTCGTCCGTCCTCAATCACCACGATCCGCGTTGCCCGGCGCACGGTCGACATGCGATGCGCAATCACAAAGACGGTGCGGTCCTGCATCAGGTTCGCCAGCGCGGCCTGCACAAACGCCTCGCTCTCGGTGTCCAGCGCACTGGTCGCCTCATCCAGAATCAGGATCGGCGCGTTCTTCAGGATGGCGCGCGCAATCGCCAGCCGCTGCCGCTCTCCGCCCGAAAGCCGCACGCCTTTCTCGCCGATCATTGTGTCGTAGCCATTCGGCATGTGCAGAATAAAGTCGTGCGCCAGGGCCATGCGCGCCACCTCCTCGACGCGGCTCAGAGGCACGTCGGGCTGGCCGTACGCGATGTTGTTGCGAACCGTGTCGTTGAACAGGATGGTCTCCTGCGTCACCTTGCCGATCTGTTTGCGCAGGCTGGCAATGGTCACATCCCTCAGGTCGTGACCGTCGATCGTGATGCGCCCGCCCGTCACATCGAAGAAGCGTGGAACCAGGTTCACCAGCGACGACTTCCCCGCCCCGCTCGGCCCCACTATCGCAATCACCTCGCCCCGCTTCACGTCGAGGTCGATTGCGTGGAGCACCTCGGTCACCTCTCCGCCGCTGGCGTACGCAAAGTCCACCTGCTCGAAGCGAACGGAGTCCTTGAAGCCCCGCAGCACAAGCGCGCGCTTCTTCTCGCGCACATCGTCCTCCGCATCCATAAAGCGGAATATCTCTTCGCTCGCACCCAGCGCCTGCTGAAAATTGTTGTAGTAGACCGGCATTCTGCGCAACGGATCGTACAGCATGATCACCGCACCGAGAAAAGTGATGAAGGTGCCCGGGGTGACGCCATGAAGGATGATATTGCGTCCGTACAGCAGCAGCAGCGCCAGCAGGACTGCGCCCAGTGCGTCCATCAGCGGCGAGGAGATTGCCTGCACCGCGACGGAGCGCATGTTTGCGGTCAGCAGGCGGTCGGATGCACGGCGAAAACGGTTCATCTCCCAATGCTCCATCCCGAACGCCTTCACGATGCCGTTGCCCGTAATCGTCTCTTGCACAATGTTCTGGATCTCCGCCAGCTTGTCCTGTCCCTTGCGCGTCGTCGTGCGCACGCTGCGGCCCACCCTGCGGGAGGAGAGGATCACCACCGGGACGAACAGCAGCAGGATTAACGCCATCGTTCCGCCGGTAATCACAACCACCGCAATCATTACCACCAGGGTGAAGAATTGCTGCAGAAAGTCGCTCAGGATGCTTGCCATAGCGGTCTGCACCCGCTCCACGTCGTTGATGAGTGTAGAGATCAACGTACCCGACGTATGGCGCTGGAAAAAAGCGATGGAGCGTCGCAGTATCGAGTCGTAAAAATTGTTGCGCAGGTCCGTGATCATGCCGAACCCGGCCTTATTGGCAAGCACAGTGCCAAGGTAGTCGCAGATCGACTTAATGACTGCCGAGCCAATCAGAGCCACTGCAACTACGGTCCACGCATTGTGAAAATGGTGCGGAATGAGGAACTGCAGATCGATGACACGGTGCGTGTGCGGGATGGTGAAGACCAGCACTTGATCGGGCGACGCCCTGGGGCTGAGCACGTTGTCGATGATGGGCTTGATGAGCAGGACGCGCAGCCCTGCCATCGCGCCCACCACCGCCATCAGCGCAACCGACGCAAGCGAATAGAGCGCGTACGGGCGCGCATACCGCAGCAGCCGCCAGACGCGCCTCATGCTGCCAACCCCCGGTCCTTCTCGCCATTCACAGGCATTCAGCCATTCTATTGGTTTTCGCGAAAAGTGTTGCGGAAGATGGAGCGAGCGGCCCGAATCAATGCGCCCTTCAGCGCGGCATGTCGCGGTGCGCCGTCTTCACGCTGTAGCCCTCAGCCTCCAGCCGCTTCTTCATCTCTTCCGCGATGAACACCGACCGGTGCTGTCCACCGGTGCACCCGAACGCCACCGTCAGATAGCTCTTCCCCTCCTCGACGTAGTGCGGCAACAGGAACTTCAGCATCTCCGTCGCCCTGTCCAGAAACTCCAGCGTCTGGGGGAATTGCCGGATGTACTTCGCCACCTTGGCATGGCGCCCGGTCAGTTTGCGGTACTCCGGCACGAAGTGCGGATTGGGCAGGAAGCGCACGTCGAAGACAAGGTCGGCCTCGCCGGGCACGCCGTTCTTGAAGCCGAAGCTGGACAATGAGATCGTCAGACCGCGCTCGCCCGCTGCGCGCTCAAACTGCGCGATGATGTGGGCGCGCAGCTCGTGCACGTTGAACTTGCTGGTGTCAATTACGATGTCGGCGACGTTGCGCACCGGGTCAAGCCGTTTGCGTTCCGCGCGGATGCCATGCAGCACCGTCTCGCCGCGGCCCATCGGATGCGGCCTCCGCGTCTCGGAGAACCGCCGCACCAGCGCGTCTTCGCTGGCCTCCAGGAAGACCACTCGCGTCGGTAGCACCTTGCGCACCTGCTTCAGAATCGAGGGAAAGCGCTCCAACCGTATCCCCTCGCGCACGTCCACCACCAGAGCCGCGCGCTCGATCTCCGGCGACTGGCTCACCAGGTCGGCGAAGCGCGGCACCAGCTCCAGCGGCAGGTTGTCCACCGAGTAGTAGCCCATGTCCTCGAACGCCTTCAACGCCGAGTCCTTGCCCGAGCCGGACATACCGGTCAGAATCACCAGTTCACGGTCTTCCGTATGGTTGACCTGTCCGCTCGGAGGCTTCCCCTTCTTGGCAACGCGTTTCGCGGTCATGCTGAAATCCTAGCACCACGCCATCTCAAACAGGCCAAAAACACTTCACGCCGCTTCCGAATTCGACCGCAGGACAGACGGCATTCCCTTCGGCAACGTTGCCGGCGCCACAAAGAATTCGTGGCGCGCCCTGCCCATCTCCTTGGCGCGGTACATTGCCGCATCCGCGTCCCGCAAAATGTCTTCGACGTCGTTGTATGCCGTCGAACCCAGCGCAATGCCCATACTGGCGGAGACGCAAACCTCTCCCTGGCCAATCTCGACGGGCAGCTGCATATCGAGTTGAATGCGTCGCGCCAGGCAATCGATGTCCTCCACGCTGCCAGCCTCGTCAAGCACCAGCGCAAACTCGTCCCCGCCAAAGCGAGCCACAGTGTCCTGTGGCCGCAAACAGGCACGCAGGCGCTCGGCTACAGCCAGCAGAAGCGCGTCTCCCGCCGCATGGCCCCAGGTGTCATTGACCTGCTTGAAGCGGTCCAGATCGAGAAAGATAACGGCAAAGTTGCGGTCCGGCCTGCGCCGCAAACGCGCCATGGTCAGCGTCAGCCGGTCGAGAAACAGCATCCGGTTCGCCAGTCCTGTCAACGGATCGTGCAGCGCCGAATGCTGCAACCGGGCCTGCAACTGCTTCTCCTTGCGGATGTCGCGATAGGTCACCGCGTGGCCGCTCCTGCCGGCCCCAAGCCGCACCGGCGTAACGACGATAGACACATCCATTAATTCGCCAGTGTTGGTGCGCCGCACCGTCTCAATCGATGCCCGTCCCTCGGTCTCAACCGTGTGCATCAGCATCTCGCACTCATGCATCCGGCCTTCGGGAACAATCAGATCGTAGAGCGTGCAGCCCAGGCAGGTCTCGCTGGAGTATCCGAAGATGCGCGAAAACTCATGATTGGCGCGCAGAATGCGGTCCTCCTGAATGATGACCATGGCATCGGACGCCGAGTCGAATAGCTCCTCAAGAAAGCTGCTTCTGCGCTTGCTGTCACCGCCTGCCAAGCTCTCCGCGTCCCCTTTCAGCGGCTCCATCAGCAACACCAGACGGGTTCCTGGACCAGCGGCCGCAAATTCCTGCACCACTCCCGACACATTGCTGGCTGGGCCGCCGCGGGATGCAAGCAGACACTCGAAGCGCTGCCGGAGCGCATCTCCCGCCGCGGGATAGGCGCCCAGAAACAGATCGCCCGTCCTCATGCTCTCGCTACTGCCGACAAACTCCCGCGCCATATCGTTGGCTGCGGCAATCTCTTCACCACGCTCCAGGAAAGCCATCACCGGCAGCATCCCAAGCCACTCGTGAATTGTGACGGAAAAACCGGATTGTCCGCAATCCGCCCCAGGCAAACTAACAGGCGGCAGGATAGGCGACGCTGAACTCAGATCGCTCTCTGCTGCGGCCTTGCACTTAACTTGGAAGCTGGAACTCATGCACAGATCCCCTGCATGTTCTATCGGCTATAAAGCAAACATTGGTTAGACAGACCGCTAAATACCCGGGTTTGCTTATGAGCACGGGTTCACATACTGCGAAATATCCTTGTTTGGGTTATATGTAAGGATTCGCAGCCGGTCCCGAGCAAGGTCGAATGAATGCCATGAAAAACCAGTTTCAACGAACGTAAACCCTTCATGTCATGATTCCCACACCCAAGGACATGTCCGCAACTCTTTTACCCCACCAAATAAGGCACATGGCTTCCCTGAACTTCAGCCAAGGGCCTCCTCTTCGTCCCGCTAGAGCGGTTTCACCGCAGGTTTTTACAGAAGCGAAGACCGTTTGCGTGGTTTTTCCTCAAGAAAAACCACTTCCATAATCCTCGCCTGATAACAGTTGCGGTGAAACCGCTCTAAATCAGCCTTCTTCTGCGGCTGCTACAGCCGCCGTGACCTCGACGTCTTCCGCCGGAATCTCTCCAGCTCGCGGATGCCGCTTGATCGTCGATGTCTTCTGCTTCTGCCGGATGGCCTTCTGCTCCAGCTTCTCCAGCGCATCATGCAATGCTGTTGTCATCTCCGCCGACTCGCAGTTGGAGACCATGCTCTGGCTTCCCTCGGTCACCGTGACCTCCGCGATCTTGCGGTACTTGTCCACCGTCAGCACAACGTGCGCGGTTGCAGACGCGCCCACGATCTTCTTGATCCGCTTCAGCCCCGCTTCGGCCAGGTCCTTGTATTTCTGCGTCACAACCGTCTGTCTTCCCGTGTACTCGATGACCATCCGCTCACCTCATATCTTCCATTCAATCTGCTTGGATGCGTCCCGCGCCTCATCCGGCTCGTTACATCCGATTCACTCCACCCAACTCACTGCGTTCGATATCGACCAACTCCTCTCTCCCCATCAGCGTACGCGTCGCTGATGGGTACTGGGAATCTGCATGTCTTCGCGGTACTTGGCCACTGTTCTGCGTGTGACGCGGATGCCCTGGCGCAGCAACTCCGCCGTAATCTGGTCGTCAGTCAGCGGCTTTCGCGGGTCCTCATCTTCTATCAGCTTCTTCACTCTGCGTTTCAGCAGCACCAGCGGCAGATTGCCACCCTCCGGCCCGTTTACCCCTTCAGTGAAAAAGTAGCGCAACTCATAGACGCCCTGCGTCGTATGCACATACTTGTTGGCCACGGCCCTGCTCACAGTTGAAGGATGCACGCCAATCTCCTCGGCCACCTCCTTGATCATCATTGGCTTCAGGCCCTGCTCGCCGCGCTCCAGAAACTCCGCCTGGCGGCGAACAATCACCTCGCAGGTACGCACGATCGTATTCTTCCTCTGCTCGATGTTGCGCAACAACTGGATCGCGGACTTGTAGCGCTCCTTGACGTACTCACGCACATCTTTCTCCGTCGTCTTCTCGCGCAGCATCCTGCGGTAAGCCCGGCTCAGGCGAAGCGTGGGCATGTCCTCCTCGTTCATCAGCACAACATACTCGCCGTCCCGCTTGATAAATGCAACGTCCGGTTCGATCAGCCGCGTCTCGCTCAGGTTGAAGCGCTGACC
>Ga0187847_10001704_pt1 | contig 19252 bp, 12 predicted proteins | sample June2016WEW_4_10_FD_132458 | JGI IMG/M metagenome (GOLD analysis project Ga0187847, IMG submission 132458) | Peatland microbial communities from SPRUCE experiment site at the Marcell Experimental Forest, Minnesota, USA - June2016WEW_4_10 | ecosystem: Environmental > Terrestrial > Soil >...
GAGAGGCTCCTGCCAAAACAATGGGCAACAGCAAAGCGGCAAGCAGTACACGTTGCGCGATCCGAAATAGATTCCAACAACGGGCTTTCATAACATCCTTCCTCAGTTCTGGCATACGACTAGATAGGCAAGCGCAATCTGTAGTGACACCACGTCCTGAATGCTGGACCACCTAGCCTGCGGCACCAACTCCGTATCGGCATTCGGGCCTCGCAGCAGACCAACGCTACCGCCGCTTCAATCTGATCCAGCAATAGTGAATTCGCATCCGAGTCGGGATCGCCCTTGATCTCGGCCATTTCCGTCTTGTCCGGCTCGATCGGATTATGATTCATCACGAACATCAGCCGGTTGTGGTTCAGGTACGTGATGCCGATTAGAGCCTAGGCTATCCCGCAGACCAGCAATCCTCTGTGTCACCTTAAGCTCCAGCGCCAGTTTTCTGAAGTCCGCGTAGCAGAGCTCGTGGATGAGCGCTTCCTTGTCGCGGAAGTGTTGATAGATCAGCGTGGGCGAGAATTCGATCTTCTTGGCAATCGCCCGCATCGCCCCGCTTCATAACTCTCGCCGGTAAACAGTTCTCGCGCAGCATCCGCGATCCGCGTTAAGACCAGGTCCGGTTCCCGTATTCTGCGTTTTGGTTCTCATGGCCTTAACAATGTTAGTAGTTTAGACGGCTGATCGCATCAAGTAGCGCAGTCTGCTTTAACAATCCGGAGGCAGGCGACTCCTTCGTAAGTTGCTCCACCTGTCGCTTTCAGCTATGCTTTTCATGGCCGCTTACCTTTGCTGACTTCACTATTTCATTGAACCTCAACCCCCAAAGACTAGTAAGGCCACCAATTGAAACAAATCCTGCTGCCACCAGCACCCCGGTGCGGGGTGCTGTATCGACCGATACCAGACGGAATACCATCGACATGCTGATTGGCCCGATGGTCTGGCCGATCAAACGCGCTGTTGCCTGCATGGCCCCAGCTGCTCCGCTACGTGCTTTGGGAGCCGAGAGCAGTAGGATTCGGTTGTTGGGAGGGAGAAATAGACCGAAGCCTATTCCGGCAAGAACCGTACCAACAAGAAAGGTTATAATTGTGTTGCTTGGCGGTCGTAGTGCAGTCAGTACAAGGCCGATGGCTAGAACGCCGCAGCCCCCAGCACACAATAGAGCGGTTTGCGTCCGGTTCGCGAGTCGGCCCGCCAGGGGTGCAGTGATCGCGACCGCAAGTGGGCAAGGCATCAGATAGAGGCCAGACATTATGAAATTCAAGTGGAATTCCTGCCGCAAATAAAAAGGTAGCGCGACGTAGCTCATCATCTGTCCAGAGAAGCAGGCAATCGAGCCAAGCACTGCAATGCGGAATGGGCGGTTACGAAAAAGATCGACCGGTATCAGTGGTGCTTTTATCTGCTTTTCGCGCCAGATGACGAAGACTAAACATACAATGGAAACGACGATCATCGCCACGCCTGATTGTGGAGCGATGGGTATCCTGTCAAAACCGCTGAAAAATAGCATTGCCGCGGCAGCGTTGACCGTAATGACGACAGGATCGAGATAACGAGCGACACCGGAGGGTGCCGGCAGTGATCGGGACAGCATTAGCACCAGAGCGCCTAGCGGTAAATTGACTGCAAACAGCCACGGCCAAGGGGCAATGGCTAGGAGAGCGCCAGCAATACCTGGGCCAGCGGCTGCTGAAATCGCAATTGTCATAGCGTTGAGGCCGATGATCGTTCCAAGCAGGCATTTCGGGCAGGCGTAACGCAAGATCATTGAATAAAGAGCCATTATAGCGCCCGCACCCAACCCTTGTACGAACCGTGCGGCAACCAACATGGCGAGGTTTACGGAGATTGCACAGGTGGCTGAGGCCAAGGTAAAAATAGCAACACCGTAGAGAAAAACCCGACGGCACCCGAGCTTTTCACCAAGTGCACCGCACGGTAAAAGCGAGATAATCACGGCCAATTGATAGCTGGAGACGACCCATATCGCTTGGTCAGGAGAGCACCTGAGCGTTGTTGCTATGGTTGAAAGTGCGAGATTGGCAACCGATCCGTCAAGCACAACCATAACAAGCGTCATCAGTACAATGACAATGACAAAATAGCGGCGCGGCACGGGTAATCCATCAAAGTCGATAGCAAGCGATTCCACACTTGCTATGACATCGATGGCAGGCGCTGCAGCCGGACGGGAATGAGTGAACACGCTTGCTTACTCCTTGTGAACAAGTTGTCGCACGAGACCTAGATTGCCATCAACCTCGACTTCTTCCCCGTCATGAAACAATCCAGTTGCATTCTGTATGCCGGAAACGCAAGGCTTACCATACTCGCGAGCCACTAAAGCACCATGTTGCAGCACCCCGCCGACTTCAAGTATGATCGCCGCCGCGTTAACAAAAAGTGGCGTCCAGCTTGGATCAGTAGCACGAGCAACGAGAATCTCGCCTAGCAATAACTCCTTTTCAGAAGGGCAAGCAAGCACCTTAATCCTTCCACGAGCGAGACCGGGAGAGACAGCGTAACCGGTCACATGGCCCTCCAGACTTTCCTGGGTCTGCGGTACGTAGAATCTCCCTCGCGAATCCATTACAGGGAACACGTTCTTGCGCATGGCAGATTGCGAGAGGTTCTGTCGGCCCGCTCTTACCAGTGGACCAAGATCCAACTCTGATTCTTTCGCGGCTCTTTCTACCTCCGCAAGATCGAGCATAAAGATATCGCCGACATCTCTGAGTCGGCCGCCTTCCACCCATTTACGACCAAGTTCCAACATATAGCTACGGACTCGATCGATCGCGTAGACCCCAACGAACTTATGCGTTTCGCGAAAACCGCCAAAGGTCTGGACTACGTCGTACCAATTCGCTAGCTTCTTCAGCTTGTTCGGAGCTAAACGGGCAAGTTGGTCGGCCAGAAAGGCATAAGCCTCTCGGCGCCGGCGCTGGCCTTCCTCCATCAAAGCAAAGGGGGCGGCAATGGGTGAGTCGGATTCGAGGTAGCTAGCCAATTCGCGGATGAGGTAATCGGGTTCCTCGCGGAAGCGTGGGGAGAAAACATCGATTTCTTTCGGTCCCCTATGACCATAGGTGGTTAAGAAGCTTCGCCAGGCATGCAAGACATCGGGCCGGGCGGAACCCTCCTCAAGCTGGCAACGCAGAGCGGTTGGATTTCGCGTCTCCTCTCGGGTCAACAGCGATGATATCTGATGCAATGCTATCCCCATTTCCACTGTTACATTGCCAGGCAGTGACTGATCCAGCGCATCGAGCCTAGAGAGCGTCTCCGTTGAAGCTTGAGGAAACAAATTACTGATCCTCTTCAAAGCTACTCGGCTGGCGACGAAAAGAACCAATTCTTCGCGTAAAACAAAACGAAGCATTTCCTGCATGATGGCACTCACATATGCTTCTGGTGAGCGCTCTTGCCTGCCGATTTCGTCGAGCTGATTGCGGAAGTATCGCCATCGGTTCTCCCATCGCGCCTTGGTCTCTTGGGGGCTCCTGAAGGCGCGGATGCCGTTCGCTATCCGCACTGGCATCCGCCAAAGCAATTGCAACAGCGGAAGAAACCGTGCGGCATGCCCCCGTGCCAACTGCTGAAAATCGAGATCCTGAATCGCTTGTGCTGCGAGAGTGTCCAACTTCTTCACGTGGCTAACTACCTTTGCTTTTCCGACGAGCCGAGCAAAATTGTTCAGATTAATATAAAGACGGCCACCAGCAATCACCGGCAACGTGTGATCGATATCAAGCCGACGGCCTCCTCCATATGCTTCGCGTCTGAGTTCCTCGACGAGGGCGTTAATGATCGAGCAGCCCAGAGGGCTCATGGGTTCATAACTGCCATGAATACTAATCGTTAAATCCCAGTAAAGTCGCTTAGCCTTCCCGGATGGTGTTGCCATGGCCGTCGGCACCGGCAAATGTGTGGTGATCGGGCGAGCTTGTAGTAGATAGACCTTGCCGCATTCAATAGCCCACTCGACATCGATAGGACATTGATAGAGAGCCTCGACCTGCTTTAGAAGGGATGTAATTTCAAGAACTTTATCATCACCAAGACAAGCATCGGCATGCCTGTCATGTGGATACTCCACGGTACCGCCCGAAGGCGCCAACCACAAAGAAGTCTCTTTCATGCCGATGTTCCGGTTGGTGATTAGCAAGTCGTGCTTGTTGACGATGAAACAATCGGGCGAAGACAAACCTGCAACCACCGTTTCACCTTGGCCCCAGTTTGCGTTTAACAGTACCTCGTCGTGGTCGTTGTTCAGAGGATTGATCGAGAAAGCGACTCCAGCCACCTCGCTATCAAGCTGTTTTTGGACAATGATGGCAATTCTAGGCTCGTCAACAGATAACCCCATCTGCCTTTTGTAGATTACGATCCGGGCATCAAGGAAGGACAGAAAACAGCTTCTGACCGCTTTTTCTAGTGCCGCTATTGGGACGCCTAGTTCAGTTTCGTACACACCAGCAAACGATGCGGAAGCCAGATCCTCATCCGGTGAAGACGACCGTACGGCAAAGAGAGTTTGGGGGGCGAATCCAGAAAGAGCTGGAGCCAAAGCTGATTTCTGATTGTCATTGAACCTCAATGCACAGCTGGCATTCTTCAGTTGGGCTGCCGCAGTCGTAAGATCTGCTCCGCCCGCCGAGATAAAGTCGGCCCACAGCGGCAGGGTTTTCAGCCAGTTTACCCACGGTGTGAAGAAAACAGTGGAAAGCACAAACCCGCCAGGCACACAAAATCCGGCTTTCATCAATTCGATCAGGCTGTGAGCCTTCGATCCGATTTCAGAACGCGAAGCGGTCGTAACCGGCGTAAGATGGTAGATGCTCTGCATGTGATTCTTCCTCATGGAAAACGTATGACCCCACACCAAATTCAGCGAAATGCTCGGATCGCGCTCGTCCGTAACAGTCTGCCCATCAGGTTCAACTGTCTCTTCGCTGTGTCGATACGCGATGGAGGTTGCAATTGTGCGATTACATCGGAAGCGGCCAATGTCTCTGCAGAAAGACGTCGAGCATGTATCAGCATGCAGTTATAGAAAAGACTCCCAATCAACATCGGTCCGATCCCGCCGAGAACGGGCGCAAAGTAGCCGGCCTTGCCCTTGATCGCTTTCGCGTCGACAGAGCCTTTCAACAGCGGAACTTTCTTGTCTGGATCAAGCGGGTGAGGACGTTCACCAACCATATTTGCTAGAAAATCAACGACGATAGCACCGGGCCGGATCCAGCTGTCGTCAAGCCAATTGGTCTCCCGGCTGGTTGCCAGAATGCCATCGGCGGATTGTGAGACCCGCTTGGCATCAGGATGATTGGGCGCGATAAGCGTCACGGTGGAATTCGGCGGTACGGCACCCACCAATGCCGCGCGCACGTTGGTGCCTGCGATAATGTCTGATTCGAGCAATTCCGTCTGTACGAGCAAAACCCAGTGCATACCAGACACATAGAGATCATACGCGCTCAACAGAAATTTCAGTGCTTGCGGTACACAGGTATCGAAATCGAAAGGACGAAGACTGGTGGGAAACATCCGGGCGAGATTCGCCGGATGAAGTCCCTCCGCCTCTTTTTCAGGTGCGATGGCATTGATCACTGTAGCAACATCGATTCCGTCCGGCAAGGGTTGGAGCACCATGATTGCGGTGATGTCTTCGCGGGAGTTCAGACCTGTGATCGTGTGGCACAATTCACTCTGAGAGGTATCTTTTGATAAGACGATATCTTCGACGTCGCAGCCGGCGCGTCCCGCGCACACCTTATGCAAATCGACCGCAGTTTCAGTCATCAGGTTGCCAGTGGCAACAGAAATCAGTGCAAGGCGGGGTCGCGAATGGAAACCGGCGCCGATCGCGTCAAGTTGTCGCTTGATCACCTGTAGCAGGTCGGATGCGATCTTGTTACCATCTAGAATGACAGTCATTTCTGGAAGATCCTTTCCTTTAGTCCAAACAAGAAATCAGAGATGAAGATGGCGCCACATGCCAACGGCATTTGAAGGACGGCACCGATGACAAAGGCCACCTCCGCCTGCTGAAACGTCAGGGTACCCATGGCGATCGCGTGCCAAGTGAGCAAACCACCAAGTGGTAGGACAAGTATCGCGGTACTCCAGAAGCCTGGCGGGATTTTCCCAAAATAAATCCAGGCGAGTACGTGAAAGAACCCGTTGGCAACAATGGCAGCAAAGGCAATGCCAAAAACGTGAAGAACAGTGGCACTGGTGCACCAGACCGCTAGCAACGCCATGACCGCATATGCGACCCACAACAGTGTGCAAGCGACAATGAACGACTTCTTGCGATAGCGCACTGCAATTGAGGGACGAAAGTTCTTAGCCATCCAGTCCTCAATGCCTAATGTCTCCTCGGCATTGTGGACAGCAAAAACAATAATCGACGTCAGTATCAACAAAGCGGAATACGTGTCGAGTGTCATGAAGCGTGCTCCATGTGAGAACCTGCTGCGAGTGGACGCCATAGCCACTCGTCTGACATCTGTTCATGGAACTTACGACTGACAATAGAGATATTCTCTGGATTCGTGAACGCCGTGTAGTGGTCGCCCGGAAGATACTCGATCCGTAGGTCGCCTGTGATATAGCGTTCCCAGGATTGGTGCGCAGGTGCAACCAATCCTAGGTTTTGCAGGATCAACGGGCATTCCGGCTCTTGGGCTTTAAATAGTAGCAAATTGGCCGGGATCTGATCGCGAAGCGTTGCGCCGCGTAGCATGAAGTGATTTGAAACCCAGATTCGGTAAAACCTAATAAGGTCGTCTGCTCGAAGCCCAACGGGTAGGCTCGCGTCGCGGAGCAGCCTTTCCACCGCTGCTTCAAGCGCTATTCCACGATAGAGTCTCGCAATATCCTCGGTCGCACATGCGAGGTCCTTGGAAGAAGACAGCGCTGAGTGGATGACCAAGCCAAACGTTTCCACCAGCTTTTCGTCACTGACAGTGGTGCTTGGGTAAGCGTCAGGCGGATGGCTATCGAACAGCACGAGATTAGGAGAGCGCCCATATCTTTCTGCAAGAATATGGCTCATTTCGTACGCCACATTTCCACCGAAGGAATAGCCGCCAAGCACTAGAGAATCGATACCGGTGGCTTCCTCTACTGCATCAACATATCGTCTGGCCAACTCGGCCAAGGGCAGGGCGCCAGGTTCTATGGTGAAAGACTTTGGAAATGGAATTCCATAAATACTGCACCCAGCTTTAACCGGGTCGCAGAGTTCAACAAAGGTAGAAATCGTTCCGCCAGCCGGATGCACCAGAACGACACTGCGGTTGGACTTGCTTCGGACGATGCAGATGAGTTTTGCCCGGGTTCCGTCTATCTTGTTGGAAGGATGCGTTTCTACAGACTCTGTTTCCGCACTTACTGCAGTTTGAGAGGCCTTTATTTCCATAAGCCTGTTGTTCAGGTCTTTCGCGAGGGCGGCAGGAGTGCGAAGATTGGCTGCGGTCGCAACAGGGATCACCACATCGAATCGTTTCTCCAGATCAAAAAGAAGATCGACGAGCATGATGGAATCTACTCCCTGATCGGCAAAATCGACATCCGACCGGATTTCATCGGTGCCAAGATAGTTTGCCATCAAGCGCATAATGACGGCCAATGCATCTGCGGAAGAAGTGAATTGCGATCGGGTATTGGAAATGGATTCGTCGCGTGCCAACTCAGCGGATTCTGGGTCGATCCAGTAGGATGTGCGATCGAAACCGTAACCTGGCAACGGAACACAAGCGATCGAACGACCAGCAAACATCGGCGCAAAATCAATGTTTTCGCCACCGCACCATCGGGTACCAAGGGCGGCGAGCGAGTTGTGCAATTCCTGATTCGATTGCGTCGAAAGCCGCGCAGTTTTCCGCAGCTGTGAAAGTAGATCACTAATATCGGAAGCAACGATCGCACAACGATGAGACCAAAAGCTGCGCCGACAGGCTAATGTATAGGCAATGCTGGCCAAACACCAGTTGGCCTTTTCGATTGCCACTGCAAGACGGTTGACGAGATTATTGAGCGCGGCTTCACTTTGCGCTGAGAGTAGGATCAGTTCGGGGCGGTAAGAAGCGGATAATTGTCGCCGAGGCGGAGGTGCCATCACGATGAACGCATTTGTGCCGCCAATGCCGAATGAACTCACACCGGCGTAGCGAAGGGGCCGCATTTGCGGAGTCGGGCTGTTGGCAATGCAGAATCGCTTAGCATCCAGGCCCAGATCCGGATTAGGTGTATCGAAACTAGCTGCGCCGGGAATAGCCTGATGGTTGAGCACAAGGGATGTTTTGATAACACCGGCGATGCCCGCGGCTACATCAAGATGGCCGATATTCGGCTTCAACGTGCCAAGCCAGACCACATGTTCATTTCGGCCGGATAATGCCGCAGTGAGGGCCTCGACCTCAACCATGTCACCAAGTTTTGTTCCCGTGCCGTGGGTTTCAACGTAGTCAAGTTCCTCGATATCTATTCCGGCGACATCAAGCGCCTCTCGGATTACTGAGGCTTGTCCGTGCATGGTTGGAGCCATGAAGTTGGCTTTTTCGCTTCCATCATTGTTGATGGCCGTAGACCGGATTACAGCAATGATCTGGTCAGCGTCAGCTTCGGCATCGTCGAGTGCCTTGAGAAGTATCACGCCACAACCGTTACCTTTGACGGTGCCAGCAGCAAATGCGTCAAACGCGCGGCAGCTTGGTTGATTCGAGAGAATACCACCCGGTTTGGAAACGTGACCGCCATCCTGCGGAATGCTGAGACTAACTCCACCCGCTAAAGCCATCTCACATTCGCCTGCGATAATACTTTGACACGCAAGATGAACCGCAACCAAAGAGCTTGAGCAGGCGGACTGAATTGAAAAGGCCGGTCCGCGCAAATCAAATTTGTAAGAAACCCGACTGGAGAGGAAATCCTTGTCGTTGTCAAGCAGGAGTTGATAACTGTCCCATCCCTCCTGAGCGCGACTCTTGAGAATATTATTAAGAAGGTAGGTACTGATGCTAGTTGAACCGAACACGCCGATCGCGCGACCAGCAGCGCAGCCCGCATAACCGCCATTTTCCAGCGCTCGATAAGCGCATTCAAGGAACAGCCGGTGCTGTGGATCTGTTAAGCGAGCTTCGGTGGGTGTCATCCGGAAGAACACTGCATCAAACTGGTCAATGTCGCGCACCGGCGTCTGAACATCCACAAAACCTGATGGCCGATGGTCGACACGACCGGTTGGGCGCATAACAGATTGTCGTTTTGCCAGAATATTCCATAGATCGTCGGTATCGTCGACCTCGGGAAATCTGCAACCGACGCCGATAATGGCGATGGCTAAGGTAGACCTGTTCATGGCGTGGGCTCCTCCCCTCACACTGTGATGACTTCATTTGAAGATTGCTGGCTCTGCAGTCGCTGTTGCGCCCGACTCCTGATCACAATAGGCTCTATCCGCGCGCCAGTTATCAGACTGCGAATGAATTGAGCTTGAGACTTAATAGTGGGTCGATCCAGGAGCGTTGGCACACTCAACTGCAGGGCAGTCCCTTCGGGCAGTAGGGACTTGAGCCTGATAGCCAGTTCGTTTACCATCAACGAGTCGCCTCCAGCATCGAAAAAACATGTGTCATGCGTAGGCACAGCATGGCCGAGCACGGTTGCCCAGGTTGCCTCAATTGACGCGGCCAGATCATCGACATTATCGGAGCTGGTGACGTGTACACTTTGGTTGAGACCGGCGAAAAAGTCAGCTTCTAGCCGCCCCTGATCAACCTTGCCGTTAACGGTCAACGGAAGCGCGTCTAGCGCGACGAAATGCGAGGGAACCATATAGGCAGGTAGCTTTTTCGCGATCACGTCGCGCAGAAAGCTTTGACCAAGTGCTCGGTCAGTAACGTAATAAGCGACCAATCTTTGTTCACCATTGTGGAACCTTGGGCAACCTACGCTGCACGCACGGATACCGTCGACTTGCAATAGCACCACCTCAATTTCCGAAAGTTCCACCCGATAGCCACGCAACTGCACCTGTTTGTCGCGCCGACCTAAATACTGCACCGTACCATCGGCCATGTAGCACGCCAGATCACCAGTGCGATACATTCGTCGAAACCGCGAAGGCTCAATTGGATTGGCGACAAATACCTTGGCGGCTTGCGCAGCATCAGCAAGGTATCCTTTGCTGACGCCACCTCCGGCCACCGCGATTTCACCAATCTGGCCAACCTGCGCAAGTACACCGGAATCGCTGAGGATATAAAGGCTGAGATCTTCGATTGGCCGACCAATGTTGCTGATCGTTTCCGTTATCTCTTTTTCTGTAATGTCGTGATGTGTAACATGGACGGTTGTCTCAGTGATTCCGTACATGTTGGTCAGACGTGTACGTTCAAGCGGAACGTGCGAGACCCAATCAGCCAGTGTTTGCGGATCTAATCGCTCTCCCCCAAAGATCACCCGTCTCAGAGCCATATGATCAATGCGTGGATGCGATAAAATGCTCTGCGAAAGACGCCCGAACGCGGTTGGAGTCTGATTCAGGACTGTTACGCCCTCCGCTATTACCAGATCGGCGATCTTATCGAAGTTCTTACAGTCCTCGTTGTCAGCGATGACTAGGCACCCCCCGCGCAATAGAGCGCCGAACATTTCCCATACCGAGAAATCGAAGGCACAGGAATGGAACAGGAGCCACACATCGGCTTCCCCGAAGCCGAAAAGGCGATCGGTCGCAGAGAATAGCCGCGTGACATTGCCGTGCGAAACCCATACACCTTTTGGACGACCGGAGGAACCAGAGGTGAAAATCACGTAGGCACTGTCTTCGGGATTTGTTGCAGATGGTACGAAAGTAGAGGCAGAATTTCCGGTAGAGACGTCGTCAAACAGCAGCACCTGATTCTGAGGAAGATGCGAGAATTTCTCTCGCCACTCCGCCCGCGTAACGATTGTTGGCGCACCCAAGTCTTCCACCACGAAATCAATTCGCCCGACCGGCGTTGCTGGTTCCAGCGGCACATAGGCTCTCCCGGTCTTTAGGATTCCGAGAATCGCGGCAATCAGTTCGGGGCCGCGATCCATGCACACGATTACTTCCTTTTGCGCAGGATCGAGCCTCGACGCCAACCCGGCCGCAAAGTTGGTGGCAAGTGTGTCGAGTTCGTTATAAGTGACGTTCCGATTTTGGTGCTTCACCGCGATAAGATCTGGCGATCTCTTGACCTGCAGCGCGAAATCAGCGTTGATGGTAGACGCGGACACTTCTGTTTGCGCGAAGAATTGACGGTGAAAAGCAGTTGTAGCGCCATGACGCAGTATCTCATCGATCGTTGTGCACGTGTCGAATGCGGCGGCTACAGCTCGAACATGGCCCTCCATGTCGGAAGTTTGGTATATCTCGCTGGAGGAGTTTATCTCGATGTGAATACTCTTGCCGAGATCCCAAGTCACCCAACCGATCGGATAGGCATAATTGGGTGAAGCCAGCGGGATCAATTCTGTTGTTACATGTGGAAGATTTGGGACCACTTCGTTTGAGTAATAGGTAAAAACGGCGTTGTATATCTGCCGCATCACACCCAGGGTTTCCATTCTGAACAGTTCGCCTGCGTGGTCTTCGATAGTCAGATCTTGATGCCGCATTAACAGAAATAGCTGCCGGTTGACATCAGCACAAAGGGCATCAATAGTGTGAAAGCGTTCGAGGTCTATAAACAAAGGCAGCACGTTGACAAAGCACCCTAGCAATTGCTTGTTAAATCTTGTGCGTCCACTTAACGGGAGCGTTATCACGAACTGCCGCTGCCCTCGAACTCTCGCGCGCACTAACGCGAAATGCACAAGGCTCAATGCACTCATGCGTAGATCGAGACGTTTGGCGCACCTCTGCAATGATTCCCTTTCAGCGTCGTTCATGACGATCACCGAACGGTAGCGCCAGGATGAGGAAGTTGCGTCCGTTGCGGCATTGAAGGCACCTTCGGGAGCCCCATCAATGAATCTCCGCAAAGCATTAAGTGAGGACTCGAGTTGACCGGACTCCGGCCGTGTCGCATTTGTCTCACTACCGATCGATGCATTAAGAGGAAGGCGCGACTGTAGCGCGTTATAGGCCTCAGCGATTTTTTGGAACTGCAGATATACGCTATATGCATCGCTAATGCCATGGTGTTGGGTAAAGAGCACATAGTTCTCGCTCGCACTGCACCGGTAGACTCGGGAGCGAACGAGAATATCATGCTGTAGGCTAAAAGCGGCGTTCAGACATGCCTGGGCATCTGCGGTCACGAACGATGCCAGATCGATTTTCTCTAGTTGCGAGACATCTTTCTCGTCGACCTGAAACTGAGAGCCGTCCGACCGCTCATACTGGACTATATCTTCGCCCGCGAGGCAAAAGTTCAGCCTGAAGATCGGAGATCCATTAATAGTCTTATTCACGGCTCTCTTGAATAGATCAACGTCGAGCGGCCCAAGAATATGTAAGCACAGACCCATATTGTAAGTTGGGTCATCATTATGCCTCAGTGAGTACTCAAGGATATTTCGCTGGACAGTTCTGGTATGCATGACGTTTGAAAATGCTCCTTTTCTGGCGATTTATAACTTGCAGTGTTAGCTTAGTCACTCAGCTCGTGCAGTGCAATGTGACTATCATCGTGGACGAATCAAGCTGTGGCACTAACCAGATTTTTACTTTACCTAGATGGGCACCAGAGGTGCGCAGAGTGTTCTTGACAAATTAAAAAGTTGCGGGTAATAGGTTAACCAGTACCGGTCATGTTTCCGTCATACAGACATGGGCGCAGGCCAGACAAATGGACGGTTCCACTTTAATGGATGCGTACCATAGTTGCTGCAATCTGCTCTGAGTTACTCCGGCAGCACGATCTTGCCCTTTATCGTGATGGACTGCGCAAGTACCTGAACGCCGGTATACGGCTGACCGCCTCCTACCGAAAAGTCATACCTTCCTTCGGCGACGATGGGAACGCCGTCCTCTGTTACCATGCTCAGGTCGCGCGGCTGTAACTCTAGGCGCAGCCGTTGCGAAGCGCCGGCTTCGAGATGCAACCTCTGAAAGGCACGCAAGGCTCGCAGCGGCGCGCCGGCCACGTGGGGAAATGTGAGGTAGAGCTGAGCTACTTCGTCTCCTGCGCTGTGGCCCGTGTTGGTAACAGTAACTTCGACTATTGCCGAGTTACCCGCGGTTATCGGGCCGCTTGGAACGGTAAGTTCACTATAGGTGAAGGTGGTATAACTCAAGCCGTAGCCAAAGGGATAGAGCGGCGTCCCTTCAAAGTAACGATAAGTTCGGCCCTTCATTGCGTAATCCTCGAAGGGAGGCAATTGAGTTACATCTTTGTAAAAGGTGACGGGCAGGCGTCCGGCTGGGTTGTTGCGGCCAGAGAGGGTTTCAGCCACGGCGGCGCCGCCTTCCTCGCCGGGATACCACGCTTCGAGGATGGCATTGGCGTGAGCCTGAACCCAATTGATGCCAAGGGCGCTGCCGTTAGTGAGCACCACCACCAGCGGCTTGCCGGTGCCAGCTAAGGCTTCCAGCAATTGCTGTTCTGGCTTGGGCAGGTCGAGGCTGGTGCGGTCACCGCGCTTGAAGCCCTCTTCATTCACCAACATCTCTTCGCCTTCCAACTCGCTGGTAATGCCCATCACGGCCACGACGACATCGGCGTTCCGGGCCGCGGCCACGGCCTCGGGCTGGGGTGTGAAATCAACCTTTGACCAGACCAGGCGAGCCGCCAAGGAGGACTTTTCACCAGGTGCGTACTCGACGCGCAATTGCGCCGGCTTGCCTGTCTCGAGATGAACGCGACCAAGTCTGGTCTCCACGCCATGAGTATTCGAGGCGGAAGTGACATCCTTGCCGTCGAGATGGATACGAAAATATCCGTCGGCTTCGAGGCCCAGGTTGTAGTCGCCAGACTCCTGCGGAGTGAGGGTTGCCTCCCATAGGATGGCGAACGGCTTGACCCCAGCTACTTCGATGGGCAGAGAGGTGGCGGATGCGTCGATGTTGGGCTCTATGCGAGTGGCCAGCAGCGCGGAGGCTGTGGGGCCGTTCTTGCCGGACAAGTCGAGCTTGACGTAGCTGGCCTTTACAGCGGGCTTGCCGTCAGTAGAGAGGACGGAGGCGGGGACCGGAGCGGCGTCATGGCTGAGAAACTGAGTGCCGGGGACGTAGTTGATGGCAGCGGCGGGAAACTCAGCGTGCAGGCCATCGAGCACCGAAACCGTGTGGGAAGGCGTGCCGCTGTAGTTGCCCAGCAGCACCTTGGTCTGCTCGGCCAGTGGGCCGACGACGGCGAGCTTGATGTTTGAGGTACGGAGCGGCAGTACGCCGTCGTTTTTCAATAGCACCATGGACTCATTGGCGATTTTGCGGGCCAGGGCGCGATGGGTGGCGCTGTCCAATAACTTTTCGTCCATTTTGGAGTAGGGCACGACCTCCGGCGGGTCAAACATTCCCAGCTTCATGCGCGCGGTGAGGAGGCGCGTAACTGCGGCATCGATCTCGCTCTCCTTGAGAAAACCCTGTTTGATGGCGTCGAGATAGGGCTTGTAATCGCGGTCGTCGTTCACCTTGAAATTGAAATCCACACACTCGTTGTCCATGCCGCGTTGCAGGCTGATCGCCGAGGCCTCAGCCTGAGTGGGTTTGAAGTGATGGCCATTGAAGATGTCGATCACCGCGAGGCAATCTGAAACCACGTAGCCCTTGAAACCCCACTTGCCCCGCAACTGGTCCTGAAGCAGGAACTGGTTGGCGCAGGCGGGCTGGCCGTTGATGCTGTTGTAGGCGCACATCACGGAGCCAGCCTTGGCTTCGACGACTGTGGCTCGGAAGGCGGGTAGATAAGTGTCCAACTCGTCGTGCTTGCTGATGGAAACGTCGGCGGTGTGGCGCGTGGACTCAGGGCCGCTGTGCACGGCAAAGTGCTTAGGTGTAGAAATGGCGCGGTAATAACGAGGGTCGTCGCCCTGCATGCCGGTGACAAAAGCCACGCCCATGCGCGCGGTCAGGAATGGGTCCTCGCCGTAGGTCTCCTGGCCGCGTCCCCAGCGGGGATCGCGAAAGATATTGATGTTAGGCGACCAGAAGTCGAGGCCCTCGTAGATGTTGCTATGGCCGTCGCGCACCGCTTGCGCGTGCTTGATGCGCCCCTCGGTGCTGATGACCACGGCCATCTGGTGGATGGCAGGCGCGTCGAAGGTGGCACCTAGGCCGATTGGCTCGGGAAACTCGGTGGTGCCGCTGAGCATCACGCCGTGAGACGAATCGCTCCACCAGTCATAGGCCGGAATGTTGAGGCGCGGTATAGCCCGCGATTGATTCACAAGCTGGCTGGCCTTCTCTTCCAGCGTCATTCGCCTTACCAAGTCTGCCGCTCGCTCTTCGGCGGGCATTCCGGGGTCCAAATATGCGGGCTTGGCGTCCTGCGCCCCGGCCATCCACGCAGTCGTGCCCAAAGCCAACGCAACTGCTATCCTCTGCATTCCAAGTCTCTTCATCTCAAACCTCTTTCCACCGGAATCATTCGGTGCCCCGCACCGGATAGGTTGTAGCAGCTGGCTTTGCTTCGATTACCGGGCTTATCAGCCTTTGCGGTTTGGGGCTCAGAAAGAAATACCATCGATCCTCCCTACCACTACCTGATGATGTTCATGACGCCGCCACCGCTGAAGGCCGGCGCAATACGATGAGGCCGAAAGAGAGTAGTTGAAAGGGAAGGCGAGAGTGATACCAATGCCTAATTGCGAATGCTGGTGCAGATGCAATCCGGCGCATCTGACGATTGCCAGGCTGGTCCAAGCGGGTCACACGGATCTGTGAGTCAAATTTATCGACGAGATGAACGGAGTTCCTCACCGTTCATTCAGGATGGAACTGAGCGGCGCGAGATAGAGTGTGCAAATACGGATTTGAGTTGTACAAATACATGCTTGTTCATCGTAGTCGGCTCGATTGCACTCTTTTCGCAGGCACAGAAGAGTACCAGCCCCCATCACTGCGTTTGGATATACGCGTCGACGCGGAGACCGACCGGCAGATGTACGCCTTGATCAAGATGGACAAGGGTTTCGAGGATCTTGGTGTCGGCCTTCTCGTTGGGCGCGTCGGTCAGTAGGTTCTTGTGCCCCAGTTTCCCGGCCACGCGAATTACGCGCCCCAAGAACTTCTGGTCGCCGTAGGCTTTCGCCGTGCAGTACACCTTCTGCCCGACGGCTACGCGGCTCACATCTGTCTCATCCACGTCCACGCGCACGCGCAGGCCCGCCACGTCGCCCATCGTGAACACCGGGTCCGGCGTCACGCTTGAGTTGGTGATGCTCTCACCTTTGCGGTGGTGCTTGCGCAGGATAACGCCATCGAATGGCGCATGCAAAAAGGTCTTGGCGTAGACAGCCTCCGCTTCGGAAAGCTGCGCGAGCGCGCCCCCAAGCTGTGCCTTCGCTACTGCAATGTCCTCATCGCGCGGCCGGTCATCGACAAGATGGAAGTGCTGCCTAGCCGCCTCATACTGTTGTTCGGCCACACTGAAATCGCGTCGATAGTGGTCGAGCTCCTCGCGTGAGATGATGCCTACTTCAAACAACTCTTGCCGCCGATCCCAGTCTTTCCGGGCGTTCGCCTCTGTGGCCTCTGCCTGGTACATTCTGGCGGCCGATTCGTCCCGCTCCTGCGGTCGCGAGCCGTTGAGTATCTTCTGGTAGGCGGCCTCGGCCTGGCGAACCTGCCATCGCGCCGTGTCCACCTGCGCCTTATAGTCATCATTGATGAGAACGGCCAGCACCTGGTCCTTTTTAACGTGGTCGCCTTCCTCGACTAGCACTTCCTTAAGTTTTCCTGCCAACTCGGAGCCCACTTTTACGTCCTCAGAATCGGGCTCGACGAGCCCCGGACCGGCCACGATGCTCTTCGTGATTGGTGCCTGCTCGGTGAATGCCGCCGCCGCCGCCGCAGGTTTCGCTCTGTGCGAGAGCATCGCCGCCCCACCCATCGTCGCCAGCAGCACTACCGCGACGATCGTCATCTGCGTATTGTTCGACTTCAACGTCATCGCTATCCCTTCTCGATTCAAGCTCCCAAAAACACTGCATGTTTTCCGAAAATGCTGCTAGGCTGCGGTCGCCACCCGGCCGTCTTCCAACTGAATCAACCGGTCGGCAAACTCAGCCAGCCTTCCGTCGTGCGTCACGATCACCACCGCGCGATTCTCTTGGTGCGCCAGCCGTGCCATCATCTCCACCACGGCCTTGGCTGTGTGCGTGTCCAGCGCCCCCGTTGGCTCATCGGCCAGAATCGACCCCGGCGAACCTGCCACCGCCCGCGCAATCGCCACGCGCTGTTTCTGCCCGCCACTGATGTCCGCCGGATAGGAGTTGAACCTCCCACCGATCCCCACCAGTTCCAACAACCGCCGCGCCTCGTCTTTTGCCGCCATTCTTTTGAGGCCCTTCAACTTCAGGCTGAGTTCCACGTTTTCGCCGGCGGTCAGCGTGGGGAACAGGTTGAATCCCTGAAAGACAAATCCGATGTGCTTGAGCCGCATGGATGGCAGGTCGCGCTCGTTCATCGCCGTTACGTCCGTTCCTTCCAGCAGTACCTGGCCTGAGGTTGGCCGCAGGATGCAGCCCATAATCGACAGCAGCGTGGTTTTGCCACTCCCCGATGGCCCCATCATCAGTACAACCTCGCCACGGCGAACCGTCAGGTCCACTCCGGCCAACGCCAGTGTTCCCGCCTCGCCCTCCACATACTGCTTGGTCACGCCCCGAATCTCGATCGCATTCGCCATGTCGTCCCGACTCCGCTGATACCGTCAGCCTTTGAACACCATCGCTGGGTCCAGCCCCAGAATTTTCTTTATTGAAACTACCGCCGCTATTCCGCACATGAAGATGGTCAGGAACTGCATCTCGATCGCCGTCTTCCATGTGAGCAGAATGTTGGCGCCGCCCTTCGATGCCGCATGCACCACAAACACACTCGCCGTCATGCCAATCACGTAGCCCAGCACTGCTGCAATTGCCGCCTGCTGCAGAATCACTCCGAGCACATAGCTGTTCGGCGCGCCCATGGCCTTTAGCGTCCCATACTCGCGGATGTGGTCCATGGTGCTTGCGTAGATCGTCTGCGTCACAACTGCAATGCCCACCACCAGTCCCAGTACCGCCGCCATCAGTACCGCGGTGCCCGCGCCTGTCTTGAACATCCAGTAGTGCTGCGTGCTCTTGCTGAACTCTGTGGTCAGAAACACATCGTTGTCCGGCAGCCGCGCCTGTAGATCGGCCTTCAAGGTCTTCGGGTCCACACCAAGCGCCGTCTTCACCAGAACAAAGTTCGTCTTGTCCGCCGGGATCGCCGCAAAGTCCAGCGCCCGCTTAAACGTCGTGAACACATAGGGGTTGGTCGTAAAGGCACGGATGCCGTCCGTGAACCCAACCACCTTGGCCTGGTAACCGTTGATCTCCACCATGTCGCCAATCTGGTGTGCGTCCAGCTTGTCGGCGTATATCTTGTCGATGATCACTGCGTTGGGTTGTTTGAGTTGCTGAGCGTCGCCCGCTACTAAGTGGAACGGCCCTCCCATAGCCGAGTCCGGGTCGCAGCCGATGATGGCAACGCCTTCCCACCGCCCACTCGGCTGCTTCCAGCCCGACCAACGCAAGATGAACTTCATCGCGCTGCCGACACCCGGCGTCGCCAGCACTTGGTAGTACTTGCGTTCGTTAAACGGCGCAGCCTGCTCAAGGTACACCGTGCCCTTGGCCGCTATCCAGATGTCAGCGCCGGAGTTGTCAATGATGCTCGTCGTTGACGAAGAAAAACCTTGGAAGAGCCCCCACTGCACGACTATTAGTACCACACTGAAGGCGATCCCGGTCAGCGTCACCGCCAGACGGATCTTGTCGTGGAACAGGTTACGCCGTGCTAGAGGTGGCATCAGTCGGCCTCCTTGAAAAGTCCCTCAGTCAGCAGGGTGGGCATGGTCCGCATTCGCTCCTCGAACAGCCGCCACGCCGTTCACTGTTCATTCTGCTTGTGCCCGTTGCATGATCCATCGCGCTGATCATGCGTTCGAAGAAGTTACATTGCCCGCTCGGGTGCGATCTCCAACAGAGATAGGGCGGGCATGGGGAGGTCGAATTGGATCATAATTTGCCCCGCAGAATCGGCAACTATGTCTTGAGGTGGTATGAGAGTATC
>Ga0187847_10001706_pt1 | contig 19246 bp, 22 predicted proteins | sample June2016WEW_4_10_FD_132458 | JGI IMG/M metagenome (GOLD analysis project Ga0187847, IMG submission 132458) | Peatland microbial communities from SPRUCE experiment site at the Marcell Experimental Forest, Minnesota, USA - June2016WEW_4_10 | ecosystem: Environmental > Terrestrial > Soil >...
CAACATTCTGGTCCGTGCCGATATACCCATAAAACAATTCAGGACGTCGCAGCACGACCCGCATTCCGAACGTCGAACCAATCGAGCTCGCCAATAGAAAGATCCGGTTTTTGTCGAGCCGCTTGCGCAAGTACTCCGTCACTTCGATGGCATCGCTGGTAAGCTGTTCGAGACTGATCTCACCGCTGTGTCGCGGTCCCATACGCGAGAAAGTCTTGCCACTCCCGCGCTGGTCCCATTGAACAAGGGTGAAGTACTTCTCCCACGAACGCAGGTGCGGCTTAAAGATGGAATAGGAACTACCCGGACCTCCGTGGAGAACAAGCAGAGCCGGGTTATCCTGGTCCTCACCTCGGATCCCGATCCATTGCTCAATGCCACCGATTCTGACCAATCGTTCCTCTTGAACTCCGCGCAAGCTATCAATCCGTAGTGCTGCCGCCGCCTTTGCCTGTCGAAGTTTTCTGTGCATCAATAACAATGCTGGAATCCCGGCAGCCGTCAGAAATGCCAGTGCGAAAACAAACCAAAGCATTCGGTTCACCTAACTGTGTATCATATACACAGTCTTGAAATCGAAGCAAGACCCGCGCATTCCCTGGTGAAAGCCGAGCCATGAATGAGACACTCACGACGAGCAAATATGACAGCCACGAAAGACGCCAATTCGAATCACGCCTTGGGAAGAAAGTCGTCCGCAAGCCGAGGACCCAAGCCATCTCTCACGCCATCTGAGATCGCGCGGGCCGCAATTCAGCTTGCGGATGAGAAAGGCTTTCAGGCTGTAACCATGCAGTCTGTCGCACAAAGAGTCGGGGTCACCACGATGGCTCTCTATCGGTACTTTCCGGGCAAGTCGGATCTGCTTGCGCTCATGATCGATTCCGCCAGCGACGCTCCTGCAAACTTCGGACGGTCTGCATCGTCATGGAAGACCCGGCTTAAAACATGGGCGCGACAGTGCTTGGCGATGTATCGAAACCATCCCTGGTTCCTGCAGGCCACCTCAATACGCAGCACCCAGATGGGGCCAAACGAGCTTACTTGGATGGAAGCTGCCCTGGCCATGTTGTCGGAGTCTGGCCTGAAGTCGAAGGATCAACATCACGCCTTTCTCTCTTTGATCGGGCATGTGCGTGGGCATGCAACGTTTCAACAGATCGCGTCACAGCGTGAATCGGCTCATTCGTGGACTCATGATTTGGCGCAGTTGCTCAAGTCGGAGGCCCATCGCTATCCAGCTTTGGTACAGGCACTGGATTCGGGCCGATTCTTTGATGACCCCGATGGGGCTTTTGATTTTGGCCTCGACTGCATACTCGAAGGAATAAGCATACTTGCAAGGCAGCACAAAGCAACACCTCCTCGGAGATAGGAGAATCGAAAACTTGACTACCTGGCCCAGTCCGTTACCCGCGCATCCGAGGATTCACCCAGCGGGTCAAAACGTCCGTCAGCAAGTTCACCAGCACGTAGGTCAATCCAATCGACAGCAGGCATCCTTGTACCAGGGCATAGTCGCGGTTCGAAATCGCACTGACCGTAAGACGCCCCAAGCCCGGCCAACTGAAAATTGTTTCAGTCACAATCGCCCCGGCCAGCAGTGCCCCGAACTGCAACCCAACCACGGTGATGATGGGAACCAGCGCGTTGGGTAGGGCGTGCCGGCACACGACCGCATACTCGGAGAGCCCCTTCGCCCGCGCGGTTCGGATGTAATCCTGGCCCAGTTCCTCCAGCATCGCCGTGCGCACCATGCGCGTCAGAATCGCGGCCAGCGATGCACCCATAGCAATGGAAGGCAGCACAAGATAGTGCCAGTCGATCGATCCGCTCCCGCCCGGGTTTGCGCCGGAGACAGGCAGCCACCCAAGTCCGATGGAAAACACCACGATCAGTATCGGCCCCAGCGCCAGTCCCGGAACGCTCAGCCCGAAAAGACTCACCACAGATAGCGCTTGATCCAGCCAGCGCCCACGCCGCACAGCCGCCAAGATCCCGGCAGGCAGTGCCAAAGCGATGCCGAGTCCCAGCGCCGTCAAGGTGAGCGCCATTGTGTATGGGTAGCGCGCGGCAATCAAACTGGCCACCGTCGAGTGAAGTCGGATCGAGCTGCCCAGGTCACCGTGCAGCACGCCGTTCCAGTAATGGAGATATTGCGCCCAAAGCGGCTGGTCCAGGCCGTACTGGTGTCGCAGTGACGTGATGTCCGCCGGCGCAGCGCCTTCGCCCAGGATCTGGAGAATCGGGTCACCCGGAACCAGGTGAATCAGCAGAAACACTAGCGAAACCACCAGCCAGACAACCGGAAGGGTGAGCGCGAGTCGAGTCAGGGTCTGCTTCATGGGCTGCATTCAACGATAAATCAGCCGTTTCGGAAAAGTGCCGCCCGATCCACCGATCCTTCTACGAAGCTACGCAGCAAGCCAAGTACGGCCTCGCTCGCCCTACCTCCTTCGGTCGGCTACGCGCCAGTCCTCGCGTGATCGCTACTTGTAGACTACCGGAATAAAGTGCTGCTCTTGGTACGGCGGACGCACATACTCCGATTTCACCAGCGGCGGGAGCTCCAGCACTTCGGGTGTCAGATCCTTGTAAGGAATCTTCGACAGCAGATGCCGGATCACATTAAGCCGAGCGCACTTCTTGTCCTCGGCGTTCACCACAAACCATGGTGCCTGCTTCTGGTCGGTCGCATTGAACATATCGTCCTTGGCCCGCGAATAGTCCGCCCAGTGCTTGCGCGACTCCAAGTCCATCGGGCTGATCTTCCACCGCTTGGTGGGCCTGTTCATACGGTCCTGAAAGCGCCTCTCCTGCTCCGCATCGCTCACAGAAAACCAGTACTTGATCAGGACGATTCCGGACCTCACCAGCATCCTCTCAAACTCCGGACACGTGAGCATGAACTCCTGGTACTCGTCCTCGGTGCAGAAGCCCATCACCCGCTCCACGCCTGCACGGTTGTACCAGCTGCGATCAAAAAGAACAATCTCCCCGGCGGCGGGTAAATGCGGGACATAACGCTGAAAATACCATTGAGTTTTTTCGCGTTCCGTCGGTGTCCCCAGAGCCACGATTTTGCAGATACGGGGGTTCAGCGACTCAGTAATGCGCTTGATGGCCCCGCCTTTACCGGCTGCATCTCTGCCTTCAAACAGCGCTACGACCTTCAGGCGTTCATGACGAACCCACTCCTGAAGCTTCACGAGCTCCACCTGCAGGCGGCTCAGTTCTTTTTCGTAATCGCAGTCTTTGCCCAGTCGTTTTACGTTCGCGTCAACGGGCGGCGTCAGCGCTGCGCCATTGCTCTTCGCTTGAGAAAGCTTTCCCTTCGCCTTTGTGCCTTTTTGCTTCACCTTGCTCTTACTTCCCATAATTTCTCGTCCAATTCCGCGGCAGATTCCCGCTCAGGAGTCCATCGGAAAGTTGTTTCGGGACCGCCCTGCTAGTTGGTTCAGTCATTCTATCGGCAGAATTCACCGTTTGTAACAGGAGCAGAGAGTTGTACCTGCGTCCGCCACTACTCATCCGCCTTCCACACATACGCGTCCTTTTGGGGAAGACCTATGTGCGCCAACACCCGGTAGACAAATTGCCGCGCCATCTCCGTCGAATCTACCGGCACGTTATAAAACGCAGGAATCACTGGAAAGATCACAGCGCCTGCCTCCGCAGCCAGAGTCATACTGCGCAAATGAATGCGATTGAACGGCGTCTCGCGGACGCAGAGCAACAGCGGTCGCCGCTCCTTTAACGTTACATCCGCCGCGCGCGCAATCAGCGAATTGGCCAGCCCGTTCGCAATGGCCGCTAGCGTGCCCATCGAACATGGCAGAATGATCATTCCATCGGAAGGATGGCTGCCGCTGGCAATGGCCGCGCCAATATCCGCTTCGGAATGTTGCACGGTCTTCGCTGGCGACCCACCCAGCAATTTTCCCAACAAGTCGTTGCGCCCACTCACGCCTAGTTCCTCGGCCATTACGCGCAGTGAGTTTTCGGAAGCGACAAAGTGGACACGTCCCACGCGCTCATCCGACTCCAGTATCCGCAACAGTTCTCTGCCGAACACGGCCCCGGATGCGGCGGTGAGTGCAACGGTAAGATTCATGCCTTCCACCCTGCTTGCTCCTTGGCGCTGCGGTTCCGGTGCTAAAGCCCAGCTTGCTCCAATTCCAAAATGAGCCGCGCGTATTCCTCTGAGTCTTCCAGCCCGACAAATCTCCTCATTTCGTCCATAGCCTGTTCCCGCTGATCAGCGCCCCATAGCACCCGAAAGAACAGAAGCGAAACCCGCTCCGATCGAGGCGAAAGCTGGACAGCCACACGCCCGTGCTCAATTGCCTCGCGATACTGGCCGCGGCAAGACAGCACCCAGGCGAGGTATCCGTGCGCAAGACCTTCCTTGGGAAACTCCGCGACCAGCGCCGTCAGCCGTTCCGTCGCCAACGGGATCTGATCATTCGATACGAGTTCGACCACCTGACTGACCGTGTCAAACACTCGTTGGTGGGTCTTCTCACTGAAATCGTCCATAGCTTCTATTCGTCCAACACTCTCTTAAAAATCGCGTCCACATTGCCCAGTTGCCGCGTGTAATCGAACGTCCGCTGCAGCTTCTCCGGGCTCAGCAGAGCGGTGATGGCCCTATCCCGCGCAACCTCATCGCGAAACACAAGGTCCTCTTTCCACGCCCGCATCGCATGACCCTGCACGAGCCGGTAAGCATCTTCGCGCAGCATCCCCGCCTCGGCAAGGTCCAGCAGTAACTGGCCACTAAAGATCAGCCCGCCCGTGGACTCAAGGTTCTTTTTCATCCGCTCCGGATAAACGAGCAGGCGATCGATTAAGTCGGTCGTTTTCGCCAGCATATAATCCGCCAGAATCGTCGAGTCTGGAAAGATAACGCGCTCAACCGAAGAGTGAGAGATGTCTCGCTCATGCCATAACGGAATGTTCTCGAAGGCCGCTTGTGCATTTCCGCGCAGCACCCGAGCCAGCCCGCTGATCTGCTCGCTGGTTATAGGGTTCTTCTTGTGTGGCATTGCGGAGGAACCCTTCTGTTTCTCGCTGAAATACTCCTGCGCCTCACGAACCTCGGTTCGCTGCAAGTGCCGCACTTCGACTGCGATCTTGTCCAGCGTGCTCCCTAGTATCGCCAGTGTCGAAATGTATGCTGCGTGCCGGTCCCGCTGGATCACCTGCGTCGCCACCGGCGCTGGCTTCAACCCCAGGGCCGCGCAAATGCGCTCCTCATGCTCCGGCTTCAAGTGTCCAAATGTCCCCACCGCGCCCGAGAGCTTGCCGACTCGCATGTCCTCGGCTGCTGCTTCAAAGCGGGCAATGTTCCGCTCCATCTCCGCATACCAGTTCAGCAGCTTCAGTCCAAACGTCGTCGGCTCGGCATGAATTCCATGCGTGCGGCCAATCGTGGGAGTATGTTTGAACTCCAGGGACCTCCGCTTGAGAACTATAACCAGAGCCACGAGCCCCGCGCGGATCAGCGCAGAGGCCTCGGCCACCTGCAGCGCCTGCGCTGTATCCACAATGTCGTTTGAAGTTAGCCCATAATGCAACCAGCGAGACTCGCCGTCCAGCCCTTCGCTTTTGAGGGTTTCCGCTACGGCCGTGGTGAAGGCGATAACGTCGTGCTTCACTTCCGCTTCAATCTCGTGGATCCGCGCCACGGAAAAGCCGGCCTTTGTAGCAACAGCCTCAGCCGCCGCCGTGGGAATTACACCGTCCTCGGCCAGCACCGTGCTCGCCGCCGACTCCACCTTCAGCCAGCAGCGGTATTTGTTCTCTTCTGTCCAGATCCGGCCCATCGCCGGCCGCTTATAGCGTTCAATCAAACCGCAGCTCCTCGCCAAGGCCGCATGCCGCGCCCTGCCCAACTATCGATTGTACGGTGGAACAAGGAGCTACGAGCGGGGAATCCCCAAACGCTGGTGCAGCTCATCGAAAAGCAACCCTTTTCCCGGCGAATAGGGCTGAAACCACTCTCCGTCGATGACCAATTGTGGAATCGCCCGTTTGCCCACGTGGCGCACCACCTCAGCCGACGCAGCCGGATCGGCGTCCACATTGATCTCCGTATAAGGAATTCCGTGCGAATCGAGGAACTGTTTAGCTGCCCGGCAGTCCCGGCACCATGCAGCTGTGTACACTTTCACAGTCATACTGCAATTGTACCGTTTACCCGCTGTTAACATCATGTGATGATGACCGCCGATGAAGTCAAGGCTCTCCTGAATCTCCAGCCGCACCCTATCGAGGGAGGTCACTTCCGACGCACGTACACCTCAGCCGCCACCGTCGATCTCCCTCGCGGACCCCGCCCTGCCGGCACCGCAATCTACTATCTTCTGGAGCCCGGAACCTTCTCTGAGATGCATGTGCTCTCGTCTGACGAACTGTTCCACTTCTATCTCGGCGATCCCGTCGAAATGCTCCAGCTTTACGCGGATGGGAGCTCCGCCATTTTCGCTCTCGGGCAAGATTTGATGGATGATCAACATGTCCAACTCGTCGTACCTGCCGGAGTCTGGCAAGGCACGCGACTCATCGGCAACGGCAAAGTTGCACTTCTGGGTTGCACTGTCACCCCCGGTTTCGACTTTGCCGACTATTGTGGCGGGAGTTATGCCGAACTGGCAGAGAAATGGCCGGAGCGTGCCGCCCAAATCAAGGCCTTGACGAGAAACTAACTCGATCTGCGTTCTCGAAAGAAGCCACGCAGCAACCTCGCTGCCTCATCGCCAAGAATTCCCTGCTCGACCGCCATCTGGTGATTTAACTGCGGATGGTTTACCACCCCCAGCACCGATCCCGCCGCGCCTGCCTTGGGATCGGCAGCCGCAAACACGACACGGTCCAGCCGCGCATGAATCATGGCTCCGGCACACATCGCGCATGGCTCCAGAGTCACGAAAAGGGTGCAGCCATTCAGCCGATAGTTCCCGACTGCAGCCGCAGCCGCACGTAACGCCACAATCTCCGCATGCGCTGTGGGATCCACATCCCGCAGCACGCGATTCTGTCCGCGCGCAACGATCTCCCCGTCACGAACCACTACCGCGCCAATCGGCACTTCGTTAGCTTCGGCGGCAAACCGTGCCTCGGCGAGCGCAGCGTTCATAAAGTCGAGATCGCTCATCGCTAAGGCAGCTTCTTGACCCAGACGTTTCGCACCGATACCTTCGATGGCGCGCTCTCAATTTCGATCCCGATCAGCCCCGGCTGATTGTTCGACGAGTTCGGATCGTCGTCCACATACACGGCCATCAACTGCCCGTTGAGGATATGAATGAACGTTCCGCCGCGCGCCAGGACCACATATTGGTTCCAGTCATTCACCCGTGCATAGCCACCCAGTGCCGTGCGGTCCGCGATATTTGCGAGCAGCCTGGGAGCTTGCTTCGGCCCCGATTCAACTACCTGCCCGCGCCACGCCAGAATTCCGAGTCCTGTATTTTCTGAATAGAACTGCCCAGTCCACTCGGCTGCATAGGGAGCGACGGGAAACCAGTAGTCAGCTTGCGGACCGGTCATCATCCAGTTGAGATTGGGAGGCGTCTTCGTCGGCCTGTTCCATGGCAATCCCGTTTTGCTTCGATATTGGATTCCGCTACCGCCGCCATTCTCGACCTTGATCTCGAGCTTTAGATCGAAGTCTCTCGCCTCGAAGCCTCGGAACACAATATAACTGTTTTGCACCGGCTTCTCTTTGGTCGATTCGCCTACGATGGCTCCATCTTCCACGCGCCAAATTGCCGGATCGCCATCCCAGTCTTTCAAGCTGGTTCCATCGAAAATCTGAACATAACCAGTGTGGTCCGCAAAATCAATTGGATCGGGCTCCGTGAATCCACTGTGTTTTGCCGGTTTGTCCGTTTTGGCAAAATCGCCAGCCGCCTGCACCTGCTGAGCGGTCGTGGCTGGCTGGGCAGGCGCTTGCGCCTGAATGCAAGCCAACAAATCACAACAGGCAACAACTAGCAACACGCACCCTGCCCTGCGGTGCCCGGACCATCCTCCGCTGGTAACGCTCATTTGCCTGTCTTCCTGCCGCAAGTATGCGTATCCAGCGATTCTAGCGCTGCGGCATAGCAGTCGGCTGCTGCTGCGTCATGCAGTGTAGCGTCCCCAGTCCCCACACCAGGTCAACGGAGTGAATCCCGATCACCTCGCGATTCGGAAAAACCTGTGCCAGAATATTCAGTGCTACGCGGTCATTGGGGTCGTTAAATGTCGGCACCAGAACCAACTCATTCGCGATGTAGAAATTTGCATAACTGGCCGGCAGCCGTTGACCTCTGAAGACCACTGGCCCCGGCAGCGGCAACGGCACCAGCGTGAACTGTTTCCCGTCCAACGTCCGCGCCGCCTGTAGCCGCTCCAGGTTCTCAGCCAGCGGTTCATGATTGGGGTCCGTCGTATCGGGCTCAACCACGGTGATAATCGTTTCCGCTCCGACGAACCGCGAAATGTCGTCCACATGCCCGTGCGTATCGTCCCCGGTCACTCCGCGTCCCAACCAGATCACTTGATCGATCCCCAGGAAGTCTTGAAACGCCTGCTCCAGCTTCTCCCGGGTCACTCCAGGATTCCGTTGCTGAACTTCGCTCAGTAAACACTCTTCGGTGGTCAGCAAAATCCCCACGCCATTGGTGTCGATCGAGCCGCCTTCGAGCACCAGTCGCTTTTTCGATCCATCCTCCAACTCGACGACAGGCTGCCATTGCGGGAGGCTAAGCAGTTCAACCACGTAATCCGGTACTTGGTCATCCAACTGCCAGTCCGGATACTTGGCCCATGCATTGAACTTCCAGTTGGTGACCGCCAACTGGCCTGATCCATTGAGAACGAAAATCGGCCCTGAGTCCCGCGTCCAAACTCGATTGGTCGGCCATTGGTGAAAGCTCACACGCTCCAGCGTTGCGCCGGCCCGCTCCAGAATGCTCTGCGCGCGCTGTTCTGCCTTCGCATCATCCACCAGTATATGCACCAGCTCTCGCCCCGAAAGCAGCCGTACAATCTCCGCATAGACCCAGGGAATTGTTTGGAACTTGCCCGGCCAATCTTCAGGATTATGAGGCCAAGCAAGCCACGTGGCTTCGTGCCGATCCCATTCGGCCGGCATTCTGTAGCCCAGATTCTGCGGCGTCGATCCCAACGTCTCTTGCATCTCTACTTGGAATCTCCATCCGCGGGCCATTTGTTCACTGGATCTAGAAAACGCTTCGTGATCGGTGCGTACGCATCGATGCGCCGGTCGCGCAGGAATGGCCAGTTGCGCCGCGTGTCTTCAAGCAGGCGCAGATCGATCTCGCCCAGCAGAATCTCTTCCGCATCGTGCGAGGCCTTGGCAATCACTTGCCCAAAAGGATCGGCCAGAAAACTCCCGCCCCAAAACTCAAGGCCTGGTCCCGATGCGCGATTCCCTTCGACGTCGCCATGCTCGAAGCCCACCCGGTTCACTCCCGCTACGTAGACGCCGTTTGCAATCGCATGCGCGCGCTGGATCGTCTGCCACGCCTCGTACTGAGCGGTGCCGAATTCCTCCTTCTCCGCCGGATGCCAACCGATCGCGGTTGGGTAAAAGAGCACTTCAGCACCTTGCAACGCCGTCAACCGCGCTCCCTCGGGGTACCACTGATCCCAGCAAACCAGCGTGCCCACGCGCCCGAATGCCGTGTCCACGGCCTGAAATCCCAAATCACCCGGCGTGAAGTAAAACTTCTCGTAGTAGAGCGGATCGTCTGGGATGTGCATCTTCCGGTAGAGGCCGACGATAGTCCCATCGGTATTCAGCGTGACCGCCGTATTGTGATAGAGCCCCGGTGCGCGGCGTTCGAAGAGCGAAGCCACAATAGAAACTCTTGCCTTGCGCGCCACTTCGGCCAACTTCGTTGTGGAAGGCCCCGGAATTGGCTCGGCGAGATCGAACAGGCGAATATCTTCGCGCTGGCAGAAGTACTGCGCACGGAACAACTCGGGAAGGCAAACAATATTCGCACCCTGCCGGGCGGCCTCTTCAATGTGCTGTACCGCAGATGCGAAATTCTCCTCGGGATGCGCTCCCATCCGCATCTGAACCAACCCCACAACATACTTGCGCGTATCACCCATGACTCGTCTGCCCACTCTCCCCGATTCCCTTAATCCGGTCTACCGGATGCAGCAAGGCCAATCCCGCTTGGCGAGATTGGCCTCAGCTATTCAATAGATGCAGCCACTATGTTTCCAGAATCAACACCGCCGCCGCAATGGTTGTCGTCCATAACCCGCGCTTGTCGCCAACCGCCGATTGGGTCACATTGCTGGTACGCACAATCTTGTTGGAGATACGGTAGATCTCCTTCTTTTCGTCCCAGCTCGTGTCCGGATCGAAGTCCACGTCCAGGGTCGTAGCCAGCATTTCTGCGGCAAGCTCCTCGGCGTACTCGCCGGCCTGGTCCTCAGTCTCGCCAAAGCTGTGGTGCTCGCTGAGGTAGCCGTATGCGTCGCGATCGGCAGGGATGGCTACGCCGATGCTCGAGACGATCAGCCGATGCGGCTCGCGTGTGGAGTTCTCCGCAATCACTGAGAAGACTACCTCGCCGTGATCAAGATAGGTTAGGCCTTCTTTGCGGGGTATGACTTTGCAGCGCGGCGGAAAGATGGAAGATACGCGAACCAGATTCTGCGAGGCGATTCCCGCATCCCGAAGCGCCAGCTCAAAGGAGGTTAAGCGCTCCTTGTGTTTGCCCACGCCTTTGGTGAAGAAAATCTTCTTCGGGACCATGCTGTTTCCCAATTTCTATGTGCCCTCCGTGAGTTTGAAAATCGGCAGTTCCGTACAACGTTCCCGCATGAGTCTATCGCATCTGGCCGGTCTGGAACAGCACTTGCTTCGTTTTCATCTCACTTTCACACCGTCGATCCTCGCCCACCGCCGCCAACTGTCCAAGCCGCCCCCGGAAACGTCTGCAAAAGCAAGCACGCTGCGTAACTTTTTCCCGCTTTTCGCGTTTAACAAAGTGATGATGAAAACGCTCAAGAGATCTTTGCTCGGACTTGCGATTCTGGCCGCTGTGATCGGTTGCATGCCCGCCCCGGCACAACCTCCCGCTAATCCAGCTGCAGGTCCGGTCCTGGATTGGACACCTCCCGCACTCGCCCAACTGAGCGCTCAGGCCGCGACCAGATCCAGCTTCACCCTCGACCGGACAATGCTTAGCGCTGCCGCTGCCCTCATGCCCGATTCCGATGACGAGACTAAACAGGCAATCAACAAGATCGATGGCGTCAACGTGCACCTTTTGCGCTTTGGCGCCGCCGGCATTGCCAATGAGGCGCCAGTAGACGCCATCCGCCAGGCCTATCACCTGCGCGGCTGGAAGCACCTGGTCACCACCGACACCGCCAACAAAGGACCCCTTCAGAACGGAACGACCGACGTGTGGCTGGTCCTTGACGGCGTGAATGTGCGAGGCGCCGTGGTGTTGGCCGAGACCCCGAAGAGCCTGACTCTCGTCACTGTGGCCGGCAATCTGAGCCCGGTGGATCTGCTCCACCTGCGCGGCCATTTCGGCATTCCCAAATTTGACGGCAGCGACTTCAAAGACGCTAAAGACAAATAACGGCGAGATCAGCAATTGCCACTCTCAATTTGCAGGTGTTAGCCTCTTCCTTGAACCCGCGAGGAAAGAGGACCCCTGAATCCCATGCAGACCACATACAACGGGCTTGAGTTGCCCAAAGACGGCCGGCCCATCGACTACAGGGACGGCCAGTTCGAAGTCCCTGACAATCCCATCATTCCCTTCATCGAAGGCGACGGCACCGGCCGCGACATCTGGAAGGCCTCGCAGCGCGTCTTCGATGCCGCGGTCGAAAAGGCCTACGGCCGCAAGCGCGCCATCAAGTGGTTTGAGATCTTCGCGGGCGAAAAGGCATTCCGTCAGTTCTCCACGTGGCTGCCCGACGACTCCGTAGCCGCCGCGCGCGATCTTCGCGTCTCCATCAAGGGCCCGCTCACCACGCCGGTCGGCGGTGGCATCAGATCCTTGAATGTTGCGCTGCGTCAACTGCTCGACCTCTACGCATGCGTGCGTCCGGTGAAGTACTACCAGGGCGTGCCTAGCCCAGTGAAGCACCCGGAGCAGGTCGATATCGTCATCTTCCGCGAGAACACTGAAGACGTGTACTCCGGCATTGAGTTCAAAGAAGGCAGCGAAGACGTCGCCCGCCTCATCGGTTTCATCAACGACGACCTGCTCAAAGGCGGTAAGAAAAAAATCCGTTCCGATTCAGGTGTCGGCATCAAGCCCATCTCCATCTTCGGCACCAAGCGTCTGGTCCGTTATGCCATCAAGTCTGCTCTTGAGACAGGCCGCAAGACCGTCACCCTCGTCCACAAAGGCAATATTCAGAAGTTCACTGAGGGCGCCTTCCGCGAGTGGGGCTACGAGGTCGCTGTCGAGGAGTTCCGTCAGCAGACCGTCACTGAGCGCGAAAGCTGGATTCTCGGCAACGTCGACGCCAATCCGGGCATATCCATTGAAGAAAACGCCGCCCTCATCGAGCCTGGTCTCGAATTCGGCAATCAGAAATTCCGTGACGATCTTTACGCTGAGATCAAGGGCGTCCTCGACTCCATCGGCAAGACCCACGGCAACGGCGCATGGAAAAACAAAATCCTCGTCAATGACCGCATCGCCGACTCCATCTTCCAGCAGATCATCATCCGCCCGTCGGACTACTCGATCCTTGCCACCACCAACCTGAACGGCGACTACATCTCCGACGCCGCCGCGGCGCAGGTGGGCGGCCTCGGCATCGCGCCCGGCGCAAACATCGGCGATGGCTTTGCGGTCTTTGAAGCCACCCACGGCACCGCGCCCAAATATGCCGACAAAGACGTCATCAACCCCGGCTCGGTGATCCTCTCCGGCGTCATGCTCCTCGACTTCATAGGTTGGAAGGAAGCCGCCAAGCTGATCGAGACATCGATGGAGAAGACCATTCAGCAGAAGTTCGTGACTTACGACTTCGAACGCCAAACCGCCGGCGCAACCAAGGTCGGCACCAGCGAGTTTGCCACAAGAATCATCGGAAATATGTAAGAGACAATGGGCTTTGAAGAGTAGCCAGCGGTTGACGTTCCTAACGTGAAACTAAGGTGACGAGAGGCAATGACCGACGGAAGGAAATACAAAGTCTGGGGATATCCAGAAAAGTCGGACCCTCAGTGGAATCACAAAGGAAGATTTATCGGTTCCACCGAAGGGATCGAAGAGGCTCGTAAGCTCAAGGAAAGTGCAACGACTATCGGATGGGGAACAGTTCTGATTCTTGATGGGGATTTGGTCGTTGAATAGCCTTGAGCCCAAGTGATCACGTTTTCGCGGTCTGTGTAGAGTATTTCTTGCACTAGACTGCTTTCAGCTCCTAGGAGAGAACCAAGATGCGTAAGAAAGTTTCAATCGTCGGCGCCGGTAACGTAGGCGCCACCGCGGCCCACTGGATCGCTTCCAAGGAACTGGCCGATGTAGTCCTGATCGACGTCGTCGAAGGCATCCCCCAGGGCAAAGCCCTCGACCTGCTTGAAGCCTTGCCCATCGAGAAGCGTGATGTCAGCGTCACCGGCTCCAACGACTACGCCGCCACGGCCAACTCCGACATCGTCGTCATCACCGCCGGCATCCCGCGCAAGCCCGGCATGAGCCGCGACGACCTGCTCCACACCAACTTCAAAATCATGTCTGACGTGGTGCAGAAAGTCGTCGCCCAGTCTCCCGAGTCGATCCTCATCATCGTCTCCAATCCGCTCGACGCCATGGCCCAGGCCGCATATCGGCAAGCTGGATTTAACCGCGAACGCGTCATCGGTATGGCCGGCATCTTGGATTCTGCCCGCTTCCGCACTTTCATTGCCACAGAACTGAATGTCAGCGTCGAGAATGTTACGGCATTTGTGCTGGGCGGCCACGGCGACACCATGGTTCCGCTCCCCCGCTACTCAACGGTCGCCGGCATTCCCATTACCGAGCTCATCGCCCCCGATCGTCTCGAAGCCCTCGTCCAACGCACCCGCGACGGCGGCGCCGAGATCGTCAAGCACCTCAAGACCGGCAGCGCGTATTACGCTCCTTCCGCCGCAGCTGTAGAAATGGTCGAAGCCATTCTCAAGGACAAGAAGAAAATCCTTCCCTGCGCTGCCTATCTGCAGGGCGAATACGGCATTGAGGGCTTTTACATTGGCGTTCCCTGCAAGCTTGGCTCCGCCGGGCTCGAAGAGATCATCCAGATCAAGCTGACTCCTGAAGAAAACGCAGCCCTCAAGAAGAGCGCCGAAGCCGTCAAGGAACTTTGCGCGGTCATCGGCGTTTAGCGCTCCAACCGCCTCTTAAATTCCTGCCGCGCGGCCTTCATCATTGGCCGCGCGGCTCTCTTTTACGCTCGAATTTGCTCCATTCCTCACGCAGTTGTCTTTTGTGATTGACAGGGAAGCTCTCGAACCCTGAGCCTTAAGCTCTGACTTCAAGGCTCAAGGACAGGTAGAGATGACTTCTTTCAAATGGACTATATTTTGCTTATTCACCCTCATGGTAACCGCCGTCTCCTCGGCGCAGCAGAAGTTCCCTTTGCGCGCGGGCGAGTGGGCGACCACCACCCCTAGTACAACGCCGAACCAGCCACCCATGGTTCGTCTCTATTGCCTCAATGACGAATCATGGATCAATGCACTCGCCAAGGGGACCTCCTGTTCGGTTACGCAACTGAACGTTTCGCGCACGGGCGCAAGTTACATTCTTGACTGTCCCATGAAGACCGTTCAAATGAAAGACAAGGTCGTAATGAGCTTTGATGGCATGACCCACATGACCTCTAAAAGTTCATCCGATATGACGATGAACGGAAAGGTTTCCCATTCTGAATCCCAAACCGACTATCGCTGGAAAGGCCCCACCTGCAATCCCACCGCCGACCTGAACCTGAAGCTGAACAATGCGCATTAAATTAACTCTCCTGACGAACTTAAAAAAACGAAAGTGAAGATCAGCCGGCTTGAGACCTACAGCGACGGTCCTTATGCACCGATCCTGCAATGACTCAGAGGATGGCCGCACCCTCAATCGCGGCGTCGAACTCGTCAGACAATAAGTCTCCTGAACCGCCACGATTTTCAACAACGAACTAAAGGGTCGCCCAAGGCGACCCTTTTCACTGCCAGGGCATCACACACCGGTGATATTTCGGAGGGGAGCTAGCTAAATCTCGGTCTGCCTTCCGAGGTCGCATTCCCGTAACCTTTCACCCGAATCAGTGTCTATATGGGCGAATGGCAAGACCGCTGGACGATTCCGGCGGAGTTTCTTTGTTAATGCATTTTGAATCAGGAGGTTAGACAAATGAAAGGAATAGTTCGCACAACCCGGGCCGCATTGCTTGCGGCCACCTTCGCCGGAGCTTTTTTGGGCACTTCGCCGGCAACTTTCGCAGCATCTCCAAATGTGGGCGCTGCACTTCAGGCCATCTCGGATAACCCGGGAGCCAACGATGCTGCAGCCAAGTTGAATAAGAAGCAATTTCAAAATGTACATGTGAGCGTCGACTCAAATGGCATCGCAACCGTCACCGGTACCGTCGACTTGTACGAATACAAGGCCGACGCCGACAAGCGTGTTCACAGAGCCAAAGGCGTCACCGCAGTCCGCAATGAAATTCAAGTGGCTGGTCCTTCCGTGCCTGATGACCAACTAAAAGCCAAATTAGTTCAGAAGCTCGAGTACGACCAGGTAGGCTACGGAAATGCCTTCAATGCCATTAGCGTCGACGTGCAGAACGGCGTTGTCACCCTTGCGGGTCACGCGCTCAACTACCCGGCAAAGGATTCGGCGTTGGGGTTGGTGAGCACGTACCCCGGTGTGAAAGACGTTATGGACAACATCGAGGTAGATCCCGTCTCATTTCAAGACGATGGAATTCGATTTGCTGTGGCCCGAGCTATCTACGGTTACGCAGCCCTCAACAAGTACGCCATCGACCCCGCCAAGCCCATCCGCATAACGGTGGTCAATGGACACGTCCAGCTTGACGGTGTGGTGGACTCTCAGGGTGACAAGGAACTGGCGTACATCCGCGCCAATGGCGTTCCCGGCGTCTTCAGCGTGAAGAACAATCTGCTCGTTGCCAACCAACCCGCCGAAGGACAGCGCTCATCCAACAACTAATTTCGCGTGGTTCTCTTTAACCGGCCTCACCAAACTCGCACAGGCAAGCGGCCCCGAGGGATTCAATCCCCTTCGGGGCCGCTTGCTGCCTGAGACCAAAAGATACCCAACATGCGCTTCGCCATTCGGCAATGACGACATTTACATATCTGTAACAACACAGAGCTATTCATTCCTTACACTTATCGCACCATGGCAAACGATGCTCCTCTCAACATTGAACAGATACTGGGCAAAGCTCCAGGCACAGTGGTTGTTCACCTCACGGGTCCAGTTACTCTCAGCAACGTTTTTGTTTTTCAGTCCTACTTGCGCAGCGGTTTACTGCCTAGCGTCCACATTCTTGATTTCAGTGCCGTTCCCTACGCGGATTCAGCCGGAATGGGGGCGATTATCAATCACTATGTCCACTGCCAGAAAAACGGTGTTCGCCTGATCATTACCGGTGTCAGCTTACGCGTTATGGAGCTGTTCAAACTGACCAAAATGGATACAGTCATGTCGCTTTTTCTCAGCGTCGAAGATGCGGAAGCTTTCCTCTAGAACCTCAGTCCCGGCCATCCCTCAATTACACTGATGGATGGAGCCGACCATGCCGGGCTTGTGGGCCAAAACGCGAACGACATTGGAGATGATCAAGTGGGAGCACTCCATCTTTGCGCTCCCGTTCGCACTCACAGCTGCTCTGCTCGCGGCCAATGGCATGCCTGCGATTCGTACCATTGCGTGGATCCTTGTTGCCATGGTTGCCGCGCGCTCTTCTGCCATGGCCTTCAACCGCTGGGCTGACGCTCAGATCGATGCCGCCAACGCGCGCACACGTACTCGCGCCATCCCTGCCGGCCTGCTCTCCCGCCAATTCGTCTTCGGCTTCACATGTATTGCCGCACTGGTCTTCATTCTGGCCGCCGCTGAACTCAATCGGCTCACCCTTTACCTCTCACCGCTGGTACTTCTGGTCCTCCTCGGATATAGCTACCTGAAGCGCTTCACCCGTTGGTCGCATCTGGGCTTGGGGCTCGCACTGGGACTTGCCCCCTCCGCAGCCTGGATCGCCGTCCGTGGCTCACTGGATCCACGCATTGTGGTACTTACCGCTGCAGTCACCCTGTGGGCGGGTGGATTCGATGTGCTCTACGCCTGCCAGGATTTCGAACACGACCGCACCGCTGGCCTCCACAGCCTCCCGCAGGCCATCGGCATTCCAGCCGCTTTCTGGGCGGCTCGAGCGATGCATTTGGCCATGCTCTGCCTGCTCGTCTGGTTCGGAATTCTGTTTCACTTTTTCACTCTCGGCTGGCTCGGAATAGGGGCCGTCGCTCTCCTGCTGGCGTATGAACACTCCATCGTTTCTCCTGAGGACCTGCGCCGCCTCAATGCCGCCTTCTTTACAATGAACGGTGTCATTGCCATGGTTTTCTTTGTCTTTGTGGCAGCCGACCTTTGGCTGCGGAGTTCATTTTGATGGCGTCCGGCTCAATCCCCGATAGAACCCCAATCGAGCTATGGTATGGTGCGAAAGAACGCTCGCTACCCGGCTCTTCTACGGAACCTTCAGCCGATCTACCCACGGGAGTATCGAACCCAGAAATGAAGATTGCGATCCAGGGAGAACCGGGCTCTTTCAGCCACGAAGCAGCCATGAGTCTGGCCACAGGAGGGGTGATTGTCCCGTTTTCTCTCTCTGCAGACGCGTTCTCTGCACTGGCAAAAGGGTCGGTGGAGGCCGCAGTCATACCGATTGAAAACAGTCTGGCCGGCTCAGTCTCTGAGCACTTCGACCTGCTGCTGACACACGATGTCAAGGTGGAGCGAGAAACGCTGTTGCGCATACGCCACAATCTCATCGCCATTTCTGGCACGCAGGTCAGCGAGATTGACAGGGTATTCTCGCACCCTGTGGCCCTCGCACAGTGCAGGCGCTTCCTCGCCAATCATCCCAAGATGGAATCTTTCGCCTTCTACGACACAGCCGGCAGTGTCAAGCAACTGATGGAGCTGCAGGACCGTCACGCAGCCGCCATTGCCAGCGAGGCTGCCGCGCACCACTATGGCGCGCAGATCCTCCAGGCCGGCATCGAAGACAACCCGGAGAACTTCACTCGCTTCTTCCTCGTCCGCCGCACCAGCGAGACGGTGACCGATCCGCAGTCAAACAAGATCAGCGTGGCGTTTTCAGTGGAAAATCGTCCGGGGTCGCTGGTTGCCGCGCTCACGGAACTCTCCAAACTCGGCACAAACCTGACCAAGATCGAGTCTCGCCCAGTCCACGGCAAGCCCTGGGAGTACATCTTCTACGTCGATTGCCAGATTGACTTTCCCGAAGCGGGCTCGCGGGCACTCGAGGCGCTTGCTCCCCATTGCGCAATGGTCAAGGAACTGGGCCGATACAAGGAAGCCGCACCACTAACCGGCCCTCCCATTTTCTAAAGCCAGGAAATTGCTGCTTCTTCAAAAAATCGAGATAGGGGGGAGAGTCACCTCTCCTCCCCTCCCACACCACCGGGCAAGCGGGTCCGCATCCGGCGATTCGATGAGTTAGTCCTCTGCCGCACAACACAGAGGCCGGATGTTCAAAGAACGCCCGCCGATGGTGGTTTCGCCGCTCGTCGAGTTCCATTGCAGGCTTCACCGGCTCCCAACTCGCTCAAGCTCAGCCCAAAGGCTGATGGGCTGGCGCATGGCCACACATGAGACGCGCTTTCCTACTACTCCTTCTCATCGTTCAGGCCTTCGTCCCTTGCGGAACTACTATGCCCTCTGCTGACTTCTGCCATGCGGTCAAGGCATCTTACGACGCCTTCAGTCACGAATCCGAGACACATGGAAGATCTCCCGCGATAAGACTGACCGCCTTCCACGCGCAACCGCAGAATTTACCACCAGCGCCCTTGATGGTTGTGGACTTTGCGATCCGTTACCCGCTCGTCCGGCGCCGCAGGCCCCATATCCGGTTCTTGTCCATCGGCTCGCGTCTGTGCTCCGCGCTTGCTTCGGACCCCACCTCCCGATGACGCCCTTGC
>Ga0187847_10001708_pt1 | contig 19233 bp, 16 predicted proteins | sample June2016WEW_4_10_FD_132458 | JGI IMG/M metagenome (GOLD analysis project Ga0187847, IMG submission 132458) | Peatland microbial communities from SPRUCE experiment site at the Marcell Experimental Forest, Minnesota, USA - June2016WEW_4_10 | ecosystem: Environmental > Terrestrial > Soil >...
CCGTTCATTGGGGAGCAGGTCCATCTGCAGGAAGCGCTCGTACGAGTTTTTCTGAACCTCGATGAGGTTCGGAATCGGAATGGAGGTCTTGATTTTGGAAAAATCAACTCGCTCGGAGGCAGCGCCGCTGTTTTGAATATCCATGTCTTCTTTTAAACTCCTGAGGGCCGAACAACCTAAGCAAAAACAAGGCTACGAACTGCAAAAACACCGGCCTAGCCGGAAGAGCATCGCTCCTGGGATAGGCCACAATGTAATCGAAGAGCGGGAACCGGACGGGAGCCGGGACGGCGGTGGCTGCGAGAGCCGGGTCGAAGTCGTCAGCGAGAGCTGCTGAGAAAGTCGGGGAAGCAAGCCCTTGCGGGCACACGAATCCTGTACCGGATATGCGGACGCAAAACGGCACGCAAATCCACGCGTTGCAGTTGCGAACCAACTGCAATTTAATTGCCAGGATCCAAAATTCACAGTCACCAATGGGATCAAGATCGGTTGAAAGAAGGAGATCCCAACCGATAATCCTACCAGAGTCCCGCCCCGGTCGTCAACAGCAATTCCAGAACTGTCAAAACACCTAATAGTTCCAGCAACTTGCAGGCATCGAGCCCGCGCTCGCTACTTCACCTCAACGGTCGCGCCGGCATCGGTGAACTTCTTTTTGATGGTTTCGGCCTCGTCCTTGCTCACGCCTTCCTTGATCGGCTTGGGGGCGCCGTCCACCAGATCCTTGGCTTCTTTCAGGCCCAGGCTGGTGACTTCGCGCACCGCTTTGATGACGTTGATCTTGTTGGCGCCTACGACGGTAAGAACGACTGAGAATTCGGTCTTTTCCTCGGCTGCGGGCGCTGCCGCTGCCGCCGCGCCGCCGCCAGCCACCATGACCGGAGCCGCAGCGGCCGCCGACACGCCCAGTTTTTCTTCCAGCAGCTTGACGAGTTGGGAAGCTTCGAGCAGCGTCAAGCCTTGAATTTGATCCGCAATTGTGTTGATGTCCGCCATTGTCCTAAATACTCCTATCTTGAAAATAGCTTTCAGCTTTCAGCTTTCAGCTTTCAGCCTTCAGCTTTGAATTTGTTCTCTTTCGCCGCCTGGTCCAGGACCACGGCTACGTTTCGTCCCACGGCGCCCAAAGTCGATACCAGGCGCTGGGCTGGGGAATTGATCAGGAACAGCAGCTTGGCGAAGATTTCTTCCTTCGGCGGCATGCTGGCCAGATCCCCTATGGCCTTGACGTCGATGACCCGGCCCTCGACCAAGCCCGCCTTGAAAGTGAACGCCGGATTGATCTTGGCGTAGGCCGTGAGCGCTTTGGCGAGCGCCACCGGATCGGCGGTGGTATAGGCCAATGAGGTCATGCCGCGCAGGTTTTTCAAAAGCTCTTCGGCAGCGGTGCCTTCCGACGCCTTTTCGGCGATGTTGTTCTTGATCACGCGGTACTTACCGCCCGCCGCCCGTATGGTCTTGCGCAATTCGAAATCCTGCGCGACGCGCAATTTTTCGTAGCCGGTTACAAACAGATTCCGGGACGCCTGCAGATCCTGGCGCAGCGCTTCGAGATCCTTTTTCTTATCTTCTTTCTTCTTCATTTCGACACCCGCGAGGGAACTAGACGGCCGCCTTGGCACTAAATATCGTTACATCCAGGGACACGCCCGGTCCCATGGTGGAGCAAAGGGTCGCGCTCTTGACGTACTTGCCTTTGGATGCGGCCGGTTTGGCTTTGACCACGGCGCTGATCAGGCTGGAAGCGTTTTCGACCAGCTTTTCCGAGGAGAAGCTGATCTTGCCCACCGGCGCATGAATGATACCGGTCTTGTCCACGCGAAACTCGACTTTGCCGGCCTTGATCTCTTTGATGGCTTTGGCGACGTCTTGCGTGACCGTACCGGTCTTGGGATTGGGCATCAGCCCGCGCGGGCCGAGGATTTTGCCTAGTTTGCCGACCGAGCGCATCATATCCGGCGTGGCGATCACGGCATCGTAATCCGTCCAGCTTTCGGATTGGATCTTGTTAACCATGTTTTCGCCGCCCACGAAATCGGCGCCGGCTTCTTCGGCTTCCTTTTGCTTGTCGCCGCCGGCGATGACCAAAACCTTCTTGGACCTGCCCAGCCCGTTGGGCATGACCACCGTGCCACGCACCATCTGGTCGGCGTGTTTGGGGTCGACACCCAGCCGCAGGTGGACCTCGACGGTTTCATCGAACTTGGCGTACTTGATTTTCTGCAGCAGCGGCACGGCTTCTTCGAGCGGATAATCGCGCGCTTGGACCTGTTTGGCCGCAGCCTGGTATTGTTTTCCTGGTTGATGTGCCATAAATTCTCACTGGTGCAAGCGGTCCGGCCTAGAAGCGCGGACCTCCCATTGAGCGTCTTTGCAGGGACATTTCGGAGATTAACACATTTGGAACGGAATTGTCCAGCCGGGTTTTTGGGTAGTTTGGGTAGTGGGTCAGTTTGGATTTGGAGGGCGGGCAATTGTGCCCGCAGCCGGCTTTCAGCCGGCTCTGGCCGCCTTAAAGGCGGCTGCGGCCAAGATTAGCCGCCCTACAAATCCAAACTGACCCACTACCGGTTTTTGGGGGGCGGGCGTGGATAGGATGCCCGGTGCTATCTCCAATGGGCAATATCGCGTAGACGGGCCTGCTGCTAGAGTTTGCTTTCGGGTTCTGGCCGAAGGTGGAGTGAGCGGGCTGCCGGATGAACTGTGGAGCTTCGTTCGGGAGAGCCGGGTTGACGGCCCAGCCCTCCACTCTGAAGCTAGAAAGGAGGAAACGTTTATGTTCCTTCTACTGCTTGACTTCCGGCTCCCCTTGGTGGGCCGGTTCAGGACGTTGGTGATCTGGCTTAAACGCCGGTAAACCAGCGCGAAGCCCGGGGCCGGCCGCTAGCTGGCCCCGGATTCCAGCATACCGCAAAAACTGGGAGATGCAAATAGCCCGCGGGGCTTTTTACTCGACGCGCAAGGCCGCGCCTGGGTCAACGCGCGCGGCGCGGCGGGCGGGTAGCCACACGGAGAGCACCGTAATAATCGACAGGAGCAGCCCGGCCGCCCCCAGGGACAGCGGATCCATAGGCGAGAGCCGATAGAGCAAGCTCTTCATTAACCGGGCACAGGCCAGGGAGGCGGCGACCCCCACAGCCAGTCCCGGAATAGTGACGGCCGCACCTTCGCCGAGGATCATGCGGAGCAGATTTGCCGGCGTGGCGCCCAGGGCCGCGCGGATGCCAAATTCGCGCGCGCGGCCGCTCACGGAATAGGCCAGCAGTCCGTAGATTCCTGCCGCGGTGAGCAGCGCCGCCAGTCCGCCGAAGGCTGCCAGCAGGGTAAGCGCGAAGCGGCGTCGCGCCAGCGAATCGGCCACGTACTGCTCCACGGGCGCGACCCTAAGCACGGCAACTTCGGGATCGGCGCGATGAATCGCGTCGCGAATGGGCGCGGCCAAGCGCATAGGGTCGCCCGCCGCCTTTACCAGCAGGATCATGCGTGGCGAACTCGAGATCATATATAGAGTCGGGAGCACCGGCTCGTCGAGCCCCATATCGCGCACGTCGCGCACCACGCCGGCGATCTCGATCAGATCGCGATGCGGGTCCATCACGCCCATGATCAGCCGATGCGTGGTGGGATCTTCGCCTGGGAAGAATTGCCGTGCCAGGGTCTCATTGATCAGGTACCGCGGCTGTTCGCGATCCGTTTCAGTCAGCATTCGGCCGCGCCTTAGCGGAATGCCCAGCACGCGGAAGTAATCCGGCGTCACCCAGCGATACTGCGCCACTGGATAGCGGCCGGGATCGAACGCGCGCCCCTCGATGCCGAACCGGGTGGCGAAACGGAAGCGTCCGGTGGACGACAGGCTCATCGGCGCGCAGTTGGCCATGGCGACGGCTTCCACTCCGGGCAAAGCCTGCACCGCCGGCAGCAGCCAGCCCTTCCAGAATTGCGCGGTCTTGGCGTCGTCATAACGGCTGCTCGGCATGGGGACTTCCATCGCCAGCACACCTTTCGCCTGGAATCCGGGAGCCTCGCTCAGCAGCCCGGCGAAGCTGCGGACCAGCAGCGCGGCGCCGGTCAACACCACGAACGCCATGGCGACTTCGGCGGCGATCAGGAGGAAGCCCAGCGGAGAGCGCTTCCGGCTCATGGATCGCCCGGCTGCGGGCGCGGCTTGCGCGCGAAGCGCCTGGGCACAGGCGGGCAGGGCGAAAAGAACTGCGCACAGGACGGATGAAACCAGCACGAACATCGGCGCGCGGCAGAAACCCAACGGCTCCAGGCGCGGAATGCGTCCCTGCGCCATGCGTTGCAGAACCCCGTTGGCGGCCGCGGCCAGCGCCGCACCGGCTATTCCGCCCACGAGGGCCAGGAGCAGGCTTTCGGTAAGGACCATGCGGATGAGCCGTCCACGCCCGGCGCCGAGGGCCACGCGGATGGCTATCTCCTGGCGCCGGTCGAGCATGCGCGCGAGCAGCATGTGGGCCAAATTGGCGCAGGCCATCAACAGAACCAGGCCCACAGCCGCCCACACGAGCAGCAGCGCGGGACGCACGTCGCCGGTGATCTGGCGCGCCAGCGGGACGACATACGCGCCCACCGTGCCGTTGGTCTCGCGATGCTCGGCGGCCAGGCGCACGGCGAGGGCGTGCATCTCGGTTTGCGCCTGCTCTTCCGTGACGCCGGGCTTCAGGCGGGCGATCACTTCGAGCGGATGATACTTGCGGGTGGTGAGCAGTTCCGTGTCGATCCACGAGAAAGGCAGCCACACATCCGCCCATTCGGGAAAGGCCTGACGGCTGGGGACCACGCCGATCACGGTGAACGATTCCGTCTCGAAACGCAAGGCGCGGCCCAGAATGGCGGGATCGGCGGCGAATTTCCGGCGCCATAGCTTCTCGGATATCAAGGCCACGGGGAGCTTGCCGCGTTCGTCGGCGGCGCTGAGGGCGCGGCCCAGCAGTGGCTGGATGCCCATGGTGGGAAACAGATCGACAGTCGCGTCAACGCCCCGCACGATTTCAGGCTCGCCTTGACCCACGAGCGTGATGCGGTTCATTTCCTGGAACGTGTAAGCCGCCATTTGGGAGAAGCTGTGGGTCCGATTGCGCCAATCCTGGAAATCCGGAACAGTGGTTTGCAATTGCGGCAGGATCGCGGTGCTCTCCCAGAGTTGCACGAGGCGCTGCGGGTCGCGAAAGGGCAGGGGCCGCAGAAGGACAGCGTAGATTACCTGATAGACGGCGGCATTCGCTCCTACGCCAAGCGCGATGGTGAGGATGGCCGCCAGTGCGAAGGCCGGGCGGCGGCGCAGGGAACGGATGGCTTGGCGGAAGTCGGCGAGGGACATGATACCGAGTATAGATTCGGCGGTCCCGGACGGGGTTACCGCGAAATGGTGAGGCCGGTCTGCAGGATGTGGGCGCGGAAACCTTCCAATTCGTAGAAGGTTTCGCCGTAGCCGTAGTAGCGGTATTCGGACTTCCAGACGAGGCCTTTGTGCAATGGCAGGGTGAGCCGCGCCAGCGGCTGATAGTAGGTGGTCGGACGGCTGCCCGAGGAAATAAACAGCGATCCGCCGAAGGCCAGATGCGGCGCGAGTTTCGCGTAGCCCGGCAGGGCCAGATCGATCAGAGAACTGGCGTTGTGGGCATTGTCGCGGTAGAGCGACGTCTCTGGCGTCAGAGTCTCGGGCTCCAGGTAGTTGATGTTGGAGTACAAAGTGGAGCGCGTGTATTCGCCCAGGATGCTGACGCGCTTCGTCGGGGTCCAGGAGACCGATAGCGAATTCTGCCGGCTCAGGAAACTGTAGTTGATGCCGGGTGTGGGATTCTGATTATTGAGCAGCGAGAAGCTGGCCTGCAAAGCCAGCTTGGCGGCAAGCTGGTATCGGGCGCGGGCGCGCATTCGCTGATAGTTGTAGAGACTGGTGGTGAAGTAGGCGTGATCCGTCGCGGCGCCTTCAAAATCCACGTTGGCCGTCAGCTTCTGGGTGGCGCGAAAGTTGACCCCGGCGATACCCACTTGTTGGCGCAATTCGCTCGATTCCTGGCCGGGTCCGGCGATAAGGAGGTTGCCGGTTTGGGCATCGCCCCACACGTAGCGATAGCCGCCGCGCAGCGTGAGCTTGCGGGTCGCGTCGACCAACACATCGGTCTGCTCCTGGTTGTAGTTCACCACCAGCAAGCTAATCGGGTCGCCGACGCCAAGGCCGCCGATCGGAAGACCAACCACTTGCTCCATCGTATCGGTGAACTGGCTCGCGGCGGCGGTGTGCATGCGGTCCGTCATCCACGTCTCCAGAATGCGCACGCGCTTCAGCGGGCGCAGTTCGAAACCCAAGCTGCCGCTGGTATGCGGCTGCTTGCCCGTGGCGAAGCCCAAGGCCTGTTCCGCGTTATAAAACAGGATGGCCTGCTCGACCACCAGATTGCCGGTATCGAGCTGCGTATAGTTGACGCTGGTATTGGGGATGCTGTACAAAAACTGGCCGGATACGTCCAGCCATGAAAATGGGTTGGCGGTAAACAGGGCCTTGCTGTATATGCTGCTGCCGCGGATGCCATAGGCCTGCACCAGATTGGTCAAATCCAGCGTCTGGCCAAAGTATGTCTGCTGATAGTTGTTGCCGTAGTTGAGAGTGGAATCGTAGGCCTGTTGATCGTCGCGCAGGGTAGTGCCGCCTTGTTCCAAGGTGGCGTGAAAGCGATTGAACTCCAGGCGCACGCCGCCGCGGTAGTTGTCGGTCTTATCGAACATGTGGTCGGCGACAGGGTACTCGTTCACGTCGGAAACGAAGGTGGTGATACCGGTGCCGCCGCCGGAATCGCGGCCATAAGCCAGAAAAGGCATGATACGGTGACCGGGAAGCAAATCCAACTGGAATTCGCTCATGCGGCGGCGGGAGAAGTAGGAGTCTTCATCCAGCACGATGCCAGTCCCGAGCAGGGGATCGGCAAAAGACGGCAACAGGTTGAAGTAGGCGATATCGCGGTAGTCGAAGTTGAAATCGTAGATGCCGCGTTTGGAGGCGTCCACGTGGACGGTATTGTAGGGATCGCCGCCCCAGTTGTTGGCGCGCACGTCCAGGCGGTCGAAGAGGCGCTTCTTCGGATCGAGGATGGTGAGGTCCAGGCCCAGCAGGCGGGGGCCCTGGCCCAGATTGACCACGCTGCGATAGACATCGTTGTCGCCGCCGGTGCTGGTGAAACGATAGCCGAAGTCCACGCTGCCGGTAATCCAGGGCTCGGCGGAAGGGGTGGGGGAGGTGGCGGCGGCATCGGGTGTGGGGGAGGCGGCCGGGGTGGGGGCCGGCTGCTGCGCCGCTTGTTGCGCCGGCGTCTGTGCAAGCAAGGGAATTGCGACGAACAAAGCCAATGGGAGTCTCACTTGAGCAACTCCTGGTTCACGTAAGAACCGTGGACCTTAATATGGCAGACGGTGCAATTCTGAAATTGCGGGCTGTACAGGTCGTGAAACGCGGGCGGCACTCCGCCGAGCGCGGGAGGATTCTTGATGGGTCCGGGCGCGGTGGGCAGATTGGAGTGGCACTCCAGGCACATATAGCGGACTTCCGCGCGGGTCAGCATGCGCGGGTTCGCGGAGCCGTGCGGCTCATGGCAGGCGGCGCAGCCTTCCAGGCGAACGGGCGCATGCTCGAAAGTGAAGGGTCCGCGCAGGTTGCCGTGGCAGCGGAAGCACCCGGGCTCGTTGGCGGCGTAGGACTGCGCGTTGACCGGGAAGATGCTGCCGTGCGGATTGTGGCAATCCACGCAGGACATGGCGCCTTCGGGCAGACGGTGCTTATAGGGACGCTGGAATTCGGCCCAAACCGCCGTATGGCAGCTTGCGCACAACTCGTTGACCGCCGTCATTTTCCGGGGGACCAGCCCATTGGGACCGTTGCGATGGATGGAGTGGCAGGCGGTGCAAGCGACTTCGTTCTTCATGTGGCTGCCCTGGATGCGGCCGATGTGAGTGGGCTGATTCAGATGGCATTTCAGGCAGTCGCGATCGGCTTCCGCGGGGGACAAGTGGGCGGGGTTGACGATGTCCGCCTTTTCGGCCGATCCGGCATGCTTGCCGCCTGGTCCGTGGCAGGATTCGCAGGCTTTGGTTTCCCAGCCGCGGCGCTTCTGCGTATCGACCAGCTTGTGGGGACTCTTCTGGAAAGCGTTATAAATGTCTTCGTGGCACGGCTGGCAGGTTTCCGAGCCGACATAGGCCTGAGCGGCCGGGGCCTGAGCGGGCGCAGCGGGAACCGGAGCGGCGGGGGCAGGTGTCTGAGCCCCCGCCGGCCAGCAAAGTAGGACTAGAGCTATTGCCAGCAGCGTCTGTTGTGGCACATTATTGAACGTGTACCGCGTCAACCGCGAACTGCGCGCCCGCGGCATGGCATACGTTACAACTCTCTCCCAAGACATCGCTATTGGCCAGGAAGTGGGCCGATTCACTTTCCGAAACGTGACAGCCGCTGCAAGCCGACGAAACGGGCTGCACCGGATTTCCGGTCGCCCCTTGAATCCAGCCCTGGGGATCTTGAACCGGATTCAGGCCGATGGGCAGGATCTCCTCGGTGTTCGTTCCATTGACTTGGGTGTGGCACACCTGGCAGTTTTGCATGTAGGTGGCGTCTCCCGCCGGGCTCATCACGGGGAAGAGGGTGCCGGAGAAGTCGTTTGAACTCCCGCCAAAGCCTACGACGATGTAGGGGTACTTGGGCGGCCCGGCCGGGTTGGTAGCGGCATTCACGCCGTCGTGAAGGCGATGAACCAACAAATTGAAATTGATGCCCTGGAATGGCTGGGTCCGCTCGGACACGACCGTGGCGGTGGGGCGCTGGCTGGCATCCGTATTCGACGGGTTGTGGCACAGCACGCAGTACTCGGGATTGTTGCGCAGGTCGCCGTGCAGCGAAAGCGAGACGTGGCACGCATTGCAGTTGGTCTCTACGATCACCGTGCGCCGCGGCGTGACCGGGGAGCCGTCCACGGAAAAGTTCACTACGGGATTCGGGTTGGCGCCTTCGGTGACGCTCTGCGCCGAAGTGGTGCCGGGATACACCATCACCGTCATGCGCGCTTCCCCGCCGATGGTGTAGGTTCCGGTAGCGGTTGCCGGGATGGCGTTGGTGAAAGTATAGGTGCAGGCACCGCCGGAGCTACAGGCCGCCTTGGCGGCGCTTTCCGTCACGTAACCGGGAGTGGTGGATGTTCCGAAAGTGGTTGGCAGCCCGTAGTCGGTGGTAGGGCCGGCCATGGTGAATTGTATAGTGGACAGTTGCGATAAGGCGATATTCTTGCCGCTGTTATCTTGCACGGTGAAGGCGACGGTAGGATTTTGCCCGGCTTGGGTATTGGTTACGCCGGTAATGGCGAGCTGAAGACCGGCTATTTGCGTATCCGGGTTCTGGGGGTACAACGCCGCGGTGTCGGTGGGCACCACATGCGCTCCCATGATGGAGGCGTCGAAGATCTCGTCGTCCTGGGGGACATGGCAGGTGGCACACTGGCTGTCATCCGTCTGAAATCCGCCCGGGTGGTTTGCGCCAGTGGCGAAGTTGACGTTGTCGTGGCAGGAGCCGCAGGCCGCCCGCGTAGGCTCGGTCAGGAACGCTTTGGCTTGCGCGGCCCCGGTGGTCTGGCTGTGGCAAACCTCGCAACGCTGGGCCATCGCAGGATCGACCACCGTTGAAAAGTTATTGACGGAATTCATGTAGCCGATGATTTCATAGGGAGCCGGCGGAACGGTCGTTGTACCGGACGTGTACCCGAGGACGCTGGGCAACGACGATCCCATGTGGAGCTTATGCGCAAATATCTTGAAATCCAGGCTGTTGCCCGTGACCGGATCGGCGTTCTGCGGCTGGTGGCACATCACGCACATGGGCATGCCGCTGGCGTATCCGCCGTGAAAGGCTAAAACGTAGTGGCAGGTATTACAACTCTGGGTGCGGATGACATCGCGGGTAACGGTCACCGGTGCGCCATTGGGAACGAAGTTAAAGGTGGCGCCGGCATAGTTCGTGCCCAAGCCGAATGCCGTTAAATCGCGATTGCCGTCGACCGCCACGGTGGTGGTCACGGTAGGATCGAATCCCGCGGGAGCCTGCGCAATGAAGGTGTATGTGTATTGGCCCGGACCCACCTGCTTGGCGGGGGCAGTGAATACTTCGAAGTCCGGGCGGACGATGGTGCCCAGCACCGGGCCGGTGGCCGACGCGGTCGTGTAGGCGACATATTGTTCCTGGCCTTTGGGGATGTAGGCGGCGACGTACGCCAGCGAGATGACACCCGGAGTCGTCGCGCCGGCCGCATCCAAAGGCAGACCCGTGGGATCGGTCAGCGTATAGGTAACGGTGATGACGCCGGCGCTCGATATCGCAGCCGAATTGATGGTGATGTTCAGACCTGGGAGCACGAAGTCAACCAAGGCCTTGGGTGCCCAGTAGGCTTTATCGCGCGGCGAATAGGGCGATTTGGAGCCACCCACCAAGGCAGCCGAGCCGGCCACCAGCAGCAACACCAGAAGGATTCTCGAAATCCGTGAAACCGACGAAGATACCTGCATACTCCCTCCAAAGGCGAGCGGTCTAGACCGCACGCAGTTGCCCGGGCGGGAAGCGACCCGCCCTACCGGTCGTCAAGGCTGAACGAACCCCAAACCATATTGTATCCGCAAAAAACGATTTTACAACCCATTAGTGTTGAACTACCCGGCAAAGTTCTCCACTTTTTGTTACAAATGTCCGCCGACCGGCGCCCATCGCGACGAAACCGGGTCTTCGCAAGCCCAGGTCCAAAGCAATAAACCCGCCGCTTCAGTGCGGGAACCGCCACTAAGCTTTCCTTATTCACTAAGATCCAGTGCAGAACCTGCACCCAGTAATGCCAAAGTTGCCGTCCATCGCATGACGGCGCATTGAGCTGACAAAATCAGCGCCGCGGAGTCGAAGAAGGTCCGCTGGCACGGCGCATGCCGATCCCCTTGTTAAGTAAAGCGGAGCCGGCCGCGCTCTTCGACCGTGGTGCGACTTCCGTTGTGGCACGCTTTATGAACGATAGGAGGGCCCATCGGCTGCGACGTTCCGCGGCATTTCCAGTCACGGCAGACCCGCTCCGTCCACTTGTAATGGTCTTTCGCCTCGTCCTTGGCTGTTGGTCAATTTTGTACACTGCCGCGAGCGGATCATGTTCTTTATTGGACTAACTTGGAACCGATGTATTGTTTGGCACATTATTCCGGGCCGGGAGGGAAGCATCGCTCGGGTGGCTGGTGGATACGGCTTTAGCGCAGTTTCGGCATGGAAAGGGAGGGAGTAAGATGTGCCTGGCCATTCCTGGCAAAATCGTCAACAGCGAACAGGAGAACGGGATTGGTGTCGGGCGGGTCGAGTTCGGCGGCATCAGCCGCGCCACCTGTCTCGACCTGGTTCCTGAAGCGTCGGTCGGCGATTACGTGCTGGTGCACTTAGGTTTCGCGCTCAGACGGGTCGACCGCGAGGAAGGCGAGCGAAGCCGCGCACGCCAGTAGGCGCCGCGCTATGCAGAACCTGCATGCGAGCATGCCAAAGTTGCCGGTCATCCCCAGTGCGGGACAGACTGCGGCCGGCGGACTAGAGTCCGCCGAACTATTGCCAAATGGCTTCGGACCGAACGTGCAGTCCGACCGCCCTCGCATCCAGGACCATTGGCCCCACTCGTGCACTAAACATCGACAGTCGCACCGAGATCGCGTGTCAGGCAGTCTGCACAACCAGAAAGGTAGTGGATCGATTCCATGGCTTTACCGCTCACCGGAGAGGTCCCCGAAACCATTCTCATTGCAGAAGACGACCCAGCTATCCTCGAACTGGTTCAAGTGATTCTTAAAGAGGGCGGTTTTGAGGTGCTGCCGGCCAGTTCCGCCAGGAAAGCCATCCGCGTCGAAGCGGGTTTCTCACGAACCATTCATCTGCTGCTTTCCGACGTTATGATGCCCGACATGTCCGGGCCGGACTTAGCGGAACTGTTGAAGCTTCGGCGGCCGGAAATGCGGGTAATGCTGATGTCCGGCTACGCCGACGGCGCTATGCTCGTTTTGAACCATGGCTGGCATTTCATCGAAAAGCCTTTTCTGCCGGCCGCCCTGCTGGCCCGAGTGACTGACATTCTGCACACAAGAGTGCGCGATCAAGGCACGGATCATTTCGACCCGCGCGAGCAGACTAAGCTGGCGGGCGAGAGTAAGGCGGCGACCTAGCCGCCGGGGAATGCGGCTAGGCGCGGATCGGACGGCGGAGAGCGACACTTACATGCGACCGTTGATGTCTCTATTGTTTCCGATGGCGGCAATGCTCTGCCTACCGGCCGGTGCGCAGGTGCGGAAGGCGAACCGGGCGAAGGCGCCCGCGGTCACCTTCGAGGAGGCCGTCGATGACGCGACTCAGGCGGGCGCCATAGGTCCGAACGCCAAGGGGCCGGCCGTGGTGCGCGCCCAGATCCTGCTGGACCGCGCCCACTTTTCCTGCGGCGAAATCGATGGCAACTATGGCAGCAACCTGGAGAAGACCGTGGCCGCATTTCAACGCGCCCGCGACCTCCCCGTGAATGGTTCAATCGGGCCCGAAACGTGGGCCGCGCTGAATGCCGGCCAGGCGCCGGTATTGGTCACTTACATGATTGTACCGGAGGACCTAGCCGGGCCCTTCGTCGAGGTGCCCGCGGACCTCATGGAGCAGGCCAAATTGCCGTCATTGGGATACGCATCGGCAGTAGAAGGGCTGGGCGAGAAGTTCCACGCCAACCCCAGCCTGTTGAAGGCGCTCAATCCGAACAGCCGCTTCGACCAGGAGGGCGAAATCATCCAGGCGCCGAACGTGGCAATGCCAACGCCGGGTCGCGCGGCTTCGGTGGTAGTCTCCAAGTCCGATAGCTCAGTCACGGCTTTCGACGCCGAAGGGAAGATTCTTTCCTACTACGTGGCCACCATCGGCAGCGAGCACGATCCGCTTCCGATCGGGGATTGGAAGATCAACGGAGTATCGCGCAATCCGGTATTTCACTACGACCCGCAGCTATTCTGGAATGCGAACCCTTCAGATCAGAAAGCGGAGATCAAACCTGGGCCGCGGAACCCGGTGGGCGTAGTCTGGATCGATCTTTCGAAAGAGCATTACGGCATTCACGGCACGCCGGCGCCGGCAAAAGTCGGCCATGCGGAATCGCACGGCTGCATCCGGTTGACTAACTGGGATGCTTTCGAGTTGTCGCATATGGTCAAGCCTGGGACGCCTGCCATCCTCAAGGAGTAAGATTCTGCGCCAAAGATCGGTAGCCGTCTTTTTCGCTGGTTTTGCCTGCGGTCTGGTGTTCCACGCGATACTCATCCGGCAGACCGGGGTGCGGCGCGGCATCCACGCCTCCGTTGCGCCAGGCGGGCTCCCGGCGCCCCAAACGCAGCCGGCGCGCAGGCCGGATATGCGCCGTGCCCGCCTCTCCGCCGCGCCCTTGCATCCGCCGCAGCCGAACGCCCCGAATGGCGCTAGTGAAAGCCTGCCGGAGCGGCCGTTGATGGAACGCAGGCTGATCATTCCTGTACAGGGCGTCGCCGCCGGGGATCTGCGAGACAGTTTCAATGAGGTGCGCGGCGGCCACCGGCACGAGGCCATCGACATCATGGCCCCGCGTGGCACGCCTGTGTTAGCGGCCGGTGAAGGCAATGTGGCGAAGCTATTCCTCAGCAAACCAGGGGGCTTGACGGTCTACCAATTCGACGATAGCCGGACCTACTGCTATTACTATGCCCACCTGGATCGTTACGCGGCGGGGCTGCAGGAAGGCGCGCGGTTGCGCCAAGGCGAAGTTTTGGGTTACGTGGGCAGTACCGGCAATGCATCACCCGGCGCCCCGCACCTGCATTTCGCAATCTTCAAACTGGGATCCGAACAGCACTGGTGGGAGGGCACGCCCATCGATCCCTACGGGTTCCTAACCGGTTCCCCTGGCAAGTAGCGCAGGTAGCGGACGCCGGCCCTTTTGACATTGCCTGGGAAGCGATGTATCGGACGAAACCTGAACAACGCGGTGACCATCGCAGTGAGCTGACCAAAAACGGTCGCCACATTCAGATGAAACTCAACACTGGCAAGGAAGCACGTAGCGGCCGTAACCACTCGCCAGCTTCGAGCAGCCGCCAGGCACGCTTCCGCTTCGCCGAGCGTTTGCGCCTCGCTTGGACCACCTCGCCGCGGGCCATGCATCGAATCGGCGGCGACGCACGCTTTTCTTCAGGAGGACGCCACGGTCTACCATTGTCGCGTGCGCCGCCCGGACTGGCAGCTAAGCAGAACCCTTTCCCGACGGTCGCGGCTCCGAATCGACGTTCGTCCCGAGCCGCGCACGTAAGGAAGCGGTCGCGCCTGTTTAGCTCTTGCGCGATTTCCGGCGCAGCAGCCCCAGGCCCAGCAATCCGGATCCTAACAACAGCATGCTGAGCGGCTCGGGAGTTGCGCCGCCCGGCACGAAGCTCTGGGTAAACTCGCTCAACTGTCCGTTCGCGCCCGTTTCGATATCCTTGAAGATGTATATCGGGTTCGTGCTGGTGAACGGAGACGAAAACACCGGCTGGTCGGGGGCGCCGGAGGCGATCGTGATCTGGCCCAGCGGCTGTTCCATGATAGTGCCCGTAGGATCGGTGCACAAGACCGCCAAGGGACCCGCGATAGCGATGGGGTTGGCGCAGGCGCGCTCCGTAATCGTCGCATTGTTGCCGCCGAGCGACATATCGATCTGGCTGACGCCGCCCGTCACCTCGAACAGGAACTGTTCGTCCTCATTCGCTCCCCCCAAGTTGGGATTGAAGTTCAGGTAGGCCGCGCCAGTCACCGAATCGTAATCCGAACCGGCCAGAATGTCGATGATACCGGCGGCGCCGCCGGTGGCATTAGGGACCTCGAAATTAGAAAATGTCAGACCGCCGCAGACTATCACGGTCGAAGACGTGACGGCAGTGTCGATTGCCTGGTTGACCGTGCATTGCAAAAGCGATGCGCTCGCCACACCAAGCGAGAGCAGCGCGAGAACCAAGAGCGCGAAAAGCTTCTTCATCGTGTTTCCTCCGGGTCCCCCTGTGCAAGCCTTGGCCCAAAGCCGTAAAGCTTGCGATCGTATGCCAAACGCGAGCCAACCTTGGGGAGCCTTTCCGGCATTCGCCGGATCCGGTGCAGGACCTGCACACGCAAATGCCAAAGTTGCCGGTAATGGCCGGCCTATGTTCTTTCCAGAGGTACCGAAAGGCACAGCGGCGATTTAGCCGCGGCGTTCGGTCCGGGCGTTCGATCACACCCAGGGCGCATTGGAAGCGGTCGGCGCGGCGAAGAACGCCAAGCGCAAAAAAGGAATTAGCCGCCTGCCGTTCTAGGATTTCAGCCCGTCTGCAAGTATTTCCTTCACCCGCGCGGCGAGTTCGGCCGGAGCGAAGGGCTTGGGAAAAACGTCAAAGCCCGCGCCCGTGGTCTCGAGTTCAATTCGTCCGTCGGCGGGCAAGCCGGCCACCATCAGCACCAGCATGCTCGGACATTTCTGGCAGAGGTACACGGCTGCGTCGTGTCCATTGATATCGCCGACGTAAACGTCAATGAGCATCAAATCGGGCGGAGACTCGCGCACCATGTCGACGGCAATCCCCAGGTCCCCGGTGGCGCGCACGACGTATCCTTCGCGATCCAGGATTTCCCTAATGACTTTGCGCACGACCGGCGCCGAGTGAAAAACCAGGATGGTTGCACAATTGGCGCTCATGCACGCTCCACGTAGCCGAAGAGAATTATATAACGATTCAGCACGCCCGGCGAACCGCTTGGCCCACCCCACCCGCTATAATCAAACTACGTGGAACTGGAAAAGACACTGCTGCGCAAGGTAGGGGAGGCCATCCACCGCTTCAAGATGATCCGCGACGGCGACCGCGTGGCCGTGGCGCTCTCCGGCGGCAAGGATTCGGTGACGCTGCTGGAAGCGCTGCTGCTGCTGGCCGAACGCGCGCCTATCGACTTCTCGGTATGCGCCTTTACCGTGGAGCAGGGCAAGTTTCTGCGGCCCATCGAGCCGCTGGGCGAGTACCTCAAGCAGCGCGGCGTGGATTGGACCTACTATCGCGACAAGCCGTCGCTGCGCCTGCTCGAAGAGCAACCGGGCCATGGCTGCGACCTGTGCAGCCGTTATCGCCGGCGGGCTGTGTACGAGATCTGCGCGGGGCTGGGCGCCAACGTGATCGCCTTCGGGCACACCGCCGACGACTTTTGCGAGGCGCTGCTGCGGAATGCGCTGTTCACCGGGCGGCTCAGCGCGCTGCCGCCCATCACTCACTCGCGCGACCGGCAATTCCGGTTGATCCGTCCATTGGTCTTCGTGACGGAAGATATCACCCGCGCCTATGCGGAAGCGCGCGCCGTGCCGTTGACACCTTGCGACTGCTCGCTGCGCACGGGCACCGTGCGGCGATCGTTGCGCGGACTCTTCAGCGAATTGGAGAGAGAATATCCGCATCTGAAAGAGAATATGCTTTCGGCGATGGGCAATGTGGATACGAAGAGGCTGCTCGACCCGCGGCTATTGGAACTGGAGACGCCGGAGTTGTTTCCGATACTGAGCGAGTAGGGCGGGCCGCGCATGGCGCTGCCCCACCAGCCTCATTGGATGATGTACTCCTCGAACGCCAGTCCCACAATGCGGACACGGTCCGGCCGCACTTCCAACATGTTGATCCGCGGGATATGGGCCGAAGGGGTCGCCACCTGCGCCAGCAACAGTTTCACGGGAATCGGCCCTTTCACCGCCGCAATCTTAGCGCCCTCCCGGTCCACCCATCCATGATCGAGCGCGCAGCCATGCGCCACGAGGGTGTCCAGCAACGCGCTTGCGGTTTGGAATCCCGCCTCTTCGATGGGGCGTTCGCGCGGATTCAGGTCCAGCCAGTCGGTGATCAATCGATAAGTGAATCCCCACAACGGCACGCCGTCCACATCGATTGCGGGAAAGCGCACTGCGGCCGGCAAGCCCGGGACGGGCAGCAGCGCGTGGCGGGCCGGATCGCGCAACACGCCCAATGGCACCCACACGGCGGCGACGGCTTCCCGCGGATCGAGCCGCACCGGCCGCTCGTCGTCAACACCGAACAAAAATGGCGCGACGAGCAAAAAGCGGCCCACTCTGCGGCGCGCCACAGCCAGCGGCAGCGCCGATTCCAGCGATTCGCGCGCGAGACGGATGCCACATTCTTCTTCGAGCTCGCGCAGGGCCGTGTGCAGCGGGTCGTGGTCTTCCGGCTCGCGGCGGCCGCCGGGGAAGGACCAGTGACCGGACCAGGCGTCGGCTTCCCGCTCCGCGCGCCGCATCAGCAGCACCGAATCAGCCGCGCCGCGCGCGTGCACGATGGCCACGGCTGCGTCAGGTTCCGGCATGGGGTCCGCGCCGTTTCATCTTTCCATTTTCGTCGATTCGCGGCGTGGCGAGGGGCGGCGCACGGCGCCGCCCCACATAATCATTGGGTGGAAGGCTTCGCATCCGGCTTAGCGAACTTGGCGTCGTCGATCGGCACGTTCTGTTTAGCTTCCTGGATCTGAATGGTGAAGCGTCCATTGACCCGCGCCAGGCTCCAGCGGAAGGGCACCTTAACGCCATCCACCTCGCGGTAATCGGCGTAGTCGATCTGGGTCGGATTGCGGCCCACGGGTGTGTCGGTATAACGCACCTGCCGCACCAGCAAGCCGGACGACTGGCCGAAATAAAGCCGCACGGGCGGCTGGCCCTCACGCAGGCAGTTCAATGCGTAAGCAGGGCGGTCGCCGATTTTATCGGGATGCCCGACGCGGAAACCGGTGAAGATCTCTTTAATGTGCGTAGCAAAGTAGAAATCTGCGTCGAGCCTGGCGGCTTCGGCTTCCTGCCCCGACATATCGCGCGCCGGACGGCCGGTACTCCCGAGCCATCCGCCCTGCCCGTCGAAGGCGGTGATGCTGTCGCCCGACGCCATATGCGTTACGGACATGCGCTTATCCGGAGCTTTGGCGAAAACTTCTATGGGTGTGTCGTGACCGCCGACGCTGATGTTACCCTTCGATACGCGGCTGGAGATTTTGTGGAGCGCTTCGGCGCCGCCCACCGCCGCGACGTATTTCTCAAGGATTTGATCGGCGGTGGGCGCCGCTGCCGCAGAGGCGGCCGGAGCGGCTTCGGCATGCTCGGGCTCCGCATCGCCGGTCAGCACCGGCGGCGTTCGCACGGGGTCGTGAGCGCCGCGGTGGCAGGTGTAGCAAGTCACTTCCTTATCCCCGTTGAAGCTACCCTTATTGATGGCCAGCGTCATGGCGATCATTTTGCGCGCGGTCGCTTTCGCCGGCTTGTCGTCGGACTCGAATTTGCGTTCGACGTGGCAGAACTCGCATTCCACTCCGAGCGACGCCGCGATGAATTGCATGGCTGGGAACACCTGATCGGCCGGCGTGCCTTGCAGGGCCTGAATGTTCTTGAAAGCCTGCTCGGCGGTTTTACCGGCTGGGACAGGCTGGGCGAAGACCGGTATGGAGAGAGCCAAGGCGCATGTCACTGCGGCATAAGGCAGGGTTTGCAATTTGGAGCGCATGTCTAGAGACTAGCACCAGTCGCGGGCGGTGCGCCTGCTACGGAGCCGACTCGAACGCCGTTCCGCGGGAGAGCTTCGAGGCAGCGGCCTGAGAGGCCACGGCACGCTGGGAGCCTACAATGTCACCTAGTCTTACAAGTCGGAGGGCGGGCAATTCTGCCCGCAGCCGGCTTTCAGCCGGCTCTGGCCGCCTGAAAGGCGGCTGCGGCCAGGATTGGCCGCCCCACTGCTTTATTTGCCGCAGCCCGGAGGAGCGTTCGGACAGACCGTGCGGCACTGATCATCGCCGACGTCCTTAATCCACTGGTCGAGGCTCAGATTCGCGGAAACGCGCGCGCATGCCTCGCGAATCAAATCGGCCCGGTCGACGTAATAGCCCTTCAGGCCGTCTCGGCCGGCAGCGGCGAAAAGCCGAAGATTACCACTGAACCCAACGGACTCCACCGCTCCCGGATATTCCGCGCGCGCTATCTCGGCGCCGGCGTTGCCTTCGTAGACCTCCACGCGGCCGTCTTTGCAGCCGACGGCAACCCTGCCGCCCTGCCCGCCAATCGCGAGGGCGGAGGGATCGGGGCATACGTAAGTAGACCATCGCTCGGCAACCGACAGTTTGGACGA
>Ga0187847_10001711_pt1 | contig 19197 bp, 15 predicted proteins | sample June2016WEW_4_10_FD_132458 | JGI IMG/M metagenome (GOLD analysis project Ga0187847, IMG submission 132458) | Peatland microbial communities from SPRUCE experiment site at the Marcell Experimental Forest, Minnesota, USA - June2016WEW_4_10 | ecosystem: Environmental > Terrestrial > Soil >...
CTCGAGACTGTGATTGCCGCGGCTGAAGAACTGCGTGACGCCTTCCCGACCGCGATGTTCTTAATGATTGGAGAAGGGGCGGAAAAAGATAAGATCGTGGAACTCGCCGCGGCGCGCGGACTTTCCAACATTCAGTTTCTGGACCAGCAACCGCGGGAACAGATTCCCACCTATGTTTCGGCGGCCGATCTCTGCCTGGTGATGTTGAAGAAAACCGAACTATTCAAGACGGTGATTCCCACCAAGCTTCTCGAATACATGGCGTGCGAGCGACCGGTAATCGTTGCGGTCGACGGGCAGGCTCGTCAGATTGTCGAAGAGGCCGAGGCCGGCGTTTTTGTGGAGCCCGAAAACAGCGGAGCGCTAGTGAAAGCGATTCTGACGCTCGCTGCCGACCCCGCCCGCGGACGACAACTGGGTGCCAACGGTCGGCGGTACATTGTCAAGAACCTTTCCCGCGAAAAAACGGCGCAGGACTACATTGCCGTACTGGAGTCGCTCTTGGAATAGCTTGGGATCACGACGAGGGGCGCCGATGTGAAGTCTGCGACCGCGCCACGCGCCTTACTGAACCGCGAGGATCGCCAGAGTGGTTGATAGCGCTACGGCTGCATCGGCAGTCTTATACATGGCGGTCTTAAACGCACTTCCGGGCACAAATAAAATATCGCCTTTCTCCATTGTCATGTCCGGGGCCTTCGCGTAGAGCACCTTTTTGAGATCGACGGGAATTTCCTGGACCCCGTTCGCCGTCTGCCGCAAGATTCGCGATTTACCGAGGGCGGAAGTATGAGTGCTGCCGCCAGCCAGCGCCAGGGCTTTCAGAACGGAGAGACTGTTGTCCTCTATCCGAAACCCGCTCGCATGGCCGACATCGCCTACCACATAAACGATCCCGGCGCGAGAAACAATGATTGTGTCTCCCGGATAAATATCAACATTGTTCTTGGTATCATCCGCCAGATTGGACGATAGCTGAAGCTCGACTCTTTGATCGGAGTCTCGATGTTCGATGGTCACGTTGCGCCCCGCCTTGTCGTTCAATCCTCCCGCTGCCGAAAGGATGTCGTAAAGGCGGCGTTCACCAATTGCTGGATAGGGCCCGGGGCGATTGACCTCTCCGATTACCGTTATGGATTGCGACGCCGAGTCGTTCACGAAGATGGAAACGTGCGGGTTGCGGACAAAACCTCCATCTTCCAACCGCTTCTGGATCAATAGCTGGGCTTCATCAGTCGTCAGGTCTGCGACATGAACATAGTCGATCAAGGGAAGGTAGATGTCTCCGGACCCACTGATTCGCGTTCTGGTGGAGAGATCGGGTACTCCGAACACGCTGACCTCGATGAGATCGCCGACGCCCAGCTTCACATTGGAATTCGCTAGTAGACGAGAAGGCGAAGAGGCAGTTTCATTCGCGCCGGCGGGCTGGGCGGGCGCGGCCTCGCCAGGGGCTGTCGCTTGAGCCAGTACGTGAAGGCTGCACGAGCCAATCAGAAACACGCCCAAACTTCTCAAAAAGAAATGGCGATTCCACCCCGACATACAAAGACTCCTGAATATTCGCGTTCGTTGAGTTTAACATAGGCAGTCCAGCAAAATCCGCGCAGAACGCCCGGTTTCACGGTGCGCGAACACTACTTAGTCAACAGCAAAAAATTGCCAAAACTGTTGCCCGGCGACCGCTCCGAGTTGTATAGTTCCACCAAACAACCAATTGATTTCGCAGCGCAACTTAACCAGGGAATTCTTCAGAAACAGACCTCGATTGAACCATCGCGCGGCCAGTGTGCTATGAGATTCCCGGATATTTCAGCCGGAAGGGAACTGACTTGACGCTCCTTTTCTTCGCATTGTTCGCGTTCTCGCTGGCTGTGTCGTTCGTCGCGACACGCCAGGTGCGAGACCTCGCGACCCGTAGAGGCTGGGTGTCTACGCCGCCTGGCGGGCGCCATATACATCAGACTCCTCTCCCCCGTTTGGGGGGCGTTGCAATTTTCCTGGCGTTTTCCGTCAGCTTGATCATCTGGCTCGGGTGCTCCCTCATTTTCCCGCGCCTGGTCGAAGGGCTCGCTCCTGCCACGCTCCTCCGCATCTATGTTCCCGCGTGTCTGATTTTTTGTCTTGGTATCTACGACGATCTCCACGGCGCCGGCACCTACTTGAAGTTTGCCGTGCAGGCGATTGCCGGAGCCATGCTCTTCGCCGGCGGAATGCGGGTTCTCGATCTGCCCCTGATCTTCCCGCACGCCCTGCCCTGGTTCCTCGGCTTGCCCCTCACCGTATTGTGGGTGGTTGCGGTCACCAATGCCTTCAACCTCATTGATGGCCTGGATGGTTTAGCGGCTGGGTCGGCCCTGTTTTCGACCATGGTCTTTTTTGTAGTCGCGCTGGTCAATCATTCCTGGCTCGGCTCGCTGATGAGCGTTACCTTGGCCGGAGCCATCCTGGGATTCCTGCGCTTCAACTTCAATCCCGCGACCATTTTTCTCGGTGATTCGGGCAGCCTTTTCATCGGCTTCATGCTCAGCGCGCTAGCTCTAGCGGGATCCCAGAAAGCGCCGACGTTCGTGGCTGTGGCCATCCCCGTCGTCTCGTTCGGACTGCCGATTTTGGAAACGTTGCTCTCCATCCTGCGGCGGCTCATCAGCGGGCGCCCGATTTTCACGGCCGATCGCGAACACATCCACCACAAGCTCCTGCAGATGGGTTTTTCGCATCGCCAGGTGGTCATCGTTCTCTACGCCGTCTCTGCCATCTTTGCTATGCTCAGCCTCTTCCTGCTTTGGCCGACGGGAAGCACCGTGGGACTCGTGTTGGCGGTCGTGGGTACAGGCATCTGGCTGGGCGTCCAGCATCTGAACTACCTGGAATTTGGCGAAATACGGCGGGTTGCCCAACGCACCATTGACCAGCGGCAAATCGTCATCAACAACCTTGCGGTGCGACGCGCGGTCGAGGAACTCAAAGTAGCCGCCGATTTCAATCAGGTCCGCAGCATCCTCGTCGCTGCCTTCGAAGGCAACGATTTCGATGGTTTCGAGCTGCAGCTCAAATCGCTTCCTGCGGAGCAAGCGCTCTCCGGCGATGGCAACCGCCATTTTCACTGGAGCAAGGCTCCTCACATGGCGGCAATTTCCAGCCAGCCTTCGTGGAAGCTGACACTGGACTTGGTGACAACTTCGAACCGGCATCGCGGCTCACTCGTTGTTTATCGTGTTTATAGCCCCCGCGATCTTCAACTCGATGTCAATCTTCTCACTTCTGAATTTCCTTCCATACTAGCCAACGCGCTCGATCGAATCCTGACGATTCCCGTTTTATTGCCGGTTGTGCAAGGCGACAGCCCGCTACGAGCTGTCCGCCTCTAACCAGGTTCCGATAACCCCACCGAAACCAACCTAGGATCTTCCTCCCTTCCTCTCCATGCCTGAGTTAATATGGAGACGATTATGGATCAGAGCACTCAAAGACTGCCGGATCCAGATGCGGGGGCTTCTCATACAGAGCGGCGCCGTAGTATTCGTCACAAACTCCACACCCCGGTTTACGCCAGTTTCAATGGCCCGCAAACGGGTATGGTTGTGGATCTGAGCGAATTGCTCGATCTGCATGAAGAAGGCTTCGCCGTCCAGACCAGTGAACCGCTGGAAGTGAACCGGCCCGTGGCCATTTGCCTCGATTTGCCGGAAACAAGAAGCTTCATTCATGGTCGTGGCCAAGTGATCTGGAGCGACCACACTGGACGCGGAGGTATCCAGCTCTCCGGGCTTCCCGAGAGTTCTCGCCACATCCTGCAAGAATGGCTCTTTGCGAATTTGCTCATCGCCTGTTCCAATCACGCGGCTCGAGCCGAGCAACTCGCACGGCGCGAGAAAGAGAAATCGCCGGAGCTGGTGAGGGTCCCATCGCCCGCGACATTGCAGATCGATGAATCCGACGAATCCAACAGAGTAATCCCGATCCAGCGAGTGGAGACGGGGATGCCGCCGTCCCAGACGCGGCAAGACGAGTCTCTACGGCTGGAGGCAGTTCGTCTGGAGGTCAGCAAGATCGGTGATGATGAGGTTTTGCAACTGGTCACCGAGTGCGCCGTGACTCTTACGGGAGCCACAGGCGCGGCGCTGGCGTTTCTTACCGGCGACAAAATGATCTGCCGCGCGCAAGCCGGCAACCCGGCTCCGCCGCTCGGAGCCCCGGTCGACGCAAAACAAGGTCTCTCCGGAGAATGCATTCGCACTGGACTGCTGGTCTCCTGCGAGGATATGGAAAACGATCCGCGGGTCGATCCTGAGATCGGCCGCGCACTGGGCATCGGCTCGCTGATGGCTGCTCCCATCATCGCTGACTCTCGAGTGATCGGCCTCCTGGAGGTTTTCTCGCCGCACCCATGGGCTTTCACGGAGGCCCATGCCACGGTTTTAGGCCGGTTAGTCGAAATGATTCCCGCCGCCGATCGCGAAAAGGCGCAGCCCGCAGTCGCCCAGCCTGAAGAGACTCGACCGGAAACGCAACCGATCGAACCGCCGGCCTTTTCCGGCGTGTTCCAGACTTCCGCTTCGGAGTTGGCTCCGATCGAGTCGTTGTCGATCGATCCGACCTCGCTCGATCTGACCTCGATCGATCCAGTTTCGGTTAATCCACCTTCGATGCATGCGATTCGCGATGCCTTGTGGGAAACGAGCGCTGCAGTCCCAGAGCCAGTTCCGCAGCAGGTCTCTGAACCACTCGCCGCAGAGAAAGTTCCGGAGCCAGTCCCGGAGCAAGTTCCCGAAACTTCCTCCCTAGTCCCTCGTTTGCTTCATCGCGCACTGCTCGGGCTGGTCATTGTAGTAGTGGCAATCGCGGTAGGCTACTTAGTCGGGCCCTCAATTGAGAAGCGTTGGGCTCCCTCACAGAAGGCTTCGGAGACGGCCTTGGGACAAAGCGCGACCGGTCACAGCGCTCAGCCAAAGTCTCTGGCAGAGTTGCGCAGGCTCGCCGAAGAAGGGGACGGGGACGCGCAATGGCAGTTGGGCCTCCGCTACCATAACGGTGAGGACTTGCCGCATGATGACGCGCAAGCCATGCAGTGGTTCCTGCGCGCCGCCGAACACGGTGTGGTCAGCGCGCAGTCTACGGTTGGAGCCTACTATTGGGCGGGGCGCGGAGTTCCTGAAGACCTGTCCAACGCCTACTTCTGGTCTACGATTGCGAACGCCCAAGGTGACGAGGCTAGCAAGATTCGGCTCGAAGTGTTGGCTTCGCGGATGACTCGGTCGCAGATTTCCACTGCCCGCCAACAGGCCGATGCCTGGATCCACAACTACTACCAACGGGCCAAATCCGAGGCCAACTGACCGGGTTCCCCAACCCTCGCTCCACCCCAGCCACGACGAACAGATGACAGACAGACCCAATCTCACAGCCGTAGAATAAGCTTGTGGCTACCTTGCAAGACATTTTGACGGCCGACACCCGCGTCCGCGAAGCTGATCCCGCGCTTTGGGAAAAGCTGGATCGCGACCGAGTGCGCTGCTATGCCTGCGGCCACTGCTGCCCGATTCCCGAGGGACAACCCGGCGTCTGCAAAGTTCGCTTCAACCATGGTGGCAAGCTCTACGCGCCCTGGGGTTATGTCGCGGGAGTGCAGTGCGACCCGATCGAGAAGAAGCCGTTTTTCCACGCCCATCCCGGCGCCCTCGCCTACAGTTTCGGAATGCTGGGGTGCGATCTGCACTGCTCCTATTGTCAGAACTGGGTTACCTCGCAGGCGCTGCGCGACCCGAACGCCGTCTCGCCGCCGCTCGAAGCCGATCCGGAGATGCTCATCAAAGACGCGCTGGCGCAAGGTGCAAAAGTTGTGGTCAGCACCTACAACGAGCCGCTGATCACGAGCGAGTGGGCGGTTGCGGTTTTCCGCCAGGCTCGCAAAGCGGGCTTGCTGACAGCGTTTGTCTCCAATGGTAACGGTACGCCACAGGTGCTCGATTATCTCCACCCCTGGATCGATCTCTACAAAGTGGATCTCAAGAGCTTCGATGACCATCACTATCGCCAGCTAGGTGGTCGCCTGCAACCGATTCTCGATACAATCCGCAGTTTGTACCGGATGGGCGTCTGGTTGGAGATCGTCACCCTGCTGATTCCCGGCTTCAACGACGGCGATGACGAACTACGAAAGCTCACTGCATTTCTGGCCGATGTGTCGCCAGACATCCCCTGGCACGTCACCGCCTTTCACCAGGATTACAAAATGACGTCGCCCGCCGATACGCGTCCGGAAGATTTGCAACGCGCTGCCGCTATCGGCCGCGAAGCCGGATTGCGCTACATTTACGCCGGAAATCTTCCGGGGCGGGTCAAGGGGTTGGAAGATACTCATTGTCACAATTGTGGCGAACTGCTGATCCAGCGCTACGGATATTTGATCGAAAAGTACAGGTTGACTCCAGAAGGCGATTGCCCCGCTTGCCATGTGCCGATTCCGGGCCGCTGGTCGAAGAAATTTGATGGCCAGATCGCGTCTGCGCCGTTTCTGCCCCGCAGGCTTGCCTGATTTTGGGTAGCCCGATGTTTTACCGCCGCGGTCGCAGACTGGAATATCGCCATAGGCTGTTAAAATCCTCTCGCGACAAAACATCGATATTCATGCACCCGGCAAAAACATTGCTTTTGGCGCTCTTCTTGTGTCTGGGCCTCGGCTGTTCTCCGCGCGACTTCCTGACGCGCCGTCTCGCCTCCGATTTGATCTCCGCCTCCGACACTTTCAAGACGCCGCAATTGTTCTGGCTCCGCACCGGTATCATTTCGAATAAGGATTTCAGCTCTCCCGACTCCATGGTCTTACAGCGCCGCGGATGGATCATCGGCACCGAGGAGAAAAAGTGTCCGACCGGTGTCGATCCTCCGCCCTGCTGGGACGTGCAACTCACACCGCTGGGAGTGGATGTCGTCCGCCCACTGATTACCAGCGCGCTGCCCGGCAACGGAACCGACCCCGGCCCTATCGGAATCCAGGTCGCTCATCGCGAACTGGTCAGCATTTCCGGGATCAGCAAGGCCGGCAACTTCGCCGACGTCGAGTTCACCTGGCGCTGGGTTGCCATCAATCCGGTAGGGTCGGCGCTTTACGACAGCGGAGTGCGCTACCGCTCGACCGTCGGGTTCCGCGGCTATGACGACGGCTGGCGCGTGGTGGACCAAAATGCACCCAGCAACCAGACCCTGGACGAAGCGCTGCGCAACGCACAACCGACCGCGCCATGACCCAACGCAACATGACCGAGACTCTCTTGCGAGTTGTCATTCTGAGCGAAGCGAAGGACCTGCTGTTCGCCGCGAAGCTATTGATCCTTCGCTGGATCGAGATGACAAAATCTTAGAAACGTAATGTTCCGAACCCTTATGCGACGACTAATCCTGCGTTCCCCACTCTTGTTCGTGATTTCCATTTCGCTCTTCACCCAAGCCCAAACCCCAAAACCGAAGCTCGCGCTCGACGAGTTCTTCAACTCGGTCAGCTTCGACGCGATAAAGATTTCACCGGACGGCAACAACGTCCTCATCGCAACCGAGAGATCCGATTGGGACCAACAGATCTTCCGCAAGGACCTTTGGCTCTATCGCGCAACACCCGGGAGTCTGACTCAATTGACGCAATCCGGCCACGACAGCTCGCCGCAATGGTCGCCAGACGGCCAGTGGATCGCGTTTCTCTCGGAACGAAAATCCGGCGATGCCAAAGGCGCGGACGATGACGACGGCAAGAGAAAAGACGGCAATAGCAAAAACAAAGACAAAGAGAAAGATAACGACGTAGCTCAGCTCTTTCTAATCTCGCCCAACGGTGGTGAGGCCTTTGCCATTACCTCTGGCGAGGATGAAGTCCACTCCTTTGCCTGGTCCAGCGACTCGAAGGCGATCTATTTTGCGACCCGCCAACCCTGGACCAAGCAGCAAAACGACGATCACAAGAAAGATTGGAAAGATGTGAAACGTTACCGCGGTGACGAGCGCGGCGACGTAATCTTCCGAATCATGCTGGAGGACGCACAGGCGCGCCACGCCGCGCTGGGCGCCAATGCCAAAGAGACTCCCGAGGCGGAAAAAGATTCCGGCGTCACGCCCGGAGCCGTCGCCATTGCCCGCACGCCCCTGAAAGTTGGTCAAATCACCATCTCGCACGACGGCCAGCGCCTGGCGTTTGTGACGTCTTCAGCGTCCGACCGTCAGGAGAAGAATGAAGACTTCGATCTCTACCTCGTCAACCTGACTAACAACGCAGCCGAAGCCACGCCCATCCGCCTCACCAGCAATGAGGCCCTGGAACTGAATCTGGAGTGGTCCCCGGATAATCGCCATCTGTTTTTTCAAGTCAACCTGGGGTCGCTGGAACGGAAGTATGAGGATCCGCAGCCGCGCCTCTATTCGATCGACGCTCAGCTTGACGCAGGCACGCCGCCGGAAAAAAGAGAAATCCAGCGCTGGTTCACCGGCTATCCAGGTGAAGTCGTGCGTTACACGCTGCTCGCCGACGGCTCCGTACTCTGTGCCTGCCGCCTTGGAACCGAGGTGCAGTTGGTGTCGCAAGCGACTCCGAAAGCCGCCATCGTGAAGCGCGAAGGCTGGCCCGGAACCTATGAGACTCCCGCCGCCGCGCCGCAATCGCCAAGCTCGCGCATTGCGTTTGCCTACTCGTCCATCGAGCGGCCAACTGAAGTTTATCTCGCTGATGGTGCGGACAAATTATCGCAGGCACATCCCATAACGTCGTTCAACAAGCTGTTTACCGAGCGAGATCTGCCATTGGCCAAGCCTTACCACTGGACCTCCAGCGATGGCACGCCCGTCGAAGGCATGCTGATGTATCCGCCGGGAAAGTTTGAGGCGAAAAATCTGCCGATGTTTGTGTTCATCCACGGCGGCCCGCAAGACGCCGATGGCGACCACTTCCAGGCCGACTGGTATGGGTGGGACCGGTTGGCGGCGACTGCGGGCTGGCTGGTGTTCGAACCGAATTATCGCGGCTCGACCGGCTATGGCGACAAATTCGCGCTCGCCATCGTTCCCGCGCTTTTTTCCAGCCCCGGTCGGGATATTCTCGCCGGCGTGGACGCGCTTGTGAAAGATGGCCTTGCCGATCCGAGCCGGTTGACCATCGGAGGCTACAGCTACGGCGGTTATATGACGAACTGGCTGATCACTCAGACCACGCGCTTCCGTGCCGCGGTTACGGGCGCCGGCGGAGTGGAGAACGTCGCCGGTTGGGGCAACGACGACTCGACCTTGGATGATACGTATTTTCTGGGTGGCCGGCCCTGGGACAAACCCGACCGCTATAACAGCGAAGCCGCGATTTTCCAGATTAACAAGGTACGAACGCCAACCCACATGGTCGCCGGAGCCGACGATATTCGCGTCCCGGTGCTGGAGAGTTATCTGCTCGATCGCGCCCTGCACGAATTGAATGTTCCGAGTAACCTGCTGATCTTTCCGGGAGAAGGGCATGATCTCGACAAGAACCCCTGGCACGGAAAGATCAAAGTGCGAGAAGAATTGAAGTGGCTGGAGAAATATGGCGGCATAACGGGTGCGAACTAGCGGGCGCGAACTAGCATGTGCGGACTAGAAGGTGTGGAAGCGTGGCTATGCCACCCTTGGATGGGGAGAAGCCCGTCCCCGCACAAGGAAGCAAGTTGCCTTCGCAAGAATGGCTTCCCCTGGCGTTCCACCTGTAGAAGCCTGATTCCGGACACTGGCCAACCAAAGCCGGCAGCCACGGCTTCCAAGGCAGAAAGAATACGCTCAACAGTTCCACGGAGGTTCAACTTGAAGCTCGCTCGCTTCGTCTGCATTTTCGCTTTCTGCGGAAGTCTCTTCGCGCAATCTCCGCAGCCATCCCTCACCATCTATAACGAGGATTTCGCCGTCGTGAGGCAGGAAATCCCACTCGATCTCAAGTCCGGCGAAAACCAGATCAACGTGAGTGACATCACCATGCACCTGGAGCCGGATTCCGTCATTCTGCGCGATCCCACCGGCAAGCACGCCCTGCAGGTGCTGGAACAGAATTATCGCGCCGATCCCATCACGGAGCCTCTGCTGCTCTCCCTCTACGAAGGCAAGACGCTAGATTTTGAAGTCAGGACAGCCCAAGGCTCGCAAATCGTAGTCAAAGGCAAAATAATCCGCAGCGGATACACGCCTCACGACAGTTTTGCGATGAACCGCTACGGTCAGACCTATTACCAGGGCCAGATGGTGGGTGCCTCGACGCAGCCCGTCGTCGAGGTCGACGGACAATTGCGTTTCAGTCTTCCCGGCACGCCCGTTTTTCCCAGTCTCACCGATGACACCATCCTGAAACCGCGTCTGGAATGGCTGCTTGCCACCGACAAAGCCGGAAAATTTCCCGCCGAGTTTTCCTACGTCACGGGCGGCATGAGCTGGGAGGCCGACTACAACCTCGTTGCGCCCGAGAAGGGCGACACGCTCGACATCGTCGGCTGGGTCACCATGGACAACCAAACCGGCAAGACCTTCGAAAACGCGCGCATCAAGCTCATGGCCGGCGACGTGAACAAGATTCGGCAGGGAACGAACCCTGTGTCCTTTGACAGGGTGATGGTGAACAGCGCCGCCGCTGTCGCGGGACCTCCCGTAACAGAAAAAGCCTTCGACGAATACCACCTCTATACTCTGGAGCGCGCCACCACGCTGCGCGACCGCGAGACGAAGCAAGTGGAATTCATCCACGCTGCCGGAGTGGCCGCGAAGCAGCTTTACGTATACGACGGCGCCAAGATCGACCTCAACCGCTACAACGGCTGGGGCTGGGACAACATCCGCAACGATCACAACTACGGCACCGAATCGAATTCCAAGATTTGGGTGATGCGAGAGTTCGTCAACTCACAGGCCAACCATCTCGGCATGCCGCTGCCCAAGGGCCGAGTCCGTTTTTACCGCCGCAACGATGACGGCCAGATCGAATTCACCGGCGAAAATGTCATTGACCACACGCCGCGCGACGAGACCGTTCGCTTCTACACCGGCAATGCTTTCGACCTGACCGGAGAGCGCACACGCACCAACTACGTCGTGGAGATGGGAAAAACCAGCGCGACCGAATCGTTCGAAATCAAAGTGCGCAACCATAAGAAAGAGCCGGTGGATGTTCGCGTAGTCGAGCATCTGTATCGAGCACTGACCTGGAATATCGCGTCCAGTTCCGCAGACTATAAAAAAACCGAGGCGCACACGATAGAGTTTCCCGTGACGATCCCACCAGACGGAGAGAGGGTCATCACCTACACGGCGCACTACACCTGGTGAGATTTGCGGAGAATGTGTGTCACGACGAGCCTGAAGGCTTAGCGTCGCGCAGCAGTAGTCTGTAGCTGCGCAACCCGCGCCCGTGGCGCGCTTTGCTGGTAGCGGGCAATGCCTTGGTAAAGAGCTTCCGCGATTTGCTGGCGGTAAGCAGCGCTCTGGAGGTTGTGCTCGTCCGCAGGACTGCTGACAAAGGAAATCTCGGTAAGAATCGCCGGCATCGTTGTGCCGGTTAGCACCGCAAAAGCTGAGTCCTTAATACCGCGGTTGCGAATGTCCGGACTGGTTGCGGACAGGGTCGCATAGAGCGCTCGTTGAACACTGGCCGCGAGCCTCCGCGACTCCTCAATCTTTTCGTGTAATCCGCCGGCCGTTAGCGAGACCGGAGTTAGCTTGGCAGATGTCCCCTCGTCGTGCCGTTCGACCTCGCGCGACCCCGGAGCCGAGAACAGATTCGTGTAATAGGTCTCAACTCCACGCGCTGTCGCTGAACTGCTGTAGTTCGCATGAACCGAGACGAACAGATCGGCCTGTGCCTGGTTGGCGATATCCGCGCGTTGCTCGAGTGGCAGGTAAGTGTCGTCGGTCCGCGTGAACATTACCTCGAACCCCAATCGCGATTGCAATAACTTGCCCAGGCGTTGCGTCACGTCGAGCACCAGATCTTTTTCCAGCAATCCCTCGCGTCCCACCGTCCCCAAGTCCCAGCCGCCGTGTCCGGCGTCAAGCACGATGCGAAATTTCCCTGTTCGAGCCGGGAAAAGTTTCGCCGGCATGGGTTGGAGTTGATCCGCTGCCTTTGCCGTCAATGCGGCTACTGGAGCCGCTTTCACCGGAACTGGTACGGCATTCGCGGACGCGGAAGCAATCGCAGCCGGATGGTTCGGAGCAAAATGATTGGCCACCGAACTTTTCTCGCTGCCGCGCAATTCGACAACCAGGCGATACGGGTTCGACTCCATGCTGACGGAGAAATTCGATCCGTCCCGTGTGTCCAGCACGATCCGTGTGACTCCAGCAACTGGCTGGGCGACGCGCACGCGGGTCAGCGAAGCATCGCCCACGTCCATTGCCTTGCCATCCAATCCCGGCGACAACCCCGTGTCATGCAGATCGAAGTAAATCCGCTCGGGCGACATTAAACGATGCACTTCATAAGGAACTTGGTCTTCCATGTCGATGACGACCGTGCTACCCATGGACGAAGACCAGTGGCGAGCCCCTGTGATTTTTGGCAGCGCGGCCAGCTTGTCATCCGCCACGGCGATGAGTGGCGCTGCGTCGGAGCCGGGCTTCTCCGGATTCATCAAATTGTCGGCCACTGCCGGCGCCAGAACATCCTCCGGAGGCGCGGGTGGCGTCGTCACCGATCGTGGCGAGATCGCTCGTTCTTCGCCTTGGGTTGCTGCAACCTTGGTGGTGGCCGTCTTCCCATGACCTTGCATCCCCCACCACGCTCCAGCCGAAAACAACGCGGCCACAGCAATCAGTCCCATCACCACATTTAGTCCTGGCCTAGAACTGCCGGGAACAGAAAGACGAAGTGGGAACGGCAACCAGCGGCGTGGCTCGGAGATACTCGACGGCTCATAGATCTCCGACGGAATTTCCAGCGGCTCGTCCGCAGCGTCCTGCTCGGGCAACTCAACCAAGTCCACGGGAATAGCAACTGGTTGTGCCAGCGTTTCAAGTTCTCGACCTGCAAGCACGGCAGAGCAAGCCAGCACCGTTTCGGAATCAGGGATCGCAGTAAGCTCTGTCTCCCCTGCAGCTCTGGGCTCAATTGCAGGAATCTCGACCGCCGATGCGTCGACGACGACGGCCGCTGCCGGTTTCGCCTGCAGTACATCGCTCGCCACATCTGACAGCCAATGTATGCGCCGATCCTGATCTTCGGGTCGAAGCGCCGAAAGCACCAGCTCCGCGAATAGATCAAAACAGCGAACGTCTTGATCGGTGAAGGCACGATCTCTGGCGGAGAATGCCTGCAGCACGCCCAGTCGTTTTAACCGGCCACGCAACGGCACCATGACCGTAGATCGAACGCCCAGCGCTCGTGCCAGATCCAGTTCGACGCGGCCATCGCTCGCACAATCGTCACAACGAAGAATGCGGCCCGATTCCAGGCAGTCCTGCAAAAACTCCGATTTGCCGATAAGGCGAACGCCGCGCTCCACGGCGAGCGGTCCGGCGGAGGCGCGGCACACCATCTCTGATCTTTCTGCCGTCAGTCCTTGTGCCGTCGATCCTTCTGCCATTGCCACCACAATGCCGTCGGCCTGTGTGAGAGCCTGGGCGCGGTCGCAGATTAATTGCAATACTTCTGTGAGGATGAAGCGTTCGGTCTCGAACAAGTCGCCATCGGAACCGCTTCCAGCGCGTGCGCGCCGGTCCCGTATCTGCTCGTGGAGCTCCGAGAAGGCAAGCAGCGCGCGCAAGGCTTCCCGGCGCGCAATCGATTCGAGGACGCGGTTGCCCTCCTGCAGCGGAGAGCCCGAGTCACCGGTCGCCGGCGTCTCCCATTCAACGTGGGTAGGGCTGGCACTCATACTTGCTTTGTCAGGACCACAAAACCCCAGTATTCATCGTATCTTTCATCGTATCCCGGGTTGTTGGAAAGCTCATTGCCAGCTTTGGTTCGGCCGGGCTCAGGCCGGCCAGGATTCATGGTTGCACATTCCATAGACGCCCGTGAACGCAGCCCAAGGGCCGCATCCCCAATCTCCAGCGTAATAGTCATAAGGGGGGTCTCGCAATGTCCATTGGTACACGTCCTGTCGCGCGGCGGAAATCAGCAAAACGACCAGCCGCCGATAGCCCGGGTTTCCGATTTCCCGAGCTACGACCCTTCAGATTTTGCCCTCCGCCCCGATTCGGCCTATCTTGAAAAAGCAGGATTAAGCCCCCGGAGATGGGATGACCGACGCAAGTAAGCACGAAAAACTCGAAAACCCCAGGAAATCCAGTTGGTGGTGGCCCGCCGGAGTCGTGGCCAGCGGTTTGGCTGGTGCGGCCGCCGTGGTGGCATTTCGCGGATGCTGGCACGGCAAGATGAGTTGGCCCGTGGGCGTTCAGGGCAGTTCTTACCAGGTTTGTCTGAGGTGTGGCGCCATGCGTCTATTCGACGAGAAGACTTTCCGCGCCTATGGCCCGTTCCGCAACAACCTGAACCAACTCATCGCGTGGGAGAAGTCTGCGAACCAGAGTTCCCATTCGGTAGCGGATGTGCAGCACCCACCCATGTAAGCCTCAGGTCTCAGGAAAAACATTGAAAGCGGACGCTTGTGAGGATCTCCCTGAGACCTGAGACCTGATACCTGACACCTGCTCTCCTCACGCCCCGACTGGCTGGCCCTGCCGTTTGTACCACTCCACCGTACGGCGCAGGCCGTCTTCAAAGTTCACCAGAACTTTGTATCCCAAATGTTTTTCCGCCAGCGTGATATCCGCCAGCGAATGCTTGATGTCCCCGCCCCGCTCCGAACCATACTCGACGCTGCCCTTGTAGCCAGTCAGTTCTTTTAAGGCATGGAAGGTTTCATTCAGCGTGACCCGCCGTCCGGTGGCGCAGTTAAAAACGCGTCCGGCGCATTCCGTCGCCGGAGCCAGGCAGGCCAGCAGATTTGCTGAAACTGCATTGTCAATGTAGGTAAAGTCGCGGCTCGTTTCGCCGTCCCCAAAAATCGTGGGCTGTTCCCCGCGCAGCATCTGCATGCTGAATTTGGCCAGCACGCCCGAGTACGGCGAGGAAGGATCCTGCCGTGGCCCGAAAATATTGAAGTAGCGCAAGCACACGGTTTCGAGCCCATAGCAGCGCCAGAACGAGATCATATAAAGCTCGCTGGCCAGTTTGGCGACCGCGTACGGCGAGATTGGGTTGGGCGTCATGGCCTCATACTTCGGAAGCGTGGGCGTATCCCCATAAGCCGAAGACGAAGCGGCGTACACCACGCGCTTCACCTTTGCGTCGCGTGCCGCGACCAGAACATTGACCGTCCCATCCACATTGGCGCGGTTGCTGCCGAGAGGGTCCAGCACTGATTTCGGCACCGATGGAATCGCCGCCTCGTGCAGAACGTAATCGATTCCTGCGCAAGCGTCGTGCATGGACGCGAGATCGAGAATGTCCACTTCCCGGAAGTCGATCCTGTCCATCACTTCGGTGAGATTTTCGCGTCGGCCCGTAGCAAAGTTATCGATGCCCCGCACCTCGGCCCCACCTTCCAGAAGAGCGCGCACCAATGACGACCCGATGAATCCGGCCGCACCGGTCACAAGATATTTAGCCATATACCCTTAATGATAACGGATGGACCCCCGGAAGCTTCAGTCACCGGAGTAACAGCAGCGGCTCATGGCCAAGAAACGACCACCACCAAGGGCCCGAACGCACACGAAGGAAAAGCCGTAGAATTTAAGACCTTCGTGTCGCTTTGTGTCCTTCGTGGTTCAGGGTTCTTGGGGTTGCAACGGAGGCAAGGATTCACGGCTGGCGAGCCCGCTTCGCCATCTGGTGAAACTCGTTGCGTGAGAGCAGTTGATTGTTCCGAAAAAACTCCGTGACCTCATTGAGAAGGGCCCTCGGGTCGACCTGTCGCGGGCTATCGCTCGCATGGTTCTCCGCAGCCGATACGCCATCGACGGAGCCGCTGTTCCCAGCCAGCATAGCGATGAGCTGCTGCAGTTGCACTTGCTGTTCAGATTCGATGTCCTCGAAGCAGATGCCCATACCCAAGGCGGGATAAGAGGCGCGAACCGTGCCCCCAGTCTCAATCCGGTGCCCGCACGACTTGAGCACGAGGCGCACGCGGGTGTCGACCGGAGACGTGTTGCTCATTTCGACATAACATCCGTGCAGGCTGATGTCGATGAGCGTTCCCCACAGTCGGACATCGCTGCCCACGACTCGAAACTCGACGCTCCCCGAACAACGTAGTCGCGGACTTTGCCGCCGTTCTTTCCAGCCGACTGAAGCCCTCGCCGCCGGAACTCTGCCGTCGCTCGTTACATTTGCCTCAGCAGGCGCAACTCCCCTGGGGCTTCCTTTGAGCCGGCGAAGGTAGTTCGCGCCCTCATCGCCCGCACTCGAGTCTGGCGAGAGGCCAGGTTGTTCCGACAGGATATTGGGATCCACCAAGCCTCCACTAAAGCCGCTCTTGGTTGGATCGGAAAATTCGACACAAACTTTAGGCCGCCGGAAAACTCGGCAAACAAGCGCGAATCTGTTGCCACAACTCATCTTTGCCAACGCCGGTTTTGGCAGAGAACGCTACAATCGGCACTCCGCCATAAGCCTGTCCCAGCGTCTGCATCGCGTGCCGCAACTGGTTGCCGGACATCCGGTCACACTTTGTGGCCACAATCGCATGCGGCCGTTCCTTGGATGCCAGAAACTCCAGCAGTTGCCCGTCGCTCTCCTGCGGAGGAATATTCGCATCGACCAGAACCAGACACAGCGCCAGGCTTGACCGTTGGTGCAGGTACGGGTCCACAAAACGCGCCCAGTCTTCCGAGATTTCGCGAGAAACCTTGGCATAGCCATATCCCGGAAGGTCGGCGAACAGCAACTCCGGCCGTGGTTGTCCCGCCCGCCGGACTTCATAAAAATTTATGCTGCGCGTACGTCCAGGAGTATTGCTGGTCCGCGCCAACTTTTTCCCCACCAGCGAATTGATCAAGCTGGATTTCCCAACGTTCGATCGTCCAAGAAATGCGATCTCCGGCACGCCGGCAGGAGGGAAGTGTAGTAAGTCGCTCGCCGACAGCATGAAGTGCGCCAGAATCCGCATAGAGACAGTTTCCAGTGTAGGGGCCGCGGATGGCAAGTGCCGCAGAAAAATAAGCCAGCGGAACTGAAATTCACTACAGCCCGAGGGGACGTTTCTGTTCCACGTCGTGCTCTTCGATCGGATGCAACTTGTGCCAGACGGTGAGCCCGCCGGCAATGATCAGCCCAATACCAACGCTAATCAGAAAGAACCAGCGATAGGCCGGCAGCGCGATCAGCAGAATAGCAACGACAGCGACCGCCACGGCAAGCCCTGCCGATCCTTTCAAACTGAATCCAGACCGCCCGCTGGATGCCGGTTCCATGGCTAGATTTTATCGCGGCTTTCAGCTCTGGCGTAAGGACCAACGGCGGCTCTCAACAGGGCTAGGGGCCCCGCCTTTCGCGTCGCGATAGGACGGGTCGCCGCGGCATGATTCTAGCCTACTGTCGAGCCGTAGGAATCTCTGGGGAGGGTGGATTGGCAATCGGGGCCATGGTCTCGGCCTCCGGTGTCATCTGCGGCAGTGGGCCTTCGAGGGCGATGGCCAGCACCTGATCCATGTTATCCACAAAGTGGAGTTTCATAGCGGTGCGCAGGTTCTCCGGAACCTCCGCTACATCTTTTTCATTTTCCTGCGGCAGAATCACTTCGAACAATCCGGCGCGATGGGCGGCGAGCAATTTCTCTTTCAGGCCGCCGATGGGAAGCACTTTGCCGCGCAACGTAATTTCGCCAGTCATGGCAATATCGCGGCGCACCGGAATCCGGCTCAGCGCGCTAGCCAGAGCGGTCGCGATCGTAATTCCGGCGGAAGGGCCGTCCTTTGGAATTGCACCCTCCGGCACATGAACGTGAATGTCAAGGCTGCGGTAGAAATCGCGCGACAAGCCCAAGCGCAGCGCTCGCGAGCGTATGTAGGACATGGCGGCCTGCGCCGATTCCTGCATCACATCGCCTAGTTTACCGGTTAAAGTGAGCTTGCCCTTGCCGTCCACTACCATGGCTTCGGTGCTCAGAATCGACCCGCCGACCTCAGTCCAAGCCAAGCCCGTTACCAAGCCGATCTCGCTCTTCTCGTGAGCCAGGGTGTCGCGGAACTTCAACACGCCAAGGTAGTCGCTAATCTTTTCTGCCTGGATCGGAGCCGAAAAGTCCGCGCCTTCTTTCACCACCTTGCGCGCAATTTTGCGGCACACGTTGCCAATTTCGCGTTCCAGGTTCCGCACTCCGGCCTCACGGGTGTAGCCGCGAATCATCTGCCGGATCGCGTCATCGGGGAACTGCACGTTCTTTTCGGTCAATCCCGCCTGCAACATCTGCTTCTTCACCAGAAATTGCTTCGCGATCTCAACCTTCTCCGGTTCGGTGTAGCCGTGCAGGCGCAGCACTTCCATGCGATCCTGCAGCGCGGGCGGAATGGTGTGCATCACGTTCGCCGTGGCTACAAAGAAGACCTGCGAGAGGTCGTACTCGACGTCAAGGTAATGGTCGACGAACATGAAGTTCTGCTCGGGATCGAGCACTTCGAGCAGCGCCGCCGAGGGATCGCCGCGGAAGTCCATCGACATCTTGTCGACTTCGTCGAGCATGAAGACCGGGTTCTTAGTGCCGGCTTTCTTCATCATCTGGATGATCTGGCCGGGCAGGGCGCCGATGTAGGTGCGCCGATGGCCGCGGATTTCAGCTTCATCACGCACGCCGCCGAGCGACATGCGCACGAACTTGCGGCCGGTCGCTTTGGCAATCGACATTCCGAGCGAAGTTTTACCCACACCCGGAGGTCCAACGAAGCACAGAATCGAGCCCTTGGGATTTTTGACCAACTGGCGGACGGCGAGAAATTCCAGGATGCGCTCCTTGATTTTCTCCAACCCATAATGGTCTTCGTTCAGAGTTTTCTCAGCCCGCGTGATATTGCGAATTTCCTTCGACCGCTTTTTCCAAGGCACCGCCAGCAGCCAATCGAGATAGTTGCGGGAAACTGTGGACTCGGCCGACATGGGCGGCATCGCTTCCAGTTTTTTCAACTCCTGGATCGCCTTGTCGCGAACTTCCTTGGGCATGCCCGCGGCTTCGACCTTCTTCTTCAATTCGTCGAACTCGCTTTTTTCCC
>Ga0187847_10001716_pt1 | contig 19174 bp, 19 predicted proteins | sample June2016WEW_4_10_FD_132458 | JGI IMG/M metagenome (GOLD analysis project Ga0187847, IMG submission 132458) | Peatland microbial communities from SPRUCE experiment site at the Marcell Experimental Forest, Minnesota, USA - June2016WEW_4_10 | ecosystem: Environmental > Terrestrial > Soil >...
ACGCTTCGACGCCGCCCTCGCGGGCGGCTCCGCATGACTCAGGGCCGATGTGGGTCGCTAGTTCACATTCGTATGACTCTTTCATTCACTACACCTCGCCGGTTTAACCGGCGCACAGGAGAAGAAAAAATGAAAACGACGAAAAGCAACTTTGCAGCCGGCAACAAAAGCCAACCCACCACCCAGGCAAAACCGCAGAACTTCAAAGTCCTCAGCTTGATCGCTGGTCTGGTTTTGGCGCTCCTACCGGTTTCCGCCTCGGCCCAAATCTCCTTTGGCGACGCCACCGAACTCAAGGGAGCTGGTTACGCTCCGCGCATTGCCGTCGATGGCGACAACGCCGTCGAGGTCTTCCAGTCGGAAAGCGGAGCCGGTGCGCTGGAATATCGCACCGGCAAAGTGGGTATCACCGGCGGAGTGATAGCGTGGACGGCAGCAAAGAAATACCAGACGGGCCTTGCGCCATCGGTCGCAATCTCGGGCAGCTATGTCGTCGAGGTCCACGAAGATGGCAGCGGTGGACTCTGGTATCTCACAGGGAAAGTCGCGCCAACTGGAACTATCAGCTGGGCGGAAGATGCGATCGAATACACCAACGGATATGCGCCTTCCGTGGCGGCGTCCGGAACCCAGATTATCGAAGTGCATCAGGCGAGTCAGTCGAATCCCAGCGAACTGTGGTATGAAGCTGGTCAGTTTAACACGACTGGCACAGTAACGTTTCAAGGCGGTGCCAACTACACCCTAGGTTTTGCGCCATCGGTTGCGTTGGCTGGGGCAACGGTTGTGGAGGTACATCAAGGCACCAGTCCGGCTCTGTGGTACCTGCTCGGCACCATTCAGGCTGGCAACTCGTTGGAATTTGGATTGGGATTTCAGTTCGACAACGGCTACGCGCCCACGGTCGCCATCGCGGGACCGACGATCATGGAAGCCCACGAAGACGGCGGGGGAGGGGAGTGGTACAGCACCGGCCTGTTGCAGGGTAATGGCACGGTTGCGTGGGGAACGTCTTCTGAGTACCAAGCGGGTGCTCTTCCCTCGATCGCCATCGCCGGGCCCAGCGTCTCGGAAATCCATGAAGGCAGTGCGCAGAGTGGGACGATCTGGAGCCTTCCCGGCCAGTTCTAGCAGTGGGCGTAAAAACCGTGTGCGCCTCCTAACGTCGTGCCCTTCGACGTTAGGAGGAGATTCCAGGTAAAGGGTCTTCACATTCGTCCGCCCATAAAGGATGCGAGGATGCGAATCCCAGAACCCGGTGCTCCACTCACGGGATCGCGCAAGCCACTACTCCCCAAAAAAACGGCGACCGGTTGTGGCGTCTGGGGGCCGGGAGTAAGGAACATCCTCAACCAAGAACCTTAAGAATAAGAATCAGAATGAAGGGAGTTTGCAAAATCAACGAGATAGTCCCAAGCCATGATGCCACTGGCGGTGGTCGCCATGGCTTTCCAGGCGCCTGGTCGGCTGGGCACAAGGGGTATCTCCTGTGGTTTGGACCGCGTCCGGAGTTTCGTTTTTATGTTGTCGTTTTCGGGTTGCCGCAGAGTAACGGCTCGTGCACCCAACACTACCCAGCCATTCTATTGTGCTATCATTCCTAGCTCCGGCGCGTTTCCTACGAGGTCTCTTTTACAAGAGATCGGCTATGCAACGAGCGATCTACGTCGTCGCACCCCTAACCGCGGTCGTGCTATCAGTAGTATCCCCAGTCGCTTTCCCGGCACAGCGTGTGCCGTGTCCGACCCCGCCAATCGGCAACGCTTCGAGCGGACTGTGTCTCCAACCAAGTAACAAATCGATGGAACCCGGCGCGCTTCTATGGAAGTGCGCTTGGCTTAAAGAAGCGCAATCATCGACGCTAATCGAGATGCGGTCTCTGGAGTCTCGCCGCTTGACGCCAGGCGTCACGATCTGCAGATGCAGTCTGATGGCCAAATGCGCTAAACTTTCTGCACAAACTCCATGACACACGACGAGAAAAATCAGCCTACGATGAACGACCCGCATCCCGGAGAGATCACGCGCCGCGACTTTGCCGCCCTTGTGGTGGGTGCGGGGATTGCGGCCTCCGTGTCATCATCCTCGACCGCAGCCACCGATATTGGCATCGAAATAGTCGAAACCGACGTCGAGATCAAGACTCTGGATGGAACCTGTGACGCCGCGTTCTTTCATCCCAAGTCACTGTCGAAAACTGAATCCTATCCCGGGGTCCTGATCTGGCCCGACGCATTCGGCTTACGGCCATCGCTGCGGACCATCGGCAGAAATATAGCCTCTGAGGGATATTCCGTCCTGGTGCCCAATCCCTTTTATCGAGTGTCCAAAGCGCCTTTCACAGATGCCTCCAAATTCAACTTCCAGAATCCGGACGAGATGGCGAAACTAAGGCCGCTGATGGCCTCGGTAAACGCGCCCGGCAAGGCCGAAAATGATGCGGCCGCCTACGTTGCCTTCCTCGACGCGCAAAAAGAGGTGAATAAGGCGAAAAAAATTGGTACCCAAGGCTACTGCATGGGCGGCGCGCTCGTGATGAGGACCGCCGCGACCGTGCCCGACCGCATTGGCGCGGGCGCGTCGTTCCACGGCGGAGGCTTGGTGACTGACAAACAGGATAGCCCGCATCTGCTCGCGCCGAAGATTAAAGCGCGTATGTATTTTGGGATCGCGGCAAACGACGACGCTAAACAGCCCGACGCCAAAGACAAGCTGAGGGACGCTTTTGCCACCGCTAGGGTGCAAGCAGAAATCGAGGTCTATCCAGCCCAGCACGGATGGTGCATACCCGATATGCCCATGCGCGATGGCGCGCCGATCTATGATAAGGTCCAAGCCGATCGTGCCTGGGGGAAACTCGTCGCCTTATATCGGGCAGCTCTAGTCTAGCTAGTTTAGCTAATAGTCTACGTCGGAGTGGGGCGGCCTTTTCGGGCAGTCACGCGCTTGTTCGGGCACAACTATGCCAGCAAGAGTGCACCGCGACGACACCTCGGCGGGGCCTAACCTTATTCCGCGACTCCAAGCTTTTTGCGTGCCGTTGGTGTTGTTCTGTACTGCAGCCGGCTTCCCAGACAGCGCTAGCGTTTCTAGATAAGTTCTGGGTCAACCGACAATACATCCAAAATCAATCGAGTGTTGACCCGTCCATTCGCAAACGAACCCGCTTCAAGTGACGCCGAGGAAGGCGAAAGGGGTGTAGAATGGCGCGTTCTCAAGGCCAGAGAAATTCATGGTATGACGGCTGGCTGTGAGAGGAGAGCGGCAGCACATGGAAGCTCGCATCCTCAATGAATTTCGCGACATCGTTGGGGAGTCGGGGCTGATCACCGAGGCGGAGCAGCTCAGCACCTACGACTGCGACGGTCTCACAATGTTCCGGGTGCTGCCGTTGGCCGTGCTCCTGCCCAGCTCCACCGCGCAAGTGCAAGCCATTGTGCGCGTGTGCCATCGCGAAAAGATCCCCTTTGTCGCGCGCGGTTCGGGTACGGGACTGAGCGGCGGAGCACTGCCAGTAGCCCATGGCATCGTCATCAGCCTGACACGCATGAACCGCATATTGGAAGTAGATCTGCCCAATCAGAGGGTCGTTGTTGAACCCGGCGTAATCAACTTAAATGTGACCGCTCGAGTAGCGCCCGACGGCTATTTCTACGCTCCCGATCCTTCTTCGCAGTTGGTCTGCTCCATCGGCGGCAACGTCGCGGAGAACTCCGGCGGCGCTCACTGTCTGAAGTACGGCTTTACCACCACCCACGTCCTCGGTATAGAAGTGGTGCTGCCCGACGGCTCGCTCGTCCATCTTGGCGGGCTGACCGTTGATCGTCCAGGTTATGACCTGTCCGGCGTCTTCGTGGGGTCGGAAGGCACGCTCGGCATCACCACGAAAGTCATCCTGCGCATTGTGAAAAAGCCGGAAGTCATCAAGGTTCTGCTGGCAGCCTTCAACTCCACTAACGAGGCGGGCGCGGCGGTGAGCGGTATCATCGCAGCCGGCATGCTGCCAGCAGCCATCGAGATGATGGATAATCTCGCCATCCAGGCCGCGGAAGCCGCGGTGCAAGCCAACTATCCCAATTGCGGCGGGCTCCTGCTGGTTGAGTTGGACGGCCCGGCCCCCGAGGTCGAGACCCTGATGGAAGAGGTGGACGACGTCTGCACCAAATGTGGCGCCTGGGAAATCCACGTCGCGCAGTCCGACGCCGAGCGCGCTCGTGTTTGGACGGGGCGCAAGGCCGCCTTCGCTGCCGTCGGCCGCCTCGCGCCGGCTTACATTGTGCAGGACGGCGTCATCCCGCGCACGGCGTTGCCGCAAGTAATGAGCGAGATTGTACGGCTCAGCTCCGAGGTCGGCTTGCGCGTGGCCAACGTCTTCCATGCTGGCGACGGCAACCTCCACCCGCTGGTGCTCTATGACAATAGCGTTCCCGGGCAGGACAAGCTAGCTGAGAAGTTGGCTGGGGACATCCTGCGGCTGTGCATCAAGGCCGGAGGCTCCATCACCGGGGAACACGGGGTGGGGGAAGAAAAAAAGATGTTCATGTCCGAGATGTATGCCGAGCCCGATCTGGACACCATGCAGCTTGTGCGTTGCGCCTTCGATCCCGAGAACCTCTCTAACCCCGATAAGATATTTCCCCGGCCCCGGTTGTGCGGAGAAAAACCCGGGGTCTATGAACCGCACCCGCTGGAAATTGCGGGCCTGGCGCAACGCTTTTAAGGACATGAGATAACGCCGAGCAGGAGAAAAGCTTGTGCCAACCGCAAGCGGTCCGATGACCGAAGTCTCGTGGCCGGAACTGGCCCAAATTGTTGGGAAGGAATATCTCCGCGTTGCCACTGCGGCCGATGCCATCGATGGCGTCCAGGTGCAAAGGGTCGCCGAACCAGGCACTCCAGAAGAGCTGGCGCGCGCTTTACGCTGGACCCAAGCCGCTGGCTTAAAGGCGGCGCCGCGGGGCGGAGGCACCAAGCTGGGCTGGGGGAATCCGCCTGCCGCCTGCGATCTGGTGCTCTCGACTGCGCGCCTGAACCGCGTCCTCGAATACGCGTGGGCAGACATGACGGTCATCGTCGAAGCGGGATGCCGCGTCTCCGACTTGCAGAAAATGCTCGCCGAGCATGGACAGCAGCTCGCCCTCGACCCGCTGTGGCCCGAGCAGGCCACCATCGGCGGCATTCTTTCCACCAACGACAGCGGCTCACTGCGCGCCCGCTATGGCTCGCTCCGCGACCTCGTTATTGGCATCACGGTGGCCCTGCCTGACGGAACGCTCGCTAAAAGTGGCGGCAAAGTGGTTAAAAACGTTGCCGGCTACGATCTGTCAAAACTCTTCACTGGCGCTCTGGGGACGCTAGGCGTGATCGTGCAGGCGATCTTTCGTCTCCATCCCTTGCCAAGGCAATCGCGCAGCCTGAGCTTCAGCGGCAAGCCCGAATCGCTGAACCAACTGCTACTCGCCATTCAGGCCTCGAAACTGACCTTCACCGGCCTCCAACTGCGGGCGGCTCAGGGAAACACGCATCTGGACGCCCGCTTCGACGGCACGGCCCCCGGCGTCGAGGCCCAGGTCAAGCAGGTCCAGCAGATCGCGGGATCCGAGGCTGTTTCGGAGACTCCCGCAAACGTCTGGACGTCGCATCAAGCCATATGGGACGGCGCCACTCCGGCGCTGCTCACGAAATTCAGCGTGCTGCCGACACAGTTCGCGGCGGTGTGTGCGCGGGCCGAGAGCGCAGCCCGAGCGCAATCGTTGGCGTGGAAGATCGTCGTACAGAATGTGGGCGCCGGCTATGCTCGTTTCGAAGGCAACGAGCAAGGCCTGCGCACCGCGCTGCTCACTTTGCGCGAAGAGATCGCAAAGTTGGGCGGTACGCTCGTCGCACTCGACTGCCCAGTAGCGGTTAAGCGTGGGCTCGACGTCTGGGGGGCGCCTTCCGACGCGCAGCCGCTGATGGTGCGCGTCAAGCAGCGCTTCGATCCTGACGGGACTCTGAACCCAGGACGCTTCGTAGGGGGAATCTGATGGCCCAACGTGAACCGACCAACCCCGCTACTATTTTCGACGTTCACAATCCCCCGGCAGCGGAACTGTACAACAAGTGTGTTCACTGCGGCTTCTGCCTGCCCACCTGTCCCACCTATGCGCTTTGGGGTGAAGAGATGGACTCCCCGCGCGGCCGCATTTACCTGATAAAGCTGGGCAGCGAAGGCAAAGCCCAGCTCACCGACAGCTACGTCCGCCATTTTGACCAGTGCCTGGGCTGTATGGCCTGCATGACCGCCTGCCCCTCCGGCGTCCAGTACGGCAAGCTGATCGAAGCCACCCGATCCCAAATCGAGCGCCACCACCGACGCTCGCCCCGCGACACTATCCATCGGCAACTAATCTTCAAACTGTTCCCGTATCCCGAACGCCTCCGTGCAGTTCTGTGGCCGGCTTGGGCGTACCAGGCATCCGGACTGCGCACATTGGTGCGGAGCACTGGTCTCCTCAAACTGCTTCCGCGCAAGCTGCGGTCGGTGGAAGCGTTGCTGCCCGCGATCACGCTGCGTGAGCTGCTGCGCGCCCGGATGCCGGAGCGTATTGCGGCGCAAGGCCCGGTGCGCAGGCGCGTGGGCATGCTGACCGGATGCGTGCAGAGCGTGCTATTTTCCGGCGTGAACGCAGCCACGGCGCGGGTGCTGGCCGCCGAGGGATGCGAGGTCATCATCCCGGGCGAACAGGGTTGCTGCGGCGCGCTTGCGGTCCACGCCGGACAGGAGAAGCAGGCGCTCGATTTCGCGCGCAAGCTCATTGCAGGTTTCGAACGCGCCGAAGTGGACACCATTGTTATCAACTCGGCTGGTTGCGGCTCCACGATGAAGGAGTACGGCTACCTCCTGCGCAACGACCCGCAGTACGCCGAACGTGCCAAAGCGTTCGCGGCCAAGTGCCGGGACGTCTCCGAAGTGCTGGCGGAGCTGGAGCCGCGCGCGGTGCGGCACCCGCTGCCGTTGCGTATCGCTTACCACGATTCCTGCCATCTCCAGCACGCGCAACGCATCCGCAGCCAGCCTCGACAGGTGCTCCACACGATTCCCCAGCTGGAGATCGTGGAGATTCCCGACTCCGCCATCTGCTGCGGCTCGGGTGGAATCTACAACCTGGTTGAGCCCGACACGGCGGCCCAGCTCGGGGACATGAAGGTGACGAACTGCCTCTCGACCACGCCCGACATCGTGGTCTCGGCCAATCCGGGCTGCCTCGTACAAATCTCATCTGGCCTGAAACGCGCGGGCAAGCGGGTACCGGTGCTACACATGATCGAGTTGATGGACGCCGCCATACAAGGTACTCCTGCCTCAGAACTGCAAGCGCGAGCCACCGAATAGTACCCTAACCAATTGGCAGCCGCTCGTCGGTCGATGCCTGAGCTATGGGACCGCGAGTCAAAATGGTTTGCGCCGGTATCGTGGCCGCGTTAGCGGCGTTCGTGTCGTCCTTTGAGGTGTTCGATTGGGCATTGATCGCCTATTGGGAATGGCAGCACGAGGGCCGTAAGATGAAGATGACCCTCTGGGCTGACGACCGCGCCTTGCTGCCGAGCTTTTCCCTCTGTGCAGTCGTGTTCTATGTAACGGTCCGGTACTTGCAGCGCCATTTGCCTACGGATCAACAGATCAGGCGACGATGGCTCGTGATCGGAGCCGTCTGGGTGTGGTTGTGGGCTATCTGTCTATTGTCGCGTACTTATTGATGATCATCCGCCGCTTTTCCTCCTGATCAGCCTCAAATTCCAGCTTGATTGTTCTAGCGTGATCCACCCGTAACATTTGCCAGGCGCGGACGTCGAGATGGAAACTACAGAAATTACAGCTTTGACTTTCTGTTTGTAGAAAGTCGGTGTATAGTACTTCGGTCGCCGAAGCAGACCAGCAAGAATTACGATTTCTGGGCTCGTATCAATAACCAGCTTGGACTGGGTCTCTGGACCAATCCGCAGCCAACATTAAAAACAGTCACAACCGAGCTGTAGTCCCTAGTTCGACACACGCAGCAAAATTCAGTAGGTAATTCGCGAGGAGAATTCTATGCGTAGTTCCGGTTACTTCAGTTCCGCTCCACTCTATGTGCTTGTCCTTCTCGCAGCAGTGACCGTCCAAAATCAAAACGCAGCCAGCCAGGATTCCTTGACAAGTTCGACCAGTGCCCAAACTACGCAGCCCGTTCCGCCACCGCTCTCCGTCAAGAAAGCAGAATTTTTCCAGAACAATCCTGCCGCATATGCCGACTTTCTGGCGAAGCTGCCGCGTCATCTAGCCGGTGCGCCCCAAGCCACCAAGCATCGCACCGTGCCTCCCCAATCGGGCACCTGGCAAGTCGCAGCCAATCTTTTTCCTCCGGGAGGCTCTGCCAACCCACTATTGCTGACCGATGGGACAGTTATCGTCGCCAATGGTGACACTCCCACCTGGTACAAGCTGACGCCTGACATCAATGGCAGCTATGTCAACGGCACCTGGACTGAGATCGCTGCGCTGCCGGTGATCGGCGGCAAGCAGTATGCACCGCTCTATCACGCCTCCGCCGTGCTGCCGGATGGCCGCGTCATCATTATGGGCGGCGAATACAACGGCAGTAACACTGAGGTGTGGACCAATCTGGGCGCCATCTACGATCCCGTCGCCAACACCTGGACGGCGGTTTCTGCGCCCTCGGGGTGGAGTCAGATCGGAGATGCCGAAAGCACCATCCTGGCGGACGGTACTTACATGCTGGCGGCATGCTGTAACAATCCCGCTGCCGATGCCCTGTTTGACGCCACGAACTTGACCTGGACCAGCACGGGAGCTCCTAACGCAGGGCAAGACTACCAGGACGAGCAAGGCTACGAGTTGCTGCCCAACGGAGATGTCCTGACCATCGATATCTGGACCAACTATCCCAATGGGGGCGCGACCAATGCCGAGCGCTACAGTGCCTCGGCCGGCACGTGGAGCAGCGCCGGCAACACCCCAGTTTCGCTGGTTGACCCATCGGCCTGCGGTAATTGGGAAATTGGACCAGCGGTGCTTCGCCCCGACGGGACGGTGGTCGCATTCGGAGGAAATACAGGTTGCACTACTCCTGCTGCGAACCCCACGGCGATCTACGATTCCTCGGCGAACACCTGGAGTTCTGGCCCTAACGTTCCGGAGATTTCCGGCAAATATTTTGACCTGGCCGATGCGCCCGCGGCCTTGCTGCCTGATGGCAACATCCTGTTCGCGGCCAGCCCGGGATACGGCAAACCCCCAACTCACTTCTTCGAGTTTTCTACCACCAATACCATCGCTCAGGTGGCCGACACAGTCGACTACGCTGGCAGTTCGGGTGCGTACTATTACAACTTTCTGGTGCTGCCGAACGGCCAGATTATGTCCACGGATTTCAGCTCCCTGCCGGAGTTCTATACGCCTGTTGGTTCGCCGAACGCCAGCTGGGCTCCGGTGATCTCCTCTGCTCCGTCCTCGGTGACCCCCGGTTCCACGTATTCCATCTCCGGCACTCAGTTCAACGGCTTGTCCCAGGGCGCCTACTATGGAGACGACGTTCAGGGCGCGACCAACTATCCGCTGGTCCGCATCACAAACAATTCCACCAATCACGTCTTCTATGCGAGAACCACAAATCCCAGCAACAGCTCTGTCGCTCCCGGCACCTCGGTGTCCGTGAACTTTACGGTTCCTGAGACTATAGAGACGGGCGCCAGCAGTCTGGTAGTTGTCGCGAATGGCATCGCCTCGACAGCAGTGAGTGTGACTGTAGGCAGCTCGAGCGGCACTACCGTTACTCTCACACCTACATCACTAGCCTTCGGCAAAGAGGCGGAAGGTAACACCAGCACCGCCAAGTCGGTGAGTCTGAAGAATACCGGCTCGGCCACTCTGGATATCACCAGCATTGTCCCCAGCGCGGAGTTCGCGGTTTCCTCCACAACCTGCGGATCTACGCTGGCAGTTGGCAAGACGTGCAAAGTGAGTGTCACCTTCACGCCCACGGGACTGGGCGCGCAGACTGGAACTCTCTCATTCACGGACAACGCCACCGGCAGCCCGCAAACTGTCTCGCTCTCCGGCACCGGCATCGTGCAAGCGGAGCTGACTCCCGCCAGCGCGACGTTCGCCAAGACGAAAGTGGGCAGCACCAGTGCCGCCAAAACGTTCACTTTGACGAACGAACAGAGCGTAAGCTTGACCAGCATCAGCATCGGCACCAGCGGTGCCTTTCATGTTTCATCTACAACCTGCGGTAGCAGTCTGGCAAAGAAAACAAAGTGCGCCATCAGCGTGGTGTTCAAGCCAACGGCAACCGGTACCACAACGGGGTCACTGTCAGTAAGCGACAGCGCCAACAATAGCCCCCAAACCTCTAACCTGACGGGCACCGGTGACTAAAATCGCTGGCGTCAGCAAGTGCAACTAACCCAGGGTTGCCCCGTCCTTGTCGCTGCGCTTTTTGCGGCGACAAGGCGGAGGTTTTGATTCTCGCCCGACACCGCGACTCCCAGTGTCGTTTCTCCGTAATTCGGTTCTTCCTCAAGTTTGGGGTTCTCCCTCACTCCCGTTCCAGGGAGGAATTGCATAAGATTTGGAGGACATGGCGAAGTCGGTGTTTGGTAATGAGTTGTTGCCGCCCTCGGGGTTGCTCCCTGTGACCGATCTGGAGCGAGGAGACTGTGGCTGGACGTTTCGGGCGAGTGCGCCGGATCGAGGAAAGTGCCCTGGGTGCAAACAGATCTCGAATTCGCCACAGCCGCTACCTGCGAACGCTGAAGGACTTGCCGGCGTTGGGCGTCCCCTTGTCGCTGAAGGTCCGTGTCAGCCGTTTCCGACGCCGGAATCTTGAGTGCGGGGTCCTTTTTTTCGCGGGCACCCTGCCTGGCATCGCTGAGGTTCGCAGCCGTCGCACCCGCCGGGCGGATGTCATCGTGCGGTTGATTGGCCATGCTCTGGGAGGCCGACCCGTCTACTGTTTCTGAACCACGCCGCCCCCAACCGCTACTACGCAGCCTTGCCGAGAGCACACGAACCAATCCATGTCCGAAGCGCGAGCACGATCCCGGTTGAGACATCTGGCCATCCGCATTTGACGTCCACTCTAAATTTAGAGTGAAGAACTTCAGGGAGAGGCGAGTTTCCGGAGGAGTTTGATCGGTCTGACCGTCCGGAAACCCTATCGGAAGTCATTGATTCCGTTGAATCGAAAAGTGGCGAAAGCGGGTTTGACGACCAGAACGACGTGCGTGACAAGCTGGCCGACGTACTGCGAAAGCTCATGCCCGGAGGGTCGTTCTTCGAAGGGAGTCACATCTTCACGCCTCACGCGGATGTCCCTGATGACGGCGCATTGCGCCTCGTGGTATTGCCGCCAGACAACTTTTACACCAAGCAAGAGACGCGCGTCGCCTCCGACGAGGTCATGGAATTTTTGCGTAACCACGGTCCAAAACCTCGTTACCGTGGGAATAGGCTTATCTTCATTGGCCCCGAACATGCCTCGTTGCCTCGTGTGCGCGACTGTGTGCGCACAGCACTTGCCTGGAGCTCTATCGTCTTGGATGCTATAGGTAAAGGCACTGCAAAAGCCGCTGGCAATCTCGCTACCTTGCACCCGGGCAACGCCGCCGCTGATCTGGGCAAAGGCGCCGGTGGTACGGCCAAGCATGTCGGAGTCGGCACGGGAAAGGGCGCGGCCAAGATCGGTAAAGGGAGCGCAAAAGGAATAGGGAAGTTGGGCAAGAAGATCGTGGGCAAGGGCAACAAGAACAAGAAAGAACCCGACGTGGCGGATTGATTGATTACGTCCAAATTAGGGGTTGCGCCCATTAGAGATGAACAACCCTGCGTTAGGCTGCGTCATCATACTTTCCTTCAACAGGACAGTTCCGACCCTTGGGCCCATGTCGCTTTGTAGTTTGGCTCAACCCAAATGAGCTAGTGGGGAATAAGGCACACAACGGTAAACTGAAATGGAAGTAAAGCGTAAATCCCGATTCCCGTGCGTAGTCAGAGTGATAGTAGTGTTACTGCTTGCGGCGATGCCTGCCTTCGCACAGCCGCAAGACCCGCCGACTCCTCAGCCGTCGGACAAGCAAACTGCCGATGACAAAAAGGATGGTACTCAACAAACGGTAGGGTCCAACGACCGGCTCTTTTATGCCCTGCCCAACTTCCAGACGGTAGAGACGACCGAACAACTACCGCCTCTTACCGTAGGTCAGAAATTCAAATTACAAGCGCGGAGCCAGTTCGATTATTTCGAGATCCCGTGGTACGGAATTCTTGCAGGGTTCAGCCAGGCTCGCAATACATCAGCTGGTTACGGACAGGGCGTTGCCGGATATGCCAAGCGCTACGCGTCAGAGTGGGGCGATGGCACGATCGAGAATTTCATGGTCGCGGCCGTTTTCCCTTCCGCCCTGCGACAGGACCCCCGATACTACGTGCTAGGTAAAGGGTCGTTTTGGCATCGTGCGGGTTACGCCATCAGCCGCATCATTGTCACTCGTTCAGACTCGGGACGGGCGGAGTTCAACGCTTCTCAGATTTTCGGCGGCGCCGTTGCTGCGGGCATTTCGACGTACAGCTACCATCCCCGAGACGAGCGTAATTTGCCCAATGCCGCGAGCGTGTGGGGCACCCAGATCGGGCTAGACACCTTTACGCAGGGCATTAAGGAATTCTGGCCTGACATTCACCGAAGGTTTTCCCACAAGCGGCAACACCCCACCACACCTTAATCCGGCCCGAAATTCTACAGATCCTAGGACTTTCCCTGTTCTGGATGCCGCACGAAATCTGGTTGTTCCCGTAAATTAGGCCAGATACCAACCCGCTCACGGGGTTGGCATTCATCTGGAATTGCTATTGAACGATTGGGTTCCTGCTCGCTTGTGGCGCTCAAGGATCACCTTCTTATTGAGGATGCGGACCTCGCCCGCCATGAGCAACCGGAGATCCCTGACGATGTAGTCCGCAAGCTCGTGATCGCTAAGGTCATCGCCATGAATGTCGAGACGAAACCCTTGTCCCTGATTCCGCCGCCGTTGGAGAAGTCAATTTCGAAGTCAAACTGCACCCGCTTGTGGTAGTGCCTCAGTTTGAACCGCGAAATGCCAAAGACGTGGATTGGATCTCAGGCGATCGAATACCTCCGTCCCAGGCAGCGGCGCGTCCACAATCACCAAATGGGAAATGTCGTCTCGATAGTCTTGTGCATAGGCATAAGCGATCATCAGCCCGATATCGTGGCCCACGAGAGTGATGGGGCCGTCGACTTGAAGATGCTGGCGCAGGAGTCGATGAAGGTCTGCGGCCATGGTGCGCTTGTCGTAGCCTCCGGGCGGCCGCTGGGAGTGGCCTGTGCCCCTATAGTCGGGAGCGATGACACGAAAGCCGGCGTCAGTGAGCACAGGGATCACGTGGCGCCACTCCCACCATGTCTGAGGAAATCCGTGCGGGAGCGCGACAACTCGTTCTCCCTCGCCCGCAGTTACGTAGTGGAGCCGCAAGCTGGGCTCGATATCGGCCATCCCGTGTGTCCAGTTTGTCGTTTTCTGATGATGGGTCATGAGCACTTTCGCTGTTTAAGATTCGTTGACTCCATACAAAAATCTCATGGCGGTTAGGTTTGGTAAATGTCATAATTTAGGAAGGCTGGGTGATTGCCTTCATAATTTAAGGAATCGATCGCGATTGATATGAATAGTAAAGGTCTATTGGCGGATCGAAAGAATCTCGAACTGCTACGCCTTCTGCAAAAGAGACCGCGTACGCCCATTTCGGAGCTTGCCCGGAAAATCGGAATGTCGAACCCAGCGGTAAAGGAAAGGGTGCTCCGGTTGGAGGAAAGCGGAATTCTTGCAGGTTATCGCTTAGAACTGAACCCGAAAGAGTTGGGGTATCAGGTGATGGCGTTTGTGAGGATACGCCCGCTTCCTGGCCACGTGAACAAAATCGCTGAACTCGTTCAAGCAATACCGGAAGTCACGGAATGTCACCGAATCACAGGCGAGGACTGCTTCATCCTGAAGGTCTATATGAAGGAGATTTCAAGCTTAGATCGCGTGCTGGACAAGATTCTCGCACATGGAGAAACCACAACTTCCATCGTTCAGTCTTCCCCGGTTCCGTTACGCAACCTGCCGATAGGCGATAGAGTATAGGGTCTGCCGATCCCGATGCAGTGGGGATCACTTTGCATGTGTTTGTCCGAGGCCGGACATCACGATGGCTACCCTCCTCAAAGGCCTGTAAAGCTGGCCCCACCATCGTTCCGGAGTGAGCGGACCGAGCCCAAAATCCGGCTAGACAATTTTGGGCAAGCCTGCAAAGGCCCTCTGCGCTGTACCCTTGCTCACCCCTAGCTCGCTCCGTTGTCTCGACCCCGACTAGAACCGTTGAAGGTTCCGCCGTGCAGAACTTGCGGGCGAGTTCGAGCGCATAGTTGAAGGGGAAGTGAATCGTGCCCTGACGGTGGGTGTACGCCAAAGGCGAGTTAGGTGCTCCCGGCATGCCCGCCCGCTGTTTGACGCGCTCTAGTGCATCGGGCGATCCAGACAGAACGCCCCGGTAGAACTGAATTTCATCTCCAACAGTCTCGAAAACTTGCTCGACAGCTTTGGTGAGCGGTGATTCTGGAATGTAGCCGTGGTGTTCGTTATGCTCTCGAAGGCACTGCGCCTCCGACTCTTCCTTGAGAAAGGCTTTGTGCTCTTTCCAGAGGCAGATCAGCTGACCAGACTCGATGTAATGAACCAAGCCGGGGTTTGGATCGATCCATTCAGCTTTCCATTTGTTCCCAGGAATGTGTTCGACCACCGACACCACCGACACCACCGACTGCTGTGGTTGAATTTCTCAGGGCTGACTTGCTAGCATGTGAACTCCACCCGAACTTGTCGATTGTTTATTGAACCTGCTTGCAAAGAGGGCGGAAACGTTATGACACAGATCAGTTTTCTACACCTAACCGATCTCCATTTTCGCGAAACCATGCGCGACCCGTGGACGCGCATCGAGAAGGATTTGCACGAGGATCTTCGCTTTGTCATCGGCAAAGCTGGTGGGCTCGACCTCGTCCTCTTCACTGGCGACCTGACACAGAGCGGAACGACAAATGAGTTCAATCTGGTCACTGCTTTTCTCGAACGACTCTGGAAATTCTTCGAGTCGATAAAGGTTGCGCCCGCGTTCATGGCGATACCAGGTAATCATGATATGACGTGGCCGAAACCTAGTGATCCATGTGTGCTGACATTGACGGAGCTATGGCAAAAAACCGAGGTGCGTGACACATTCTGGGAAAGCAACGATAACGCCTATCGAAAACTGATCGACGCCTCGTTCTCGAACTTCAGCAATTGGTGGAAAACTCTGGGTGTGCCCCGGGTAGACGCAGTGCACAACGGCTGTATTCCCGGCGATATCTCGGCCACTCTCACCAAAGACAAGCTGACGCTCGGGATCGTCGGACTGAACAGCGCGTACTTGCAACTTAAGGGCGGCATAGAGCAAGGGCGGCTCACGCTGAGTCTCAAGCAGTTCCAGGCCGCATGCGGCGGAGACGGCCCAGAATGGGTGAGAAGCCGGAAAGCCTGCCTGCTCCTGACCCATCACCCAGCCGAATGGCTCGACCCGGGTGGCCGTGCCGATCTCGAAGGAGAAATTCACTACCCGCCTCAAACGTTCGCCATGCACCTATTCGGGCATATGCACCAGCACAAGTTGGTTTCGGAAGCGATCGGTGGCGGAACCGAGCGACGGCGGCTTCAAGGCGCTGCGCTATTCAGCGAGGAGCCATGGGGCACTCCACCCGTACCTGAGCGCCTGTGCGGCTACTCGATTGGACGCCTGACGTTCGAAGCTGCTGGGGCGTGGCTTGAGATCTGGCCACGGAAGGCGGAAAAGGTAGGCACTGGCTGGAAGATCCAGCTCAACGACCGAGACTTCGACATCGACCGCGGGAGGCAGTCAACAAACCCTGTACGCATCACCTTGCTCGGCGATACCGCAGAAAGAAAAGCCACGAGTCGGCGTGCAATTGATACGCTTCCAACCGGCGGACCGCTGATGCCAGAAAAGTACGCGGCACTGGTCGGGCCTCCTGACTTTCGTCACATTCACAACTTACTTGCTGAATGGCTTGTCACCGTGGATCTGCCGAGCCCGATCAAGGTGAGGAACATTGCGCTGGACATGGAGATGACGTGGGCGCTGATCCGCGACGAAATCATGTCAAAACGCTGGAAACAGCCACTGGAGTGGTATTCTCTGATGGCAGATGGTAGCAGTGAAAAGATACGCGCTTTGAAGAATGCGACTCCCCTCATTTCGCCTAGAATGGCGGATGCTCGCGCGATCGAGCTCCGGGAATTTTGCGAAAGCAAGTCAGAGTACATCGCAACAAACAACATACAATTTGCCTGCCGTGCCTACGCTGAAGAGCCGTTTATGCACGGTTTTCTCATCGATGACCAGGTGTTGTTCATGGGGCTTTGCTCCTTCGACGGTACTTCCTGGAGGACTTCACCATACCTTCACTTCGTGAAAACCCCGAAGGAGGAGACAAAACTTGACGGTGAGGTTGCGAGCCACTTTATCAAGGTCTTCGAGAACTGGTTCGACTCGCGTTGGAGCAGCGCGGTGCACATATGGTCACCTGCAAAGGACAGCGCCGTCTCTGCGAATAGCACAGCGGAATAGAGCGTTTCGATGGATCGTCAAAATGCGAAACTTAAATTGTGGGGGCACCGCGGGTGTCGCGGCCTTGGCATGCCGCCGGAAAACTCGCTCCCGGCGTTCTCAGCGGCGATCGCAGGCGGCGCTGATGGCGTCGAACTAGACCTCTTTCTTACCCGTGACGAGCAACTCGTCGTATTTCACGACGAGCGACTCGAGGATCTGTCAAGTGGCTATGGCCAGCTTGAGTCACATCGGCTCGATGAGTTGCGGTCGGTGAAGCTAAGGGCGTACGACGGTTCGTTCTGGGATGAAACGATTCCGACACTGTCAGAGGTACTCGATCTCATCGACGCGTGGAGACATTCAGCACTCCTAGACGATCGGCAGCGCGGGCGTGCGACCGACTTCGTCGTGAACATAGAGACAAAGGGCCTGGGGACGACTCGGTTCGTCGCAGCCGAAGTCGAGCGGCGGCTGGCATCGGGATGGGACTACCGCAATTTTCAGAACAGCTCTTTTGACATGCGGACGCTGAAGGAAATGAGGAGACTTTTGCCTCAGTTGCCAATTGGTGCCCTGTTCGAAGGCCCGATCGGCCGGCCTGAAACGCCCTGGGATGTCACTCCTGACGAGCTGCAATTTTGCATCGGGCAGCTTGGAGATATACATCCCGAGAGCATCAACATCACACTGCCCTCGCTACGACACCCAAGTGCATTAGAAATCATACGCCAGTCAGGGTCACGGCCGATCGCATGGACCGCGTCGGAGGTGCCGCCAGAGCGAGTGCCAGCACACGAGCGCAAGGAGTTGATTCGTTTCCTGGCCGAGAACGACATCATTCTGATCACGGACTATCCGGCGGCGATGAAAATGCTTGAGCAAAGCTACAAAACTCTATAAGCAGGCCCACGCTCGTCCGGCAGACGCCAGCAAGAGGCCTTGGCGCGTAACGATTTGGCACCAGATTTGAACGCGACACGTGCGGAGGTATGCAAGACACCAAATTTGGAGTGGGAATGCGGACCGTGCCAAACTTGGGATCCGAAGGGCCAGGGGCCTGAGATACGGAAAGCGCCGCTAATCGAACCTGGATCACGGCACGGATCGCCGGCTCCTCACCCCCCGGAGGGCAGAGATCGGTAGGCTGGAACGGTAAGGCCGCGCCACAGAGCGGCACAGCCAGAACAAAACCTACAGCTAAAAGAAAAGCTCACTCAGAACACCCCGGCAACCCCGACCGCCACCCCCCCTCACCCGTTCTCGGATCGCACACCCTGGCTACTCACAGACGCCAGCAACAGGTACTCTGCGGTCAGGATCGGAAGCCCCGCGCGTTTCTGATATTCCTCAGCGGGCCAATTCGACGCTATATCACCAAGCGACAAGCTGAGAGCGTCGAAGGCGTGAAAGAAGACGATCAAGAAAAGGGGCTCAGGGCGTGCGCTGCGAGCATCAATGGCGAATTGCGGTACTCAAGAGAGCGTTCCATTTAGGCAAGGAGTGCACACCGCCGAAAGTAAGAACCGTGCCGTTCTTCCCGATGCTGAAGGAGAGCGATCCGCGCAGCGGTTTTCTGGAGCCATCTCGTTATGCTGCGCTGGCGAAAGAATGCGCGCGTGTCGGGTTGTGGCTGAGAGCTATGTTTGAAGTTGGCCACAGCTGCGGATGGCGTCACGGAGAGGTTCTCGGTTTGCGCGTGCGACAGATTGATCTGCTCGCGAGCGCGATTCGGCTAGACGTGGGAAGTACGAAGAACAATGAAGGCCGCGAAGTCGCCATGACCCAAGCGGTCCGCAGAATGCATTCGGGGCAAAGGACCCGAAGAAAAAGTCTTCACCCGATTGGCGCGGAAAAAAGGCGGCGGCGTAGAGAGTCGCTCTGTCTCCGACTTTCGCAAGACTTGGGCAAATGCATGCGCTGCGGCGGGCGTTGGGAAACAGTTGTGCCCAACGTGTGAGGAACCAGTGGATACGAAAAATCACTGCGCTACTTGTGGGAGAGATTGGACTAGTAACAAATTGAAATATGAGGGTCTGCTTTTCCACGATTTACGGAGAATAGCCGTGCGGAACATGGTGCGGGCCGGAGTCACCGAGAAGGTGAGCATGACGATCTCCGGTCACAAGACCCGCTCTGTCTTTGAACGCTATAACATCGTTGCCCAGTCTGATCTTCAAGACGCGGCGCGTAAGTTGGAAGCGAGTCAAAAACAGGGACGCGAGAAGAACGAAAATCCACGCTCACCCGAGTTTGGGCAGAGTTGCACCAAAAACGGTCAGTAAGCAAACGTGCCCCCGCTTGCACCGATGACGAACTAGTATAGTGATTCGCAAATAACACATCAATTGCTATACCAGGGACAGCGTCTCCAGTTTGTACTTCCAACGAAACACCACAGGGGTCTCATTGACTTGCTTGAGGTAGAGCTCGATCCGTGCCTTCAGTTCGTCGGCGGAGGCAACT
>Ga0187847_10001719_pt1 | contig 19135 bp, 17 predicted proteins | sample June2016WEW_4_10_FD_132458 | JGI IMG/M metagenome (GOLD analysis project Ga0187847, IMG submission 132458) | Peatland microbial communities from SPRUCE experiment site at the Marcell Experimental Forest, Minnesota, USA - June2016WEW_4_10 | ecosystem: Environmental > Terrestrial > Soil >...
AAGTACCGTCCTGCGTGCGGGCTGAAGCTGCTGGATGAGGGGTATGCGCCGGCTATGCTTCTGGATGTCCCAGCGGAAGAGAAGGTCTATCAATGGAATTCGACGGAGTTGGCGGAAAACTATGTTCGGGGGCTGTCGCAAGCGAAGGCGATCCGAATTTGTCCCATTGTGGGATTTTCAACGAGAGCGGAAACGGCAGACGTGCAGCGCTGCCTCGCGCCACTGAATGCGCGGACGGTGCTACTGGAGACCTCGGACTACCATACGCGACGGGCGCTGAGTATTTTTCGAGCGATGGATAAGACGCGCGAATATAGCGTCGCAGCCTGCGCAGAACCGAGGACGTTCGGAACGGCATGGTGGCGGGAACGGGAGTGGGCGAAAACGAACTTCTACGAGTGGATACGGGTACTGTGGTGGGAAGCGGTCGATCGATGGCGGTGAAAGGTCCTGGCACTCGTTACCTTGGTATAGCAGAGGTTATTGACCCTAAAGGAACTAAACGTTACGCTGACCTAGGCAGTCGTGTATCTAAACAGGAAATGATGGGTCGAATTTTCAGGGAGATTGTCTGCGGCATGGCGGTCGCCTCCGTTTGTTTGCCATTATTTGCGACAGACACCGGAGCGATGTTGTACGCCAATGGGGATGTTCTGGTAGATGGACATCCGGTGACGGATTCTATCGCCGTTATACCCGGCAGCGTAATCGAAACCAAAGCCGGTGCGGCGGCAAATCTCAACCTCGCCGGCGCGACGGTTACATTGCAACCGGAGACAGTTCTCAAGTTTGCGGGAAACGACCTTTATCTCGATCATGGCGGAGCAACGGTCGCATCATCGAGCCAGATGCAAGTCCATGTGAAATGTGAAATCGCAAGTCCAGTTTCGAACACGTGGACGCAGTTTTCGGTGGCGGACGTCAGCGGAACGATTCAAGTGGCAGCGCTGAAAGGCGCGGTGGGCATCAACTACGGCCCAGAATTTATTCTGGCAAAGGCTGAGACCGCGGGCGGAGCAACCACGAGTGCGGCGCCAGCGATTACAGTCGTCGAGGGGCAACAATACAACCGGTATGAAAGAGAAGGTTGTCCGGTGCAGCGGACGAAGGGGTCGCCGTCGGCTGCATCTGGTGGGATTCTGAGCAGCCGCGTAGCACAGATAGGACTGGTCGCGACCGGGGTGGGCATTATTATTGGGATTTGGCCTAGAGGTAGTACGCCCGTGAGCCCCACCGAGCCGTAGACGGCCGATCTCCATCAACCTCGCAGTTACCGATCCTCACATTCAGAAATTCTAACGGCGGGAAAGTCCGAAGCGTGGCTCCATGGCTGCGATTACGGACAGCGAGTAGAAGAGCGCAGCGTTAGCGGGGATTTGCAAATTAAAATCCACAAAGCTGTGAACGAGTATTCCCGTCACACCAAGAGCAGCTGCGAGAGCAACCGACCCGTTAATATTTGAAGGCCAGTCTTCGAGTTTGCGCCACGTGTTGCGATAGACAGCGGACACGAACCACAAGATTGCCAGCAAGCCCGGTACGCCCATTTCAGCGAGGAATTGCAGATAGTCGTTGTGCGCTCCGTTAATAAGGAAATCAGTGTAGAAGCTGCGAAACTGAGGATAGACTTCGGGAAAAGTTCCCAGCCCCCAACCGAGAAGTGGACGACTACCGAACATGCGCAGAGTGTCGCGGTCAATGTTGAGGCGAATCCCGCCGGAAATTTCGCCGTGGGCCTCAGCTGCGATGCTTGCCAAGCGCGAAACCGAAGAGCTGTCGATCATCCAAACCGACAAAGCGACGGCGAGCAAGGCCAGAATCGCCACGAGAAAGGCGGCGCGATTACGCTTGTGACGCAAGATGATGACGCTGAGGATCGTGATTTGGGCTGCGAAGGCTACCATCCCGCCGCGCGATCCGGAGAGGAAAATCGTAATGGCCATGAGCATCGCTGCCAACGACGCGGAGACCTTCTGCACAGTGTTGCTGTAATGAGAAAGGGCTACTGCCAAGGCCATAGGCAGCAGCATTTCCATGAGACCGGCATAGTGGTTGTGATTGACATAGGGCCCGTAGATCCAACCGCCAAGAGAGGGCTGGTGCAACCAATACAACTTGCCGTTGGAACTTAGCCCCTGAAGAAGCGCGAAGAACGCGACGGCGGCACCATAAACTGTGAAAACAACAGCCAAACGTTTGATTTGGCGAGTGCGCCGCAAGAGCTGGACGATCAAGAAACTGAATGCGCCGTAGGCAGCATAAAGTGCCAATTGAGATTCCGTTGCGTAGCGATATGCGGTTGAGCTGGCGACGAGTTGCAGACCGGCGATAGCGGCGAAAGCAAGCATGGGAGCGAACAGGGGATTGCCGACAATGCGGATTTCGGCCCGCCGCGCTTGCTGAATCGTCCATAGCATGAGTAAAGTAGCGGCGCATACTTCCAAGGCGAAACGCGCCCACGCTTGCACTGCTCCAAAAGCCAGCGGACTCCCGAGCAATACAACAAAAGTCGCATAGAGAATGAACGCATCTGCAAATCCGTGTTGGGACACGGCGTACGAAGATGCCGCCGGTGCGCCGGGAGTGAGCACAGGGTCACTCATGCGGTGCGCCCGCTTTCTCGGTACTGGGGGACTGAGGTTTTAAGCGTAGGCCATCAATCCAAAGTTTGCCGCGAATTGGACTTTGGGAAGGAACTCGTTGAATCCGCAATATCAACAGGCGCGCGTCAGGGCCGGTAGTAAATGTTCCACTTATTTGCTTCCAGAAATCGGCGTCTTTCAAATCGTCACTCGCAAAATACTGCTTGCCCGACCCTGCATCCATAATAAGAAATTGCGGACCGCCGGCGCCCTGGATGTCGGGCGCTTTGAAATTTGCGGAGAATTCGTACGTATTATTTGGCTGGACCGGAATTTGCTGTGATAGCCCGGAATCACTCAGATTTGCGCTGTCGTACGAGATGGAAAGCGATTGGCGCCCGCTGCGAGATTGGGTTGGATCCAAAGCCAATTCGACTCCGGGAACTTCGTCATAGCGCCAACCGAAGCCCGCGTTGAGAATGTCGAGGCTGAAATCGCCGTTGATGATCAGATTGTCTGGCGAAGGCTGGTAGGCGGCAAGGTCGGCGAGGTTTGCGGCCTGCTGCCAAACCAGCATGGCCTGAGTTACATCCTGCGAGGCGAGCAAAACACGCACGTACTCGAGGACGCGGCTCCGCTCGACAGGCTGATTGAGCTGAACGAGATGTGCCCAGACTTGTGCCGCGGGAGCATTCTGCCGGATGGAGACGAGGTAATCGAGCAAGGTGAAGTAAACGTCGGGATTTGGGGGAAGAACACTCCTAACTAGGTACTCCGCATCGGGCTTTGCCTGCCAGCAAAGGCGAATGGAGTCTGGGATGCGATACGAGCCGCTCTTGAGGACAACATTGAATTCGCGCAGAGCTTGATCGACATCGCCTTGCGCCAAATAAAAATTCGCTGCTTCCCAGGCAACGGTGGGCGTGGTGGGATCTGCGTGAATTGCGCGTTCGAGCGAAAATTTTTCCGAAGCGGGGTCACCTAGGACTTCATAAATGGTGGCGAGGCTGAACCAATAATCCGAACGGTGTGGATTCAATGAAGCAGCTTGTAGGAATGAAGGCAACGCCAACTGAGGCGATTGCGAGATAAGGATGTGATAGCGCCCAAGAAGATAGTGATAGTTTGCGTCACCCGGTTGCAAATGGACGGCTTTGGTGAGACCGGGAAAACTTGCCGGATTGGCGGCGCGAGCGGCGAGCCACGCCTTGGAACACCAGTGGACATAGAAGGAGACAGCAACGAAAGAAACGAAGAGGAATAAATATTTTCGGAAAGGAGTGGGGAGGGGTATGTGCATGTCATTCAGCGATGAATCGGGGCGCCAAGCTGGCTACCTTAAAGATCGCGGATCGCGGCCTTGGGAGCCGATTCTACAGGCAAATCCGCCGAGCCGTCCTGATAGTACCGATCACCGTATTTGCCCTGATATTCGTAGTGGTAGCGGTAATCTGCGGAATCCAGATCAGCGGCATTGAGCAAAACGCCAGCTATATGTGCGTTGACTTGGGTCAGCAGGTCGCGAGATCGCTGCAAGGCCTGACGAGTAGTCTGGCCGGAGCGAATGACGAGGATAACAGTGTCGGCGCGGGTTGCCATAATAACGGCATCGGTGACGGAGAGTGTGGGCGGTGTATCAATGACGATGTGGTCGTAATCCGCGCGTAGCTCTGCAAGGAGGTCTTTCATGTTGGTCGAGGCCAGAAGCTCGGCCGGGTTTGGCGGAGGCGTTCCCGCGGGCAGAATGAACAAGTTAGGCAAAATGCTGGAGCGAACAATCGCTTGCTGCAGAGTTGCGCTGTTAGTGAGAACGTTGCTCAATCCGGCGCAAGGGCCCATGCCAAGCGTCTTGTGAACGCCGGGACGGCGTAGGTCGGCGTCGACGAGCAGAACGCGCGAACCTTTTTGCGCGAGCACCACGGCACAGTTAATGCTGGTTGTCGTCTTGCCTTCCTGCGGCAGTGCGCTGGTGACGAGAATCGTCTTGGGCGGCGTGCCAGCCGATGTCAACAAAAGCGAAGTACGCAAAGCTCGATAGGCCTCCGCCATGCGTGATTGGGGACGCGCCTGCGTCACGAGTTCGACCGCTTCTTTCGAGGAACCGGACGCCAGCCGCGGCTTCTTTTCAAATTCGGTCATGCTTCGTGATCCCAGCGGGATCATGCCTAACGAAGGTAAACCGGAAATTGCCTGGGCTTGCTCGGGGGTACGGACGGAATTGTCCAAGCCATCGATTAAGAAACCTAAGCCGATACCCGTGGAGAGTCCGAGAGCGAGGGCCAGTGCGAAATTGCGGGGAATATTGGGCTCGACGGGAGAGCTCGGGATGCGAGCGGGATCGATGATGCGAAAATTGTTGGACTTTAAGCTCGCGGTTATCCCTGCTTCCTTCAATTTTTGCAGAAGGCTTTCGTAGAGAGTGCGATTGGTATCCAAGTCGCGTTTCAGCAGATTGTATTCAATGGCGTTCTCGTTAAGCTTGTTGGCCTCCTGCTTCTGCTGGTCCAGCGCGCCGTGCAAGAGGTTCTCGCGCTGCAACGCAGCGAGATAGTCGCCCCGCAAGCCGCCCACGATTTTCTTTGTCTCAACCTGAATCTGGACGTCGAGTTCCTTGAGTTGACTGTTGAGTTGGACCACTTTCGGATAAGACGGTCCGAATTGCGTACTCAATTGCGCCTGCTGGATTTTGAGCTGGGCCTCCTGATCGCGCAACCGGTCGAGAAGGGATGATTGATCTCCCGACCTTGTTGGTTGCGCGCCGTTGATCGCGTTCAACGAATCGGAGCCGCCTGCTTCCGCCATGCGGTACAGCGATTCCTTTTCCATCCGGGCCGATTCGGCTGCGGTGAGGTCACGATTCAATTCGTCCAGTTTTGTGGTGGTGAGGTTCTGTTTTTCATCTACACCAAGAATGTCATGCTCTTTCTCATACTTGACCAGCTTTTCCTGAGAGCTCTCGACTTTCATTTGCAAGTCGACGAGTTGCTTGGAGAGCCACTCAGAGGCTTGCATGGTGGATTCAAAACGCGTCTTAAAGTTTTGCTCCACGTAGGTGCTGGCGAGGGTGTTGACGACGCGTGCTGCGAGATTCTTGTCCGGACTGCGATAAGTAATTTCGATGACGCGTGTGTTGGTGACTAGAGTGACGCCCAAGCTGGATTTAAAGCTTGCCAGCGCCTGAGAGGTGAGTTCGGAGTTGGGATCAAGCGCGTCAGGAGTCAGCGAGAGCCCGGGCTTTCTGGCGACGGATGTGGTCGGTTTATCGAGGTTGAGCTGACGGATGACTTGCAAAGCGAGGAGATCGCTGCCCAGAACACGAACTTCGGTCTCCATATCGGTCGAATCGGTAAAGGTATCCTCAAAGTTCTCCGAATCTTTGAAGGTAATGGGCATAGCATCGTCTTTGTTGATGGCGACTCTACCCACGGCTTCATATACCTTCGTCGTGCGCAGTGTGGCGACAATGGCTGCGCCGAAAATAACCGCCATGGTAATCAAGACCACCCATCTTCGCTTGACGAGAACGCGGAAATACTCGCGGACTAGGGAGTCGTGGTTGTTATAAACCGAGGAATTTCGCCAGGCAGTTTCACGGACAGGAAAAGTAGTATGCGAATGTGGAACGGGCTGCAGTGATTGTTCACTTCTCGAGTCCATAAACTCCTTAAGCGAGCCGAAGCGAATGCGGAAAACTCTCACGCTCAAACTTTGCAACCCGAGCGTCGTGCGAGCACGTTCGAACTTCTTCCAATTCTGGAGAATATGCGATTTTGGCCCTTCGGTACAAGCGGAAACTGTCGTAATTTTGGTGGTTCAAGTGACTGAAGTATGGGGTTTTAGCACAAAGATGCCGCTATACTGGCATTGAAACGCTGGTAAACGAGGAATGTAGATGGATTGGTCTGAGCAGGCGGTATTGGTGACAGGCGGTACGGGATCTTTCGGAAGAAAGTTCGTTGAGTTAATGCTGCGCGATTATCATCCGCGCAAGCTAATCGTATTCAGCCGCGATGAACTCAAGCAGCACGATATGCGCGCGGCCGGCTTGGACGGTCCCAGCATGCGATATTTTATAGGGGACGTTAGAGATGCTCAGCGATTGGAACGAGCCCTCGCCGGGGTAACGGTCGTGGTGCATGCAGCGGCATTGAAACAGGTGCCAGCCTGCGAATATAACCCGTTTGAAGCTATTCAGACGAACATCATGGGCGCGCGAAATGTGATTGATGCGGCCATCAACTCTGGAGTATCCCGGATTCTCGCGTTGAGCACGGATAAAGCCGTCAATCCGATCAATCTTTATGGCGCGACGAAATTGTGCGCGGAAAAAATGTTCGTGCAAGCGAATGCATACGCAGGATCGCAAGATACGCGGTTTGGCTGCGCTCGTTATGGAAATGTTGTGGGAAGCAGAGGAAGCGTAATTCCTATTTTTCTGGAGCAGCGTAAGCAGGGAAAGATTACTGTGACGGACCCGCGTATGACGCGATTCTGGCTGACGCTGGAGCAGGGCGTGCGATTTGTCGTCCGCTGCATTGAAGAGATGCAAGGTGGCGAAATCTTTGTGCCAAAGATCCCAAGCATGAAGCTATCGGAAATGGCCCGGGTGGTCGCGCCCGAATGCGAGATCGAGTTCGTTGGTATTCGTCCCGGCGAAAAGTTGCATGAAGTGCTCGTATCGGAAGATGAGGCGCGAAATACGGTGGAGCTGGACGGCATGTATGTGATTCAACCGGCACATGCCTGGTGGAGTTCTAAGAACTGGGCGGATGCAAAGCCGCTTCCGGAAGGGTTTCGTTATGCCAGTGACTCCAATACCTCGTGGCTTAAGGCAGAGGAACTGTGCGATCTGCTGGACATAAGTGTCCCTACCCCGTCCAGGAATCCGCAGCTCTTGCAACAAAGGGCGCGAGTTTAAGGAGCGCATGGCTGTAACACCCGCGACCCGTGAACAACTTGCCATCAGAGGTGGCAAGCCTGTACGCGAGAATCTATTGCCCTACGGGCGGCAATCCATTACGGAAGAAGATATCGCGGCGGTAGGGGATGTCCTGCGATCGGATTGGCTAACCACTGGGCCTAAAGTCGATGAGTTTGAGGAAGCGTTCGCCACAAGAGTGGGGGCGACGTATGCCGTCAGCTTCAGTTCCGGTACTGCCGCGCTTCATGCTGCCGCGTTCGCAGCGGACTTGCAGTCCGGGGACGAAGCCATCACTACGCCGCTGACTTTCGCCGCAACGGCGAATTGCGTGTTGTATCAAGGGGCGACGCTGGTTTTTGCGGATATCGATCCGGGCACGCTGAATCTGGATCCGGAACAAGCAGCGCAACACATCACTACGCGCACGAAGGCGATACTGCCCGTGGATTATGCCGGCCATCCAGCGCAGTTGGATCGTTTTCTCGCGCTTGCGGATCGCCATGGTTTGATTGTGATCGAGGATGCGGCGCATGCGCTTGGGGCTGAGTACCGCCAGCGGCGGGTGGGCAGCGTTTCGCATCTGACCGTCTTCAGTTTTCATCCCGTGAAGCACCTAACAACCGGCGAAGGCGGGATGGTGACTACAGATAATCCGAAGTTCGCGGAAAAGTTGCGCCGTTTCCGTAATCATGGCATCAGCAGCGATGCGCGCCAACGGCAGAGCGAAGGGCAATGGCACTACGAAATGGTGTTGTTGGGTTACAACTACCGGCTCACTGATATTTCTTGCGCGCTGGGATTGCAGCAACTGCCAAGACTCGATGCCAATCTAGCACGGCGCAAAGCCATTGCCGAGCGGTACGGCGAGGCATTCCGTAGCCTTGCAGGAGTGATTATGCCGCAGGTGCGGGATGATGTGAATCCGGCATGGCATCTCTACCCCATCCGGCTTGAAGCGAAGAATTTCTCTGCAGATCGCCGAGAATTTTTTCGCGCATTGCGCGCAGAAAACATCGGGGTCAATGTGCACTATATTCCCGTGCATTTGCATCCTTACTATCGCGGGCGGTTCGGCTACCGGGGAGGAGAATTTCCCCTCGCTGAGCAGGCCTACGACGAACTGATCAGCCTGCCCATGTTCCACGGCATGGAGGATCAGGATGTGGAAGACGTAATCAGTGCCGTCACGAAAGTGGCCCATGCCTACGCCCGTTAAAGCGACGGCTGTCGTGCAAGCAAGAATGGGGAGCCGGCGCTTGCCGGGGAAGGTGTTGTTAGATCTCGGCGGCGAGACCGTGTTGGGCCGGGTTGTGCAGAGACTGCGCGCGGCCCAGCAGTTGGAACGCATTATCGTAGCGACCACGGTATTGCACGCGGATGACGCCATAGAACACGAATGCGGGCGATTGGGCATCGAGTGCTTTCGGGGAGCGAGCGAAGACGTGCTTGATCGCCATTTCCGCGCTGCACAAACTATGCCCAACGAATTGATTGTACGGATCACGGCGGACTGTCCGGTCATTGATCCTGCCCTGGTAGACCAAACCATCGAGCTTCTCGTGGCGGAAAACGCGGATTATGCGACCACGGATGTGCCGGCAACGATTCCACGCGGAACAGACGTTGAAGTTTTTACCACACGAAGTCTCGAGCGGTGCTGGAGGGAAGCGCAGGAACCCCACCAACGTGAACACGTGACCCCCTATTACTATGAGAATCCTGGCCTCTTCCGGCTGGCGACACTCACGAGCGAATTGGACTGCGGCCAATACCGCTGGACATTAGACACGCACCAGGACTATGAGCTGCTGCGTGAAATCTATAAGGAATTCAAGGATGAAAATGCCTTCGGTTGGCGAGACATTGTGGACCTAATGTGCCGCAGGCCTGAGCTTGTGCAGTGGAACGCAAAGGTGATGCAGAAATCTCTCAAATGAGTGATGCGGCCCCAGGGACGCTCGTCGTCCGAGCCGACGCAGACGTGACGCGCGGAATTGGCCATGTCATGCGTTGTTTGGCGATTGCCCAAGAGTGGCGGGCGATTGGGGGAGACGTCGTGTTTGCACTCCACGACGCGGCCGTAGTCGAAGAAAGACTGCGGTCCGAAGGCATGGGCATTCATGTGATCCGGGCAACGCCAGGCAGCGCTGAAGATGCGTCGCAATTGACCGAGGTCGCGCGCGCGCGGAGTGCAGCATGGGTAGTAGTGGATGGATATTGCTTTGATGAGACGTATCAATTGGGCTTGGGGGAGTCCAACTGGAAGTTGTTATTCTTGGATGATTTCGGGCACGCGGGACGGTACTACGCCGATCTTATCCTCAATCAGAGCCCGCAGGGTGCGTCGATTTCTTATCCGCACTTACCGAAGTATGCCAAGTTGCTACTTGGACCCGAATATGCGCTGCTGCGCCGGGAGTTTAAGGCCAGCCGAGGATCGGGGATTCAAGTTCCGTCCGTGGCTCACCGCTTGCTGGTGACGATGGGTGGAACCGACGAGGGAAATGTTACCGAACGCGTGATGGAAGCATTACCGCTGTTGCAAATGCCCCGGCTTGAAGCGATCGTGGTCCTAGGTTTGGGGAATCCGCATAAGAGTTCGATCCGGCGGACGGCGGCAAATTTGGGTGTGGCCGTTAAACTCCTGGAGAGCCCTCCAAACATGCCGGAAGTTATGATGGATGCGGACCTGGCTATTTCAGCCGGGGGTGGTACATGCTACGAATTGGCATTGCTTAGAGTACCCATGTTTCTAATTACGACCGCACAAAATCAAGAGCCTACATGCCGAGCATTGGCTGAAAAAGATGCGGCCATTGATGGGGGCTGGTTTCACGCGCTGGAGAGCGAGCGCCTTGCCGTAGCCTTGCGAGGGATCATGATCGACGCGATTCGCCGGAAGTCGCTGATCGAGTCGGCGAGTAAGTTAGTGGACGGCGAGGGGGCATCGCGCGTGGTGAAGAGGATGCTGACCGTCGGGGCTTGAGTTTTTGTTGTGACACTACATGAAAGTTGCAATCTCTCAACCCACTTATCTGCCGTGGATCGGTTACTTCGATCTGATTGACCAAGCTGATGTGTTTGTGATGCTCGATGATGTCCAGTTTGAGAAACAGTCGTGGCAGCAACGGAACCGCATAAAATCGCCCACTGGTTTGCAATGGATCACCGTGCCGGTTAGGTTTCGCGGGCGACTGGGACAAAAAATTAAAGATGTGGAGATTCGTGTACCGGACTTCTGGCGAGACCACCTTCGCGCCATTGAATTAAATTATCGTCGGGCACCTTTTTTTTCCGTGTACTACGAAGATTTGAGTGCGATCTTGCATTCCTCTGGCTCGCTACTTGTTGACTTAAACACACGTTTGATCGAGTGGGCCATGGTGGCCCTGCGCCTCACGACGAAATTGATGAGGTCATCTGAGCTAAAGCAGGAGGGAAAGAGAACGGAACTTCTGGCGAACATCTGTAGGAGGTTGGGCGCAACGTCTTATCTGTCACCCATTGGCGCAGCGGATTATCTGCTCGCCGAGAAGGAAACTTTGTCCAGCCGCGGCATCCAGGTGCGATTCCATAATTATGCCCATCCGGAATATCAGCAATTATTTCCGCCCTTTTTGCCTTACGCATGCATTCTCGATCTCTTATTCAATGTCGGACCAGAGGCCATGACCGTCATTCGAAATGGGCGAGGCCATCCTTTATCACCGGAAGAGATGACCGAACGTGCGATATAACTACTTTTCGGCCATAATGAGCCAGTCAGAGTGGAGTTGAGTGCGTCCCGCACTCGTAGTCTCAGTTTTTTCGAATACGACGTTGCGGAATTGATGAAAATAGTCAGCGATGTCAGCGCCGGCAAGAAAATGCTGGACGGTGCCGTACTCATTAGTATCGCGAATGGTAAGACGAAACGTGTTGGGTCCGAGCGCTTCTCCCTTGGCAAAACGGTAGTCGTGCACAGTACGAAGAACAGCGAAGAATTTGCCTTGAGGCAGCAAGACGCGATGTGCTTCTGCGATACCGCTCCGCATATCTTCGGAGGTGCCGTAATAGAAGACGCCGTAGCTCAGAACGAGTTGAAAGCAGTTATCGGGAAAGGGAAGCGACTGAAACGAGGCCAAAGCGACCTGCGGGTCTAGGTGCGTGCTGTGGAGTCGCTCGCTCGCGTGAGACAACCCGGTTATAGAGATGTCGACACCGAATGCTGCAAAGCCGAGTTCGGAGGCGAGCTTAGTGTGACGCCCAGCACCCAGCCCGATGTCGAGGAACCGCGAGTGGGTTTCGGCCTCAACCAGCGGACGATTCGCCATCATAAAACGGACGACGTGATCGCTGGGATAAATGGGACGGAATCGAGCTTCGGTATGGAGGTGGTTCCAGTGCGACGCAATGTCCATGTGAGGCTTACTCTAATCTAAGCGTTAGTTGTTGCAAAACGAACGTTGATTGAGCGCCAGAATATGAAACGCGAACCGGAAAATTCCGCAATTAATCACGCGAGCCGGGTTACGCCTCAGATTGCTATTGGATCGCGCGAGATCGGCATTGGGCATCCCGTTTATATCATCGCGGAACTGTCGGCGAACCACCATCAGGATTTTGAGCAGGCTGTCCAACTTATCCATGCGGCGAAAGATGCAGGAGCGGATGCGGTCAAGCTGCAAACCTACACGCCCGACACCATCACGCTGCGCAGCGACCGCGAATATTTTCGCGTAGGAGGCGGAACGCTCTGGGACGGCAAGACACTTCACGAGCTCTACGGTGAAGCGTACACGCCGTGGGAATGGCAGCCCAGGCTGAAGCAGGTTGCTGAAGATATTGGGCTAGATCTTTTCTCTTCTCCTTTCGATGAAACAGCGGTGGATTTTTTGGAAAAAATGCAGGTGCCGGCGTACAAGATTGCATCGTTTGAGTTGGTGGATATCCAGCTCATCAAAAAGGTCGCTAGAACAGGCAAGCCGATGATTCTCTCCACGGGAATGGCCACGACGGAGGAAATCGAGGAAGCCTTGCTAACTGCACGAGAGGCAGGGGCACGACAGATTGCTTTGCTCAAATGCACGAGTTCGTATCCGGCGCGCGCAGACGAGATGAACTTGCGGACAATTCCGGAGATGATCCGTCGCTTTGACTTGCCGGTAGGATTGTCGGATCACTCGCCGGATGTTGTCGTTCCCGTCACAGCCGTTGCCCTAGGCGCATGTCTTATCGAAAAACATCTAACAATCTCGCGCGAGGTGAAAGGACCCGACAGCGAATTTTCATTAGAGCCTCAGGAGTTCAAGAGGATGGTGGATGCTGTGCGGATGACAGAAAAAGCCTTGGGCAGCGTGCAATTTGGGGCAGGCGAACATGAAGAAGGCAGCCGAGTCTTCCGCCGATCTCTTTTTGTAGTTGTTGACATCAAGTGCGGCGACCTGCTTACCAAGGAAAACACTAGATCGATTCGTCCGGGTCATGGTTTGCATACGCGATACTTGAAGGACATGATTGGTAAACGGGCAAAGCGAGACATAGACAGTGGAACTCCGTTAAGTTGGGACATGGTTGAAGACGCATGAGGTTCGCTTCCTCAATTCTGAAGCGCCTCGTCTATCCCGCACTGGCGCGGACGGGGCGACTGCGGCGGCGTACCGGCGGCCCAGCCATCGTTACTTATCATGGCGTGTTGCCCAAGGGATACGTGGTTCGCGACCGCAATGCCGATTGGAATATGGTGCGGTCGGAAAATTTGCGCCAGCAATTGAAATTGCTCACCACTTGCTACCACGTCATCACGCCGGCAGAATTTCGCGCATGGTGCGAGTCCGAGATGGAACTCCCTACCAATGCGGTGCTGATCACCTGTGACGACGGTATGCAAAGCGCGATCACGGAGATGATGCCCATCCTGAAAGAGATGGGTCTTTCGGGGTTGTTTTTTGTGACCGAACAGGCGCTTGCGAAGCAAAGTTCGATGCTATGGCATGAAGAATTGCATTTAATGCTGCTGGCAGCACCGGAGCGGGTAACGTTGCAACTGCCCGCGCTGGGGATTGATGATCACGCGGTTGGGCGGATGGAGAAACGGGATTTGTGGTGGAAGTTGATCTACAAGTTTTCCCAATATGACTCCGTACAGCGCCTCAAACTCATGGAGGCTGTGGGTTGGCAAATTCGAGTCAATCCCCAATGGAAATCGGAATATTACGACCACCCGATGCTGCAAAGCCGGTTCTTCAGCCTCAACCTGAAGCAGACTCGGGCCTTGGCTGACTCGGGGATGTGTATAGGGGGGCATACTCTCTCGCATCTGATGCTATCGCAGGCACCCTACGACTTAGCATTGCACGAGATTTCGACCAGCAAGCGACGCTTGGAAGAAGCAATCGGTAAATCAATTTGGGCGATGGCCTACCCCTTCGGCGATGTAGGATCGGCGGGACCGCGCGAGATGAGGATGGCAGAGCAGGCGGGATATAGTTGCGCATTCGTGAACTTTGGTGGCGGATTCCAGGCGCCATACGCGAGATTCGCCGTGCAACGTGTGCACGTCACCGGAAAAATGACTCTGAGCGAGTTTGAAGCACATGTGACAGGATTGCACCGGTCGCTTAAGCAAACATTTCAGCGGAACGCCTTCACCCCAGAAATGGCGGACGAATCTGCCGCCCGACTTCATGAATATCGTCACGCATAGGGACATTCCGGAAGACACCCTTCTCCGGGAAGCATGGAATCTTCTGGTGGAGAAGATGCAGCCGTCGGAGATCTTCTACACCTATGAATGGGCTCTGGCGGTTACGCGAGCTTATCGAGATTCACGTCCTCCTTTGCTGTTCCTCGGATATGTGAACGACATTCTCGTGGGCGTGGCCGCGCTCGCGATCTGCGAAAATCAGCGCGTTGAGTTCCTGAACGCGAACACGGCGGACTATTGTGATTTCGTTGGCACCTGTGAAGATAGGGAGGAATTTGCCGCGCGCGTGCTTGAGGAACTGCGTAGCTTGGGAATGCGGTCGATCGCGCTGGCGAATCTTCCCTCCGAATCGCCGACCGCGAGAATGCTCGCGGAATCGAGACATTGCGGGTTCTACCCGTTTTCTCAAAAAGCTTATAACTGCGGGCAAGTCGAGCTAGCGACGCCGTTGCAACGAGAATCCGTGCGCCAGTCTATTGCGAAAAAAAAAGGCGTCAAACGAGACACGGCGGCTCTCGCAAAGCTGGGAGAGTTGAAGATGCAGCACCGTCGTCGAGACGACGATGTTTTACCGGTACTCCCGGAATTTTATCGCGCGCATGTGGCCCGTTTTCTCGAAAGAGGCAGTATCAGCAATATTGCCCGATCAGAGAGACGGGTATTTCTTTCTGAACTAGCATTTTTGCTTTCTGACGCGGGATGGATGACGTTAACCAGCCTGACGGTGGGCGAACGGAAAATCGCATGGAACTACGGATTCGAGTTTGGAGGAAACTGGTTTTGGTATCAGCCGACATTTGATACCGCTCTCGGCAAGTACTTCCCAGGGTTTTGCCTGCTCACGATGCTGGTCCAGGATGCCGCTGATCGAGAGACGGTCCGACGGATTGATCTCGGGTTAGGTGACGAGAGCTACAAAACGCGACTTGCGACTGCACATCGAGAAACCCTCCACATCACGTTATCCCGTTCTTACATTTCTCATCTGAAAACAGGATTGCGGGCAATCATTGCGAGGAAAGTGAAAAAAGCGCCGAGGCTCGAACGCGCGCTTCGTAAAATAATGATGCCAGAGCGCAGCCGTCAGATCCGTAAAAGCGAAGTGGTAGATTTACCTGCGTGGGGGACGCCGAATTTTGACGATTGTTGTAGCGCAGCCATTGCACCTCTTACCTTGGATTTGCTGGCGAGAGTCGTCATGAATCACGTGGATGACGCGAAGACTGTGGAATATGCGCTACGCGCAGCCAGCAGATTGAAATCTTCGGCGCTAAGGGGCTTTGCGGCGCTGAATGGCGAAGGAATGCCTGTCCGAATTTTCTGGGATGCCAATTGCGGGGAGGCTGTGCAGCCAAACATTCTATCGTCCCGAGAGGCAAAGATTTGACTGATTTATTCCGCCAGGTGGCATTACCCACCGACCTTTGCGAGGCAGTTCAGAAGAAGTTTGGAAAAAGATTTGATTCACTCGAGCAGTTTCTGACCTATATCCTGCAAGAACTAGCCCGCGATGACGCCGCGCAAATAGACGAAGCTGAACGAACAATGATTGAGCAGCGATTAAAGGACCTCGGCTATCTCTAACCTCAATAGTGTAGCCATCCAGCCATGCTGAAATTTGCCCGAAGCGCGTGGAATCGAGTTACACAAAAAGAAAATGGACGCGCCTATTCGTTCGGCCGCCCTCTTGTTTTGTTGCAAAGCGATGATTGGGGACGGGTAGGCGTCCGGGATCAAGAAGGATATGAACAACTGCGCGCCCAAGGGATGGAACTGGGCGAGCATCCTTACGACTTCTACACGCTTGAAACGGCGAGCGACGTAATGGCCTTGCACGAGATGCTGGGCCGGCATCGCGACTCGACTGGACGAAGCGCCTGCATCGTGATGAATTTTCTGTGTGCCAACCTGGATTTTGGCATGATGGCATTAGATGGGTTCCAAAAGATTCATCTGCGCCCCCTAAAACAGGGATTGCCCGGCAGGTGGCAAAGACCGGGATTGGTTGAGGCGTACCACGAAGGGATAAATACTGGTGTCTTTTATGCGGCCCTTCATGGTTTGACTCACTTTTGTTCAATGGCCATAGAATCCGCGCTGGCGCGGAATGAGGACCGCGCGCGTGCGCTCCGAACACTCTGGCAAGCGGAAACACCCTATATTTACTGGCGCATGCCATGGGTGGGATACGAATACAACAATCCCGAACCTCCAGCCGCGGGTTTCCTTCCATTAAGTGCACAAATCGAACTCATCGGGCGAGCGGTGGAGTTTTATTGTGATTTTTTGGGGAGCTGTCCGCGCTCGGCGTGCGCACCCGGTTTTCGTGCCAATGAAGCTACGAGAGAAGCATGGTGGAAAAACGGCATTCGCATCGCACAGAATGGTACTGGAGGAAGTATATTTCCGACGATGAACGCGCGGGGAATGTTGAGCCTATATCGCACTTTGGATTTTGAACCGAGCGAATCTGAAGTCTCAATAGAAAATTGCATACGGTTCGCCGATCAACATCTTGCCCGTGGAATGCCGCTAATTATTTCCGTGCATTCTATCAATTTCCATTCTTCTCTCAGGGATTTTCGGAGCGACACACTGGGACAGCTCGACCGATTTCTCTCTGCCCTCGAACGTAAATACCCCGACTTGCTTTATGTGCATGACGAAGACGTCTATAGCCTGGTTAACCAGGGTGCGTTTACCTCGGCGCCAGGCACGACCGCGGTTGCCGTAAAGTTGCAGGAGACCACCGGGTGAGTCGACGTTGTCTTGTTTTCATCACGATTGATTGTCTGCGCGCTGATCACGTGGGATGGCTCGGCTACGATCGACCAACGACGCCGTTTCTCGATTCTATTGCCAAAGACAGCGCCGTTTTCTCGAACGCGATTGTGGCTGGGGCGCCTACATATTTTTCGTTTCCTGCCATCATGGCATCCCGTGATCCACTTGCCCTGGGAAGGGAAATTGTTGGCCTCGCCCCCGGCGAACCCACGATCGCTTCAGTATTGAAAAATGATGGTTACTCCACAGCCGCATTTATTGCGGCCAATCCATACCTCTCGGCTCGCTTCGGTTACGATTCCGGTTTTGATGTGTTCCATGATTTCTCGCCTGATGTGGCGAATCAGGCCCCCACGAAAGCAACGCCCACGCAATTGATAGCGGGAAATTCAACTGCCTTGTCGGAATTCAATCGCTGGCTCGAGAGGTTGACCCACAAAGCGAAATGGTCCTCAGCGATCTATGATGAACTCTATTTTCAATATTGCCGTCGGCTGGCGACTCCACATGCGACGCTTGAAAACCTTCGGCCGTTCCCAACAGCTGATGTGATGGTGCAGAAAGCGTGCGCCTGGCTGGCTGACAAGGCGGATCGACCATTCTTTTTATGGCTTCACTTTATGGATGCGCATAGCCCTTACTATCCCAGCGAACCTGCATGGCGTGCGATGGGGCATCGGTCACCCGATGCCGACCGTATGCGGTATCTCAATGCTTACTGGAACCGCTTGGACCTTAGTGCGGAGCGGTTGCGCAAGCATCGTGGAGAAATTGTCGAGCTTTACGATGCGGGCATACGGTGGGTGGACGCACAGTTAGAGTCGCTGGCCAAAACATTGCGTCAACTTGGAGCATGGGAACGCACTGTATTTGCCGTGACGGCGGATCATGGCGAGGAATTTCTAGAACACGGCGGTCGTTACCATTCACCTGCACAGTTAGGCGAGGAGATCATCCGGGTGCCACTTCTGATTCGGGATGGGGGCGCGCCTAAGCGTGCGTCGGAGGAGGGACCTTTCAGTCTCTTGCATCTTGCACCAACTTTGTTGGACGCGCTAGGAATGGCAGCGACAGAGAGTTTTCGTGGACGGAGCGTATGGTCGCGACTTGGAGACGGTAAAGAACTGGATGAAGCAACGATCACGGAAGTCGTGCCTGAGTGCACGAATCCGCTTCTGCGGAAGGAACGATTGTCCCCCAGGGCCCTCGTGGTACGGGAAAGAAATTACAAGATGGTGCTTGACTTCGGGACAGCAAGAATTCAGTTATTTGATTTGAGGCAGGATCCAGGCGAACGCAACCCCCTTCCGCCTAACACGGGAAAGCCTGTCCAAAAACGTTTGTTGGAAAAAGCGCTTCGACATATTACCCAGTCGCAACGCGAGCGCGATTCACAGATGGCGCTCATGGCGCGTCTGCGTGAGCTTCGGCTAGAATGTGCTTAATCCAGTGCGGCCACATCACAAGCCACGCTTATATCGCATGTTGCGATTGCGTCTTCGATACGCCCCCCTCAATGGTGTAATTTCGTGACTGCGATACACCTTCTGGTCGATAGTCTGGCCGATGCAGGATTGCCGAATGCGCAAATGGGCAATGCGCGAGAAATCATCCGTCGGCTTGATGCAGAGAAATTTCGCGTGAGTATGTTTTCATGTGGCGCACCGGATCAGCGGATTGCGGCGAGGCCGAATACGGAGATCATCTATCTGCCGCAACGCCGGCAAACTCCACGGATTCTGCGCGAATATATGTTCGGGTCGCATGACGTTGTGTTCTATATGAAAGCGGCGCCCGCAAGCGCTGTTTATACGCGAATACGCGAAATTAGGAAAAATGATCGGATTACGATTGGAACAGTTGAATCACAGTCCGATCTCAATCGTGAACCAACCATCCGCAAAGACGCGATCCGTCTCTGGGAGGAGACGGTTTTGCGCTGCGATTATCTCTTCAGCAATTCCGCAGCGGTGCAGCGAAGCCTCACTAAGGAATATGGTCTCCCCAGTGAAGTTGTGGCCACCGGGGTTGATACGCAGTTTTTCGCACCCGCAGAGCGTCTGCCGAATGTCCGCCCGAAGGTCTTGTTTGTGGGATCGTTGCGTCCCTTTAAAGGACCCAACATATTGCTTGATGCCGCGGAGAGGTTTTCGCAGGCCGACT
>Ga0187847_10001720_pt1 | contig 19129 bp, 17 predicted proteins | sample June2016WEW_4_10_FD_132458 | JGI IMG/M metagenome (GOLD analysis project Ga0187847, IMG submission 132458) | Peatland microbial communities from SPRUCE experiment site at the Marcell Experimental Forest, Minnesota, USA - June2016WEW_4_10 | ecosystem: Environmental > Terrestrial > Soil >...
CTACAACTGTTCTTGACGGTTACGGTGGCTGCGAATGCGCTTTGGGACGGCAACATTGCCAAAACGGCGATCACCATTACAGCAATAGTGATTGTATTGAGCCAGCTGTTGAGGTTCGTGCGGTATTGCTTCGAGTTCATATTGATTTGATCCTTCCGTTTCAGGGGTTTGAATTCGGTTGTTAGAACCGTTTATTCCCCAAACTTCAACGACCATAGGGGCTTGTTTACACGCCAGTCAACGGAATTTCGGTAAGTTTTTCAGTAAACTTTCCGGTAAAGAGAAGAGGTAAATTGTCGATTCTTGTTGCACGAAGCCATCTGGGAAGTGGCGCCATTCACTCTCCCAAAAGCGCCATGGCAATGAGCGAGTGGACTTCATGCCGTTCATCCGGTACGCACGGGGAATCTTCCATGCGCTTTCAATGTCCGAAAGCGTCCCATCCATTTCAGGCAGGGGGTGGCAGGGAGTGGTCAGGGTAAACGCATCTTGAACCGCAACGGGAAATGAAGGGCCGGGCTTTGGCCCCTGAGGGAGGTGCAGGGCAAACGCATTTGGAATTCGGATGCACCTACCGCGCAACTTTCTGTGGGAGGAAACGCCATTGGTCCATCGGGCTTACGCATGAAGGCGTATGAAACGCGAAAAGGAGACGTTCTCCGCCAGGTAAAGAATCAAACTTCCCTTGTCTTCGTATTTTGTTCTCTATTCCGCGAAAGTCCAAGTTCAAGCTGATTCCAAATGCGATTCCGCTGGAAGGAGTGGCATCCAAGTTGTCTGCTGTGCTTCCGCAGTGGTATGGTTTTCAGGTGTGCTTTGGATCGGTTATCGGCGGCATCAGGATCAATTGCCTGATGTTCAAGTTGATAGGAGATAACAGAATCAATAAGTTATGGCAATATTTCTGTGTCTCTCTTTGACCTGCAAGAACGTCTGATAATTTATTAGTTGCAAAGAGTGGCAGGCTCTGGGTATTGTCAGCAGGCTGGGTCTTAACTTTAGATTCTTTGGCTTTTGGCTGTGCTGGCATCGTGAGGGGGACGAGGATGCAACTTGAAGGCTCGGTCACGGTTCCGTCTGAGGGGGTTGGATTAGCGTCTCCTGGAGGAGACCAATCTCGCGTCATGTCATCCGCTTTCGATGAGGAAAGGGAGGAGCTTGAACGGGTGATCAATTACCCGGTAATCAGCCGCTCCGCGAGCCTTGTTCGTTTTCTATCTTTCGTTTGCAATAAGCATTTCGAGGGAAAAGCCGGGGAGATTCGCGAAAACATGATCGCCGTCGAAGCTCTGGGGAGGAAAGAATCCAACTTCGATTCGCAGGAAGATCCTATTGTGCGGGTCACCGCACGGGCGCTTCGCAAGAAGCTAGGCGAATACTACGAAACCGAGGGGAAAGACCATCGCCTCCAGATCGTTCTTCCGTTGGGCCATTACGTTCCGCAATTCATCCGCCGCACGGATCAAAGCGCGGGGGCTGGCAGATCGGCTTATTCAGCCTTGGCTCCCCAACCGCAGGCAGAGGTTGAGAACCGGGATGACAACAAGACTTCCGCTGCCCGCTCAGCAGAGATTCCTGGCATTGAGAAGCAAGTTACTTCCGTTCGGACGCCCGCGAAGTTCAACTGGAAGAGGGCTTGGATCCCGGCGGCGGTTGCGCTCTCCTTGTCAGCCGTCTTTCTGGTGGGTTTTTTGCTTGGGCGGCGTACAGATGAACATTCCGGATTCAACGCGGAATCATTCAAATGGGGAGATCCGGTTTGGAGCGATGAATTCAATGGAGCGGCCAAACAATTGCCGGATCCATCACGATGGACCTTCGATACAGGGAACAACAATGGCTGGGGAAACCAGGAACTGGAAATATACTGCTCCCCCAATAGCGGAGACACCAAGGAATGTAACCCGCGACGCCCGAATGCTTTTCTGGATGGATCGGGGCATCTGGTGCTGCGCGCTGAACGGAATGCGGAAGGCGTATGGACATCGGCCCGGATCACCACCAGGGGCTTGAAAACCTTTCAGTACGGGCGCATCGAGGCACGGATGAAGTTGCCTGTTGGCGCCGGTCTCTGGCCCGCCTTCTGGATGCTAGGCGCAAATTTCGATACTGTGGGATGGCCCGCCGCGGGCTCGGTGGATCTGGCGGAAAATGTCTCCGTTTCGTCGAGCAGCGATGGGCTTGGACCGTCGAGGATTCGCTCATCTCTGCATGGCCCAGATTACTTTAAGGGGAGCAGCCTACGGCATGATTTGATCCTTCCGAATGGTGCGAGGGTGGATGACGGCAGCTTCCACACTTACGGTATCATTTGGTCGCCCAGCATGATCCAGTTTTATGTGGACGATCCGGCGAGTATATTCTTCGTCGCGGACGCCAGCAAAGTCCCCGTTGGTGGAGAGTGGGTCTTCGACCACCCCTTCTACATCTTTATTAGTCTCGCGGTTGGGGGAAATTGGCCGGGGCGTCCGGATGCCACAACTCCAAACCCAGCGGACGTGTTGGTGGACTATGTCAGGGTGTACAAAATCCCGGCCGTTCCCGCCCCCAGTATTCAGTGGCAGCCTGTTCAGGTAAAAGCTGGCTCGGCAGTGGCTAGTACCGTTAGCTTGCGCTCGCAGGGCGGGCCAGGCCGGGTATATCTGGCCTGCTCCACCGAACCTGCAACAGCGCGTTGCACATTGGCCTCTTCGGTGGTGGATTTCACTAACGCCCGCTCACAAGAAGATACCCTCACCATTTCGACGGACTCTTTCACTGAAGGAGGCAGGCAGGTTGCGCCACCGGGAACATATAAGCTGACGATTACGGCCACTTCAATCAGCGGAGATCGCTCCCAACTTACAGTCCCCTTCGAGATCAAGAGCAGCGAATAACCGATGCAATGGGAAACTTATTTCAATTCGCCGCAGCGGAACAAACACGTAAGTTTGTTCCATCAAATCGCGGCGCATGGATATGCGCATGACTCGCTTGAACTCGCCGTCCGAGAGATGATAGAAGGGTTCCACCGGCGTCTACTTATCAGACGAAGCCGCACCCGGCTCGACACTCGGAAATACGCCCGAAGAAGCCTACACTGAAGTTGCTCTCGATTCTTCGCAATCCCCTCATGCGCCCGAACGCCTACCTGGCCCTCGCGCCCGCCTTCGCGCTCGCCCTCATGCTGGCTCTGCCCCCGGCGAGCGCGGCCAACGGCTTGCCTGACCCTCCCGCAAAGTCGCGCAAGACCACTGTGTCCGAGCGCGCCTCCCATCCATCCGCAATCGCCTTGCGCAAGCAATCGCGCCGTCCCGCAACCCCGGCCCCGGCCACAGCTCACCGAACGCGGCGTGAATCCGCTCCGGCGCCAGAGATGATTTCAGTGCGCAAACGCGCCGCCACGCGCGAAGACGCATTCACGCGCAAGCACGCAACCAGCGCTGAAGCGCTTTCGTCCTCCGTCCCTCAGCCTTCCCGTTCCCCGCAGGCGAAACCCTCCGGTTCATCCCGCAAGCCAGCGACAGCCGCCGCGCCGTCCGCTCCCGCCCCCATCGTCGCAGCCGCCAGCCGGGACACCCGCGCCGACACCCGTCAGGATTCGGAGATTGCCCGTTCGGCCCCACCCGCCGAGACGGCCGCCCCCTCCCGCGCCGTCTCGCTCGAAGCCGTTTCCCTGCGCAAGACACGCGCGATCATGCCCCCGCCGATGCGCGGAAATTATGAGTCTCTGGTGCGGCAAAACGACAAGACCGAGGCCGACGGCCTGGAGCGGATCGAGGACGACGACGATCTTGCCGATCGCATCGCCCGCAAGATGCTTGTGCCCGTGCCGGTCTCAGCCGCGCTCACCATCAACGGCAGCCTGCCGGAGAACCGCCGCTACTGCCGTCCCTGGACGGCCACCTTTCTCGCCGACCTGGCGCGAGCCCATGCGGCCCAGTTTCACGGCCCGCTCGAAGTCAGCTCGGCCGTGCGTACCGTCGCCTACCAGAAAGAATTGGAGAAGACCAACGGCAACGCCGCGGCAGCCGAGGGCGACATCGCCAGCCCGCATCTGACCGGCGCAACCATCGACATCGCCAAGCAGAGCCTTACACGCCAGGAGATAGGCTGGATGCGTGCCCGGCTGCTGCCCCTCCAGGCCGCTGGCAAGATCGATGTCGAAGAGGAGTTCCAGCAGTCCTGCTTCCACATCACCGTCTACAGGAGCTACGCGCCGCCCAAGCCGCCGCGCAAGCAGGCCGCGCAGGCAGCGGCAGCGCCACCACCGGCCAGGCAGACGCAGATCGGCAAGGCAAAGTCCAAGCGGCTAAAGCATAAACAGCCGAAGCCGCAGCAGCCGAAACCGGAGCAGTCGGAGCCCGATCGGCAGACGCCCGCGCCTGCCCCGCAGACCGAAGCACCCGTCGAGGGCTTATAGTGCCCGCCTGCCCGCGCAACAAACAGTGCAAACAAATTATTATTGTGCTCGGCAGGCTCTGCAAGGTTACAATCGCGGCGATAGCCCAATGTGGCTGAACGAGGCTCAATCATGAGTGAAATGGGAGTTCAATCCGCGGGTGAGGCGCCCTCCGGCCTTTCCCAGTGGCAGCGCGTGACGAACGTCTTTGCCGCGCCGTCGAAGACCTTTGAAGACATCAAGCGCGGCAACCGGAGCTGGTGGATGCCGTTCGTCGTCATGGCGCTGGTCGGCTACATCTTCTTTGCCGCCGTCGCGCTCAAAGTCACCATGCAGACCGTGGTCGACAACCAGATCAAGTTCGACCCGAAAACGGCCGAGCGGATGGCGCAGGCGCCTCCCGATCAGCGCGAAATGGGCGCCAAGATTTCCCTGTACATCACGGAGGGCGTATTCATTGCCAATCCAGTATTCGTATTGGCTGGTGTTGCACTTCTCTCGCTGGGCCTGTGGGGCACAATCAATTTCATCTTCGGCGGCAAGGCGACCTACGGCAGCATCTTTGCTGTATGGATGTTTGCCAGTTTGCCATCCATCGTAAAAACTCTCTTGGGAACAATTGTGATCTTCGCCGGAGAGGACCCGGAGACGTTCAATATCAAGAATTTCGCACCGACAAACCTGGCGGCTTTTCTCTATCCCAATCCGGCTGAAGCCAGCAAGGTTCTCTATGCCCTGACCAGCTGGATCGACGTCGTCACGATCTGGACGCTCGTGCTGCTGGCGATTGGAACGGCAACTGTGGCAGGAGTCAAGCGCAGTTCCGGCTACATCGCAGTCTTCGGATGGTGGACGATCTTTGTGCTCGTCAGCGTCGGCTTCGCGGCCGCCTTCAGTTAAGAGTGACCAGCCCCCGCACCGGTGCCAAAGTGCCGGCGGCGCTAACCCGGACAGGATTCGCGCTGTTGGCGTAAACAGACTGATAACTGACAACTGAAAACTGCCTCACTCCATCCACCGCCGCATGACCAGTGTCGCGTTTGCCGAATTCGCCGCGCCGGAAGCGCGCCAACGCGGCACGAAGCACGCATCAAGGGGACGCGGCAAAAACGGCTGATCCGTCACATATCGCGAGACTCGACGGAAGTCGAAGGCCGCGACAAGCCGACGCGCACACTGCTGGCGACAGCTCCTGTCAAGCCGATGCGTGAGCGGCGCAGCGGCTCAGGCAATCTCCAGCATCCGGTTCAACGAGCCCACAATGTACTTCCAGATCAGGTAATAGCCTGCCAGCACGACCAGGAAGCAGGGCGCGATCAGCGCATAAGGGATTTCGCAAGCCTGGAACCAGGTCGCGCCATGAGAGCCCAGCACGAGCAATCCCAGGCGACTGGCCACCAGCGCTCCCACCGGCGCCATCAGCAGCGGCAACACCGGCCCATGCACACCGATGGGCAGATGCGTGCGCTCATGCGAACCGAGCCAGAGCATATTCCACAGCCCGAAGAGCGAAGGCACAATGGCCATGGGAAAGATGATTGCCTGTTCGATGGGAACCGGCACTTTGAGCACGATCCGCACCACGATAAACACAGTGAGCAGCAGCGGCAAAACCAGCGTCGGCAAAAAGATGCCCGCCAGATAAGCGCGAAGATAGGGATGGGTGTTCATACGTTCCTCCAGTTTCCGCGGGTGCGCGCCCGCGGGTTCACAAGTAGTAAAGAAGCACGGGGATCGACGCCGGAAAGAGGGCGGCTAGGCCCACAAGACCGACTGCGAGAGCGCCGTCGAACCAGGCCCAGCGAAAGCCGGCTGAGGCGGGCGCGGCAGGCCTAGTGTTTAGCCGCCGCTGCATTGCCGGCCACAGGTCGCGTTCCGGCCCGGCGTCGGCTTTGATCGGCGGCAGCACCTGTTGCAAGAGCTTCTTCAAACGGTCCTCATCCTGTACATTCATGGCGTGATTCCCATCCTTTCCAGGTCTTTTCTGAGCAGGCGGAGCGCGCGGAAAACGCGCAGCTTGACCGCCGCGATCGAGATGCCCAGCGCTGCGGCAACATTTTTTTGCGGCTGCTCCTCGACCACCGCCAGCGTGGCGGCAATCCGCAGCTTTGGCGGCAGCCGAGCAAAGGCCAGCGCGGTCTTCAAGCGAATCTCCGCAGTCACAGCCGGATCGGTCCTTGCCGGCGCGGCCAGTTCGGCAAGCGTCTCTGCGGATAGCTCGCTCTCCGGCCGCCTTGTCCTCTCCATCCGCAGCCAGTCCAAAGCCGCCCGCGTGGCGATGCGCCGCGCCCAGCCCTCGAACCCCAGCGCCGGCTCAAAGCGACCGTGAGCGCGGTGGATGCGCCAGAAGGTCTCGACGGTCAGCTCTTCAGCTGTTGCCGGGTTGCGGACGATGCGCAGAATCCATTCGTAGACCGCGCGCTGATGCAGGCGAAAGAGCGCTTCGAAGGCATCCTGATCCCCTTGCCGGAACTGGTTCAGGACGACGCTCGATTCGTTCGACATTCGTCCTTCCCCTTTCCGGCAGCCCAGGATTCTGTCGCGTCCGCCGGCTGCAATTACCTTCGCGGTACAACTCCAAAGCTGACCCGGTCAAAACAAAAATCAGGTACGTTCCTTCCACGGCGTCAGGCGCGGCGCCCAACGGGGAACATGCGCGCTGAAGACCGCGTAAGCGGCCGGGAACGATTTTCGCATGGTTGGCTCCTCGTAGATCACAACAAAGAGGTGCATTGCCAACCAGACGCACAGCCCGTACATGACAACCCGCACATTCCAAAAGAGGAGGCCCTGGCCGAGAATGAGCGATACGACGGCGACATACATAGGGTTGCGGACGTAACAGTAGGATCCCGATACAACAAGGTGTCTGGTTGGAAAGACGGGGGCGGGCGTCCCGATACCCTGGAGCGCAAAACGCGCAAACGCATCCACTAGGAGGACGATGCCCGCAAGCATGAGAAGGGCGCCCATCCAGCGAAGAGCCGCGAGGCCGAAGAAGGACGCATGAACCTGCCACTTGCCCATCCGCCAGGGGATGTAACCCGCGACCGTCCCTGGAGCAACGAAAAGAAAGATTGCAGTTCCCAAAGTGGCGTAAACGCGCGCTTTAAGGCTGGCGGATCTCATCTGTTTCCCTCTCGTCTGGAGCCATCTATCTCCGCTTCTATCTACACTTACGAGCCCGGCACAGAAAAGGTTACAGACTTTCGGCGAGAGAGATCGAAACCGCTTTGCGGCCTGCGGGAGCGATCACAGGATCCACCACGATGCCGCCGAAGCCGCGAAGCGAGAAACTTCCGTCCGCCATTCGCATCACCATCGTAACTGCGCCGAATCGCGAATTTCTTAACATTCGGCACCTTTTTCTCCAATTTGGGTGTCTAATGGTGAAGTTGTGGTCGTGTGGGCACTTCTTTTTTGCGGGACGCAGAGAGGCAGGTGCCCCGTCCTTTCTGGGGTTGTTTGAACAAATTGGTGAAGCGGGAGTATTATTTTGCCGATAGAGAGGGAGAGAGCGGGTCTTTATAGCGGTGTCTTGACGGAGGCTGCCACAGTGAGCGAATTGCGCGAAAGCGGAACCGGCCACCCCAAAGGCGACAAAGCGCCGAGGCTGGAGGACTGCATGGAGCCGGGCAACCGCTGCGCCTACAACCAGACCCGGAGATGCATCCTCGGTGTGGAAGTTGCTTCCGGCGATTTTTCCCATGCGAGCCTCGCCGATCAGATTCCGGCTCTCGTCCCCAAATCGGGCGCGGGTCTCTGGATGATTCCCTTCAAGGGAATCCCCGCGACGGAAGTGGTTGTTCCGCTCGATCTGATTTACCTGAACGAGGATTGCCGGGTCATTGAGACCGTTGAATTCTATCCCACTTTCCGCGTCTCGCCTTCGAGTCCGCCGGCGACAAGCGTATTGGCGCTTCCTTCCCATTCAATTTTTGCGTCGCACACCCAGCCGGGCGATCAACTGGTCTTCGGGCTTGCCGAAGAGATCGAACGCGAGATGAACGTGCTTTCCGGCTCGATGGGCGCAGCCAATGCCGTCAAAGAGGCGCCGGGTGTGCGGGAGGAGCCGCTGTCGAGCGTTCCCGCGCCGCAGCGCGGAGGCGATTCCCTCAAGGCAAAGCCTGCCGCATCTCAGCCGGTCGCCGCTGCTGTTTCGTCTGAACCATTCAAGAAGACCGGCCAACCGAAGAGCTGGCTGAAGCGCATGTTCTCTCGGGCCGCCGAGCCGACGGAGCCGAGAAAAGCGTCGCGCGCGGCGCTGCCCGGCCTGGTTGCCCACTTCTGGACCGGTGGCGCTCCGCAGCCGTACGACATTCTGAATATCAGTTCGACGGGATTGTACGTGCGGACTGAGGAACGCTGGTACCCTGGCACCCTGATCCAGATGACGCTGAAAAAAACGGGCAGCCCAGGGGCGGGCGCTGATGCTTCCATCTCCTTGCTGGTCAAAGCCAACCGGTGGGGCAACGACGGTGTCGGGCTTGGGTTTGTGGTGCGCGATCCGCGCAGTCCGCGCGGCGCAGACGGCGATCAGGCCGGCGCCATCGACCGGGAAATACTGGATCGATTCCTCACCAAGATTGGGATCGGCAACGGCGAACAGCCTCCTCACAGTTGATTGAACCTGTGTTCCCCATCCTGGCGCGTACCTCTTTTTGCGCCTTGGCCGGAAGCCTTGCATCTTACCGTCTCTGAAAACTCCTCGACATCTTCGCGCAAATGCTCCCTAACCTGCCAGCGCCTTTTTCACCAATTCGCTCACCGCCCGCCCTTCGGCGCGCAGGCTGGCGGTCTGCAGCTTGGCCTGGACGGCCTTCATCACCACTCCCATCTCTTTTGGGGTGGGCGCTTTGAGGGCCACAGCGGCGACTTCGGCGATGGCTTCGGCGACCAGAGCGGCGAGGGCGGCTTCGTCGAGGGCCTTGGGCAGAAACTCCTCGATAACGGCAATTTCGGCGGCTTCGGCGGCTGCCAGCTCGGGGCGGTTGCCCTTGGTGAACTGGTCGATCGAGTCGCGGCGCTGCTTGATCATGGTGGCCAGTGCTTGCTGCTCCTCGGCGGGGGTGAGCGCGACGCGCTTGGCGATGAATTGATTCTTGAGGGCGTTCTTGATGAGGCGCAGCGTGGTGGTGCGCACCGCGTCGTGGGCCTTCATCGCGAGGACGATCTGCTGGTTGACTTGGGCTTCGAGCGCGCCGGTTTCGGTCATTGGATCCCCTTGGTAAGCAATCTTGCTTCACTTATAGACTTTACAGCAGCGCGGGGACAGCCTTTGCTTCCTCCCCAGCGGCTTACCGCCGGGTGTAAATCTGGAAGGGGGCCCAATAAAATGGCATCCGGAATCTGCTCTGCGAATGTAATAGCTTGAGCTTTGCGCCGCGCAGCGCCACCGCTGGCTCCTGGCCCGCCTCCAGGCCCTGATAAAGGGTATCCATCAGGCGCGGCGTGGAGTCGTCGCTCACCTCCCACAATGCCCCGATGACGCTGTGCGCCCCGGCGCGAAGAAATGCCCACGAGAGCCCGACCAATCCCTCTCCCGCATAGGAGCGCGTGCCGCTGCCATAACAGGCCGAAATGGTGACCAGCCGGGCATCGATGGGATGCTGCATGATGTCGCGGGCATAGAGCTTGAAAGAGTCGCCGTTTGCCTCGTCGCCCGTGAACGCCGAACTCGAAAGCCCAGAACCGGAGAGTCCGGAACCCGAGAGCGCGGAGCCCGAAAGTATGATCGCCGAATCCAGCGGGTCCGTCCTGCTGGCAACCGCATGAGAGACAAAATGAATGTAGGCGTACTGCGCCGGATTGCCGGTGAGATAGGCTGCGGGGGTGGCTTGCTGTCCCGCGAAGACGGCCAGATGGCGAGCGGCGAAGTGCCTTTCAATCTGGGTCATCTCGGACCCGAAGAGGGGAAGGCTGGGGTAGTCCTGGTTGGGCGATACCGGGTTGCCGAGCAGCAGCAGGTTTCGATCTTGCGCCCGCGCGGGTTTCGCCGCGGCGAGCATGGCCAGCGAGGGGGCCGAAAGCAGGGTTGCGTCGTCGAGCAGGTAGTGCATCTCCGCGCCGGGGTTGGAACCTTGGCCAGCTTCCGGGCTTGGCCCCGGAACCAGCAGCGTTTCAAAATTCAGTTGGCTCAGCACTCCATCGGCCAGGATCATCACCGGAGCATTACGCCTGATAAGTTTGGCGACAGGCGCGACCAGCAACCGATAGAGCGCCTGCCCATCCTCATTGCGGGCTTCGAGGGGGTCTTCGGCGTCCAGCAAGGCCTTGCGGTAGCGTGCGGTGCGGGCAACAATCTCCGCCTGCGCGGGAAGCGGAATGAGCGTAATCTTTGCCGGGGTGATGGCCCAGAGGTAGGCGTGTTCAGTACCCAGCCAATAAAAGAGCAGCGTAGCGCCGGTCTTTTGGGCGATCTGGCGCGGGTTCAGCGCCGCGGTGTGGAACCCAGCCTTGCTCTCGGCCACGCCCAGACCCTGCGCCAGCGTCTGCGCGCGGCTCTGATCGGCTGCGGCCAGAGCCTCGTCGCTCCGGCCTTCCGAAACCAGCAAGTGGATGTAGTCATCGTAGATGCGCGTGGCGTTGGCGGCGAAAGGCAGCCGTGAGTCCTCATGTTTGAGTTGCGCCCGCGCCGACTCGAAAGCGGTCAGCGTGGCTTTGTATGTCCGCTCCGCGGCTTCGGCGTTCCCTTCGAGTTCGAATAGTCTGGCCAACTCGTTCCCGGCCTCTAACTGCATCGTGGTTGGACTTGCAGGGTCGTTTTCGACAATTCGAAAGAGCGATTCCGCCTGCTGGTCCTGGCGTCGCGCGGCTGCCAGCATCCCGCGCGTCAGTGTTACATCCAACGCATCCTGGCGATTACCTGCGGTGCTTTCAATCGGAGTTATCTGATCGATGTACGCACTCGCTTCGTCAAATTTGCCATCCTCGACTGAGACGTGGGCCAGGTCTTCCAGCGCATTTACGATGTCTTCCTTACTGTCGATCTGCCTTGCCAGATCAAGCGCCTGGCGATAGGACTGCATTGCACGGGTCTGATCTCCAGTTGCTTGATAGACATACCCCGTGGTGCTAATCCATTTAAGTTCGTAACGAAGATTCCCAAGTCTTGTGGAACTCTTCTCCGCTTCTAGAAACTGTTTCAGCGCCCTTTCACTATCTCCCAACTGGAAATAGGCCCATCCGAGATTGCCTGCGGCGCCCTGAGCAAAGTTTTCGTAGCCCAACTCCACAGCGGTCCGGTATGCGGACCTCGACCAGTCCACTGCTTCGTCGTAGTGATCGATTTGAAGTGCGGTGAATCCCAGATTCAAGGATGTACTTGCTTGAAGCCAATGGTCATGATGAGCCCCGGCAAAAAAAAGAGTCTCGATAAAATACTGTCGCGCCTGCTCAAAATGTCCATGTTTGGCGGCGAGGATGCCGCGCGCTCCGAGCACGTCACCGCACACTGCGTAGTCCGCGCTCTTGCACAACGCTTCGGCCTGCAAAAGTCTCTCATTTGCCGACAGTAGCTGTTCTTGACGAGTCAGTGCAACGGCCTCGATCGCCAACTCTTGGATCATTCCGGCCGGAGCGTCGGATTCTCGGTAAGTAGCGAGAATACCGAGAGTGTCGGCGTACATCCCTCGGAAAAGCATGGATTCTGCTTCCAGTAATTGGAATTTCGAGGCCCATGCTGGGTCGGAAACTTGAAATCGTTTGTATCCTAACTCGGCTTGCAGCTGACTCTTGGCAAGGTAACCGTGCTGAAAGAGTAGCCATGCACTCTCATACGCCGCCCGAGCGCTGCCGGGCCGTGTGTCTTCGAGCGGAATCAAGAGCAATAGCAAAAGCGCCAACGCGCAGGGAATTCTGTGGATCCGGAGATATCGCCATAAGCTCCAAAACCAGCCCCGCGCGCTCGCTCGAAAGACGGTAGGAGTCCCTGCCGAGCGGGCGTTCAAAAGCATAGCCTGGGCTATGGCATCGTTCCTCCGTTGGTTATGCCAACGCCAACCGGCACGTCCCCTTCGATCACGCAGCCCAACTCCAGATCGATCATCGTCAGCGTGAAGGTCGTCTTCTTGGGGACTTTTGTCTCCGGGTGGAAGTCCTCGTGCTTCACGTTCAGCCGGGCCAGGGTGATGGTGCCAAAGCCGGGAATCCTGATCACGTGGCCAAAGCTCTTCCCAGGGTAGCGACCTGCCGCCTGGTTGACCAAAGAACATTCGACTGCCTCCGAAGCGCCGAGAGTAGAGGAAAGTCGATTGTACCGTTCCGCGAGTACCGGATGTATTTCCTTGTGGTTGCGGATGCGGTCGTACTGAGCGGAAACGCGGCCGATAAAGCCCGAATCCCGCGTGTAAGGCGCGTCGCCGGCCGGCTTGGGGCCAAAGATCTCGTGATCGAGATCCAGCTCCACCGGGTGGCCGGCGATGCGCAGATTCTCGAAATGGGTGCCGAGGAAGGAGATCGACGGCACGTAGCCAACCAGGGGGTGTTCGGTGATGGTCTGGCCCACGACGCGGTCGGCCGTCAGCACCTCCAGCACGTTGAGGCCTTCCACCACCGTGGTGGTCAGGGTATTCCAGCCCCCGCCCGGCTTGTGGCTGCGGTTGCCGGCGACATGGGAATAGGCGGAGCGGAAGGAGATGACCGATTGAAGCCGGTAAGCCTCCGAGCGCTGGCTGAAGTATCCGCCCTTCTCCACCAGTTTCGTGGCTGCCTGGGGCTCGATCTCCTGCGCGAGCGGAAGGCGCAGATGGCCCCCGAGGACCGTCGCTTCCGCTTGGTAAAGGTGCTTTCTTTCGGTTGTTTCGGACATAGGTGCTTTCTCCTTTCCCCATTTTCATGGACGAGAGAATTCTAAGTGGTCAATGCGGACCGGTCAATCGGTTAAATGAAGATTGAAGACGTAGCGGTCGATCCCGGTGCGCTCGCCATGAGCGGCGATGCCCGTGACCGCTACAGTATAAGCGCCGTTGCGCAGCATTGCGCCAGGAATGACCAACGAAAGCCGCTGGGCGTCGCCGGCGTCATCGGCAGCGGCGGCGGCAGCGCCCGTCCAGGCAAGTTTTCCTTGCGGGTCGTAGAGGTCAAAGGAGTAGGAGGCGTAGGTGCCTGTGCTGGGTTGCGGGGGAAGATCGACCGGAAGCGCAACCCCGTGGCGGCGGTCGGCGGCAATTGCCAGCGGCGCGCCCCGCGTGGCTCCATGCAGCGGAGCCCAGGGAAGCAGGCGCGGCTGGTTTGCCGAATCCCGCAACGCCGGGAGAGTAATCATGTTCTGATAGCCGACGACCAGCAGCAACATGGCGAAGGCGGGCGCGGCAAAGGCCGGCTGAAGCCAGGACAGCCACCACTCCCGCTTGATCTTGAGGGAGCGGGACGGGACCGGAGCAGGCCGGGCGCCGGCCAGGCCAGGCAACTGAGCCTTGGCCTCCTCGACAAATGCGGCTCCGGTGCGAAGATCGAGCGCGCACTCCCGGCAATCGAAGAAGTGCTCCTCGAAGGCTTCGCGCGCATCGGGCGTCAACTCATCCAGAAGATAACGCTCCGCGGCCATTTGTTGTACAGCTTCGCTATGATCCATTTGCTCAGTCCCCAATGCGGTCCACCCTAAAGCGTCCCAACACCTGATAGTGGTCGTTGCCGTCAAATCGTTTCAAATTTATGAATACTGCGCTCTTTTCATGCATTTGCGCCCATCGCCATCTGGTTTCCGACACGTTTCTCGTACTCGGTTTTGAACTCCTGCTTGGCCCGATGCAGCAGCACCCGCAGATAGTCGCGGTCCACGCCAAACTCCCGGCAAACTTCGTCGCGGTCGCGCTCGTCGAGAAAGACGGCCTTCAGCAGGGAGCTGTCGCGCGGGGCCAGGCCGAGCAGAATCTCGCGGACTTTGTCCTTGATCTGCCGCGCGGCCACGATGTCCAGAGCGCTTGCGCTCTTGTCGGGCAGCTCGGGCCGGCCTTCCACGTCGAGAGACTCGCCGCCGGTCTTGGAGCGGTAATGCTCAAAGAGCACGTGGGTGCAAACGGTATTCACAAAGGCGCCGAGGCGCTCCGGCTGGCGCAGGCCGCCGTCCTTGCGCAAAACCGAAAGAACCCGCGCGAAGGTCTCCTGGCGCACGTCCTCGATGGCATGAGGGGACTGTAGCCGAGAGCGCAGCTTGAGCTGGAGCAGTTCCGTAAAATAGCCGACGAAGTGCTCCTGCGTCCGGCGGTCGCCGGCACAGAGATTCCTGACATAATCCGCATCGAATGAACTGAATTGCAATGCTGACTCCGCAAAGCCGAGAGGACCAAAGTATAGCATTGCGGACGTTGCGGGCGGATGAACCCTGTGGGCCTTCGCGGAGAGCCGAAGCGGCCGCCGCGCGCCGGATCTGCGTTTCGTGGCCGCCGGATGTGTTGTGGAACTCATCGCCGAAGCCTGTCTGGCAGCGTCGCCGGGAGGAATTTTGCATCCCCTGGATCGATCCTCGGACCGGCCGGCTGCGACGGTTGCGCGGGAGGCTCCTGGTGAAACCCCCTCTGGCCGGGCCACGCAACTTGATCCGCGGTTTCCCTGGCTGCCGAGGAAGCAATGCGCCGATCCGCGCGGCTCCAGTGACTCTCAATGTGCGTTGTCGTTGGCCAGAGCATGGGGAAGTTCTCCTTGAAAGTAGGCGTTCCGCGGCAGAGCCGGGGTTTTGCGCGGGCCTTCAAAGAGGCCCTTCGAGAACCGCTTCAGAGCAACAGCAGCCAGGCCAGCAAGAGAAAGGCCACGTACAGCCAGGGCATACGCCATGAAATGTCGGACTGCGATTGATTCATGCGCAGCGCCGGGGAGTTTGCGAGTTCAGAGAAGCCGTACTCTTCCGGCAGATGGCGGGAGCGGCGAATGGCCGTCTCCCGCGATGCGGCAGCGCGCCCCAAATCTATCTCCGCTTGCCGATGCGGCGTGGGCGAAGGGTTTTCAGCGCCGGAATCGTATAGACTGAACCGCCGGTGCGGGAAGAAAGTGCAAAGAATGGCTCCGAGCCAGGTCAGCCTGCCTCCGCTGTCGTGCTTCTCAAAGCTCGCCTGCGATCTCTGTGCCTTTTCTCGCATATCCCTCACGCTCCGCCGATGACTTTATCCAGATAGGATCTTGAAACGTGCGTGACGCGGAATCTGCTTTGCGGCCCCTGCGTTGCCCGCTCCACCAGGCACGCCACCGCCGAGAGCGCCAGCCACTGAACGACAAACCCCATCCAACTGCGGCTGATCCACAATGCCGGAGCCAGCGCAATCGCGAAACTCAAGCAGTAGAAGCAATCCATCAGGCTGCCCAGCACGCCGGAACCAAAGTTCGAGCGCAGGCGCGCGATCAGATCCCAGGGACCGTTTTCCCTGGCAACCACGTGAGCAACCCGCCAAATGGCGAGCGCGGAGAGAGCAAAACACCATACGTATGTGATTTCAGTCATTTTGAAGTCGCTCCTTTCGGGAGGGGGCCGCAAGCGGACCCCGCCTGTGATAGCGGACCCCGCCTGCTTCTGGGGGAAGCCAGTCGATCCAATTAGCCGCGGCAGAATCCAGCCTGCGCGATGTTCCTGTTTGAGACCGCGATCCTCTCGGCGCTGGTTCGGTCCCAGACATACAGGGTGAGCGAATAGCCGCGGTCGTCGGTTCCCGTGGTGCTGAAGGTGATGGCTCGATCGGTCGCTCCCGGCCCCGTAAGCGCGCTGTCCGGCACAACCGTGAGTCCCGCGTTCGGGCCAAAGTGCTTGCCCGTCAAAGCCTGGATGGCCGCATGAATGATCGGCCCACCCGCGCCCGTTCTGTCCATCCCGTCGGGGCCGCCGGCGGACCGGCGAGGCGCCTGAGTGCCCGCGCCAAGCGCATCGACGGGCGGAATCGGGATAAGGCTCTCGATGCAGTTTCCCCATACCACCGGGGCGTTCGGATCCGTGGTCGAAGGCGCCGAGCCCCAGCACAGCACGGCCCTCACCTTCAGCGCATTTGCGATCTTGCTGTATTCCCGCACGCGCGACCGAAGATCGACCGGCAGCGAAACGTTATATTCCAGGCCGGCCGGCGGAAGGCAGCCGAAGTCGTGCACCGCCACCGAGGTTGTCCCCTCGTATTCGAATCCCGAACCCCAGTCAACCCAAAAGGCGACGAACTCTCTGCTGCCCGCCGTCGATGGCCCGCCGGAGTAGCCGCAGCCCCGCTTCAGCATCAGCACGCCGGTCAGTTGGCCGGTCCGCGGGTCCAGCCCAACGCAGTTCAACTGCTCGAACTCGATGCTGCGGTTGGTGTTCAACCAGGCATCCACCACCGAGGTGAGATTGATCCCCGATAGCTCCGCGAACCATTTCGACGGGTCCAGCGCAATCTCCGGAGAGTCGACCGCCGCGTCCAGCGAGGGCGACAAGTAGCGATGCTGCGGAACCGAAGTGCCTGCGTAGAGCCGATGCACTTCGGCGGGAGTCAGCATCTCCGGCTTGCCCGTCTTTGCGTCCAGCGCATCGCTAACCGCCGGATTCACATTCGCGGATTTCGCCGCCGGTTGAGTCTTCCATGGCAGAATGGAGCGGAACAGCCGGGGCCGCTCTGTCGAGTTGGAATCGTTCTTCGCTGTGTAGTCCTTCTCTGGGGAAGCCATAAAAACACCTCATAGTTTGTGAAAGCAGATCGGTTCTTGCGTTCGGTTCTTGCGCTCGGCTCTTTCTCGGACATGCGCCTTGCGCCATGCGGCGAACCGTTGCCGGCGCAGGCTTGCATCGGCCTCCCGACCACGCAGCGCTTGCAATCCGATTCACCGCACACGGTATAGTGGGAGCCCGTTGGAAATCGTTTCAGCGTTTTGTGGAAAACTTTGGTAGTGGGTCAGTTTGAAGGGTATGGGCTTCAACCCGTACATGAACCCCGCAAACAACTGCGGGCTCTACACGCTGCGAAAGAACTTATTTCGAGAGGCAAGAAGTGTCAGGGCACGACTTTAGTCGTGCCGCAAGTGCCACAAAATAAACGCGGGCTTTAGCCCCTGATGGTGGACTCTTTCAAACTGCTCCAATACCAAATCTTTGCCCCGAAAAAACAGAGGCGGAAGCAGGGGTGAGCCGCGTTCCGCCTCAAGGGGTTTATCGGGAAGGCTTACTCCACGATCAATACTTCGACGATGCGGTCCTCCGCGACGATCACCGCCAGCCGGAGCCGCTCCTCGAAGGCGCGCAGGATCAACTCGCCAACCCCGCGCTCCCGGCTAGCAAACTCATGCAGCTTGCAGCAGTCGCTCAGGACGAAGCCGACAAAATCGCCGAAGCAGTCGTAGGCGATCTCGACCACCCTGCCGGCAAACCGGACGGTTTCATGGCAAGGCTCCGGCTGCTCATGGCATGGCTCGTGCTTCCTGACAATGCCCACCGGCGCGCCGTTGAGCGAGGGCGGAATCTTGCTGGCATTGCCGCCCAGGCCATCCACGCGGCCCACGATGTATTCGATGTAGCGTGCCAGCACCGGATACCAGCGGTTGGTTTTCTGCATGTGCTCCAGCCGCCACTTCATGATCGCGAGCGTATTCTCCTCGGGCACGAGGATGGTCTTTGCCGTCGCCACCGGAATCTTCACCTGGAATGCTCCGGTGACAAAGCGCCATACCTTCTCCGTCGCTGCGTTGGTGCTCGGCGCGGTTGCGGGCGCGGCGGACTTGCCCTTGGTTTTCTTCACCGGAGCTCCCGGCCCGAAGTGCCGCGCGGCGATCTGCGGTATCGGGGGCGGCGGCGCGACCGCCTCGCTCGTCGTCACAACCCGCCGGACCACGACGTTGAACTCCTGGCCCGCTTTGACCGTCGTGGGCAGATCGATGGTGAGCAGGCTGGCAAAGTTCTCTCCCGTGCCCGATGGTATGGGAACGTAAGTCACGCCTTTGGTTACGGTGCATTGAACGGTGTGCGCATCGGCCACGCTCAGCGCATGGGAGCTGTATATCTGGTCGGCCAGATTGATCACATCCGTGGACTTCACCTGCGGCCAGTAGATGGATGCAACGCTGCCCACCGGCACATTGCCCCAGTCGATCATCAGCTCGTCGGGCAGGGCGGAGAGCCAGTTGCCACCGCTGACAATGGGCTTCGAGGGCCGTATGTCGAAGGTCTGCGGAATGCGATGCGCCGCGGGACCGCCGGGGTTGTCGGAGTGGGTCACCTGCATATTCCGCTGCGCCAGCTTGTCGGAGTTCTCCGGGCTGGGCGTCACCGAAGCCGTGGTCGGAATCGGCGCGGAATCGCAGGCGATCTGAGCGACCAGGCAATGATGCGTGCTCGGCAGGTACTGCTGAATCTGCTGGCCGGCGATCGTGTAATTCGGATCGTACACGTTGATGAAGCAGCCGAAGTAGTACCAGGCCGTGTCGCCCGATGTGATCTCGACGCTCTTGTTGTTGATCCCGGTCGCCGTGTAATCCGTGTTGTTGTTCAGATTGCCGGTGGCGAAGAAGGGGATGGTGGTGTTGCCCGCGCCGATCTCCGGCGAGCCCGGCAGATTGGCAGCATCCGGGTTGCTCAGGTACGTCGTGGTCGGCTGATAGTCGGTGTCCGGGCTGTTGGAGGCGAAGATGCGGAAGAAGACCTTCACCGGCTGCGGCGTGGCCGATCCGCCGGATGTTCCCTTCAGCCGTACGCGGGCGATGGCGAAGTTGTAGTTGTTCTTGCCATTCACCGTCGGAACCACCGACGCATCCTGGTCATAGACATTCGTCTGCGCGGGAAGAACCGTCGAGAAGGGATCGGATGCCCCC
>Ga0187847_10001721_pt1 | contig 19120 bp, 13 predicted proteins | sample June2016WEW_4_10_FD_132458 | JGI IMG/M metagenome (GOLD analysis project Ga0187847, IMG submission 132458) | Peatland microbial communities from SPRUCE experiment site at the Marcell Experimental Forest, Minnesota, USA - June2016WEW_4_10 | ecosystem: Environmental > Terrestrial > Soil >...
CACCCGATGCCGTCGATTCACCTGCTGCCCGGCAGCCGCATCCATGACGGCGCGAGGCTGCGCGTCAGTTACTATCACGGCACCACGATCTATGCGGACGACGATCCAGAGATTCCCCTTTGTCCATCGACGGCGAAGCTTCGCGAGATATGGAAGCAGCAGTTTCCGCTGATTGAAAAGTACCTGGCCCCAAAACGCTATTTCTTTGATATAGGTGACGAGCAACGCGCATTTAATCGCGATGAATCCTGCAAGCACCGGAACAAGACCGCATCGGCGCTGGTCGGCGATACTACGCAGTGGCTAGTCGATCAAGCGCACGCTGTTAACCCCAAGGCGCAGGTGCTGGTCTGGTCGGATATGTTCGATCCCAATCACAACGCGGTGAGTAAGTACTTCCTCGTGGATGGCTCTCTGGAGAACACATGGAAGTACATGCCGAAAAATATGGGAATAGTCTGCTGGTATTTCGACCGGCGGAAGGAATCTCTCAACTTCTTTTCAAGTCACGGCTTCAAAACAATTGCTTCAATCGGACCCGACTCCGCCGCCCTCGATAATCCCAAGGGATGGCTAGAGGTTATGGACAAAACGCCAGGCGCGACAGGAATCATGTACACAACCTGGTCGGACGACTTTAAGCTGGTGGCGCCGTTTGGCGACCTGGTCTCCAAGCGCCCCTGATTCATCTAAAGTAAATCCTATTTACGCCAGGCGAGAGCAATCCTCGCCTGGCGCATTTGCGTATAACTCCTTTATAAACCGCTTGATAATTCAAGCACTCTCGCGGCAGCTTCCAATCAGGTATATACTGGTTCCGCAATTATCAGCCATTTGGGAGCCCTCCTATGTCGATTCGCAATCGTGCGTTTCTTGTTTGTTTTTTGCTTGTGAGTTGTTACGCAGGGTTGATGGCTCAGCGCCCGGCCAACTCCAACGCCACTTACCAACAATTGCGCGGTTTGATGCCTGGCAACGATGTGATCGCAGTCAAGGATCTGGTGTTACACCGCGACGCAGCTACCTTCACCTTGCGCCAGGGCAGCATCGCTTTTTATAGCGCCGTGAATGGCAAAGTGACCGGCGCTGTCTTCAAGGGCGAGGGCCACTTCCACCTTACCCCACCAACCGCCGAGGAGCGCCACAGCATATCCGCCTTCAACTACAACGACGTCACCTTCAACAACAGTGAAGAGCTTGACGAAGACTTCAATGCACTGGTGCTGCGTTTTACGGATGGAACTGCTGAAGAGTTACACAAAGGTTCGGCGGGCAAAGGGGAACCGCAGGGTGCGTTTGAGTCGGAAGCCCGCGAGTTGCACAACTTCATGCGCACCAAGCTCAAAGACAATCTGGACCTGCGTTTGCTGGAGGACGTGCTCAGCCCCGCGCAGAGCGGTTATTTTCTGGCTGACATTCATGGCAAGCAGCATTCTCGGCTGATTTTTACGCTCGATCCACATGGAGCTGACGGAGTGGCGCCCGAGGAAGTTTCACTGATGAACTGGAATAGCTGGGGCCCTTCTTTTCCAGCGGCCTTTCATCTTGCTTCAGCCGTTCCCCTCACCGGTAAAGACAACCATGGACGCAATGCTCCTTATCGCATAGGCAACGAGAATCTCGATATTTCCATTGAAAGGTCAGGCTTCCTTACTGGATTCGCAACTGTCCGTGTCGTGGCCGACCAGGACGGCGTTGCGGTTGTTCCGCTTCGTCTTTATCCCACACTGCGCGTGAGCAGCGTGGACACGGAAAAGGGCGAAGCGCTGGATTTTGTGCAGGAAAAGAAGGACGAAGACTCCGACTTTGGGGTAGTGCTCGCGGCGCCGCTTAAGAAGGGCGAATCCGCCGAGCTACGCGTAGCCTACGCAGGCAAAGACGTGGTGAAAAACGAGGGCAGTGCGAACTACTACCCTGTCGAGTACGCGCGCGATAGCTGGTATCCCAATGCGGCTGTCGAGTTTGGCGACTACGCGACATACCACATGACGTTTCATGTGCCCAAGGGGCTGCAACTGCTCGCCTCGGGAACCAAACTTAATGAGAACACCGACGGAAAGATCACTACCAGCGAATGGAAGACCGATGTGCCGTTGCCGATGGTTGGCTTCAATCTAGGCAACTTCAAAATGCAGGAGGCAAAGTTACAAGGGAATGCGGGTGACAGTTTAACGATCGACGCCTACGCCAACACCTATACTCCCGACAACTGGACCCGCCATGACTACGATCTGCCGATTTACGCGAGTGAAATCCGGCCAAAAGTTGACACCATCGGCAACATCAGCACCACTTCCATGCTGCCCATGCAGCTAAGTCAAGCGCAGACGGCCGCGCAAATCTATTCTAATTACTTTGGCCCGTTGCCCTTTGCCAGTATCGCGATAACTCAGCAGTACTCCTGTGGGTACGGCGAAAGCTTTCCCATGCTCATTTATTTGCCGCTATGCGGCTTTATGGACACAACCCAGCAACACTTTTTGGGGATAGGAAGCGAAAATATACGTCCGCATATGTATTGGAAGATGGTAACTCCGCATGAAGTGGCTCACCAATGGTGGTTTAATACGGTGGGCCTCCATAGTTATCGCGATGCATGGATGAGCGAAGGGTTTGCAGACGCCTCCGCCTCAATTTTCCTTCAGCTTACGCGACCCAAGCCGGATGATTTTTTGGCGTTCTGGAATGAGGCACGAAGGATGCTTACCGAGAAGAACGCTTTTGGCTTCCGCCCAAATGACGTGGGTCCGGTGACCATGAGTATGCGGCTCAACTCGAACAAAACAGGATTCGATATTTATCAGGATCTGATTTATCCCAAAGGCGCTTATATTCTGCACATGATCCGGATGATGATGTGGACGCCCAAAGAGGAAGACGCTCGCTTCAAGGCCACAATGCACGATTTTGTTAGCACTTATCGTCTAAAGGCGGCCACCACGGAAGATTTCAAGGCCACGGTTGAAAAGCACATGAGTCCGCAGATGGACCTTGACGGCAACGGAAAGATGGACTGGTTTTTCAACCAGTATGTTTACGGGACGGACTTGCCGGCATATCACTTCGAAGGCCAGGCGACTGAGACCGACACAGGAACAAGCCTGCATTACAAGCTGACTCAATCGGGAGTTTCGCCGAATTTCAAGATGCTTGTACCGATTTATTTGGAATTCACCGACGGCAAGACTCTCCGCATTGGGTCCATCCGAATAACCGGTTCGAGTACAAAAGAGCAGACTGCAAATTTACCCAAATTTCCTGGTAAGGTAAAGCGGGTATTGATCAACTACAATTACGACGTTCTGTCGACGGAGAACTAATCCCGGCCGGAGTTGCAGAGGGTGCGCTTAGTGCCGCGGGATAGATGTGTCTCGCGCTGCATTTCGCCGTTTCAGAATGTTTTTTGACCACCTGGGATTGCACCATGTAGTGCAAAGCTCTCTTCAGCAGACGCGCTGCATGCGCCGCATCCGAGCGGGAGCCGGGAACAGCTGGTGAGGTGGTATCTTTGCGAGGCGATGGCCGGCCTCACCTAGAGAAGACTTGCGTAACTCCTTTATGAGGGCTTCTTAATAAATCGACAGTTCCCACGGCAAAGTCGATTTAGGTATATACTTGTGCCACAATTATCAGTCACCTGGGAGCCTGCTATGTCGATTCGCAGTCATGCGTTTTCTCTGTGCCTTTTGCTTGTGAGCTGCTGCGCAGGGCTGCAAGCCCAGCACTCAGCCAACTCCAACGCCGTTTATCAGCAGTTGCGTGGTTTGATGCCTGGTAATGATGTGATCACAGTCAATAACCTGGTGTTACGCCGCGATGCAGCCATATTCACATTTCGCCAGGGCAGCATCGCTTTTTTTGCCCCGGTAAACGGCAAAGTGACCGGCGCGGTCTTCAGGGGCGATGGGCACTTCCGGCTCACACCGCCAACCGAAGAGGAACGCCATAATTTGTCTATCGTCAGTCACAAGGATGAGTTCGACGAGGACTTTGATGTGCTCGTGCTGCGTTTTACCGACACTACAGCGGCAGAGCTGCAAAAGGGATCGGTAGGAAAGGGGATGCCAGATTCTGCTTTCGGCAAGGGTGCGCAGGAGTTTCATAACCTGGCGAAAACCAAGTTACGCGATAACTATGATTTGCGCATTCTTGAAGATGTTCTGAGCCCGGCCGAGGGCGGCTACTTTCTGGCTGCAATCCATGGCAGGAAAAATTCGCGCCTTGTCTTTATCCTCGACCCACACGGCGTTGCCGGAATGGCGCCCGAAGAGGTTGCACTATTGAACTGGAGCGAATGGGGCCTGACCTATCCTGCGGCTTTTCATACGGCGATCGGCCTCAACCGCACAGGTGGCGATGCACAGGAACGCAATGCCGCTTATCGCATCAACAGCGAGGACCTCGATGTGTCCATCGAAAGAAATGGGTTTCTATCCGGCCTCGCTACTGTTCACGCCACGGCCGACGTGGACGGCGTAGCAGTTATTCCATTTAATCTCCACCCCACCCTGCGCGTAAGCCGTGCAGAGACAGAAAAGGGCGAACCACTGGATTTTGTGCAGGAAAAGAAGGAAGAAGACGCGGATTTCGGAGTGGTGCTCGCTTCACCGCTGAAAAAGGGCGATTCCGTCACTCTGCGCTTAACCTATAGCGGCAAGGATGTCGTAATCGACGAGGGAAATGCGAACTACTACCCTGTCGCGCGTGAAAACTGGTACCCAAACTCAGCCAGCGGGATGGGCGATTATGCCACATATCACATGCTGTTTCATATTTCCAAAGGGCTGCAGCTTGTTGCCACTGGAACCAAGATCAGCGAGAAGACCGACGGAAAGATTACCACCACCGAATGGAAAACCGATGTGCCACTGGCAATGGTGGGCTTTAATCTGGGCGATTTCACCATGAAAGAGGCAAAGATAGAGAGTAAAAAGGACGGTAATTTGACCATAGATGCTTATGCCAATACGATGCCTCCAGAGGCTTTCTCCCATCACGATTCCGCCCCAACGCCTTACCAATCAAATACTTTGTCAACCGATGCTCTGGGCACCTTCAATACAGCATCTCTGTTGCCCTCGGAATTAAGCCAGGCGGAAGTTGCGGCGCAGATTTATACCAATTACTTCGGGCCGTTGCCTTTTACCAGGGTAGCCGTTACCCAGCAGTCTGCCTGTAATTATGGCCAAAGCTGGCCCATGCTGGTATATCTGCCGATCTGTGCGTTTCTGGACGCGACAACACAACACTTCATGGGGATTGGCGGCGAAAATCTCAATAAGCATATGTATTGGAAGGTGGTAACTCCGCACGAGATGGCTCACCAGTGGTGGGGGCAGACGGTGGGCTTTCGTAGCTATCGCGACCAGTGGATGAGCGAAGGATTTGCGGATGCCTCGGCCTCAATTTTTCTTCAGGTAACGCGACCCAAGGGAACAGAATTTCGCGATTTTTGGAGGGAAGAACGGAAGGCGCTTACTGAAAAGAATGAGTTTGGCTTCAGGCCCAACGATGTAGGTCCCGTGACAATGGGCGTGCGGCTCAGTTCGCCTAAAGCGGGATGGAACATTTACGGGGACTTGGTCTATCCAAAGGGCGCGTATATCCTGCACATGATCCGGATGATGATGTGGAACTCAAAAGAGGGTGATGATCGATTCAAGGCCACCATGCACGACCTCGTAAACACTTATCGTTTGCAGGCGGTAACTACAGAGGACTTTAAAGCTATCGTGGAAAAGCACATGAGCCCGCAGATGGATTTAGACGGCAATGGAAAGATGGACTGGTTTTTCAATCAGTATGTTTACGGAACGGATTTACCGGACTATCACTTCGAAGGCCAGGTTACCGAGAATGCCGGGGTAGATAACCTTCATTTTAAGCTCACTCAATCGGGGGTATCTTCTAACTTCAAGATGCTCGTTCCAATCTATCTGGAGTTTGCCGACGGCAAAGTTTTGCGTATAGGGGCGGTTCATATCACCGGTTTGGATACTCTGGAACAGACAGTGAGAATCCCCAATATGCCGGGTCAAATAAAGGGAGTTTCTATTAACTACTACTATGATGTGCTGTCGACAGGGAACTAGGGCTGGCGTACACTTCGCTGATTGTGACTTGAGTGATAGACAGCATACAAGAACGAGACCGCGAAGTTATCCTCCCTTCGCGGCCTCAATATTCTTCTTTGAGCTTGCTAACCGATCAAGCCATAGCTTCCCGCCGCATTGGCTCGAAGGTCAACTGGTTCGATTTGCGGTCCACGTCGATGCGGACATGCTCACCGTGCAGAACTTCACCGTTCAGAATTTTGATTGCCAGCGGGTCCTGCACCATGCGCTGCAAGGCTCGTTTCAAAGGGCGCGCTCCATAGGCCGCATCCGAGCCGGAGGTCAGGATCAACTGCCGCGCAGGCTCCGTCAACTCCAGCGAAATCTGACGGTCTTCGAGTAGCTTGCGCACTTCGTTCAATCGCAGTTCCAGAATCTGGCCCAACTGCGCGGCCGCGAGCGGACGGAAGATCACAATATCGTCCACGCGATTCAAAAACTCCGGTCTGAAGTGCTCGCGCAGCACGCGCATTACCGTCTCGCGCGCCTGATCAAAGTCCTTCTCCGTTTTGAGCGTGTCGCCGACGAGCAGGTTCGCGCCCAGGTTTGAGGTCATGATGAGCACCGTGTTCTTGAAGTCCACGGTGCGGCCTTTCGAGTCGGTCAGGCGGCCGTCGTCCATCACTTGCAGCAGAATGTTGAAGACATCGGGATGCGCCTTTTCGATCTCGTCGAAGAGAATTACCGAGTAGGGCCTGCGATGCACGGCCTCTGTCAACTGGCCGCCCTCGTCGTATCCAACGTAGCCGGGCGGCGCGCCGATCAGCCGCGCCACGGCGTGCTTTTCCATGTACTCGCTCATATCGATGCGAACAAGGGCCTGCTCATCGTCAAAGAGAAATTCGGCCAGAGCACGAGCGGTTTCCGTCTTGCCCACGCCCGTTGGCCCAAGGAAAATGAATGAGCCGATGGGCTTCTTCGGATCGCTCAAGCCTGCACGCGAACGGCGAATCGCTTTGGCCACCACGGTCAACGCCGCATCCTGGCCGATGACCCGCTCGCGGAGCCGCGTCTCCATCTCCACCAGCTTTTTCACTTCGCCCTCGAGCATTCGCGAGACAGGAATCCCCGTCCACTTGCTGACGATTTTGGCAATGTCCTCTTCGTCCACTTCTTCCTTCAGCATTCGAGCCACGCCGCTTTTGCCACCCTGGGCTGCATCCAATTTCTTCAGCTCCGCTTCCAGTTTCGGCAACTCGCCATACTGGATTTGGGCGGCGCGGTCGAGCTGGCCCTTCCGCGTCTGCTCTTCGGCCTCAAAGCGCAGCGCCTCGATCTTCTTTTTCAATTCGCTCACGTGGCTGATGGCTTCACGCTCTTTGGTCCAGCGCGCCCGCAGAGCCGTCGTCTGCTCCTTGAGCCGGGCGAGCTCGCGCTCCACCACATCGCGCCGCTCGCGACTGTTGGAGTCGGTTTCACGTTTAAGCGCAGCACGCTCAATTTCAAGCGAAGTCGCCTCGCGCTCGAGTTGGTCAATCTCCGTTGGCACCGAGCCGATCTGAATGGCCAACGAGGCTGCGGCTTCATCGACCAGGTCGATGGCTTTGTCGGGCAGGAATCTGTCGCTGATGTAGCGATGCGAGAGCGTGGCTGCCGCAACGATTGCCGCGTCCTTGATGCGCACGTTATGATGCGACTCGTAGCGTTCCTTCAGGCCGCGCAAAATCGCGATTGTATCTTCCACGTTGGGTTCGCCCACGTAAACGATCTGGAATCTCCGCTCCAGCGCCGCGTCTTTTTCGATGTATTTGCGGTACTCATTCAGCGTGGTTGCGCCGATGGCCCGCAGTTCACCGCGCGCCAGCGCCGGCTTGAGCATATTGCTGGCGTCGATGGCGCCCTCTGCCGCGCCCGCACCGACCAGCGTGTGCAGTTCGTCAATGAAAAGCACGATTTGGCCGTTTGACTCTTCGATCTCCTTGAGCACCGCCTTGAGCCGGTCTTCGAACTCGCCGCGATATTTTGCGCCAGCCAGCATCGACCCCAGGTCCAGCGAGATCACCCGCTTGTCGCGCAAACTTTCCGGCACGTCACCGGAAACGATGCGCCGCGCGAGGCCCTCAACGATCGCCGTCTTGCCCACGCCCGGCTCGCCGATCAAGACCGGATTATTTTTCGTCCGCCGACTCAGCACCTGGATTACGCGGCGAATCTCTTCGTCGCGCCCGATGACCGGATCGAGCTTGCCGCGACGGGCAAGTTCAGTCAGGTCTTTGGCATACTTTTCCAGCGCCTGAAATTTGCCTTCGGGATTCTGATCGGTCACGCGCTGCGAACCGCGCACCGCGGTAAGCGCCTTCAGAATTGCATCATGCGTGGCGCCGGCGGTAGACAGAGCCTCGCGCGCCGCATCGCCCTTCAAATAAGCCACGCCCAGCAAAAGATGTTCTGTTGATACGTACTCGTCCTTGAAGTTCGCGGCCTCGCGAAAGGCCTGCTCAAGCACCTTGTTCAGTTGCTGGCTCAGGCCGGGCTGCGTGGCTGCTCCGGCCACTCGAGGCAGTTTCTCCTCGATCTGGTGCAGCTCGTGCTCCAGCCGCTCAGTGGGCACGCCAATCTTTTCGAGAACCGCTGGAATTACGCCCTCGCGGTCTTCCACCAACGCCAGCAACAGGTGCACCGGCTGCACCTCGGGGTTACCGAGTTCCGCAGCCCGCGCCTGCGCCTGTTGCATCGCCTGCTGAGACTTGACTGTAAGTTTTTCCCAACGAATTGCCATTTTCAGCTCCCAGACATCAGCTTTCAGTCTTCAAGTGCGTGAGCGCCCTCAGAGCAGGTATTCTTCCACAATGATTCCGTACCCGACAAGGCCGTTGCATAAAAAGAAGCGCCGGGCTGGCGGATTCTTGCTTGCCTACCCGGCGCAAAAGCTGAGAGATGAGTAAGTTCTATTACCGTACCCCGGCTAGCTCCGGCTCCTCGACCTTCTTTGCGCCGCTCACGTTGATTTTGATCTGTTTGGGCTGCGCTTCCGGCTTCTTGGTGAGTTCCAGCTTCAGCACGCCGGCATTGTAAGCCGCCTTGATGTGCTCCGTATCCACGGTGGAAGGCAGCGTGAAGGCGCGGAAAAAGCTACCGTAGCGCCGCTCGATGCGATGGAAGTTCTCTTCCTTCTCCTCGGCCTCGAACTTGCGCTCGCCCTTGACGGTGAGGGTGTTGTTTTCCACGCTCACGTCCAGATCCTTCTCTTCAACGCCCGGCACTTCGAGCTTGAGCGTGACCTTCTTGTCATCCTCATAGACATCGACCGCCGGAACAAAACTGGCGGTGGTCAATGGGCTCTCTCCGTCGTTCAGGTCGCGAAAGAGCGAGTTGACGCGGTTCTGCAAAGTTACAACTTCACGAAACGGGTCCCAACGAGTGATTGCCATAAATGTATCCTCCAATTGTTTTCTCGAATGATGGGCGGGACCTGAGTCCCAGCCACTCAACCAATCTGATAACACTATAGCACAAACGATTCATAAAATATGCGCTATATGCGCTCATATACTTATAAATACTATAACATCAAATATATCAGTCGGATGCGGGAGTTTTTCGCTCATGATCAGGCCTTGAGCACGCAAGATTGGCTATTTACCGCCGTTTCCCGCTCCATTCCAGGTAGCTCATAAAGTCCGTCTGGCCCGGCATTTTCAGCTCGAATTTGCCATTCAGGGCGCCTTCGGCCAGTTCGTAGCTGAGGCGGTACTGCGGCCCCGGCTGCGAGGCGTCGGAAAGAAAAACAGCTGCTCCGGCCTTAGGAGTTGAAATGTCATAGCGGATGACGTGGCCCTCATTGTCGAAGTAGATTGCCTCGAGCGCTTGGCCGCTGTTAGCGGGATAGATATAGAGGAGATCGCTGTGCTGGCAGTCGAAGTCATCCGGTGCCATGCAGGCGCCGCTTCTGGAGTGGCGCGCGAGCACATGGTCGCGGAGCTCAAGCCGAAAGGAATAACCGGCAGAGGCCTGTGCCTGCGCCACCCCGCCGGTGGTTTTTGCAGCCCACGATCCGATCAGAAAGCGAAGTCCGGTCCACGGATCGACTTTGACGGGAGCTTGCGCCGGGATTTGCGCCGGGGATTGCGCGAACAGACCGCAGGCGGTGAGCAAGACGAATGCGACCAGCCGCATACGGCGCATCTTCATGGGTATCCTCGATTTTCAAAGTCTACCCGGAAATGCCGGACTGCGCCGGCTCGACTTGAACCGGAAAATGGATCCGATGTTCGCGTGGAACCTGGCTTCCCGTTTCGATACAGTTAATTCCGCGGGTCGCCGGGCAGAGCGCCCGGCGACCCCTTCGAGAATTTGAACTGCAAAGCACTTGCATAGAACCTGTTTCATAACGGCATTGGCGTACTGCGGGGCATTCCCTCAGGGGCTAAAGCCCACAATGTTTATATAGGCTTTATGCGGGGGTTAAAACCCCCGCCTCCCTCCGAATCGAGTTTCTCGGCAGCCTGTGAAACCGTGCCCTTTCAAAGCCAAGTTATGAAACAGCTTCCAATCTTCTTTAATAAACTGCGATGCCGTGAATTGGAGCGGTTAATCCGGTGCTCGAGCCGCTGATTGTAACTGCGGGAGCAACGTTCGCGGCGCCGGCAGGAATGGCGGCAAAGATATCGATGGCAGATCCGTTGCCGACGTAGATGTTCCCCGCGTTGTCGATAGAGATGCCGTTGGGGTTGCTGAGGCCGGTGCTCGATCCGCTGATGCTCGCGACGGGGGCGACATTGCCCGTTGAATTGGGTGAGTAGATGGTTATGCTGTTGCCGGCGCCGTTGACGACAAAGATGTTGCCGAAGTTGTCCACGGTTAGGTCGTGGGGGCCGTCGAGCAAGGTGTTTGAGCCGCTGATCGTGGTGGTGGGCGCCACATTTCCGGTTGCGCTCTCAGGGAATATTTCAATGCTGTTGCCATCTTCGTTGGCGACGTAGATCGTTCTGCCGGGGCCGATCGCGAGGCCGTTGGGGAAATCGAGCCCGGTGTTTGAGCCGCTGATGGTGGCGGTGGGCGTTGCGTTTCCTGAGGCTCCAGCCGCGTAGACGGTGATTGAATTGCCATCGGAGTTGGCGACATAGATATTGTTTTGAAAATCAAGCCCGATGCCGCTGGGCCCGCTGAGTCCGGTGTTTGAGCCGCTGATGGTGGCGACAGGCGCGACGTTGCCAGTAGATCCGGGGGAGAAGATCGTCACGCTGTTGCCGGCCGCGTTGGTGATGTAGGTGTTGTTGTTCGAGTCAAACGTCAGGCGATGGGGATCATCGAGTCCGGTGTTTGAGCCGGTGAGGGTTGCGCCGGGTGCGACATTCACATTGCCGCTGCTGTTGCCTGGAACAGCGAAGATGCTGATGGCGTTGCCATTGGCGGCGTAAACCTGTAGGTATGCCTGTTGGTGGGGACGATAGTAGTTTGAAGTGCAACCGTTCAGTAGAAACATCGTACCCAGGAGCAATGCACCGAGCCAGAGCCCAAGGTACGTAGAACTGCGTAATTTTATGCTCATCGGGATAGTACCTCCATTCAGAATGATCGTTGCTTCTTGGCGTCGTCAGAGTTGTAATGCAGAAATCGTGTGTGACTAAATCCAGACTGCTGCCCGGTTGAACACCGGCCCCGGAATAAAGTTTCGACGATTTTCTCGCTTTGCAGGTTTACATGAATGCCGCGAGTTGTGATTCCCATTCCCTCGTCTCAGATTCCGAATCTCTGTTTCAGCTCTTACAATGAAAACCAGATGGCGCAACTCTTCGGTCTTCCCTCAACCATGGACTGGCACTGGCTTTGGCTGATTACGGCCGCATTTTTGGCCGGGGTGCTGAACGCCGTGGCCGGCGGCGGCTCATTCCTGCTGTTCCCCGCCATGCTGAGCATGAAGATCCTACCCATCCAGGCCAATGCCACTAATTCTGTAGCCCTGTGGCCTGGCCAGCTCACCTCCGTCGCCGCCTACCGCGAGGATATTCGGAAGAACCTGCGCCTGGCCATTCCCATGGGCCTGGCTGGCCTCATCGGCGGTACGGTCGGCGCCGTGGTCCTGCTCAGCACTCCGCAGATGACCTTTCTGCACCTGGTTCCGTGGCTGCTTTTGGTCGCCGCTTCCATCTTTGCCCTCAGCGGCCCGGTCTCCCGCTGGCTGGCAAGGCGCCGGGGTTCGATCGTCGGCGCAACCCATCCCCCGCGCCGCGTGGTAATCTTTTTTTCAACGATTTTCGTCTGCTTTTACATTGGCTACTTTGGCGCCGGAGCCGGCTTTCTACTTATTACCCTACTTTCGGTCTTCGGCTACCAGGATCTGAATGAGATCAACGCCCTCAAAGTGGTCTCCACCACACTGGCTAACGGTATCGCCGTTATTATCTTTATCGTGGAGGGCCAGGTCGTTTGGCGCTATTGCCTGCTGGCTATGGTAACCTGCGCTGTTGGAGGGTACGCGTCGGCCCGCTTAGCTCGTATGGTTCCGCAATCATTTCTGCGCGGCCTGGTGGTCGTTATCGGTCTATCCATGGCCGCATGGTTCTTCTGGAGAAATTGATAGCATGGCTTCCCCGCCTGCAGACAACTCAAATCTGATCGGCTCAAGCAATCCCCGAGCCGTTCAACGCAAACGGCACGATCGCATCGTGCTCGTGGTTACCTATGCGCTCATATTGCTTGCAGTGTGGACGCCTCTGCCCTGGCAGCGAGTCATTTCCCTTGTCGCGCTGGTGTGGGTAATGCTGGTTACCTGGCTGTCAATCGACGATTCGAGAGAGATGGGGTTGCGCGGGCCGGGATTCCACCGTTCGCTCTGGGTGGCTGGCGCGGCACTGTTGATTGCAGCGGCCGCAGTCCTGGTGGCGACCAGAGTGCAAACCCTGCACGCGCCGGCAACTCCGGTCCTTTTTGTCCAGCGCTATTGGGCTTATACGATCTGGTCGTTTCTGCAGGAGTTCCTTCTGCTGAATTTTTTCCTGCTGCGCCTGGTGAGGCTGCTCCCCAGCAGAAATGCGGCAGTCCTGGTGGCAACGGGTCTGTTCACGATCGCGCACCTTCCCAACCCGGTTCTTACGGTCTTGACGCTGTTCTGGGGATGGGCATCCTGCCGGCTCTTTCTGCACTATCGTAGCCTCTACACGCTGGCCATGGCGCACGCGATCCTGGGAATTTCGATTGCCATCACGATTCCCGGTCCCGTACACCACAACATGCGCGTAGGGCTAGGCTACTTTACCTACAATCCGAACAAGTTTACTCACCGCAGCCAGATGGACCACACAGTATCCACGCAGGAGTGGGTTATGGCTGAGGCGCCCACGCGTTGATCCTGGCGCCATGCCCTGCCATAAAAGATTCCCGCCAGCGCCGCCAAGATCACGTAGTGCCAGTTGAAGAGAGCTGTCCGCTTGTTGAAGTGCGCCAGTCCAAAAAGGACAGCGGTCAAGAAGAGAGCCGCGGTGCGCCCCATGCGCCGTTCCAGCAGATTCTGTAGCCATCCTCGAAAGAAGAGCTCTTCCGGAACGGCAATGAAGAAGAACGTCAAGAGGAAAGCGCCGCCGAGCTGCGGCAGACTCGGCCAGATGGCGTGCGCGTGCAGAAAACCAAGACTCAGACCGAGCGCCAGCGCGATGGGTGCGTAAAAAGCAAACTCACGCAGTCCGATGCCGGCATCGCGAAGGCGCAAACGCAGATCGAATCCCACTCCGTTGAGCTGGCGGATTAAAAGAAGGCCATAGATGCCTGCATCGAGCAGCAGAATTTTGTTAAAGATGGCAAGATGCGCAGGCCACGCGGACTCAAACCAGCGCAGATCGACCGCCAACCCCAAAACGGCAAGCACCAGAAAGTCACGCCAGTTGCCGCGCTGTTCGGGATCGGCGCGCCTGGCCTGATGCATCAGCGCCGAGACCGCGACGGGAAGAAGCACATAGACCGCCAGCCAGCCCCAACGAAAGGTTCCGGTCGAGCAGGCAACCAGCAGATAGGTCACGCACAGCAAGGCGGGCACCAGTATCCGGACCGGAACTGGAAGCCGATCCGCCGCACTTGCGAGCCAATGCCCAAGGAACGCAGCGGCAAGAAACGGCGCCAGAGTGAACAAAGCAGCGATCACAATTGCAGGACTGACCATGGGGACCATCGAGCCTAGAGCCGCTTCAATTGCCTCGGAGTGGAGCTACTTACGCGGTTGAATGAACCTTACCTTGCTGCCGTCTCACTGGTGCGAGGGCGGCGCATTGCCCTCACTCCACTCGCCTTCAATGCGCGGGAAAAACTTCGGTGATCATCAGCGGGATAAACGTCTCGTCAATTCCCTGCTGCGGCTTTCCCAGAGCGGCCTTGATGCCAACATGGATGGGATCTGAGATTGGAATGTGCCGCACGCTCTGGGGGTCGTCCTTCAAACTTCCGGCTACTGCATCCCTGGTGCTCTCCGTCGCCTGCGCCAGAATACTTTCGAGTTCATCGTTGCCGAAATCGAAGGCGCCGCAATAAAGTTTGCCATCGATCTCCTGCACCCTGGTGACGCAGTAGCTTCCCAACCCCACAACTGCGATGTCCTTGATCATGAACGATGGATAAACCGTCAACGCATCCTGCGGCACGCCTTTTTGGGAAAGATGATTTCCAAGATCGGGCAAAAGCGCAGCCTGGCTTGGGCTCATTTCCGGCTGGATCAACTCTCGATTTCCGCCCGGCAACTCGGCAGAGAAATCAAATTGCTGCTGTAAATTTGCGGGGTGTAGCGGATCTCGATCCTGAGGGTTGGGAGAAACACTCCAAAACGTGGCGGAAAATGCGCCCAAAATCAGCAGCGGAAATATGAATAGAATATTGAGATTAAATATTGAAATCAGGAGTGTCCCAAATATCCACCAAAGCATGACGATTGAGTGTTCCCTGAATCGTCCTCTCTTCTCCCCGAGTTGCTCCCACGAGTTCTTCTTGAACGCATTTCTGTGGTACAAAATGAAGACTGTTAACGTCAGGACGCAGCCGACATTGTTCAGAATCGCGAGAATATTGAACATCAGGCCCATCGTCTTACCCTCTTTCGGCAAGCCTGTCAGAGCACTTAATCTCCGGCATCCCTGGCGCTATTTTCTCTATAAGTTCTAAATGAGGTCACCTAACAACTTTACACAAAGATGCCAGATCGCTGCATTGCAAAGTGCGGGAAAATGCGGGCACCCGGCACCCAGGGCTCAAGGACTCTGGAACCGCCCTAAGGCTACAAGATTGGGATCTGCGGCGACTGGCCGGAGGACATCTGGATTCCGTAGAGGAGGACTGCGGCGCGGCGGGCACTGATGTGGCCGGCGGCAAGGGCCTGCAGAGTTCGGTGGATGATGACCTGAGTGCTTTTGCTGTCGAGCTGGTCGGGCATTTCAATGCGGGCCTCGCGCGGGCGAGCGGGACGCTGGGGGCGTGCGTGGAAGTAACAGAAAGAGCTGCCGCGCATGGCGGGCGACTGGCAATGGAGTCCGCTGGGCATGACGTGACGACATTCGTTGACCATGAAGTCCTTTCTTGCGGGTGACAGGGGGCACCTCCCCACCCGGTGCGTTTGGAGCAATTTGTCTATTTTCAACGGGCTGGAGGAATGGTTCTGCCGTAATTGGTTTGTTTTGAGGAATCTGGAAGCCAAAATCCTGAAAACGGAGAACTTGGGCGGGCTGGTGTGGGAGGTGGAGCGGAACACGACGCCGCGGGTCCACGCTGAGAACACACCTTTAAGGACAGGTTAGCGCGTTGAGGGAAATTACCTGCAAATGGGCCGGAAGGGTAATGCGCTGATGATAAGGGAGATAGCTTGACGCAAGGAGGAATGGGGGGTTGACACGGAGTTGCGTCTGCACTCATTCGTGAACCGCTCGAGGATTTCTCTGCTGTTCCGCCGGTGACGGTTTTCGACTTTTTTGGGGAGTTAGGACACCCGCCCAGGTGTATGGTCCGATCGATTGGGAACAAAAGGTGGCGAGCTGGGGTTCATCGTCTCCCACATCTCAGAATCGAGATGTGGGCCATCCCACCCACGCAAAATTGTCTTCTTGTGCCATGGGCGCCATTTACTCTGACTCGACTGGAGGCCCTTCCGAGTTTGCGTCAGCCGATGGCAAACGCCCACAGTCAAGCGCGCACGGTAATGCAAGGGAGTATGCGATCATTGAAATGCTGTGTCAGGAAGTGGGTGCCATGCCGTGCTTCGTTTGCCGAGGAACAGAGGAAACTACTGGAGCCGATGGTTACTCCTATTGCTGCAAGTGTGGCCAATGCCTCGGCCTCCCAACGAGGAGATTTTTCTGCCGCGTTTGCGGCCACTCATGGCTTGCTGGAAGCGCTGTCCGCTGTGACGCGTGCAACAGTACCTTGGTGAAATGCGTCGACGACCTTGATCCGCTAGCCCTTGAGGAGTTCCAACGATCGGACCGACAACCCTGCGTCCCCACCTCGGTAAACCGGGACAGCACACCGTCTGCCGAGCCTGTCCGAACGATAAGCGAACTTGCTCTTACCTCTCTATCTACTGATATCAGGGATCGACAAGATCTAAGTCCATTGGATAGGTCAGATCTGAGGCAATTCCGCCGCAAAGCACTGCTTAAGATTGCGCGAGCAGGTGCGAGATATCTCCCGGAGAGCCTTAATTTCTTTTATCTTCTCCTTCCGTTCCTCGCTCTGCAACGTGGCGATGGGTTGCCTCTGGAAAACTATGGGGAATCCTGCACGAATTCCATCATCGAACTGAAGCAACGGATTGAAGGTCGGGCACGTGATCTTCGCTTGAATTTGGAGGCACTTGACGAGCATTTTTTGCCCAACTTCATATATCTCATCTCGATAAGCCCAGCGATGACGCTAATGGGTGCAACGGCCCGCTACCTCGAGTCGGTATCAAAAGATCGTCTCGACCTCGCCCCAAGGGGGGATCTGGAGACCGCAGAGCGAATGGTCAGGAGTGAAATCGTCCTCTGGCTCCGCCAGAATGGAATCCCTTTCTCAATTCGTCCCCCAGTTGAGATTCCAACAACAACCCTGAGGAAGCTCCTTCAACCGTTCAGGGGTGTTCCCGACTTTCATCTGGGAGAAGAAATTCCGACGCAGAAGCTGGCCAATGCGTGTGAGGCAGCACATGTCCCTGATGGGGAGACAATCTGCGCGCTTCTCGACTGCACGTATTTTGGTTCGGCAAAGGATTGTGTTCTCTTCGGATCGAGGGCGATCTATTTCAACAATGGGGGGGTTGAGAACTTCTTACCCTACTCAGAGTTCCCGGACGTAACATTTTACCCTGGATCGGGTCCCATGGTGTGCTACGGGGAATTCGGCTCGATCAGTCTTGAGGGCAGTTCATTTCCGACCAGGCGGCTTGCTGACGCGCTCGACGCGATTAAGCGCGAGGCAATCAAGTTGGAGCCTTCCGCCAACATGAAGGAAAAGCAGGGACTCGCAACACTTCCCGGAATGTCGGATCTAAAACGAATGCTCTTGGAGGAGGTCGTAGAGCCGCTCCGTGATCCCGAACGATTTAAGAAATATAAGATCGGGATCCCCAATGGAATTCTGATGTATGGCCCACCTGGATGTGGAAAGACCTTCGTCGCTCAGAGGCTTGCGAACGAGTTGAACTACAGCTTCTACGAAGTTAGCCCGTCCACGGTTGGTTCCAGTTATATCCACGAGTCAGCGAGCAATATCAGGAAGTTGTTCGACGAGGCCGCTAAGAACTCGCCTGCATTGATGTTCGTGGATGAATTCGAGGGCATGGTGCCAGCCCGTCGCTCGCTTGGGGGGGAGCAACAGTTCAAGGCCGAAGAAGTGAACGAGTGGCTAGTTCAGATAGGAAGCTGTTCACAGCGCAGGATTCTATTTGTCGCTGCGACGAACGAACCTTGGGGTATCGACGACGCAGTTCAGCGGAGTGGGCGGTTCGATAAGAAGGTGTATATCGGACCTCCTGATCTCGATGCACTTGGGGAGATGCTGCTGCACCATCTGGAGGGACGACCGCTCAAGTCCTCTCAGGATGTTATGAGCTTCGCAGCCACCATTGAGGGACAGGGATACTCCGCTAGCGACTTGAAACTTCTGGTTGATGAAGCGGCCAAGCTCGCAATGAAGGGTCAGGAGGACATATCTTCTGCGCATCTGCTGGCGGCAGCGGTTGAAAAAGTCCTGCCCTCAATTTCCCACGAGCAGGAGGACACTTACTTCGCATTCAAAGAGCAGCGTAGGGCGCCCTGGACTGCGTCGTAGGAAAGCTTTAGCCCTTCGTGCGCCTGCCCAGATCGCCATCTTGAACATCTGCGGCGATCACCAAATCTAAACCGTGTTGATTCGCGCCGACTTGTCAAATGTTTTGATGCCGTTCAGCCGCTCGCTAGTAAGAGAGACGAAAGCGGAGAGAAATCGTGACATTAATTGAAAGGCAAGCAAGGATCAAGGAATTACTCGGTTTACTGAAAATGCACGTTGGCAATCTGGAGGCGGTTGCATTCAATTTTCTGTATTCAAAGCCGGTAATCGAAGCAGGAGAGCAATTGTCTTCGGTCGAATCTGAGAAACTCTTGCATAGTATGACTCAGAATGTTCAGAAAGAACTGGATTTAATCTCGACCCTCGTGTCGGAAATAGATCGCCAGGGCTGTGCTCCACAGGCCCAAACTTCTGGGCCTGTGGAAGAGTCGCATCTTTGAGACGTAAAGCTGCAGGTCCCTCGGCTTGATCGCGCTTCGCCCAGGATGACAGTGGATGGAACGCTATTCCTCCTCTTCCTCCACCGGCCGCTTGGCATTGGCCAGGATTTTGTCGGCTACTAACTGGGGGACTATGTCGTAGTGGTCCATCTCCATGCGGTAACTGCCTTTGCCTTGGGTCATGGAAGTTAGCAGCGTGCCGTAAGTCAGCATTTCGGCCATGGGGACCTGGGCGTTGATTACTGTGGTCCGGCCCTTGGAGTCTGTGCCCTGGACGCGGCCGCGGCGGCTGCTTAGGTCGCCCATGAGGGTTCCGGCAAACTCGTCGGGGGCTTCGATTTCGAC